>Ga0081455_10003832_pt1 | contig 17150 bp, 14 predicted proteins | sample TabmetS3T2R1_FD_70207 | JGI IMG/M metagenome (GOLD analysis project Ga0081455, IMG submission 70207) | Tabebuia heterophylla rhizosphere microbial communities from the University of Puerto Rico - S3T2R1 | ecosystem: Host-associated > Plants > Roots > Rhizosphere ...
AATTTGCAGGCCGTGACCGCGAATTGGCAGGCCCACATGGGTGCCGGCAGGTTACGGGTCTACTCCGCGCCGTGCGCGAGCGTCGGCTTTGGCTCGTGCGATCAGGGATTTTCCGAGATCTTCCTCGCCAACCAGTTCAATCCCTTCCCGCTGCACAGGAAGGCGACCTCCAAAGACTGGTATGTGCGGCCGGAGAGCATTCCCTGAGGAAATTATGGTGACGGTGCGACTAATGCTCGACGCGTCTATTGAGTGCACTGCCACCGTAATCCCAGCTTCACCAATCCGCCATCGAGCAAATTGCGCTTCCCCTCACTCATCATCGTGAGCGCGAACGATCGATATGGCACGATCGAATATGCCCGCGAGCGAGCGAACCAGCGGGGAAACGGTATCGTGGAAGCGAGAGAGCTTGGCCACGTCAATGAGGCAAGCGGGCTTGAGGACTGGCCGCAGGGAAAGGCATTGCTCACGGCTTTTGCAGCAAGGGTTACAAATTGATGGTCAGCCTGTAGGACAGATTGGAGCCGAACGGACCGCGCAAGGTGCGGCCCGTTCGGTGTATTCCGCCACAGCAGCAGTCGTTGCCGGCCCTTCGCAAAAAACGGCGCGCAGGTCGCCGTCGAGCCCATTCGGCTTTGACCGCCCATAGATCGCAACTTATTTAATTTTGTGCATGCGCAATGGCAGCGGCGCCGACGCGGCTGGCGCTAATGCCCCGTACCGATGCCCACAGATCCGGACAAGTCCGCACACCGCGACCGGCCGAATGCCTAACTGTGCTGCGAATGACGCTTGCCACTGCTGGCACGTGACGTTTATCTCTGGTTGTGCAGTGAAAACCCGGGATCTGCGCGTCCCGCTCGTAAACCGAGATTTCAGAACCTTCTCCATGAACGCAACAGAACTGGCCTCCACCGACTTCCTGCGGCCTGTTACCTGGCCCACCTGGTTCGCCTGGGTGCTGGTATGCGCCCTCGTCCCGGTCTTCAGCACAATTTTCACAACGGCCATCGGCAAGCCAATCTCGCGGAATGCGGCGCACCCGGCGCTGATCGCGAATGGTCTTCTGGTCCTTATCCTGGTCGCGCCGCTGGCTCCTCCGCTGATGCAAGGGATCGTGCTCAAGCGCGTCCTGCCAAAGCTCAGCCTCCTATTCTGGTTCTGCTGCATTCTGCTGTCGGCCATCCTGTTGTTCGCGCTGGCGACGGGTCTGATCGACGCAGGCTTCCGGGCCCAGTCCCAGCTTCAAGACGCAGCGACGGCCCCACGCCAGGCGGGTACGTTGGGCGCGGTGAACATCCTCGGTCTGCCGTGGGGGCCGCTTCTGCTCTGGACGATCGCGACCAGCGCGCTGACGTCGCTCGTTCCTGCGTGGGCGCTCGGAACAGCATCCGGGCTGCGGCGAGCGACGCTGCTCTTCTTCGCGGCATCCATCGTCGGATCATGTGCCTCGACGATCGTCGAGCAGCTCTACCAAATGATCCTCGACCATCGTCCGCCGAACGATTGGGACCTCAACGGCCTGTCCTGGACACGGCGCTTTCAACTGCTTGCCGGCCGCTCCGGCGTCGGCGCGGTCTGGGGCGCGACCACGGCAATTTTCGTGGTGCTGATGACGCGCCGGATGGGGAACGCAACGTCGTTGGAGGCCCCGGTCTTCGCCACCCATCGCGCTGGTGGATTGCTATTGGTGCTGATCGCACCTCTGCTGATCGCCTTTCTGGCGCCCTTTGTCGGTTACCTCGCAGGACCGCGCGGGGTGGTTGCCGGCGCGCCGGCGCTGCACAAGGCCATGTCCCTTGCACCGTCGCAAGACAGTTCGCGGGGCGAGACGGTTCTGGCCTATTCCCACGACGTCGCGGTTCCGGTTGCGCGCATGTCTGCGGCCGTGATCGCCCCTGATGGAAAGAGTGCGATTGTTCGCACAGTCGATCACACGCTAGTGCACGTAGATATTGCGACCGGCCAGGGTGTCCGGCAATTGGCCGGCGCAGTTGCGCCGTCTGTTCGCCACGCCATCGTCTGGAGCCCGGACGGCCGGTATCTCGCGCTTCGCAGCAACGGCGCGGCAGTGCCGATCCCGAACACCCATCATACGCAGTATCAGAGCCGCGTGCGGCTCTACGCGCTGCCGGACATGACATTGGTCGGAGAGTTTTCAAGCAGCGAGGGTCCTTGCTTCGATACCTACGCCCGCGAGCCAATGCTGTTTTCCAATGACAGCAAGAGCCTGTGGCTTGTGTGCCGCCAACATAACGCGCCGCTGCCCGACGATCCGATGGCAGTCCGGCTCGATGTGCCTACGATGCGGCTGCTTGATATCAGGCGCTATGGCGAGGGTGCGTGGAGCGGCGAGACCCGAGGGCTCGAACGGATCGGCGACAGCGTGTGGGCGTGGCAATTCCCTGACGGCGCCGCGCCGTTTCGGATTCGCGATCTGACGCGCGAGCGCGACATCGTGAGGATCCCGTTGCCCAGGGAACTGATCGGCAGTCTGACCGCGCAGACAGGCCAAAGTCAGGTGGATGAGCAAACCATCCGGTTGAAATTTTGCGGCGTGCCGCCGGGTGCACCGAGCGACGCGGGTCCATCATCCTGGATATGCCGAATGCTGGTCTTCGAGACACGGACCGGAGCGTTGATCGGCAGCGCCGACGAAGGCGATAACCGCAGTCCAATCCAGGCGAATAGTCTGCCGCGGAGCGTTCTGACGGGCCGCGGCCTGCACATCGAGGCATTCTGGCGACACGACAGCAAGACCGGCGAGCTCGTCGTGCGCGACAGCGCCACCGGCCGCGAGCGGCAACGGATCGTCTCGATCGCACAACGACCCCTGCAAATGTCAGCCGATGGCGTCTGGTTGATGACGGTCGCAATTGATGGAGGCGCTCTGAGGCTTTATCGCGTCCACCTGTGACCCGCGCAATGCCCCGGGGTCGATAGTCCTACTTCTTCTCGAGAATACATCGCTCCGCTGTCGCCTTGGCAACCGTCACACCTTGAGCATCAACCAGATCAGCCTCTACTGTCATCTCGCGATCTGTACGGGCGACGATCTTTGCCTTGGCCGTTATGGAGCCCACGCCAGCGGACTCTTACCGTTCGTGTTTTCATTGCACTTTCTTGACATCCGCTTGCGCAAGAGCATCCTGCTATAATCTCTTTTAGGTTGTAAAAAGGATCGTGTATTGCAAGTTCTCGTCAAACTTGAAGCAGTCGTGCCTCTCGCATTTTTGAAATGCAATTGATTGGTTGCGGAAATCAAAATTGAATTCGTGGTGGCTGGCACAGTCCGTTTGAAGCGGTGCTTGGAGGTCGATCGCAACTACGCTGACACTGGCGCGATTTCCTCCAGCCCCAATCACTGATTTGCCCCTCCTGGCAAGAAGCATATTCCACCCCCTCTCAAAATTTTTCGCTTAACACGGCACCCAAATCAAACCTACAACTCCCGCTATCCCGTCCCGCCAAGAGGGGCGTTGGCCAGCGTCACGAACGTTGGGACGGGTGGCGGTGGACGCGGCAGCGTTCGGGCGCGCGATGGATTCGCAGGGCGGTTCTTCCGTGAGCGGACGTCACGCGCAGACGACCGGCGCTTAAACGCCTCGGCTGATCCTTCTTCCGGCAGCATACGGGCCGGTCGGAGCGCTTCGGTCCGGGGAAGCCGTGGACGGCAAAACCGCGCGGTCCTGGCACCCGTTGCTGGTGTCAAGCCGATGGAGATTGTCGGGCCCGACCGGGCTTTCGATCAATCGTCAATCCGTCGGCGACGGAGGCCAGAGGAATTCGGCTCCGGGGAGAACGCGGCATAAGCCGTTAAAACCATCGCGCAGGGAAAGCCGGGTGTTCCGGCGCACCTGCGGTCTGCCGTGTGCATCGTTGTGCGCACGACTGCGGGTGTCATGGGCACCCGGCTTTCCCTGCGCCCTCTATTTTCTGGGGGGTATCGTGAGAAGCAAAACTTCGGGCGCTATCTGCGCCGCGAGATCGCGACGCCGTATCCAACATTCGGCCACATCTATCGAAAACAACTATACGCACATCGGAGTACCGACATTCCCCTCCCCGGCCCGCAGCTTGCGACGCCGCAACGCTTTTCGCAAAACGCACCGCCTGATAATCTGCGGTCATTTCATTTAAGGGATTTTACCGGAGATGCGCGGGGCCTTTGACGGTAGCTTGAGGTATTCGGCGCTGGCGCTTTTGGCCGCCCTGCTCTTCGCTACGCCTGCCTTCGCCGAAAAGCGCGTCGCGCTGGTTGTCGGCAATTCCGCCTATCAAAACGTCACCCGTCTCGATAACCCGCGCAGCGATGCGGCGCTGATGGCCGAGACGCTGGCCTCTCTCGGCTTCACGCTGATCGGCGGCCGCGCCCAGCTCGATCTCGACAAGCCCGCGATGGATCTCGCCGTGCAGAATTTCGGCCGCCAGGTGCAGGGCGCCGACGTCGCGCTGTTCTATTACGCCGGCCACGGCGTGCAGGTCTCCGGCTCCAACTATCTGGTCCCGGTCAGCGCTAACCCTGTGCGCGAGGCCGACGTCGATTTCCAGATGGTCGACGTCAACCTCGTGCTGCGGCAGATGCAGGGCTCGGGCACGCGGCTCAACATGGTGATCCTCGATGCCTGCCGGAACAATCCGTTCGGCGCGCGCGGCCTGCGCGCCTCCGACGGCGGACTGGCGCAGATGCGCGCGCCCGAGGGCACGCTGATCTCCTATGCGACGCAGCCCGGCAATGTCGCGCTCGACGGCACCGACGGCCACAGCCCCTATACGAAGGCGCTTGCCACGACGATCAAACAGGCCGGGCTCGACATTTTTCAAACCTTCAACCAGGTCGGCCTAGCCGTGAAACGCCAGACCGGCGGATCGCAGCAGCCCTGGGTGTCGTCCTCGCCGATCGACGGCAATTTCTATTTCGTGCCCCCTGCTCCCGCAGCTCAGCAGGTCGCCGTCGCGCCCCAGCCGCTGACGTCGACGCTGCGCCCGGATCCGGATCGCACGCCGATCAAGGATCCCATCCTGCTGCGCGAATTGAGCGATCGGCTGTTCGAGCTCAACTACGATCCGGAGCCGCTCGACAGCAAGAACGGCATGCGCGTCGCGATCTCCAAGTTTCAGGAGAAGGTGAAGATGACGCCGACCGGCGACGCCACCGAAGGCGTGCTGACGCGGCTGCGCAAGATGGAAGATTTGAAGCCGTGGGGCTCGATCGTCTACGGGCCCGACAGCGACAAATGGGGCATGTCCTGGAATCATTCGTCGCGGCGGGCGGCGATCGATGACGCGCTGAAGAATTGCGGCACCAGCAAATGTCCGATGGAGTTGAGCTTTTACGGGGCGCGGTGCGGCGCATTCGCGATCTCGGACAAATCATGGTCGCTGGTCCAGCGCGACACCGTTCAGCGCGCCAGGGATGCGGCGCTTGACGAGTGCGGCAAGGCCGGCAAATCCTGCCGTATTATTGGCGCGGTCTGTGCCGATGGATCGGGCCGCTAAAAATTTTTGTTCGCGAAATTGGAATTGCCTGCTCATGCGAAATGCCGCCCGACACTCACCCTCGATTGCCGTCCTTGCCCTGATCGCGCTGCTGTGCGGGGCGGAGCTTGCGTTTGCGCAATCCGGCAGCGCCGGCGGCAGTATCGGCAATGATGAGAAATCGTTGTCGGGTTCGCGCGAGCCGCCTCGCAGCAAGGAAACGGAAAGGCCCGGACCACGCAGCAAGCCGGACGCAGATGAACCCCGCCCCGCGGCGCGAAAAGACGGCAGCAGTGGCACCAATTTCGACGGCGCATGGGTGGTCCACTCCCGCGGCATCACCTGCCAGGGCACCAGCAGCAACGCCGTCGTCGTCACCAGCGGCAAGATCATCGGCCAGACCGCCCGCGGCACCGTCAGTCCGGACGGAAGGGTGTACGCCACCACAAACGACGGCGGCATTACCGTGATTACGACGGGCCGCCTCTCCGGCCGCGGCGGCGGCGGGACGTTCCGGCAATCGGATGGCTGCACGGGGACATGGACGGCGTCGAAGCAATAGCGCGGCGGCTTGGCCCGCAGCCGGGAAATATTGGAACATTCCATGAAGAAATACCCGGCTCACCATTCGCTTCGAACAGGCCTCCTCTCGCTTCCGATTCTCGTCGCCATCGGCGGCGCGGCGGTAGCGCAATCCGGCAGCGCCGGCGGCAGCATCGGCAATGACGAGAAATCGCTGTCCGGTTCGCGCGAGGCGCCGCGCGCGGTCGAACCCTCCAAACCGGCACGCCGGGCCAAGTCTGAATCCAACAAGTCCGAATCCGACGAGCCGCGCCGCGCGTCGGGAAAAAGCGGCGGTGGCGGCGGCGGTAATTTCGACGGCTCATGGGTTGCGGTAGCCGTCGGCTCGCCGTGCGGCAGCAGCACCGAGCGATTCGTCATCTCCGGCGGCAGGATTTCGGGCGAATTGAGCTCCGGATCGGTCAGCGCCAATGGCGCGACGCGAAGCGGCGGATCCGTTCAAGGCTTGAGGTGGACCAATACCGGGCGTTTCTCGGGCCGCAGCGGCTCCGGCTCATTCGTGCGGTCGGACGGATGCTCCGGACGTTGGACCGCTTCTAAACAGTAGCGCCCCTGTTTTCCACAGATCTTTCATGGTCTTAGCTCGCCTCAAATGAGGCAGCGCGCGAGCCGCAATTAAACCCCAACCGCTCCGAAATTGCGGCTCATTGCGACCCAAGTCTGTGACCAGATTGGGCGCATCAAGCGTCGCGTTGCGTAAAGCGTTGCCGGGGTTGTCGATGTCGTACCGTTCCGTGAAATCCGTCCCGGCGTTCGTTGCTGGCATTGTGGCAGCAACCAACCTGGCCACGGTGACGGATCTCCGGGCGCAATCGGCCGAGCCGGAGGCGGAAGCCTCGACGCAAGTCGCGCAAGCCGCGACGGATAGCTGCCTGACGTCGCCGAAGGGCGCGACGCCTGCGGGCAGCCACTGGTACTATCGCATCGATCGCACCACCAAGCGCCAATGCTGGTATCTGCGCGAGGAGAGCGACAAGGCCGACGACAAGTTCGCGCGCGCCGCCGCACCGCCCGAATCGGCTCCCGCGCCGGCATCGGCCGCAGCAGACCCCGCGCCACCGTCGCGATCGGCTGCACGCAAATCGATCTCCGACGCGCGCGCCGAATGGGTCCCGCAGCCCCAGCCGCCCCGTGCCGAGCCCGCCAAGGCCGACCCGCGAACGACCGGCACGGTGCTCGCCCAGAATACCCAGCGCGTAAGCATGCCGAACGTGCTGGCGCCGTCGCCGCTGTCGTCGATGCGCTGGAATGATGCTCCGACCGTCGCGAGCGTTTCGGCCACGCCGGCGACGCTTCAGGTCGCCGCCGCCGCCACGCCCGCGACCCAGCTGCTGCCGGCCGCCGAAGCGCAGCAGCCCGCGGTGGATCAGATCACGCCCGCCCCGGCAGAACCGGTAACGACGGCAAAGCCGACGGCGTCGCTGCAGATGCTGTTTCTCGTCATCGCTGCTGCGCTCGCGCTGGCCGGCCTCATCGTCAGCGCGATGGTGCGGATCGGCCGCATGCGGGCCCGCCGCGCCATGCGGAAGAAGCGGCGCAAGATGTGGGATTCCGCCCGCACCAGGCGCGCGCCGCAGCCCGCGGCCCAGCCGATGTTCCACGAAGAAGGCGCCCGGCTGCGCCGCGCCGAGACCGTGCAGCACGTGCAGCAAACCCGCGCTCCGCAGGAACGAACGGCGCGCGTGCCCCAGGAACGAACAGCGCGCGTGCCCCGGGAACGGCCGCGTGCGCCCCAGGAGCGATCATACGCGCCGCAGGAGCGCGCGCGGGTCCCCCAGGAGCGGCGCCCCGCATCGCAGGATCGCGAGCGCGAACAGCAGATGAATGAAATGCTGGCCCGCCTCGCCCGCAGCGCGCAGACCTGACCGAAACGGAAGCGGCGGCTATTTTTCCAGCTGCCGCTGCAGCTTGCGAACGAACTCGGTGAGACCGGTTCGGCGCTCACGCTTGAGCCGCTCGGCCTTGAGGATCGACTGCACCTCGGCGAAGGCGTCATCGACGCTCTGGTTGACGACGATATAGTCGTATTCCGCCCAGTGGCTGAGTTCGTGCGTAGCGCGGCTCATGCGCCCGCGAATGACCTCGTCGGAATCCTGCGCCCGCGTGTGCAGCCGCTTCTCGAGATCGGCGGCGGACGGCGGCAGGATGAAGACGCGGACGACGTCGACGCTCGCCTTCTGATGCAGCTGCTGGGTACCTTGCCAGTCGATATCGAACAGGACGTCCTGTCCCGCCGACAATGCCGCTTCGACCGGTGCGCGCGGCGTACCATAGAGATTGTCGAATACGGTCGCCCATTCGAGCAGTTCGCCCTGCTCCACCATTTTCTCGAATTTCGGCTTGTCGACGAAGAAATAGTCGCGTCCCTCGACTTCGCCCGGTCGCATCGCGCGCGTCGTCGCCGAGACCGACATCTTCAGCCCCGGCTCGCGCTCAAGCAGCATCCGCGACAGCGTCGTCTTGCCCGCGCCGGAGGGCGAGGACAGCACGAACATCAGCCCGCGCCGTTCAACCCCGTCGAAACCACCAGCCGTCATCGGTCACTCCAGATTCTGGACCTGCTCGCGGAATTGCTCGACGACGTTTTTCATCTCGAGCCCGGTCTGGGTCAATTCCAGATCGTTCGACTTGGAGCAGCAGGTGTTGACCTCGCGGTTGAATTCCTGGGCGAGGAAATCGAGCCGCCGCCCGACCGGTCCGCCCTTGCCGATCATCTCGCGGGCCTGCGCGACATGCGAGGCGATGCGGTCGAGCTCCTCGCGGATGTCGGCCTTGGTCGCAATCAGGATCGCTTCCTGATTGAGCCTGTCAGCATCGAAGCGTTCGGAGGCTTCCAATAGCGCCGCCACCTGCTCGGCCAGACGCGCCCTGATCGCCTCTGGCTTGCGGCCGGGCGCGGCCTCGGCTTTCTTCGCCAGCCTCTCGATCTCATCCATGCGCTGATTGAGGATTTGCCCAAGCGTCGTGCCTTCGCGGCGGCGCATCTCGACGAGGTTGCCGAGCGCCTGCTCGAAGGCCATGGCTGCCGCCTCCCTCGCCGCCTTGTCCTCCGCCTCGTCGCTTTCGGGCTCGACGACCTCGATGACGCCCTTGAGGCCGAGCAGCCCGTCGATGCTGGGCGCCACCGCGTCGATCCGGGCGGCAAGCTCGCCCGCGACCTTCACGACGGAAGCGAGCACGTCTTCATTGATGCGCACGGTCGAGACCGCGTTGGCGCGCTTGACGTTGAGATTGGCGTAGACTGTGCCGCGCGACAGCACCTCGCCGGCGCGCTTCTTGGCCAAGGCTTCCAGTTCGTCCCAGCCGGGCGGCAGGCGCAACCGCAGGTCAAAGCCCTTGGCGTTGACCGACTTCAATTCCCATTCGAACGTGTAAGGACCGCTGGCGCCGTGGCTTCGGGCAAAACCGGTCATGCTCGATAGCGCCATCGCGTAATACTCTCCTGGGATTTCGAGACTCGAAAGGAACGGCGCAACCTTAAGCCGATTTCCGCCAAAGTGGAATTGCGTTCCGACGGTCGCCGGAACACCTGCACAACCGGCCGGGCGTCAGCGCTGAACCACCGGCGGCGTCGTGGTCGACTGCGCGGCCCCCTGGCGGCCCGGTGCCGGTGACGGCGCCGTCGCAGGTGCCGGGGGTGTTGCCGGACGCGGCGGCTTTTTCTGCCCTGCCGGCCGCGGCGTGGCCGCGGTCGGGTTGGTATCGGCCGAGGCTCCGGCCGCCGTCGGCGGCGGCGCGTCCTCGGTCGGCTCGACCGTGTCGTTCTGGATCTGCTTTTCCATCGCCCGGAGCTTGGCGACGTTTTTCTGGTGCGCGTCGTAGGTTTCGGTGAAGGCGTGCCCGCCCGTTCCGTCGGCCACGAAGAACAGGTCGCGCGTCCGCGCCGGGTTGGCGGCGGCTTCGAGCGAGGCGCGGCCCGGATTGGCGATCGGTCCGGGCGGCAGGCCTTCGATGACGTAGGTGTTGTAGGGCGACGGCTGCGTAATCTCGGAGCGCTTGATCGGCCGGCCCAGCGTTCCCTTGCCGCCGACCAGGCCGTAGATGATGGTCGGATCCGACTGCAGCTTGATCCTCTGCCGCAGGCGATTGGTGAATACCGCCGCCACGCGGCTGCGCTCGTCGGCCCGGCCGGTTTCCTTCTCGATGATCGAAGCCAGCGTGATCAGCTGCTCCGGCGACCTGACCAGAACGTCCGGATTGCGGCGCTCCCAGATTTCCGCAAGCACCCGTTTCTGGGTCTGCTGCATGCGCTGGATCACCTGCTCGCGCGTGGTGCCGCGCGGAAACTTGTAGGTCTCGGGCAATAGCGTGCCTTCGCGCGGTATTTCCCGCACCGAGCCGGCGAAGATGTCGTTGTCGAGCAGGCGCGTCACGATCTGTTCCGAGGTCAGGCCTTCGGGAATGGTGACGGCGTGCTGCACCACCTTGCCCTCGACGATGGTGGCGATGACATCGCGCAGGCTGGCATTCTTCTGGAAGGAATATTCGCCGGGCTTGAGGTCGGAGCTCGCCTTCAGCGCAAACACGCCGCCGATGAACGCCCAGGGATTGACGTTGATCACCCCTTCGCGGAGCAGGACATCGGCGATGTCGCGCTTGCCGGCCCGCGCGGGAATGTTGACGATCTTGTCTTCCTTCAGCGGGCCCGGCGTTTCAAGTATCTGCCGGCCGTAGTAATAGACCGCGCCCGCCCCGATCATGAGAATGATCAGGATGGTGAAAATGGCGTTGCCGACCACGACGAAGGGATTGCGGGCACGCTCCGACCGCCTCGGCGGCGGCGGCACCTGCTCGGGCTCCAGCGCAGCGCGCGGGCTTCGTGGTGAAATGGGCGGCCTCTCACTCATCGATGCAACCTGAATCCTGTCGGTTCAATCGCGGCCGAGCAATCCTCTGCCCGGACGATAGCATACGCCCACATGTAGAAGTCATCGCCGAATACGGCAAAACGGTGGAGTAGTTCGAAACACTTGCTAGTCAGCCACACGCCGAACGATCACAGAGGCATTGGTGCCCCCGAAACCGAAGGAATTCGACAGCGCGACGTTAATCTCGCGCTTGCGCGCCGTCTGCGGCACCAGATCGATCGCCGTTTCCACCGACGGATTTTCCAAATTGATAGTGGGCGGAGCAATGTTATCGCGAATCGCAAGAATACTGAAAATGGCTTCGATCGCACCGGCGGCACCGAGCAGGTGTCCGGTCGACGATTTCGTCGACGACATCGACACCTTCGAGGCGGCGTTGCCGAGCAACCGCTCGACCGCGCCGAGTTCGATCTCGTCGCCGATCTGCGTCGAAGTGCCGTGGGCATTGATGTAGTCGATGTCGGATACGGCGATGCCGGCGCGCTTGATCGCCGCGCTCATGCTGCGGAAGCCGCCATCGCCGTCCGGCGACGGCGAGGTGATGTGATAGGCGTCGCCCGACAGGCCGTAGCCGACCACTTCACAATAGATTCGCGCGCCGCGCTTTTTCGCGTGCTCATATTCCTCGAGCACGACGACGCCGGCGCCCTCGCCCATCACGAAGCCATCGCGATCCTTGTCGTAGGGGCGCGAAGCCTTTTGCGGCGCATCGTTGTAACCGGTCGAGAGCGCGCGGGCGGCGCAAAAGCCCGCCATCGCCAGCCGGCAGATCGGCGATTCCGTTCCGCCGGCGACCATCACGTCGGCGTCGCCGAGCGCAATGAGGCGGGCGCCATCGCCGATCGCATGCGCACCGGTAGAACAGGCGGTCACCACGGAATGGTTGGGGCCCTTGAGGCCGTGCTCGATCGAGACGTAACCGGACGCGAGATTGATCAGTCGTCCCGGAATGAAGAACGGCGATACCCTGCGCGGTCCGCGTTCCTTCAAAAGCAGCGACGTCTCGGCAATGCCGGACAGGCCGCCGATCCCGGAGCCGATCAGCGTACCGGTTGCGCATTTGTCTTCTTCGGTCGAAGGATGCCAGTTGGCGTCGTCGAGCGCCTGGCGCGCCGCAGCCATCGCGAAGACGATGAAATCGTCGACCTTGCGCTGCTCCTTCGGCTCCATCCACTGGTCGGGATTGTAGGTGCCGTCAGAACCGTCGCCGCGCGGAATGACGCAAGCGATCTGGCTCGCAAGATCGGCGACCTCGAACGTGTCGATTTTCTTGGCGCCGCTCTGGCCGCTGAGGATGCGCGACCACGTTGTGTCAACGCCGCAGCCGAGCGGCGTAACCATGCCCAGCCCCGTGACGACAACACGCCTCATGTCAAACACTCCAGCCCGAAACTGGCGGCCCAAAACAAGAAACCGGGGGACCGTTCGACAACGGCCCGTCCGGCTCTGTCTCTACCCGCCCGGGACGTCAGCTTTTCGCGTTCTTCTCGAGAAACTTCGTCGCGTCGCCAACGGTCAAAATCGTCTCGGCGGCGTCGTCGGGAATCTCGCAACCGAACTCTTCTTCAAATGCCATCACAAGCTCGACGGTGTCGAGACTGTCGGCGCCGAGGTCATCGATGAAACTTGCGTTGTCGACAACCTTATCGGGTTCAACACCGAGGTGTTCGACCACAATCTTCTTAACCCGCTCGCCAATCTCACTCATCGTTCAACCTCGTGCTTGTTCCAATGGACCCGACCCCAAGACGCTATAGAGACGCTACGAGCTATCGTGGTCGTTAAACTTCCTTCGCTATCGCGCATAGTCTTGATTCGGCCCGGTGGTAGCCGACAAAGCCCCGGCGAACGGCAGGCGTTGCCACGCCAATATACAGGGTTTCAAAATCCTGCAATGGCCTTGTTTGCCCATCCGTTGAGGGTTCGGTTATCATACTTCCCATGCCTTGACTACAAGCCTTCACCGCCCCGGAAACGGCCTTTGGCCGCATTGATCGGGGCAATAACTCGCTCAAATCATGGCCATTCCACCGTTGACGTGAATCGTCTGGCCGGTGACATAGGCCGCCTCGTTCGAGGCGAGATATACGGCTGCCGCCGCGATGTCCTCCGGCGTCCCCAGCCGTGCCGCAGGAACCTTCGCCAGGATGGTCTCGCGCTGCTTGTCGTTGAGCGCATCGGTCATCGGCGTCTTGATGAACCCTGGCGCGATGCAATTGGCGGTCACGTTGCGCTTGGCGTACTCGGCACCCAGCGTCTTGATCAGGCCGATGATACCGGCCTTCGACGCGGTGTAGTTGGCCTGGCCCGGGTTGCCGGTCACGCCGACGATCGAGGTGATCGCAATGATCCGGCCGAAGCGCTTGCGCATCATCAGCTTTGTTGCAGCGCGGGCGAGACGGAAGGTCGCGGTCAGATTGACCTGGATGACGTCGTCCCAATCCTCGTCACGCAACTGCACGAAGAGATTGTCGCGCGTGATGCCGGCATTGGCGATCAGAATATCGACCTGCCCCATCGCGGCTTCCGCCGCCGGCACCAGGCCCTCGACTTGCGCGCTGTCGGAGAGGTTGCACGGCAGCACATGGACGCGCTCGCCAAGCTTGCCGGCAAAGGAATCCAGCACCTCGCGGCGCGTGCCTGAGATCGCCACCGTCGCGCCCTGCGCGTGCAGCGCCTGGGCGATCGCCGCACCAATGCCGCCGGTCGCGCCGGTGACCAGCGCCGTTCTGCCTGTCAAATCGAACATCAATGTCTCCTTCCGGCAGCTTCAGGCCGAAGCCGCCAATGCATCCTTGGCAGCGGCAATATCGTTGGGGCCCGCGACCGACACGCCGACCGCGCCGTCGGCGATGCGCTTGACGAGCCCGCTCAGCACCTTGCCGGCGCCGATTTCGAAGAACCGCGTGACACCATGCGCCGCCATGTAGGCGACCGATTCGCGCCAGCGGACGGTGCCAGTGACCTGCTCGATCAGGCGGCGGCGAATTTCGTCCGGGTCGGTGATCGGCGCCGCCAGCACATTCGACACCAGCGGCGAAGCCGGCGCCTTGATCGTTACGCCCGACAGCGCCTCCGCCATCGCATCGGCTGCAGGCTGCATCAGCTTGCAGTGGAACGGCGCGGACACCGGCAACAGCATCGCACGCTTGGCGCCCTTGGCCTTGGCGATTTCCACGGCGCGATCGACCGCCGCCTTGTCGCCGGACACCACAACCTGGCCGCCGCCATTGTCATTGGCGGCCTGACAGACCTGCCCCTGCGCAGCTTCGCCGGCAACCGCCATTGCGGCTTCGTAATCGAGACCGAGCAGCGCCGCCATCGCGCCGGCGCCGACCGGCACCGCCTTTTGCATTGCAAGACCGCGGGTGCGCAGCAGGCGCGCGGTATCGCTGACGCTGAGACTGCCGGCGGCCGCCAGCGCGGAATATTCGCCGAGCGAATGGCCGGCGACAAAGGCGGCATCCCGCCCGACGGAAAAGCCCGCCTCGGTCTCCAGCACCCGCAGCGTGGCGATCGAGACCGCCATCAGTGCCGGCTGAGCGTTTTCGGTCAGTTGGAGGGTTTCGGCCGGGCCATCCCAGATGATGGCGGTCAGCTTCTCGCCGAGCGCCGAATCAACCTCATCGAATACCGTCCGCGCGGCCGGAAAAGCCTCCGCCAGGGCCTTGCCCATGCCGACCGCCTGGGAACCCTGCCCCGGAAACGTAAATGCAGCCGTCATCGGCGCTCCCTCGTTAGAATGAGGCCGTAAGACACTGACCGGGGCCGGGATGTCAAGCCGCGCTGCGGGATAGCGCACGCCGCGGGAAGGTCGGGAATTGGGGCAGTCAGCGTTCCTGCAGCGCCAAACGGACACCCAGCGCACAATAGATGCCGCCAACTGCCTTGCCCTGCCATTTCAGCACGGTGGGATTCCGCCGGAGAAAGCTGCCGAGCCGCCCCGCGCAAACCGCGAAGACGACCGTGCTGACGAGCCCCAACAGGACAAACAGGGTGCCCAAAATCGTGAGTTGAAGCATGACCGATCCATTCTCGGGCGCGACAAACTGGGGGAGGAAGGCGAGGAAGAAAAGCGCTGTCTTGGGATTTAGCACCTCGGCCAGAATGGCCTGCCTGAATGCCTTGCCTGCCGAGATCGGCAGCGCGCCGGCCGTCAGATTTGCCGGCGTTCTCTCGAGAATTGCACGAATGCCGAGGTAAACGAGATACGCCGCGCCAATGTATTTGATGATGCTGAACAGCAGCGCTGAAGTCGCGATGATCGCCGAGATGCCAACGATCGCCATGAAGGTATGGATCAGGTCGCCGGCGGCGATCCCGACGCCGGTAGCTATTCCCACTTTCGTGCCCGAACTGGTGGCCCGTGCCACCGTCAGGAGCGTCGCGGGACCGGGGATGAATACGAAGCCGAGCACGACCGCCCCATAAGCAACCAAGGTGGTCAGGTCGATCATCGACGGGCTCCTTTCACACCCAGCAAGCGGAGAGACGTTCGGCCCTAGAACCCGCCCGCCGCCTGGTCGCCGCCGATCTCTGCACCGGCCCGCGCCCGCCGCGCAATACTCACCAGCTTCCCCGGGCGATCCTCATGATCGGGCCTGGTGGTCGCCATCCGCAGCACGGCGGCATAATTCGGCTGCACCTCCATCCTGTCAGCGTAACGGCTCTCAGACAGGATGCGGTGCACGCGCGGCAGGTTGTAGCAGGGCACGTAGAACAGCAGATGATGCTCGAGGTGGTAGTTGACATAATACGGTGCAATGAACAGCCGCTCCAGGAAATTCGCCCGCGTGGTGCGGGTATTGCGCAGGGGATCGTTCGAGTCGGGAACGACGGCATGCTCGGCAATATTGCGGATCCGGGTAATCACCATCTGCCAGGTGAGCAGCGGCAACAGCCACAGCACCGGATAGGCCCACCACACACCGGCGGCGGCCAGGCCGGCAAACATCACGGCGTTGACGACGCATTGCGGGCCGAGCTTCTCCCAGAAATGCGCGGCGCGCTGCGCCAGCGGCCATTCCTTCGGACCGAGCGCATTTAAAAACTGCGCCTTGCGCTGCTGGTAGCCGGTCTGCCCGGTGATGTCGCGGAAGAACTTGCGGCGATAGCTCATCCTCGTGATCGGAAATGGCGCCGACAGTATCAAATCCGGATCGTCTTCCTGCTGCGTGCGCGCATGGTGCTGCAGGTGATAGCGGCGATAGGCCCGCGTCTCGGCGAAGATCGGATAGGCGCAAAACCACTGGCTGAGCGTCAGGTTGAGCTTCTCGTCCGCCGACAGGCATCCGTGCGCGCCGTCATGCATCAGGATGGCAAGCCCGAGCTGGCGCGAGCCGATGATGCCGACCGCGAGCAGAAAGGTCAGCGGATTGGGCCACCACGCGACGAGCGCGATCGAGCCCAGGATCAGCGCCCAGGCATGGGCGATCAGGGCGATGCCCTTCCACGTCACGCGCTGGCGGACGGCGATCAGTTGATCCTCGCTCAGAAAGTCGCGGGCACGCATGCGGAGCGCGGTCATGATGGGCTCTCCATGTCGGGTTTGTCGCTCTCTTCAACCAGGCGCAGCCGGGCACTGTCGGCGCTTGGCGGTGTCGTGGCCTGATCGCCGAGCACGCGCAGCATCTCCTTGCACAAATCTTCGGCCGAGCGTCCCATCGCGTGCCCCTCGACCATGACGCCGATTGCGACGGCCCAGAACCGCCGCGAGCTTTCCTCGGGCGCGCGGAGTGAGCGCCAGCCATGCCGCGCAACCTGACTGGCATAGGCGCGCGTACCTTCGCTGTGCAGACGCTCGATGGTGCGTTCGACCAGCGGCGCGAGGTCCTGGCGACGTCTGGTCAGGGTCAAGGCTTCGGCAAAGAAGGCCACCGAATCGGTCGCCGTCACGGTTTCCGCCAACGCGTGCGTATATTCCCGCGGCGTATGCGCCCGAAGCGCTGCCTGCTCGGTCGCGCGCGCCAGATAGAGCATCTCGCGGCAGGCGGCCTCGACGAACAGCGCTTCCTTGGTGCGGAAATAATAGGTGATCTGGCTGGGAAAGGCGTCGGCCGCCGCCGCGATGTCCGAGATCGAGGTGCCGGCAAGGCCCCGTTCCCGGAACAAGCGGCTGGCCGCATCGAGAAGACGCGAGCGCATCTCGCGGCCGGCCGTCCGGGTCGCGCGCGCGGCGTGCCTGGGATCGTCGTCAGGCGGATCAGGGGGCGCTTGGAC
>Ga0081455_10003833_pt1 | contig 17148 bp, 12 predicted proteins | sample TabmetS3T2R1_FD_70207 | JGI IMG/M metagenome (GOLD analysis project Ga0081455, IMG submission 70207) | Tabebuia heterophylla rhizosphere microbial communities from the University of Puerto Rico - S3T2R1 | ecosystem: Host-associated > Plants > Roots > Rhizosphere ...
CGCCGCCGACGTCGAGCGCGTCCTTGTAGACGGGCGAGTCGCCGAAGGCGTCGCGGTGACGGCGCACGGCTTCTTCCGCGAGCTCGGCGAGGCCGATGCCCTCGACGCGGGTCGCGGTGCCGGTGAAGTAGCGCGCGACGAAATCGGCGCGCAGGCCGACGGCGTCGAAGATCTGGGCGCCGCAATAGGACTGGTAGGTCGAGATGCCCATCTTGGACATCACCTTCAGCAGACCCTTGCCGATCGACTTGATGTAGCGCTTGACCACTTCCTTGTCGTCGAGCTTGCCGGGCAACTGGCCCTTCATCGCCTTGATGGTCTCGAAGGCGAGATAGGGGTTGATCGCCTCGGCGCCGTAGCCGGCGAGGCAGGCGAAGTGATGCACCTCGCGCGGCTCGCCGGATTCGACGACGAGGCCGACGGAGGTGCGCAGGCCGACGCGGATCAGATGATGATGCACGGCCGCGGTCGCGAGCAGCGACGGCAGCGGGATGCGCTCGCCGCTCGCCATGCGGTCGGACAGGATGATGATGTTGACGCCTTCGCGCACGGCGGCTTCGGCGCGCCCGCACAATTCGTCGAGCGCGCGCTCGATGCCCTCGGCGCCATGCATGGCGTTGACCGTGGTGTCGAGCGTCAGCGATCGGAAGTGCGATTCCGCGATCTCCGAGATCGAGCGGATCTTCTCGAGGTCGCCGTCGGTCAGGATCGGCTGGCGCACCTCGAGACGCTTGGTGTTGGCCATGCCTTCGAGGTCGAACAGGTTCGGCCGCGGCCCGATGATCGAGACGAGGCTCATCACGAGCTCCTCGCGGATCGGGTCGATCGGCGGGTTGGTGACCTGCGCGAAGTTCTGCTTGAAATAGGTGAAGAGCTGCTTCGGCCGGTCCGACAGCGCCGAGATCGGCGTGTCGTTGCCCATCGAGCCCGTCGCCTCCTCGCCGGTGGAGGCCATCGGCGTCATCAGGATGGTGATGTCTTCCTGCGAATAGCCGAACGCCTGCTGCCGGTCGAGTAGCGGCAAATTGGAGCGCACGCCCTTGCTCGGCGCGGCCGGCAGCTCTTCCAGCACGATCTGGGTGCGGTGCAGCCAGTCGCTGTAGGGATGGCTCTTGGCGAGTTCCGCCTTGATCTCATCGTCGGGAATGAGGCGGCCCTGCTCGAGATCGACGAGCAGCATCTTGCCGGGCTGCAGCCGCCACTTGGTGACGATCTGGTCCTCCGGAATCTTCAGCACGCCCATTTCGGACGCCATCACGATGCGGTCGTCGCTGGTGACGAGGTAGCGCGCAGGCCGCAGCCCGTTGCGGTCGAGCGTGGCTCCAATCTGGCGGCCGTCGGTGAAGGCGATCGCCGCCGGGCCATCCCACGGCTCCATCAGCGCGGCATGATATTCGTAGAAGGCGCGGCGCCGTTCGTCCATCAAGGGATTGCCGGCCCACGCTTCCGGAATCATCATCATGACCGCGTGCGGCAGCGAGTAGCCGCCCTGCACCAAAAATTCGAGCGCGTTGTCGAAGCAGGCGGTGTCGCTTTGTCCTTCATAGGAGATCGGCCATAGCCGGCTGATGTCCTTGCCGTAGAGCTCGGAATGCACGGAGGCCTGCCGCGCCGCCATCCAGTTGACGTTGCCGCGCAGCGTGTTGATCTCGCCGTTGTGGGCGATCATCCGGTAGGGATGCGCCAGCGACCAGGTCGGGAAGGTGTTGGTCGAGAAACGCTGGTGCACCAGCGCGAGTGCGCTTTCGAAATCCTTCTCGTGCAGGTCGGGATAGTACTTGCCGAGCTGATCGGCGAGGAACATGCCCTTGTAGATCACGGTGCGGCAGGACAGCGACACCGGATAATAGCCGGCGAGCCCGCGGTCGCGGCGCTGGTAGATCGCCTGCGAGATCGACTTGCGCAGGATGTAGAGCCGCCGCTCGAAATCGTCGATCGTCTTGCCGACGCCGTTGCGTTCGATGAACACCTGCATGTGGTAGGGCTCGGTCGGCTTCACGGTGACGCCGAGCGAGGAATTGTCTGAGGGCACGTCGCGCCAGCCGAGCAACTGAAAACCTTCGTCGCGGATCTGATCGGCAATGATGCTCTTGATGATCTTTCGCCAGGCCGTGTCCTTTGGCATGAACAGCGCGCCGATGGCGTACTGGCCGGGCTCCGGCAGCTGGAAGCCGATCTCGGCGGCCTTGCGCTTGAAGAAGGCGTGCGGAATCTGCACGAGAATGCCGGCGCCGTCGCCGGCGCGCGGGTCGGCGCCGACCGCGCCGCGATGCTCGAGATTGCAGAGGATGGAGAGCGCGTCGGAGATGATCTGGTGCGACGCCTTGCCCTTGATGTTGGCTATGAAGCCGACGCCGCAAGAGTCCTTTTCGAGCGAGAGGTCGTAAAGGCCTTCGGCCGGCGGACGCCAGCTGTGTTCACGCGCGACCTCGACCGGCTTCGAATCCGCTGCCACCGACATCGCATTGTGGATGATGTCTTCGCGCTCGAACTCCGACCCGCTCATTTCCTCGTCCTCTCGATCCGGCTCGTGAAACCTCACCGTCGTCCCGGCGCACCTTGGGCGTTGCGGTACCCATCGGGCCACCGCTCGTCCGCCGCGAGCCGCAATGTCTTAAATTCAGACTTGGGCGTTCATCGTCCCCGGCGAACGCGTCTTGCCTGTACTTTATCGGCCTCCGAAGGGCCGATTTTTCGTTGCAATCCCTGTGCCGGGAATGCCCCGCAATTGGGACAGTGATACTGCCCTAACTCACAACATGCCAAATTTTTCTCTATCATACAAGCGCGCGGAAGTCCCCGGGGTTGCAAAGCTGACCCCTGCATTCCGGCGGGGGTAACCAAGGTCGCGGATTCATGCCTTGCCCGCCGCCATCCTGCCCAAGGACTGCCGGAATCGGCGGAGAACCTGAGGCCGGCTAGAGAGCGAGAAACGCTCCGGGGCGTGACAGGAGCATTCGGCAATGAAGTTGTTCACAGGATGGGTGCTGGCGACAGGGCTGGCGCTAGGCGCGACCGCGGCCAACGCGCAAATGCCGGGGCCCAACAGGGTCTCGGATTTCAGCGGCCCCTATGTCGATGAGCCCTACCGTGGCAGGCCGTATTATGGGCCGCCTCCGGCGGAGGTCGCGCCGCCACCGCCACCGCGTTACGGCTATGGCGGCGGTTATGGCGGTTATGGTCCTGGCTACGCGCCGGCTGCACTGGTGCCGCCGCATGAGGTCTACAACATCATCCGCCACGCCGGCTTCTCGCCGCTTGGCATCCCGCAGCAGCGCGGCTTCATCTACACCATCGCTGTGGTCGACCGCGGCGGCGGGGACGGCCGTCTCGTCATCGACGCGCGCTCCGGCCGCATCCTGCGTTTCGTGCCGGGCTGGCAGAACGGCGCGCCTTACGAAGGTGGTGCCTGGGATTCGTCCTATGGCCCGCGCGGCCCGTTGCCGCCGGCCGATCTGCGGAGCGGCCTGAAGCCGCCCGTGCCCGCTCCGCACGTCGCCAGCCGCAGCGTTCCGGTGCCGAAGCCGAGCCCGCTGGCTGGCAGGCATGCGGCTGAACCCGCAAAGCCCGCCGAGGCGACCGCCGCCAAGCCGGCTCCCGAGCCCGTCGCCAGCAAGCCGGCTGCCGAGCCGCCGAAGCAGCAGGCCGCCGCCACGCAGGCAAAGCCCGCCGAGGCCGCGCCGGCCACCACCACCAGCATCGGCCAGGTTCAGGCCAAGCCCGCGCCGACCATCTTGCCGACACAGGACATGCCGAAGGCGCAGGGATTGGAGTAATCACGGCTGTCGTCCCGGCGAAGGCCGGGACCCATACGCCGTGGCCTATCGGTTAGAGCGTGATGGCAGACGGCGTCGCTTTACTACAGGCATTCGTGGTTATGGGCCCCCGCTTTCGCCGGGGCGACGAGCAATAAAAACGCCCCGGTATCCCGGGGCGTTTTCCTTTCAGCCAATATCTGCCGAAAGCCGTCGTATCTGACAAAAGCAGTCCGCCGTTAGGCGGCGGCCTTGGCGGTCGAGCCGTCAACAACCTGCGGGGCCTTCTCGCCGCTCGCAATCGCAATGTTGCGCGGCTTGTTGGCCTCGGGAATCTCGCGGACGAGATCGACATGGAGCAGGCCGTTCTCGAGCGAGGCGTTCTTCACCTGGACGAAGTCGGCGAGCTGGAAGACGCGTTCGAAGGCGCGCGAGGCGATGCCGCGATAGAGCACTTCGGACTTGTCCTTGCCGTTCTCGTTGGCGACTTTCTCGCCCTTGATCGTCAGCGTGTTTTCCTTCGCGACGATGGAGAGCTCGCTCTGCGCGAAGCCGGAAACCGCGACCGAAATGCGGTAGGCGTTCTCGCCGGTACGCTCGATGTTGTAAGGGGGATAACCGGGGCTGCCGTCCGAGGTCACCTGATCGAGCAGGCTGAAGAGGCGATCGAAGCCGACGGTGGAACGATAAAACGGAGTCAGGTCGTAGGTACGCATGGATAGTCCTCCATTGAGCGACTGTTGCAATGTCCCGCCCGCCATCGGGCCGGGCCGTAGTCTGTGCAGCCTGACGCTTCGGTTTCCCGAAACACTGGTAGCGGCCTGCACGAAGGTGATATGGAGAGTGTTCCAGCGGCGTTCAAGAGGGCGATACTTGGCTCGCTTTCCGGCGCCAAACCCCTTGATTTCCAGCCTTTCCCACCTATCGCGGGTTTAGCCCATGACGCTTGTCTCGATCCCTGCCAACCCGGTTCCGGAGGATGTCGTCTCAGGCACCATCAAGACGCCCGACGGCGCCGAACTGCGCTTTGCGCGCTGGGCGCCGCCGGCAGGCCGCAAGGGCACGGTCTGCGTCTTCACCGGCCGCACGGAGCAGATCGAGAAATATTTCGAGACGGTGCGCGATCTGCGCGAGCGCGGCTTTGCGGTCGCGATGATCGACTGGCGCGGGCAGGGGCATTCGTCGCGGCGGCTGCGCGACCCGCGCAAGGGCTATGTCCGCGATTTCTCCGACTTCGAGGTCGACGTCGAGACCTTTGTGCAGCAGGTGGTGCTGCCGGATTGCCCGCCGCCCTACTTCGCGCTGGCCCATTCCATGGGCGGCGCGGTGATGCTGCGGATTGCCCATGCCGGCAAGCGCTGGTTCGATCGCATGGTGCTGTCGGCGCCGATGATAGACCTGCCGGGCAGGGCGACCTCGCTTCCGGTGCGCATGCTCGTCAAGGCCATGCGCTGGGCCGGGCAGGGCGGCCGCTATGTGCCCGGCGGCAGCGACCACCTCACCGGCTCGGAATCGTTTATCAACAATCCCCTCACCAGCGATCCGGTGCGCTACGCCCGCAATGCCGCGATCCTCGAGGAAGACCCGACGCTGGGGCTGGCGTCGCCGACGGTCGCCTGGGCCGATGCAGCCTTCTCGGCGATGCACGCCTTTCGCGGCATGAGCTACCCCTCGGACATCCGCCAGCCGATCCTGATGCTGGCGGCGAGCAACGACACCATCGTGTCGACCGCGGCGATCGAGGAATTCGCCTATCACCTGCGCGCCGGCTCGCATCTCGTCATCGCCGGCTCCAAGCACGAGATCTTGCAGGAGCAGGACCGCTACCGCGGTCAATTCTGGGCGGCGTTCGATGCTTTTGTGCCGGGCACGCCGCTGTTCAAGTAGAAGCCTTGGATGGATTGATCTCTGCGCGAAACCCATCATTTCTCCGCAACAAAGGTGTGATGGGTCTCGCTCGCGTTCAACCCATCCTACGAAAAGGCAGACACCTAAAGCGTCTTCAGATATTCGATCAAATCGTAGCGCTCGTCGTCGGTCAGCTTCCGGCCGATCACGCCGTTCGGATAGGTTTTCTTGTCGGCATCGGCTGCAGCCTCCAGCGAATGGCCGAGCACGCTGTTGCCCTTGATCTCCCTGCCGGCACGATCGCTCATCGAGAACAGGGTCTGGCCGGCCTTGCACGAGGATTCGCCTGAAGGCGATACGCGGAAGCCGACCTGCTGCGGGTCGAACTCGCGCGCGCCAAGGCAGAATTGCCTGGGACGATCGGCGGCGGGCGTCAGCATCCAGTACAGCGAGGGCACCGAGCCATTGTGAATGTAGGGCGCGGTGGCCCAGACGCCGTTGAGCGGACGGGCGCGGTAAATCGCCTCCTTCAGTCCTTTCGCGTTCGGGCAGTTGCTCCGCTCGCCCCAGAGCTCCGATAGCTCCGGCTCCTTGACGCCGCGATCCGCCAGCCATTTCTGGCTGACCTTGTCCACGACGATCATCAGCGCAATCGCAAACGGCATATCCGTCGAGGAATAGGCCGGCAGCCCCTCGCAATTCCATCGTTTCCCGAGATCCTCGGCCGGCTGCAGGTTGAGGAAGCCCGGCACCTGGACGGTGCGCGTCCGCAGCACGCTCGATTGCGCGGGGTCCGTTCCCATGCCGCTCGTGCTCTTCTGCACCTCGTCCAGTACCCACCCGCCCTTGGGGTCTTGCTTCCAGTATTTTGAAGTCGGGCTCCAAAAGCTCTTGTCCGGATACTGCGTGTCGAATTCGGCGTCGGCGACCGGCCCGAGATGACACTCGGCGCAGATCTCGGCGTAGATCTTGCGGCCCTTGGCGACACGATCGGGGTTGATCTTCCAGGCGTCGTCGTTGGGGAAGAGATGCGCCGGCCATTTCGGCGACTGCAGGCCGGAGAACCGCTTCGGGTCACGGCGGAACGGATCGGAGCCGCGCAGCATCGCTTCGATGCGCAGGAGATTTTCCAGCGCGACCGACGAGCGGAAAAGTCTGTCGGGTGAGTGTTCGGGTGACAGGTTGAGCAGCGCGGAGACGCCGAGCGCCTCGCCGGCGTTGCGGATCAGCGGCTGCTCGATCGAGGCATCGTATTGCGCCCACCAGAGCCACGGCACGGTCCATATCGGCGGGTAGCTGACCGGTGCATCGTTGGCGTACAGATTGTTCTCCAGGCCCGTCAGGTTGCCTGCGACAAGATCGGTGTAGAAGACCTGGTTGCCGATCCGGTTCAGCGCATCGAGCCGTCCGTATCCTTCGTCAGTCTCCGCCTGCCCCTTCGTCTTGATCGTCTTGTCGTAGGTCTTCTTCTGGGCGAGCAGAAAATCACCGATGCGCGACAGTTCATCCTTCAGCTTTCTGCGATCCGCCCTGGAGGCGTCGGGGCCGAGCACGCGCGCGGCAAAGCGCGGGAAGCGGCCGGGCACCTTGAGGGTATAGAGGATCGAGAGGCCCGTTGCGGCCTCGAGCTTGCGCAATTCCAGCATCGAGCCGCCGCCGTCGAAACGGATGCTGGTGCCCTTGTAGTAGACGCTTCCGGTGTGACAGGCCGCGCAGGTCAGCCCGATCTTGTCGGAATCGGGGGCGCCGGTGCCGGGATCGGTGACGTCAGTCAAGCGGGCAAAGCCGACCGGCAGGCCGTCGATATTGTCTGCCGGCAACGGCTTCAGGCCGGCCACGGATTCCGGCGCGGGCTCGGTCTTCGCATCTGGTGAGTTGACAAAGCCGAAGCGGCGCAAGCTCGGCTGATCCGCGCGCACCGTCTTCGGGCTCGGGATGAAGCCGAACCTTTCCAGATAGGCGCTATCGGCGAACATGCCGGGATCGCCCCACAGGCGCAGGCCAGGCTGCTCCAGCGCGATGAACCAGGAATAGGGCACCGGGAATGTCGCCGTGCCCTGGCTTGCATGATGAAACCAGAACCGGTCCTCCGTCGACCAGTTCTGGTCGAGCCAGTAGGCCGCTTTCACCGGCTGGCGTGCAGGCAAGGCCGGCGGCTCCAGGTCGCCGAGCAGCGGGATCGGGCGGATCGCTTCCGGGAATTCGGCGAACACGACGACGAAGGCAGCAAGCAGCGCAATCAGCGCCGCGGCAGTCTTCACGAGCTTGCCCACCACGCCGCCTTTGCGCATCGGATGCGCCGACAGGCGCGCATTGATCCGCTGCGGCAACCGCCGCTCGGTAAACAGGGTGCGAACCTCGGCCACGCCGAGATAGCGCGCCTCGCCCTCGCCCTTGCCCATGATGTCCAGCAGCACCGGCCACTCGCCTTCCATCAGCTTGCGGTCGACGGCGCGCCGGTGCCCTTTGGCGCGCTCGAAATTCGCGTTCATGTACGCAATGATTTCGCTTGCATTGAGCCCGCGCTCCATGCCGCCGCCCATCGGATCCAGCCGGTCCTGGCCAAAGGAAGCAAGACGTTCGATCTCGTCCTCGTGGACATGGGCCGTTGTATCCAGGATGCGCGAGCCGACGCCGTGCTTGTCGAGCGGACCGTCGCGCAGTTCGTCGAGCGTGGCGCCAGACCACCAGCTTTTCAGCAGGCGAAAGGGACTGAGTCCGTTGGCGAGGAACGCAACCAGCCGGGTCTCGATGCCGACCTTTATTTTCTCAAATCCGGTTTTTCCGCTCGCGGCCTGCACCGTCTGGGCCAGCGTGCCCAGCGGCACGGTGTGTCCGCCGACATAGCCTTCCGAGACGACCGCGCGCAGGAAGGGGCAGGGATTGTTGGGCGAGACGGCGGTCGGCTGGCTGGGGACGCTCGAATCCGTTCCGGTACGATCCTGCATGATCCAAGTCCCCAACAACAACAAGCGGATGATCAAAAACGATTCATTCACGCCGATGAAGCGATGCGACGCGATGCCGCGAGCCGAACACTACCTGTGGATGCGGCGGAATTCTGGCTGAAACGGGAGCCCTGTCAACACAAGGTGTGGAGAGCCGGTATGTGTGACCGGCCTTCAGGTCGTCAAGAATTCGCCGTGCGCTTGGCGCCGGTCTCGACCAGTGTCAGTCGTGTCGAAGGCACGCCCGCTTTCAGAAGCCCTTCGCGATAGTGCGCGACATCGGCGAGCTGCTTCCAGTAGAAATTGCGCAGATGCTTCTCGACGGTGATGCCCGGATAGCTTTCCAGCAGCACCTGCGTCGCCCTGGCTGCTTCCTCGTTGCGACCAAGCTGCGCCAGCGTCGCGGCCCTCACGGCAAGCACCTGAAGGTGGTTGGGATTGAGATAGAGCGCCTCGCGCGCCCAGGACAGCGAGGCGTCGTATTGTCCAGCCAGATAGTGGCTGAAGGCGAGCAAGGCGGCCCATTGATACCTGGGGTCGGTGTTGCCGCGCTGCACGGCGGTCGTGAACAGATCGATCGCTTCGCGATGCTCGCCGACAACAAGGTGGCTCATGCCCAGAATGCCGCGCGCGCCCATGTCATAGGGATTGAGCTCGACGGCTTTCATCGCGGTTTCCCGCGTCGCGTCGTAATGGCCACTCATGCCATGGACGTAGGACAGAATCTCGTAGGCGAAGGCGGAGCGCGGATCGAGCCGCACCGCGCTTTCCGCAAGCTCCATCGCCTCGGTCCACAGCTCGCGCGTACTTTTGATCCAGCCGTACTGGACGCCCTGCACCCTGATGGTGGCGAGATAGGCGCGGGCAATGCCGAGCGACGGATCGAGCGCAATCGCCTCCCGGAAGAAGGCGATCGAGGCTTCGAAATCCGGCATGGTCTGCTTGTAATAGTGCGACAGCCCGCGCAGGAAGCGGTCCCACGCCGTGAGGTCCGTCGACGCAGAGCGCGCCGGCGCCGAGGCCTCGGCGCGAAAGATCTCCGGCGCCAGCGCCGCGGACAGGCTCATCGTCAGTTCGTCCTGCAGCGCGAACAGGTCGCCCATGTCGCGGTCATAACGGCCGGCCCATAATTGCGCGCCGGTCTCCGGTGCGATCAGTTCGGCGGTGACGCGCAGCTTGTTGCCGGCGCGGCGCACCGAGCCCCGGATCAGGTAGGTCGCGTCGATCTCCCGCGCGATCAGCCGCGCGGTCAGGTTCTGGCCCTTGAAGGCGAAGGTCGCGCTTCGGCTCAGCACTCGGTAGAACGACTGCAGCGACAGCGCATGGATCAGGTCTTCGGTCAGACCATCGGCGAAATATTCGTCGGCGCTGTCGGCGAGATTGGCGAACGGCAGCACGCCTACGATGGCCGTGCGGTATTGCGCCGGCAGCCGTGTGGCTTTTTCTGTGACGGGGTTCTCGACGCTGCCGGGCTCCCAGGTCCAGACGTTGACCAGCTCGCCGATGTTCTTCAGGTGGTGGCTGCCGGCGTTGACCAGGGCGGTTGAAAGGTGCTTGCCGGCTTCCAGGTAAGCCTTGGCCGAAACGGCGACGCCGCCGGGAGCGGCGACCGATTCCAGACGGACGGCGATATTGACGTCGTCGCCGAAAACTTCGTCCTCGTCGGCGATCACGTCGCCCATATGAACACCCATGCGAAAGCGCATGACACGGTCGGCGGGCAATTGGGCGTTGCGCTCAGCCATCAACCGTTGCATCTCGATGGCGGCCTCGATTGCGCCCACTACGCTGGGGAATTCCAGGAGAAAGCCGTCACCGGTGTTTTTAACCATCCGGCCGCCATGGTTAAGGATGACGGGGTAAATGGCGCTGCGATGGGCCTTGAAGGCGGCATGCGTCCCCGACTCGTCGGCCCCCATCATGCGTGAGTAGCCGGCGACGTCGGCGCAGACGATGGCTGCCAGGCGTCTTTGCATCAAATCCCCAATCTCCTGAACCGCCGGAATCGCCATGTATTCCGCTTGCCGAGGCCCTTGCTTATAGACAGCTTGTCGCAGACGGGAAGCCCCTATCGCATAAGGTGGTCATGCAATAGTCGTGCAGGAGTCCCGATTGGTTGATCCATGTCACACTCCGGTCGCGGAACCGGCAAGTGGCGGAAAGGCGGAAGGGAGCGAAAGGGACCATGCTCGGCATTCACGAACTCTGGCTTTTCGTCCTTTCCGGCCTGCTGCTCAACATCACGCCGGGCCCGGATACCGCCTATATCATCGGCCGCAGCATCCAGTTCGGGTGGCGCGGAGGGGCGGCGGCTGCGATCGGCATCAGTTGCGGCTGCCTGGTGCACGTGCTGGGCGCCGCGATCGGGCTGTCGGCGCTGCTGATGGCGTCCTCGACGGCGTTTACCATGCTGAAGCTTGCTGGCGCGGCCTATCTGCTGTTCACCGGCGTGCAGATGCTGCTGTCGCGCTCGCGCCCGCTGACCGACGTTTCAATCGAGCGTGGGGCAACGTCGCTTGCCGCCGTGTTCTGGCAGGGCGCGCTGACCAATGTGCTCAATCCCAAGGTTGCGCTGTTCTTCCTCGCCTTCCTGCCGCAATTCGTGGACGCGGCATCGGCGCACAAGACGCTGGCCTTCCTGCTGCTCGGTGCGGTCTTCATTTTCAACGGCACGCTGTGGTGCCTTGGCATTGCCGCCTTCGCCGCAAGGGCAGCCACGCGCATCCGGCAGTCGGAAGGCGCGATCGCCTGGATCAACCGCGCGCTCGGCGGCTTGTTCGTCTATCTCGGCATTCGCGTGGCGATGCTCGAGGCGCGCTAACGCGCATGATCCGGACCCCGAAGGGCCGCGTTAGCGCAAGGTGGGAACCGGTTTTCCCCGCGACAAACGCGAAGCGTTTGCGCGGAGATCATGCGCCAAAATAAAAGCTCTAGCCGTGGATCTTGAGCAGCGCGTTGCCGGCGAGATAGAGGCCGAGCAGGATCAGCGCGATCAGGAACCAGCGGCGGAATTCCCCCGGATGCATCCGCGAACGCACCGCCTGTCCGATGAACATGCCGGCAAAGGACGCCGCCATCGCAATTCCACCGGGTAGCGCGGTTGCCGCTGTCAACAGGCCTGACGCGGTGACGTTGAAGGCGAGCGCGATCGTTGCGACGGTGAAGAACACCCCCAACGCCTGCACCAGTTCGTCCTTCTCCATGCCGATTGCCTGCATGAACGGCATGGACGGGATCACCTGCACGCCGGTTGCCGCCGACACCATGCCGGTAATCAGGCCGGCGATGCCGCCGATCCATTTCTCGTTGCGGCGCGCGACGGTGAATTGCAGCTTGCTCAGGCCCATCACCGCATAGATCACCAGCAGCGCGCCGAGGATCACGGTGCCGTAGGGCGCATAGGGGCCGGTCAGCAGTCCCGCATTGAGCCAGACGCCGATCACGGTGCCGGCCATCAGCGGCCACAACCGGCGCATGATGTTGCGCAGATAAGGTCCGACAAACGTCTGCCAGATGTTGGTGACGATGGCGGGCACGATGACGATCGCGATCGCCTGGCCCGGCGGCATGGTCACCGCGAGCAGGCCCATCGACACCGTCGGCAGCCCAAGCCCGATCACGCCCTTGACGAATCCAGCAAGCAGGAAGACCGCAGCAATGAGGAAAAGAAACCAGTCTTGCATAAGGGCACATTGACCGATCGGGCCAATGGGCACAATCTGGACCTTACGGGGATTGCCTTCGGCCAGGACGAAGGCACGTGGGAGATCGCTTGACGATGCGTTTCGATCTGGTCGATCTTCAGCTGTTCGTCGCGGTGGCGGAGACACGCAGCATCACTGCGGGCGCGGCCCGCGTGCATCTGGCGCTGGCGTCTGCGAGCGAGCGGATCAAGGGCCTGGAGGCCGCGCTTGGCGTGGCATTGCTCAAGCGCGGCCGCCGCGGCGTGGAGCTGACGTCCGCCGGCGAGAGCCTGCTCGATCACGCCCGTATCGTCCTGCACAATGTCGATGTCTTGCGTGGCGATCTCGCCTCCTTTGCCAGCGGCGCACGCGCAAGCGTGCATCTGCTCGCCAACACCTCAGGCATCTCGGAATATCTGCCGAGAGCGCTCGCCGCCTTCCTTGCCGAGCATCCGCGCATTTCCATCGACGTCGAGGAGCGCGAGAGCGGCGAGATCGCGCGTCTGATTGCCTCCGGCGCCGCCGATCTTGGCCTCGCCGCCGAGCACGCGCTGCCCGCGGGCATCGAGCGCATTCCGTTCAGCGAGGACCGGCTGGTGCTTGTCGTGCCGCAGAGGGACGAGCTTGCAAGCCGCCGCCAGGTCGACTTCCGCGAGGTGGTTAGCCGCGATTTCGTTGGCCTCATCACCTCGAGCGCGCTGCATGCCCATGTCACCGGTCACGCCGCACGGCTCGGGGCGCGCCTGCGTTTTCGCGCGCGCCTCAATAATTTCGATGCCATCGGCCAGATGGTGGCCGGCGGCATCGGCGTAGCCGTGATGCCGGAGATCGCAGCGCGCCGCTGCGCCCGCACCATGAAGATCGCCGTGGTCAGGATCAGGGATTCCTGGGCCGACCGGCGGCTTGCCATCTGCGCCCGCAGCTTCAAGGCGCTGCCAAGACCGGCGCAGCAGCTAGTCGACCATTTGCGCAAAGCAGCGCGCTGAAGGGTTATGGAGGAAGGCGATGCTCAGGGTGTGGGGACGCAAGAGCTCATTCAATGTCCAGAAGGTGATGTGGCTGATCGGCGAGCTTGGTTTGCCACACGAGCGCATCGACGCCGGCAGCACGTTCGGCGGACTCGACACATCGGAATTTCTCGCCATGAACCCGCATGGCCGCATTCCCGTGATCGCCGACGGCGAGGCGGTGGTCTGGGAATCCCACGCCATCCTGCGCTATCTCGCCGCGCGCCATGGCAAGGGTCGGTTCTGGTCGGACGACCCGATCGTCCGCGCGCAGGTCGACGGCTGGATGGACTGGTCGCAGACCGCGTTGCAGCCGGATTTCCTGGTCGGCGTGTTCTGGGGATTTTACCGGATGCCGGAAGAGAAGCGGAACTGGCCGGGCATCAAGGCCGCGATCGCCCGCTGTGCGGTGGATTTTGGCAAGCTCGACAGGTTGCTCGAAGGACGCAGCTTCCTGCTCGGCGATACGCTGTCGCTCGCCGATATCACCGCAGGCACCTCGCTCTATCGCTATTTCGAGCTGGAGATCGAGCGGCCGCCATTGCCGCAGGTCGAGCGCTGGTATCGCGCGCTCAGCGAGCGCGCTGCTTACCGCGCCCATATAATGATTCCATTCGGCGAACTGCGCGGCCGCTACTACGACTGAGCGCGTTCACTTCGTCGTCTGGATGCCGGCGTCCTTGATCACCTTGGCCCATTTCGCCGTTTCGGCTGCGATGTAGTCGCGGAATTGCTCCGGCGAGTTGCCGGCCGTGGTCAGGCCTTGTTCGGCGAGCTTCTCCTTCACGTTCGCGTCGGCGAGCGCCGTGGTCGTGATCTTGTTCAGCGCGGCGATGATGGCGGGCGGCGTGGCCGCCGGCGCGATCATGCCGTACCAGTTCTCGATGCGCAGCTCCGGCATGCCGAGCTCGATGGTGGTCGGCACGTCCGGCGCGGTCGGCGCGCGCGCCGTGGTGCCGAGCGCGATCGGTTTCAGCGTGCCGCTCCTGATATGCGGCAGGATCGCCGGCAGGTCGAGGAAGGTCATCTGCACCTGCTGGCCGAGCAAGTCGTTGATCGCGGGCGCAGCACCGCGATAGGGCACATGCACGATGTCGATCTTTGCAGTGAGCTTGAGCAATTCGCCGGCGAGATGCGGCAGGCTGCCGGGCCCGGTCGAAGCAAAATTGAGCTTGCCGGGCTGAGCCTGGGCCAGCGCCACCAGCTCGCTCATGTTCTTGGCCGGCACGTTGCTGGCGACAACCAGCATTTCCGGGACGGTGACGACGAGGGTGACCGGCGCAAGATCCTTCAAAGTCTCGTACGGCACCTTCTCCATGCTCTGGTTGATGGCGAGCGCGCCGCAATTGACGATGCCGATAGTGTAGCCGTCGGGATTGGCCTTGACGACCGCATCGGTGCCGAGCGCACCGCTCGAGCCGCCGCGATTGTCGATCACCACCGGTTGCTTGGTCAGCTCCGACATGCGCTGGCCGACGATGCGGGCGATGATGTCGTTGGGGCCGCCGGCCGGGAACGGCACGATCAGCTTGATCGGTTTTGCCGGGAATTCCTGCGCCGTCGCCAAGGCCGGCAGCAAGGAGAGCATTAGACCCGTCAGCAGCCCGCGAAGAAATTTCATGCACGGCCTCCTGACGGCTGATCTCAACTGTTGAGAATCTTCATTGCGGCTTCATGCACCCGCGCATCGCCTGCGGCGACGATGCGGCCGCCGCTTTGCGCAGGCCTTCCGTCCCAGGTGGTGACGACCCCGCCCGCGCCGGTGATGATCGGGATCAGAGCTGCGATATCGTACGGCTTCAACTCGGTCTCGACCACGAGATCGAGATGGCCCGCCGCCAGCATGCAGTAGGAATAGCAATCGCCGCCATAGCGCGTCAGCTTTACCGCGCTCTCGATCTTGGCGAATTGGGCGCGGTCAGCAACATTCATCAAAAGCGGGCTGGTGGTATAGGCGGTCGCCTCCTTCAGCGAGGCACAGCGCCGCACCGTCAGCCTGCGTTCGCCGGACGGTCCCGAGTAGTTCGCCGAGCCGTTGTCGCCGGAAAAGCGCTCGCCGATATAGGGCTGATGCATCATGCCGAAAACCGGCGTGCCCTTGTGCAACAGCGCGATCAGCGTGCCCCAGATCGGAAATCCCGCAATAAAGGATTTCGTGCCGTCGATGGGATCGAGCACCCAGACATATTCGGCGTCCTCGCGCTCATTGCCGAATTCCTCGCCGACAATGCCGTGCTGGGGGAAGTTGGCCTTGATCAGCCGCCGCATCACCGCCTCCGCGGCGCGGTCGGCCTCTGTGACGGGATCGAAATCCTGGGCCACGCTCTTGTTGTCGATCGACAGCGAGGTGCGGAAGAACGGCAAAATGGTCTCGCCGGAGGAGGTCGCTAGCCGCCCGATAAAGGCTTTGAAATCGATGACCGTCACGGCAGTCCCTGAGCAGGCGGTAGTCGAGGAGTGTCCGCCAATCCCCTAGCTCAAACCGCACGCCTGCGCACGGGTCGCAAGCGTTATTCCCACACGGATGCGCGCGTTTTGCTTTCGAATCACCTTCGCTTGGACGTGCATTTTTGGTAAGCCGCGTCCATCACGAGTTCGAGATTTGTGTGGATGGTGGCTATTCGGCAACGCCCGGGTTTTGACGGGAATTTCATTCAATATATTGAAATTGTTATATTATTTGGAATTTAACCAACCTGTTGCATAGGCGCCATCCCGGCCAGGATTGCACAGGAAATTAAGCGAAAGCTCTTGCTTTTTGTGCAGCGCGGTCGCATATTGTTGCGGTGCGGTAGCGCCTCGCGCTATCGCTGCCCTCCTTGGGCGTTTCCTCCCTAGACTTGGGCCGCTTGATCATTCAAGCGGCCCTTTTTTCTTGCCTGTCTAGATCGGACGGCGAAGCCGCTTAACGCTTCGCCAGGGGTGTTACTTCAACGAGGTGTTGATGTCCGAGAACTTCTGGTTGAGGTTGGTGCCGAGGCCGTTGACCACGGCGATGATTGCCAGAGCGATGCCGGCGGCGATCAGACCATATTCGATCGCGGTAGCACCCGACTCGTCCGACAAGAACTTTGAGAAGACCTGTTTCAAGTTGACCTCCAAGGTGTTTTGGCTTTGCGGCGCGGTTCCAGGTTCCGCCCGCGGGCACCATGGGGTCCGGCCCTGAAGATCAGTTAAAGTGAATCCCTAAAATGCTTCGCAATTCACCGGAGAAGCGTCCGCCGGGGGCGCAAACCGCCCCGCAGCGTTAACAGCGCTCTGTTCCAGTCCCGAAAGATTGTCGGAAGTTTTGACGACAATTTGCGCGCAGCGCGCCGGACTATTCCGCCGCGGCCTGGAATGGGCCGAGATCGCCGAGCGGCAAATCGGCCAGCCGGTCCGCCAGCTTGACGAAATCCGCCGCCACCTGCGCAAAACGCGGCCCGCGCTCTCTCCGGCGCTCGTCCATATAGACCGCGCGGTTGAGCTCCAGCTGTACCGTGTGCAGCCCGCTTGCCGGATTGCCGTAGTGCTCGGTGATGAAGCCGCCGGCATAGGGCTTATTGCGGCCGATCGAGTAACCGAGCCCGGCGAGCGTATCCTCGACCAGTTCGGGCAACAACGGCGCGCAGCTCGTGCCGTAGCGGTCGCCGATCACGACGTCCGGCCGCCGCGGCTCGTCGCGCGACACGCCGACCGACGGCATGGAATGGCAGTCCACCACGATCACGGTGCCGAAATTCTGGTGCGCCTTGTTGATCAGTCGGCGCAGCGCGCGGTGATAGGGCTTGTACAGCGCCTCGATCCGGCCGAGCGCGTCGTCGACCGAGAGCCGCTCGCGATAGATCTCCTGGCCGTCGCCGACCACGCGCGGGATGGTGCCGAGCCCGCCGGCCACCCGCATCGAGCGCGTATTGGCAAAGCTCGG
>Ga0081455_10003834_pt1 | contig 17147 bp, 13 predicted proteins | sample TabmetS3T2R1_FD_70207 | JGI IMG/M metagenome (GOLD analysis project Ga0081455, IMG submission 70207) | Tabebuia heterophylla rhizosphere microbial communities from the University of Puerto Rico - S3T2R1 | ecosystem: Host-associated > Plants > Roots > Rhizosphere ...
GGTGGCCGGCAGCCCCCGGTCCGGCGCGACCCGTACCGTGGCCGGCGGCGGGAGGTCGAAGCCGTCCAGCAGCAGCGCCAGCCGTCCGTAGATCTCCCTCAGCAGTAGGGGATCCGCGCTGCGGGCCGGGTCGCCGAGGCGGTCCAACAGGTCGGCCGCCAGCTCCGGGTCGGCCAGCACACCGTCCACTGTGGACAGGCAACCGGTCAGGTCCAGGATGTCGGGCGGGTACGGCGCGGGGTCGTACAGGCCGGCCAGGCGTTCGGCCGCCGGCGTACGCAGGTCCACCGGGCGGCGGCCGTCCAGGACCGGGTGGTGGGCCAGCCACCAGGCGGTGTACGAGGGGACCTCGACCCGGGTGCCGTCGGCGAGGACGGCCATCGCGGGGGCGCTGACCGCCTCCCGCAGCGGCGGTTGCGCCAGCAGTTCGAGCGCGCGCGGCCAGCGGTCGGCGGCAACCAGCTCCAGGTCCCGTACGGCCACCAGCTCGGCCAGCCGGGGTGGTACCTCCTGCGGCGGCATCCGGTCGGCCACCGCGGCGTAGTAGTCGTCCTCGCCGTCCAGTTCGTGCTCGCCGTCGACAATGTCCACATCGGACTCGCGCAGCACGGCGAAGGTGTCCAGCACGCCGGCCGCGCGCAGCGCCTCCGCGCCGTACCGGTCGGCGAAAGCGGGATCCAGCAGCTCGAAGGGCGAGTCGTCGTCGACGATCGCGGCCAGCGGCGAGCCGGGCAGCAGCAGCTCGCCGGCCGGCGCCCAGTCGCCCTCCGCGGTCGGCAACGCCAGCTCGGCCAGCCACGGCAGCGCGCCCGGCTCCAGGCCAGCCGCGGCCACCAGCGACAGCACCGCCTCGGCGACCGGGCCCGGCTCCGGCTCGTCGTAGGAGCTGGCCACCGCTGCCCGTACCCGGCCATCGGCCAGTACGCCCCCGGGCGTGGCGGGCACCGCGCCCAGCCGCTCCAGCACCGGGTGCGCCGCGGCCGGGTGCGCCACCCGCAGCCCCAGCACGTCCAGCCCGGCCGGCAGCCCGGAGACCGGCAGCAGCACGCCGCGCGGCCCGGTCACGGTACGGCCGTCGGCCAGCGGCACCGGCAGCCCGGTGAGCGCGTCGCGGTCGGCGTACTCCACCGCCGCGTACAGGCGGTGCCACCAGTGCGGCGGGCGGTCCAGCCCGGAGACCAGCTCCACGACGTCCACAGTGGACAGCCGGCGGACGCCGAGCGCGTTGAGCGCGGCGGCCGACCCGCGACCGGACCAGGACGCCGGCAACAGCCCGTCCAGTACGCCCTCGAGCGCGGCGACCAGCTCGGGCGAGGCCGCGTCGGCCACCACCGCACCGGACGGCGCCACCCGCTCGCCGGCCGCGGTCGGCAGCCACGCCGCGTCCCGCAGGGCGGTCAGGATCGCCTCGCTCAGCGCGGCGCCCAGCTCGCTGGCGGCCAGCCCCGCCCGCGGTACCAGCGCGAGCACGGCCGGATCCGGGGTGAGCGCGGCGACCAGCTCGGCGTACGCGCCGGCGGCCTGCCCGGTCAGCATGCTGGTGAGCGGGCCGGTCGGGATGTGCCGCCGGGCCGGGTCCACCGGGTAGCTGGCGATCAGCCGCGCCGGCACCGGCAGCACCTCGTCCGAGGGAGTCGGCGCGTGCACGACCTGCCTGCCCGGCAATGGTTTCGGCACCCCGTCCCGGCCGGCCGGCACCGCCCAGGTGACCGTCCAGGTGGGACGTTGGCGTTCCTCGGTCGGCCGGTCCGCCAGCAGCGCGGGCGAGATCCGGCCACCGCGCCGTACCATCCGCCAGCGCGTGCTGTCGCCGCCCTCGGTCAGCTCGACGTCCCGGGTGGCGTCCACAGTGGACCCGCTCAGGTCCACAGTGGAATCGGTGGGGTCGGCGATGGACAGCGCGCGGCCGGGCAGCTCGATCCGGACCAGCCCCGGCAGGCCCAGCAGCAACTCGGCGGTGAGCGAGGCCAGCATCGCCTGGGCGGCCGCCTCGGTGCCGCGGCGCAGCGGCAGGCGTACCTCGGTGTCGAAGCCCTCCGGCACCGTGCCGAAGGCCGGCCAGGGCAGCCGCAGGACCGGGACCTGGCCGTCGCGCCGGGCCAGCTCCTCGGCCAGCACGGGCACCGCGCGTACCGCGGCGCGGGTGGCGGGCGCGGAGAACCGCACCCCGCCGGAGCGGGACAGCACCACCGGCTCGTCGGTCACCGCGACCACCGCCGCGAAGCCGACGCCGAACCGGCCGATCCCGCCGCTCCCGTCCCGCTTCGCGGAGGCGCGCAGCGTCGCCAGCGAGCGCACCCCGGCCGCGGTCAGCGTCTCCCCGGTGTTCGCCGCGCGCAGCTCACCATCGGTGATGGACAGCCGCAGGATGCCGGGCACGCCGGCGCGGGTCGCGGCGTCGGCGGCGTTCTGGGCGAGCTCGATCAGGACCCGGTCCCGGTAGCCGCCGAGTGCCAGGTCCTCCTCGGCGTTCGCGTCCTCCCGGAACCGGTCGGGCGATGCCTCCCACCCGGCGAGTACCTGGGCGCGGATCGCCGCGGTGGCGAACAGATCGGGACCGGTCAGCTCGCGGGCTCCGGCTCCAGCTCGACCCGCGAGTCGTCGTACAGGACCGGGGGCAGCGGTGCCAGCGGCTCCTCGACCACGGCCTCCGAGTGCGCGCCGCAGCCGTGGTCCGCGGCCACCACCGCGCCGTCGCGGGGCGCGAACTCGTTGCCGCACACCCCGAAGGCCGCCGCCAGGGAGCCGGCCAGCGGCAGCCAGAACCCGCACGTACCGCACCGGCCCGGCGCCTGCCGCGCGATCGGCGCCTCCGGCCCGCCGTCGCCGTCGTGCCAGCGCTCGGCGGTGTCCAGCCGGCCCAGCCGCGACATCACCCGGTGCCGGCCCAGCCCCAGCTCGTACGCCACCTCGTCGACGGCCGGGTCGTCGGACAGCGCGTACGCCGGGACCAGCCGCTCGTCGTCCGGGGCCGCCGGCAGCAGGTCGCCGACGCCGAGGTCGCCGGGCCGCAGCCGCTCGCTCCAGGGCAGCCACTGCGGCGCCAGCAGCGCGTCCGGACCGGGCAGCAGGCACACCTCGTCGACGGTGACCAGCTTGGCCCGGGAGGCCCGGGTGACCGTCACCGCCCAGCGCCAGCCCCGATAACCCGGCTGCAGCGCCTCGAACAGATGTGTCACCACCCGGTCCTCGTCGGCCTGCGCGGCGAGGTGGTCGCCGACCAGGTCGCCGCCCACATCGCGCGCGGCCGCGAGCGCGATGTCCACGGCCGCGGCGCACAACTGGTCCAGCTTGACCGCGCGGCCGGTCGCCGCCCGGCCCGCGTCGGCCGAGGTTGCCTGTGTCACGCGTACATCATGGCCCACGGGCTGTCCCAACGCCGGCACCGGGACCGCATCCCGGGCCCCAAAAGTGGAGAGCGGTACGGCAGGATGGTCTGGTGACGCGGCGAGGGGACAGCGAGGAGGGAGGCCGGCGCCGGCCGCTCCGCAAATGGGGCAGCAAGAGCGGCGGCGGCCCGATCCGGCCGACCCCGGAGGACCGCACCCGCCCGATCGAGCGGACCAGGCCCATCGAGCGGCGCGACCAGGGCTACCGGCAGGAGCGCTACCGGGACCGCCCGCCCGAGCGCCGGCCGGGATACCGCGACGACGACGGGTACGGGCGGCGCCCCGACGAGCGCTACCGGGACGACTACCGGGACGAGCCGTACCGGGAGGGTCGGCCGCCGGCCCGGCGGTACCGGGACGACGACGGCCGCCGCGAGGACGACTGGTACCACCCGGACGACCGGTACGACGACCGGCCGCGGCGGTACGGCCGCTATCCGGACGAGCGGCGTCACCCGGACGATCGGCGCTACTCCGACGACCGGTACCGGGACGATCGCTACGCCGACGAGCGGCACGCTGACGACCGCTACGCCGGGGACCGGTACGGCCGGGACGAGCGCCGCGACCGTGCCCCTGCCCGCCGGGTGGCCGGCGCGCCGCCAGCCGGCCCGCCGCCCGCGCTGCCCACGGCACCGGTGACGCCGCCGACGCCGCCCCGCAAGCTCACCGTCACCCGGGTCGCCGCGCAGCGCACGTCGTACCTGTCCCGGAAGTTCGTCCGCAAGGTGGGCGCCGCGAGCCGTGCCCAGGGAGCGGGCGAGACCGGCCTGACCCAGCTGATCTGGCTGAACGCGGTGAACATGGCCGCCGACGCGATGATCGCGGTGTGCCTGGCCGGCACGATCTTCTTCTCCGCCGCGACCAGCCAGCAGCGCGGCAACGTGGCGCTCTACCTGCTGATCACGATGGCGCCGTTCGCGCTCATCGCCCCGGTGCTCGGCCCGATCCTGGACCGGCTGCACCACGGCCGCCGGTGGGCGCTGGCCGGCACCATGCTCGGGCGTGCGGTGCTGGCGTACATCATGGCCGTCAACTTCCACGGCTTCGCGCTGTATCCCGCGGCGTTCGGCGCGCTGGTGCTGGCCAAGGCGTACGGCGTGCTGCGTGCCGCGGCCGTACCGCGCGTGATGCCGGCGCAGATGACCCTGGTGAGCGCGAACGCCCGGCTGTCCATCTTCGGGCTGGCCGCCGCGGGTGTCGCCGGCGTGTTCCTGGGCGGGCTGATCAAGATCTCGGGCAGCTACCCGGCGGCGCTGTGGGTGACCGCGGCGGTGTTCGCGGCCGGCGCGGTGCTGGCCCTGCGGCTGCCGAAGCACGTCGACTCGCCCGAGGAGGGCGCGGCGCCGGAGCGGCTGCCCACCGGTACGGGCCGGCGCGGGCGGCTGAAGCTCAGCAACGACGTGATCCTGGCGCTGCGGGCCACGGCGGCGGTCCGGGGGCTGAGCGGCTTCCTGACGCTGTTCATGGTGTTCCTGATCCAGAGCCGGGCACACGGGGTGACCGCGGCCGTCGAGCTGGGCGCCATCGTGGCGGCGGCCGGCGCGGGCAGCATGCTGGGCACGACGCTCGGGGCGCGGCTGCGGCTGGCCCGGCCGGACCTGGTCGTGATCTCGGCCATCGGCGTGTCGGCCGGCGCCTGCGTGCTGGCCGCGGTGACGTACAGCATCCAGAGCGCGGTGCTGTGCGCGCTGATCGTCGGGTCGGCGAACAGCCTCGGCAAGCTGGCGCTGGACGCGATCATCCAGCGCGAGGTGCCGGAGAACCTGGCCGCCTCGGCGTTCGCCCGCAGCGAGACGATGCTGCAGCTGGCCTGGGTGTTCGGCGGCGGCCTCGGCATCGTGCTGCCCAGCCGCGGCACGGTCGGCTTCTCGGTCGCCGCCGCGCTGCTGGTGGCCGCGTTCGCGTACACGATCGTGACCCGCCGGGGCCACGCCGCGCCCGCCCGGCGGCTGGGGACCGACGGGCAGCCGGCGGGCTGATGGCGGAGATCCTGCTGATCACCGCCGTACCGGCCGAGCGGGACGCGGTGCTGTCCCCGCTCGGCGTGGTCGGGGTGGACAAGAGTGGCCGCTACCCGCGGTACCGGTGCGAGCAGCCGGCCGGGCGGATCACGGTCACCTGCTGCGGGGTCGGCCCGGCTGCCGCCGCCGCCGGCGCTGCCATGCTGCTCGCCCAGGCGCGGTACGACCTGGTGGTGTGCGCCGGGATCGCCGGGGCGTTCCGCGGCCAGGCCGAGCTGCGCCAGGTCGTGCTCGCCAGCCGGATCGTGCACGCCGACCTGGGCGCCGACTCGCCGGCCGGGTTCCTGGCCCTGCACGAGCTGGGATTCGGGGAGACCGAGCATGTGGTGGACGCCGACCTGGTGGCGGCGACGGCGCCGCGGCTGGACGGCGTGATGGTCGGGCCGGTGCTGACGGTGTCGACGGCGACCGGTACCGACGGGCGGGCGGCGCTGCTGGCGGCCCGGTACGCCGCGGTGGCGGAGGCCATGGAGGGTGCGGGGGTGTACGCGGCGGCGCGGGCGGCGGACGTACCCATGCTGGAGGTACGGGCCGTCTCCAACGTGGTGGGCCGCCGGGACCTGCGCGGATGGGACATTCCGGGCGCGCTGGCGGCGCTCGGGGGCGCGGTGGTCAGCCTGTTCGGCGCGCCGCTGCCGCTCGGCCAGCGGGACTAGGCCCTGTCGCGAAGGCCCTCGTGGATACTCCCGCCGCCGCCCATGATCAACGCCGTTTTGTTGCCGGTTTTCCGGAAGTAGCTCGGCGTTGATCACCCCGGGCCGCCCGCGTGGGCAGCGCACTAGGCTCGGTGGGGTGACCCTGTCGCTGGCCCACTCGCCGTGCCCGAACGACACCTTCGTCTTCCACGCCTGGTCACACGGGCTGCTGCCCGGAGCGCCGGCTGTCGCGGTGGAGTTCGCCGACGTCGACGTCACCAACGGCGCGGCCGAACGCGGGGCGTACGACGTGGTGAAGGTCTCCTACGCGGCCCTGCCCTGGCTGCTGGACCGGTACGCGCTGCTGCCGGCCGGCGGCGCGCTGGGTCGCGGCTGCGGGCCGCTGGTGCTGACCGCCGGCCGCCGCCGGGTTGCCGGGGGGCGGGTGGCGGTGCCGGGTGACCGGACCACGGCGTACCTGCTGTTCCGGCTGTGGGCCGTGGGGGCGGCGCCGCGGGAGGTCGTGGTGGTGCCGTTCGACAAGATCATGCCGGGCGTGGCCGGCGGGGAGTACGACGCCGGGCTGGTGATCCACGAGGCGCGGTTCACCTACCCGTCGTACGGGCTGGAGTGCGTGGCCGACCTGGGTGAGTGGTGGGAGGGCGAGACCGGGCTGCCGATCCCGCTGGGGGCGATCCTGGCCCGGCGCGCGCTGGACGTCGGCGCGCTGGCGGATGCTGCCCGGGCGTCGGTGGAGTATGCGTGGTCACACCCGTCGGCGAGCGCGGCGTACGTGGCCGAGCACGCGCAGGAGATGTCGCCGCAGGTGCAGCGGCAACACATCGACCTGTATGTGAATGAATTCACTCGTGCGCTGGGCGACGAGGGGTACGCGGCGGCGGAGACGCTGCTGGCTCGCGCCGCCGCCGCCGGGCTGACTCCTGCCTGCCCGCCGTTGCGCTAGGCGGCCTACGACTCGAGGTCGTCGGCGACCCGGCGCATGACCGTGGCGAGCTTGTGGGCGGTCTTCTGGTCCGGGTGCCGGCCGCGCCGGTACGTACCCTCCAGGCCGTCCATGAGTTTGATCAGATCTTCGACGATGGGCACCATTTCATCGGGACTCTTCCGCATGGCCTTGACCACGCTGGGTAGCGGATCGAGGACCCGTACGCTCAGCGCCTGGTCACCGCGCCGGCCGGCGACGATGCCGAACTCGACCCGCTGGCCCGGCTTGAGCTCGGTCACCCCGGCCGGCAGCGCGTCCCGATGGACGAACACGTCATCCCCGTCTTCCCGGGCCAGGAAGCCGAAACCTTTCTCAGCGCTGAACCACTTGACCTTGCCGGTTGGCACGTTGCTCCTTGAGGGGTTGACGACCGTACGAGCGTCACCACTCGTGGCCACGCCGAGGGACCAGGGTAATCGCCCGCGGGCGGTGGGGCATCGCCAATCCCCACCTCCCTGAACCGAAAGCGTGCCGATGACGTCACAATGACTTCTTCAGCAGTACCTACGAGGGGGCACAGTGTCCGAGCAGCACCCGGGTTCCGCGGGAGATCCGAACATTCAGCCACCACCCGGTCAGGGCTTCCCGCCCCCGCCGCAGTATCCGGGCCAGGACGCTCAGCAGCCGCCACCCGGCTACCCGCCCAACCCGCCGGGCTACCCAGCCCCCCAGAACCCCCCCTCCGGCCCCACCCCCGCACAACCCTTCCCACCCGCCGGCTACCCGTCCGGCCCCACCCCGGCCCAGGGCTACCCCTCCGGCGCCACGCCAGCCCCAGGCTTCCCACCCGGACCGAACCCCGGCCAGGGCTACCCCTCCGGCAACACACCCGCGCAAGGTTTCCCACCCGGGCCGAACCCGGGCCAGAGCTACCCCTCCGGCAACACGCCCGCGCAGGGCTTCCCACCCGGACCGAGTGGCTACCCGTCCGGGCCGAACCCCGGCCAGAGCTACCCCTCCGGCAACACACCCGCGCAAGGTTTCCCACCCGGGCCGACGGGATACCCGTCCGGGCCCAACCCGGGCCAGGGCTACCCGTCCGGCGCCACGCCCGCGCAGGGCTTCCCACCCGGCCCGACGGGATACCCGTCCGGGCCGAACCCGGGCCAGGGCTACCCGTCCGGCGCCACGCCCGCGCAGGGGTATCCCACGGGGCAGACGCCCATGTATCAGGGCGAGCAGACCCAGAGGTTCGAGCCGACGCAGGCTTATGAGGCGGGGCCGCCCGGCGGCTACCAGGGTCAGGCCTACCCCGGCTATCCGGCTCAGGGCCAGTACCAGCCGGGACCGTACCAGCAGGGCCAGACCGACTACCTCGGCACGGGCCAGAACTACACCCCGGCGCCGCCGTCGGGCCGCCGCGCCGGGCGGCGCGGGCTGTGGATCGGCGTGGCCGTGGGCACCGTGGTCATCCTGGGCGCCGCCAGCGTCGGGGCGTACACGCTGCTGTCGGGCGGCGGCACGACGCTGGACGCGAAGGCTCCCGCCGACGCGGTCGCGTACGCCGAGGTGAACCTGGACCCGCCGGCCGGCCAGAAGGTGGCCGCGCTGCGTTACCTGCACCACTTTCCTAACCTAAAGGTGCAGGACAACGCGAACACCCTGCTCGACGGCCTGCTGGACAACTTCATCACCGACCCGGCCGAGCGGCAGAAGTTCGTGTCGAACGTCCAGCCATGGCTGGGCAAGCACGTCGCGGTCGTCGCCGACCCGCAGGGCAACCGGATCCAGCCGGTGTTCGTGCTGGAGGCGACCGACACCAACAAGGCCAAGGATGGCCTGACCACGCTGCAGAAGGACGAACCGTTCGGGTTCGTGATCGGCGACGGCACGGTGACGCTCGCCCAGACGCAGGCGATCGCCCAGCAGGCGGCCGACGACGCGAAGAAGTCCGCGCTGGCCGACACCAGCCAGTACTCCGACGACATCAAGGCGGTCGGCGGCGACGAAGGTGTCATCACCGCGTGGGCCAACTTCGAGGCCGCCGCGAAGTACCTGCCGTCGCAGACCTCGGGCCAGACCAGCCTGGACTCGCTCAAGGGCGTCCGGCTCGCGCTGACCCTGAAGTTCACCGACACGGTGGCCGACCTCACGGTGAAGACGTTCGGCGGGCAGGTGCCGCAGGCGAGCGGCAACGTCGGTGACAAGGTGGCCAAGCTGCCGGACGACACCGCCGTGGCGGTCGGCATCAGCGGCGGCGACAAGGTCGTCCGGCAGGCGTACGACGCGCTGAAGCAGGCCGGTTTCGAGAGCGAGATCCAGGACGCGCTCGGCAAGTACAACCTGCAACTCCCGGACGACCTCGCCACGCTGGTCGGTTCGCAGACCGTGGTCGCGGTCGGCGGGTCCCAAGGTGACGTGCAGGGCGGCGTCATCACCAAGACCGACAACCCCTCGCGCGCCCGCGAGGTGGCCGAGAAGCTGCTGTCGGACGTGGACAGCAGCGCGCAGATCGTCCAGCAGCAGACGCCCGACGGCCTTGCGCTGGCCTCCTCGCAGGACTACCTCAGCAAGATCACCGGCAGCGGTGGGCTCGGCAACAGCGCCGGGTACAAGGAGGCGGTCCCGGACGCCGGGTCCTCCCAGTACGTGATCTACGTCGACATGCAGCGCACGCTCGCCCTGGACGGCAGCTCCGTCCCCGACGAGATCCGCCCGCTGAAGGCGATCGGCATGTCGGCCAGCACCAACGGCAACACCTCCACCCTGCACCTGCGCGTCGTGGTCGGCTGACCGCGGCAACGAGCACCGGAGCGCCCGCGACCCGAACCCGGGTGGCGGGCGCTCCGCCGTATCAGCGATAGCTGTCGGGCAGCACCTCGTTCATCGAGCCGGACCGGAAGCCCCGCGGGTCGACGGTGACCGTGTCGAACCCGCTGACCACCGACAGCAGCTCCGGCCGGCCGGCAAGCACCGGCGCGAGCGCCCGGTCAACCTCGACCCGAGCCACCCCGTCGCCCACGTCACGCACCCGCAGGTCCACCACGGCGTACCCGGCCCCGGTCAGGCTGGCCCGCAACGCCCGCTCGGCCACCTCCACCCGGGCCAGCCGCGCGGGCGTGATCCGCAGCCCGTACGCGATCCGGCTGGACAGGCACGCCGCGGCGGGTTTGTCCCACGTGGACAGTCCCCACTCCCGCGACAGGCCCCGGATCTCGGCCTTGGACAGGCCCGCGTCCCGCAGCGGGGTGAGCGCCCCCCGCTCGGCGGCCGCCCGGATCCCTGGCCGGAACCCGGCGACCGCGTCGTCGGCGTTCGTCCCGGTGGCCACCTCCATCAGGCCGAGCCGGTCTGCGACGGGTCGCAGCACGTCGAGCAACTCGGCCTTGCAGAAGTAGCACCGGTCGCCACCGTTGGCCGCATACCCCTCCCGGGCCAACTCCTGGGTACGCGGCGTCTCGTGCCGCACCCCGAGCTCGCCCGCGAACGCCGCCGCCGCTGCCAGCTCAGCAGCCGGCAGCGACGGCGACACGGCCGTCCCCGCCACCACCTGCGCGGCACCCAGCGCCCGCACAGCCGCCGCGAGGAGGAATGCCGAGTCAGTGCCCCCGGAGAACGCCACGAGCAGCCCACCCAGCCCGCTCAGCCGCTCCAGCAACCCCGCCAGCCGGGACTCCAGCGGCGGCGCGCTGTGGCGCTCTCCCGGGCCGGCGCCTACCCGGTCGCCAGCTCCGTTGGGCACAATCGGATCGGGTACGGCCACTCGACCACCATCTCCTGCTCGCCGACGAGCCGGGTGGTCCGCCGGTACACATCTTCGATCAGATCAAACATGGTGAGCGAGGGCGACGACGGGTCGAAGACCCAGTACGCCGGGACGCGGCAGTGCTGGTACATCTCCAGCTTGAGGGTGAGGTCCCGCCGGCGGGTGGCCTCCGACGAAACCTCGATCGCCAGCAGGGGCGGGCGCGTGAGCGGGCCCTGGAGATCGACGTCGCATCGGCGAACCACCGCGATGTCGGGCCGGACGGAATTGCTGACGTCCGGCTGGTAGTCGACGGGCGCGGGCAGCACGTAAAGGTCTGTCGGGCACGGCAGACGCAATGCGTGAAACAATCCGCCGACCGCCAACTGATGACCGACGAACGGAGTGGGTGAGGTCAGGACCACACCGTCGACCACTTCCCGCCAGGCGGTATTAGACAATTCCTCAGCTGCGGGCGATATGAGGTATTCCGGGGTGTTGATGGCAATCCCTCCGCTCACCCCTCGACCAGTTCGGCCGGGCAGAGGTCGACACGATAGGGCCAGGTTGCTTCGACCGATTCGTGGCCGACCAGCTTCGTATCCAGCTGGTAGATGCCGTCGGTCAGGGTGAGCATCGTCAGGGCGGGGACGTCCGGATCGAAGATCCAGTATGCCGGGACGCCGAGGGTCTGGTAGAGGCTCTTCTTGATGGTGAGATCCCTGCGTCTGGTGCTGGGAGACAGGATCTCGACGATGAGCAGCGGGGGCGTGCGCAGGGATCCCTCAAGATCGAGATCCGTCACCCGCGCCACGAGGAGATCCGGCTGGACGGAATTGCGGTGGTCGGGCTGGTAGTCGGTGGGCGCTGCCAGCACCTGCATATCCGGTGGGCAGGCAGCACGCAGAACGTACGAGAATGCCATTGAGACGACCTGGTGTCGAATGGTCGGCGCAGCGGTCATGAGTAACACACCGTCGACCAACTCGTGGCGCAATCCGTCGTCGGGGAGTGCGTACAGGTGGTTGATGGTCCATTCGCCTGCGGGTGGTGTGCCTGGGTAGTGCGGCGCCTCGGTTGCCATGAGTGCCATATTGCCCCCTCCGTCGAGTCCATGCCAACCACATTGGCACAGATCGAGGAGAGGCCCAATGCGTCATCCACATATGAAGTGGTTATCCACAGGACGTATATGAGCTATTGATAAACGGCGTTACGCATGCTTGGTAGCAGCCGCGTCCTGGAGGCTCAGCAGTTCGACCGCCTGGGCGCGCATCTCCACCTTGCGGATCTTGCCGGTGACCGTCATCGGGAAGTCGTCCACCACATGGACGTACCGCGGGATCTTGTAGTGGGCCAGCTTGCCGGTGGCGAAGACCCGCAGCGCCTCCGGCGTCAGCCGCTCGGCGCCGGGCCGGAGCTTGACCCAGACCATCAGCTCCTCGCCGTACTTCGCGTCCGGTACGCCGATGACCTGGGCGTCCACGATGTCGGGGTGGGTGTAGAGGAACTCCTCGATCTCCCGCGGGTACACGTTCTCCCCGCCCCGGATGACCATGTCCTTGATGCGCCCGACGATGTTCAGGTAGCCGGCCTCGTCCATCGTCGCGAGGTCGCCGGTGTGCATCCAGCGCGCCGCGTCGATGGCCTCGGCGGTCTTGTCCGGCTCGTTCCAGTACCCGAGCATCACCGAGTAGCCCCGCGTACAGAATTCGCCCGGCTCCCCGCGCGGCACCGTCAGCCCGGTCGCCGGGTCGACGATCTTGACCTCGAGGTGCGGGTGCACCGTCCCGATCGTGGACACCCGGCGCTCGATGTCGTCCTCGGTACGCGTCTGGGTGGACACCGGCGAGGTCTCGGTCATGCCGTAGCAGATGGTCACCTCGGTCATGCCCATCTCGTTGATGACCCGCTTCATCACCTCGACCGGGCACGGCGAGCCGGCCATGCACCCGGTGCGCAGCGAGGACAGGTCGTACGTGGCGAAGTCCGGGTCGTTCAGCTCGGCGATGAACATCGTCGGCACGCCGTACAGGACCGTGCACCGCTCGTCCCGTACGGCGGCCAGCGTGGCCTTGGGGTCGAAGGCGGGCGACGGGATCACGATGCAGGAGCCGTGCGAGGTCGCGCCGAGATTGCCCATCACCATGCCGAAGCAGTGGTAGAAGGGCACCGGCAGACAGACCCGGTCCTCGGCGGTCCAGTGCTGGATGTCGGCGACGAAGTACCCGTTGTTCAGGATGTTGTGGTGCGACAGCGTCGCGCCCTTGGGGAAGCCGGTCGTCCCCGAGGTGTACTGGATGTTGATCGGGTCGTCGCACGACAGCGTCGCGGCGACCTCGGCCAGCCGCCCGGCGTCCGCGTCCCGGCCGGCGGCCAGCAGCGCGTCCCACGCCGGGTCGCCGAAGAACACCACGTCGACCAGGTCGGGGCACTCGGCCCGTACGTCGGCCACCATCGCCCGGTAGTCGCTGGTCTTGAACGACGGCGCCGCGACCAGCGTCCGGATACCCGCCTGGCGCAGGACGTACGCCAGCTCGTGCGTCCGGTACGCCGGGTTGATGTTGACCAGGATCGCGCCGATCTGCGCCGTCGCGTACTGCACCACGACCCACTCGGCCCGGTTCGGCGACCAGATGCCGACCCGGTCACCCTTGCCGACGCCCAGCGACAGCAGGCCGAGCGCGCAGGCGTCCACCTCGGCGGCCAGCTCGCGGTAGGTGTAGCGCAGGCCGGCGGCGCAGTCGACCAGCGCGTCCCGGTCACCGTACGCCGCGACCGTACGCGCGAGGTTGCCACCGATCGTGTCGCCCAGCAGCGGCGCGTCCGAGACGCCGGACACGTACGACGGCACAACGGGCTCGACCATGGCGGTACCTCCCCGAAACGGCCCCGGGGAACGCACCCGTGGCGGACGACCTCGCCTCGATCGTCCCCCGCACGCGCGGCTGCTGGCACCCCCGAGTGGAGGTACGCCCGCTCAGCCTTCGTCGGATCCCAGCAGGTGCGGCCGGTCGGCGGCGCTCGGGTGCCGGTAGCCCAGCCGGTCCAGCGGCAGCGGCAGGTCAAGATCCTCACCGTACGGCGCGAGCGCGCCCTGCCGGTCGCTGGCCAGCTCGCTGACCAGCATGTCGGTCTCGTGCGGACCGAGCTCGCCCTTGTCGCTGGCCATGCCGCCCTCCAGATCCGGACCGTCAGTGACCGCAGTGTCGCGCGGATCGCCCGGACACGCCAGCACCGGCTCAGTCCAGGTCGGCCAGGGCGTGGAACGCCGCCACCACCGCCTCGTCCCCCTCGACCCGCACCCGCGCCGGGCGCCGCCAGACCCACAGGTCCAGCTCGGCGGCGGGCGCGGTCACCGTGGCCAGCACCGCATCGGCCGACTCCACCAGCGCCGGCCGCGGGTCCAGCCGCACGAGCCAGTCGGTGCCCGCGTCGGAGGCGGCCAGCCGTACGACCCCGGGCGGGCCGGACCACTCCGCGCGCCCGACCAGCATCCGCTCGCAGAACTCGCGCACCCCGTCGGCGGCGAGCCCCGGCGGGGTCAGCGGCTCCGGCGTGCCCTGGATCGACTGCGCGTCCCACCGGTGCACCAGCGCCTCGTGCGCCTGCCGCCGGCACAGCTCCAGCGCGGTGTCGACCCCGCTGCCCCACCAGGTCCAGCGCAGCTCATCGGGCGGTGTCTCCCGGAACGCCTTGACCAGGTCGGCCCGCACCTCGTCGTACCAGTCGGGCAGGTCGGCGTCCGGGGGTCGCACCCGATCCCGGTACGCCGGCGGCTCGGTGCCCGGCGTGCGGACCACGACCGTCCAGAAGGACTGCACCTCACCGATATGCCAGGCCAGGTCGGCGCCGCTCCAGCCGGGGCAGGCGGGCACCGTGGCGGCCAGCGCCCCCGGTTGCCGGAACGCTTCGGCGAGCGCCGCACTCTGCTCTTCGATCACACTGGCGAAATCCATGGTCAGCACCCTGCCACCCGCCGCCGACAAATTCCGCGCCGGAGCCGTACCCTCGCTCCCGATGGACCAGATTGACCTGATGATCCGATGACCAGATGACCACCGGCCTGACCGACTGGCTCCGGGACCGTACCGACGCCGAGCTCAGCGCCCTGCTCGCCGCCCGCCCGGACCTCGCCGTGCCACCGCCGGGCGATCTCAGCGTGCTCGCCACCCGGGCCGCGATCCGTCCCTCGGTGCTGCGCGCGCTCGAGGACCTGGACGCCTTCGCCCTGCAGGTCGTGGACGCGCTGATCCTGCTGCCCACCCCGACCGATCTGGACCAGCTTGCCGGTTTCACCGGGTTCGACCGGGAGCGTGTGCACGAGGTCCTGGTCCGGCTGCGCGCCCTGGTCCTCGTCTACGGGCCGGACGCCGAAATCCGGATTGTCGGGACGATCCGGGAGCCTGGCTACCACGCCGGCCTGGGCCGCCCGATCGCCGACCTGCTGCCGATGTACCGGGACGAGCAGGTGGCCCCGCTCCTGGACGCCCTCGGCCTGCCGCCGGCCCGCCAGCCCGAGGCCGGCACCGCCATCGCCCGCTGGTACGCGGCTCACCTGGATGAGTTGCTGGAGCGGTGCGGCGCGCCCGAGCGGCAGGTGTTGACGCAGCTCGATGCCGACTGGCCGATCGGTACGGTCTCCGGCGCCGACCGCCCGGTTGCCGCGGCGGATGCCACCAGCCCGGTCCGCTGGCTGCTCGCGCACGGCCTGCTCATCGCGGTGGACCCGGACACCGTGGAGCTGCCGCGCGAGGTGGGGTTGGCGCTGCGCCGGCCGCACCCGGTGGGCCTGCCCCGCTACCGGCCGCCGGAGCTGGCCGAGCGCGCCCTGGGCGAGTCCACTGTGGACAGTGCGGGCGCCGGCCAGGCGTTGACCGCGCTGCGGCTGACCGAGCAGTTGCTGATGGAGTACGGCACCGACCCGCCGCCCCAGTTGCGTACCGGCGGGGTCAGCGTCCGGGACCTGCGGCGTACGGCCAAACTCCTGGACGTACCGGAGGAGTCCGCCGCCTTCTGGCTGGAGCTCGCGCACGCGGCCGGACTGCTCGCCGCCGGCCACGACGGCGAGCCGCGCTGGCTGCCGACCGCGGCCTTCGACGGGTGGCAGAACGAGCCGGCCGAGCAGCGCTGGCGGCTGCTGGCCGAGACGTGGCTGGCGATGCCCCGGCAGCCGGGACTGGTCGGCGGCAAGGACGACCGCGGCCGTACGCTCAACGCGCTGGCCAACGACCTGGTACGGCCGAGCGCGCCGGAGTGGCGGCGGCGGGTGCTGGGCACGCTGGCCGACCTCCCGCCGGGCACCGCGGTGGACCGGGACGCGGTCGCCGACCTGCTGGACTGGCGCTTCCCGCGGCGCGCCGGGTACGAGCGGCGCCCGGTCGTCGGCTGGACGCTGCGCGAGGCCGAGGAGCTGGGCATCACCGGCCGCGGCGGGCTGAGCGCACCCGGGCGCGCGGTCCTGGACGGCCGCGATCCCCGGCCGCTGCTGGCCGCCCGGCTGCCCGACCCGGTCGATCACGTGCTGGTGCAGGCGGACCTGACCGTGGTCGCGCCCGGGCCGCTGGAACGCGGGCTCGAACGCGAGCTCGCGCTGGCGGCCGACGTGGAGTCCTCCGGCGGCGCGACGGTCTACCGGATCAGCGAGGGATCGGTACGCCGCGCGCTGGACGCCGGGCGGACCGCGGCCGAGCTGCGCGAGCTGTTCCGTACCCGCTCACGTACGCCGGTGCCGCAGGCGCTGGAATACCTGATCGACGACATGGCCCGGCGGCACGGCAGCCTGCGCGGCGGCGCCGCCTCGGCGTACCTGCGGTGTGACGACGAGGGCCTGCTGTCCCAGGTGGTCGCCGACCGCCGGCTGGAACACCTGCGGCTGCGGCGGTTGGCGCCGACCGTGGTGATCTCCCCGCACCCGCTGCGCCGCGTGCTGGACGGCCTGCGGGACAGCGGGTACGCGCCGGTCGCCGAGGGCCCGGACGGCGTGGTCGTGCTGTCGGCGCCGGACCGGCAGCGCGCGCCCGTACCGACCCGGCCGCCGGCCCCGACCGGCACCTCCGCCGTCGACCCGGAGCGGGCCGCCGACCTGGTCCGGATGATGCGGGCCGGCGACCGGGCGGCCCAGCGCCGCCGGCAGGTCACCGCGAACATCCCCGGTGTGTCCACATTGGACACTCTGGACCTGCTGAAGCGGGCCGTCCGCGACCGGGTGCCGGTGTGGATGGGCTACGTGAACGCCGAGGGCACCGCCTCGCAGCGGATCGTGGAGCCGGTCTCGCTGTCCGGCGGGTTCCTGCAGGGCTTCGACCACAAGCGGGACGAGATGCGTACGTTCGCCCTGCACCGGATCACCGCGGTCGCGCTCGTCGACGGCCAGCCGTAGCGGTGGGCGGCGGCCGTGCGTGGCCG
>Ga0081455_10003835_pt1 | contig 17146 bp, 13 predicted proteins | sample TabmetS3T2R1_FD_70207 | JGI IMG/M metagenome (GOLD analysis project Ga0081455, IMG submission 70207) | Tabebuia heterophylla rhizosphere microbial communities from the University of Puerto Rico - S3T2R1 | ecosystem: Host-associated > Plants > Roots > Rhizosphere ...
GCACAAGCATTCATTCGGATCATGCCTGAGCAGCGGGAGGTGGTGCTGCAAATTTCCCACAACAATGGAGAGCAAGGTGTCACAACCGCAGTCGCGCCAACAAAACCCGGCATCGCAATTCTTTTCTCGCGCGCGTATCGAGCTCGCACGGTGCTCGTCGCGGTTCCGTGGTTCTTGATGGATATCGCCACCTATGGCGTCGGACTCTTTACCCCGATCATTCTCGGTGCTATTGCGGTGCAGAGTAAAACAGGTGGTCTCATTGCCAGTGATTTCATGGATGCCAGAGGAAGCGCGGCGATTGATTCATTCCTGCTCCTGGGTTTTCTGCTTGGAATCTGGGCTGTCCCACGCTTTGGGCGCATTCGCATGCAGGCGATTGGTTTCGCGAGCATGGCGGCCGGAATGTTGCTGCTTATCATCGCTGTTCACCTATCGAAATCCAGCCTGCACGTTCCTCTCGTGTTTGTCGGTTTCATCCTGTTCAACCTGTTAATGAACGCTGGACCCAATTCCACGACGTTTACACTTGCGCCTGTCTTGTTTCCCACCGAATTGCGAGCTACCGCCAGCGGTTTTGCTGCCGGCGTCGCTAAAATTGGCGCGACTCTGGGCGTCTTGGTTCTGCCAATCCTAAAAGGTAAGTTCGGCGTCTCGGCGGTGCTCGGAATGATGATGATTGTGAGTATCCTGGGTCTGGCCGTTACCTTAGTTTTCGGGCATGAGGACACTGAAGATTAAACCGGCACGACTCCGAACGGCTTGATCGAGCTGCGTAATAGCGAAAAATTGGAGAGTAAATTGAGTAACTATCTCATCCAGGGCGCCAGCCGATAATCGCCTCGGCCATTACTCTCATGGTTCTCCTCGCAACGCTCCGGATTCTGCGAATTATATCATCCTTACGACGCTATAGGATAGGGCGGTGAGATTATGAAGCGCCCCGGTTCCAACTGCGCCCTGCACAAAGCGTCCGCAACCCAATGATCAATAGGCCTATTCACGTTGTTGGCGCAGGAGGAATCGGGGTTGCTCTGGCGTGGTCGTTGTGTCGCGCTGGCTGCAGTGTGACGGTTGTGGATGCCGATCCACAAAAAGTCGAGCACGGACAGCGCGAAGGTTTGACTGTGGTCGGGCACGGGACGGAGCAGGCATCGTTCACGCTTTTTAAAAACTGGTTGCTCCCAACCGATGCGCTGGTTCTTTTATGCACTAAGACCTATAACAACGCCGCGGTGCTTGCCGTATTGCCTGAGACATCGTGCCTTGTGCCCGTGCAGAACGGCTTCGATCCAAAACTTGATCAGCGAAATCACGCGGCCGAAGGAATTGCGTCGTTTGTCTCGGAGTGTTTGCGCGATCGGCCCGTCACACGCATCACCCGCCCCGGCGACCTCCACCTGGGTGCGCGGCGTAGTGTGTCTGCCGCTGAGAAAAATGATCTTGCCGAGTTGGCTCAGGCACTTTCGCAAGGCGCGCTATTTGCTGTCCGATCGGTAGACGACATCAGGCCGTACAAAGCGACAAAGCTGATGTACAATGCCGCCATCTCGCCTCTTGCGGCGGCGACGGGTGTCGACAATGGTGAACTGCTAACCGATCCGCTGGCTAAGCGGCTTTTCTTTGGCTTGCTGCGAGAAAACTACACTATCCTTCGTCACGCTCGCATACCTTTGTCGAAGATTGGTCCCTTTCATCCGGACACCGTCTCACTTATTCTCAGAATCCCGGGTTTGCCCTCGATCATGGGTGCTTTCTTTCGTCCGTCTTTGCGGGGCACCTATTGTTCGATGGCTCCTGATATGGTCACCGACCGAACCGAGATCGATGCATACAATGGACACCTGATTCGGCTTGCGGGCGGATTGCCTTGTCCTCTGAACCGTGCCGCTTTTGCGCTCGTCAATAAGATCGTTCGCGACCGGTTGATACCCGGGCGTGCCCATCTGCATGAATTGGAGGGAGCCCTGAAAGGAGAACCGGTGTGAAGAACTTGGTTACCGGGGGCGCCGGCTTTCTGGGGACTCATCTCGTCACCGAGCTCCTCGCGAGAGGGGAATCCGTTCGCGTGTTGGAAAGACCGGGGGCGATGGTGGATCATCTCCCGCTGGACAAGATAGAACTGGTTTTCAGCGACATCCGGAATAGTGCGACGGTGCAGAGGGCCACCACGGGGTGCGACTCCGTTTACCACCTGGCCGCGGACCCTAACCTGTGGCGCAGGGATCGTCGGGAATTCGACGCGGTTAACCACCTGGGAACGATCAATGTGATGGAGGCAGCTGTTCAGAGCGGCGCTCAACGGATCCTCCATACGAGCACGGAAAGCATCCTTTCGTCCGCGGAGTTCAAGGGCGGTTCTGTCGAGCACTTGAAGTTGAAGGAGGAAGATATGATCGGCCCTTACTGCCTGAGCAAGCTTCGGGCGGAACAAGCGGTTCTCCGCATGATCGAAAAGGGAATTCCGATCGTGATCGTTACACCAACTCTACCCGTGGGCCCGGGTGATCGGAATCAAACACCGCCGACGCGAATGGCTGTCGCATTTTGTCGCGGAGAGTTACCTGCATATCTCGACTGCCGCTTCAACTTGGTCGATGCGAGAGATGTCGCCCAAGGAATGGTTCGGGCAATGGAACGTGGACGCCCCGGAATTCGCTACCTGCTCGGCGGAGCTAATCATCGCCTTCATGAGTGGCTGCAAATTCTTGGCCGCGCGGCGGGACGCAAGGCGCCCCGTTGGAAAGTTCCGTTCGGTCTTGCGCTCACCGTGGGGTGGTTCAGTGAGCTTTGGGCTGACTACGTGACTGGCCGTATGCCACTGGCGACGCTTACCGGCGTCCGACTGGCGCGACGCTGCATGTATTTTGACCCGGCACCATCTCTCGCGGAGCTCGGTCTTAAACCGCGTTCGATCCAGGAATCTGCTCGCGACGCGGTGACGTGGTACAGGGAACAGGGTTGGATCCCGCCTGGGTCGCCACCTGGCGCGAGCGCCACAGAACAATAATCAGGAAAAGCGGAGCGGCGATGGCGGACGCGACTAACAATGGTAACAAGCCCTTGAGCCACGCACAGAATGAAACCAGAAACAGCGAATCATCGAGATCGAAGTAGATCGGAAGCTTGAATGCGGTGCTCGGATGAGTGCCGAGAGCGTGCAGCCGAAACACGATCAGGAAAGTCACTCCCACCGACAATCCTGCGACGCCCCCCATCACCGGGCCCCACCAACCCATCTGTTCCCTTAGTCCGACGCCGATTCCGAGGAAAACCAGGACGTTCACGATCATGTCGCACGCCAGATCATACCAATGTCCACCCGGCGTAGCGCGGTTCGCCACGCGGGCCAGTTCTCCGTCAGCGCGATCGAGCATAGTCGAAATGAAAAAGATAGCTCCCCCCCACGCTGACCAAAAATAATTTCCAACGCCAAAAGCCACGGCGGCCCCAATGCCCGTCAGGAGACGAAGATGCGTAATGTGATTCGGCGTGATCGAGGTCTTAACCAGCGGGAGAATACACCAGCGGGCCACCGCGTGCATAGGAGTTCGCGGGGGCGGAGCGGACGTGGGAACAGCGGGTTCGCAACGTCTTTTATTCATTGTTTATCCACTTGAGTACGCCCCCCATCTTGGCAGTTCGCACCGTACGCCCTCAGGTTCTTGCTGCGTTTACCGGAAACACTTGTCAGACTATCAGACGATAAATGAGTTGGTACGGTGCTCAATGAAGCGTTTAAACTTTCGGCTCGGGACGGAAGTCTTGCAACGGCCAGACATTCGCAAAACCGGAATTCATCCCAATTTCTGGTATCCGGTCGCTCGCAACCTTCAAGGCAAAACATGTCAATAGCAAAACTGCGGATCAGAAGGTGGGGGTTCGAATCCCTCCAGGCACGAATTAGTCTCGCCCGCGCTTCCCCGTCGCCCGCTGCATCGATGTTCTGAACTGTGCGAGCGCAAAAATACGGGAGCACCGTTGCCTCGACGGGCGGGAACAACTATTGATTTTCCGAACCTATGAATAGGGCACTCGACGAAAGATTCATGCGCGCTGCTCTAAAAGAAGCTAAGAAGGCGATTGGTCGGACGAGCCCGAATCCCGCTGTCGGCGCAGTTCTCGTCGTCGGCAACCGAATCGTGGCAAGAGGACATCATCGCGGAGCCGGCCAGGATCACGCTGAAGTTGAATGCCTCCACAATTTTCGGACGCCACTGCCCGCCGGCGCCACGCTTTATGTTACGCTGGAACCGTGCTCCACCGAAGGACGCACCGCTCCGTGCACAGACGCAATACTCCAAGCGGGACTTAACAATGTCGTGATTGGCGCGATTGATGTGAATCCGCGTCACTCAGGTCAGGGGATTGTGCGATTGCAAAGTGCGGGTGTCGTCGTACGGCATGGCGTTTTAGCCGAAGACTGCGCACAAATTAACGAAGCCTTCAACAAGTGGATTGTCGCCAAGCGTCCTTTTGTTATCGCAAAGTGCGGAATGTCGCTCGATGGACGATTGACCCGGCCTGCTGGTGAGTCTCGTTGGATCACAGATACTCTTGCCCGCCGTGACGCACATCAACTTCGGGCCCGGGTAGACGCAATTTTAGTTGGAGCGGAAACAGTCCGATCGGACAATCCTCGGTTGACCGTACGCGGGGTTCGTGGAGTGCGACAACCCTGGCGCGTGGTACTGACGGGCTCAGAAAGGTTACCGCGACGCTCTAAACTATTTTCTGATGCGTTCAGTTCGCGGACGCTGGTTTATAAACGCAAGTCTCTGACTGCCGTGCTGGATGATCTGGGCAAGAGAGACATCGTGAGCGTGTTGATTGAGGGAGGCGGCAACGTACTGGGCCAGGCAGTCGATGCGCGCCTCATTGACAAGTTGCAACTTTACCTGGGTCCGATTTTAACCGGTGGACCCGTAATCGCATTTCCGGGAGGCGGAGTCGAAACCCCCTCGAAGGCATTCCGCCTTCGGCGTGTTTCCTACCGACAAGTTGGCCAAAGCGTTTGCATCACGGCATATCCAGAAATTTCGGGACTCGAATAAATCGGACAACTTTCTCTTCTCAGTTCTGTTTAATTAATAGGGAGGAAAGCATGAACTGGAAAAAACTTCTTTTAATAGGATCGGTGGCAGGGCTAATGGCTTTTGTTCCGGTGCAGCGCTCTGACGCCGGTGTATCAATTGGAATAGGGTTCGGATTTCCCGGATATTATGGGTATTACCCGTACGGATACTACTATCCGTATCGTTATTCCTACTACCGACCATATCGGTATTATGGTTACTATCGGCCCTATTATCGGTACGGCGGTCACCGTTATTACCGCCATCATCGGTATCATCATTACTATCGCCGGTAACTATTTAGTTGGTTCTAGTATCTAGAAACAAATCCAGATCGAGCTGACTCGAGAGCAATCTCGAGTCAGTTTCTCTTTTTTGGAATCCGCCGTTTTTGAACAGAAGAAAGGCCGTTGCGGTTGCTACTTCTTTGGCGACTCCACCGGTTTCGTCGCCGGAGCTTTGGTGGGCTGGTCAATTTGGAACTCTTTTCTTAGTTCCTGGATCAGCGCCGGGATTTCCTTTTGGCGCTCCGTTTCAATTTGTTGCCGCAACGTGCGTTCCACTTTTCGACGTTCCTGAATGTAGCGCGACTCGAATTGAGCGCGTTGCTGCGAGTTCAACTGGAGGCCCGAGTCGCGAAGCGCCGAATCCGTCTCGCGTCTGATAGTCTCGCGTCGCAGGTTCTCTCGTTGTCGCATGACGTTGCGTTCTGCAGGACTCATCCGTAACCAACGTTCTGCATTACGCTGAAAATTTTGGCGTGCCGCTGGAGGCATGGCCATCCATCGGTCGCGCGTGTTCTGCCTTGCTGGTCCACGCGGTGGCCCACCTGTCGACCCGCGGGGGGGGCCGGCGGCCTGGTGGCCCGCAGGCCTATGTGGTTGGGGCTGCCCTTGTGCGGCAGCGCAGAGCAAAACGAAAGCCGACGAAGCGACGATTAGTTTACAAAGTCGGCTTATCCTCCCACACGCTATTTTCATCCCAGGCGATCAGTTCATCCAGATCGGCCACGACGTCATAATCTTGTGGATCGATTTTTGCCACCACGTCTGACTCAGGTGCAGCCGTTGTCTTCGAGACCGAGAGGTGATGCGTGGCGAAGGCCATACCAATCACCACGCTGACAACAGCGGACGCCGCGGCAAGTCTCCGCCAACTAAGCCAGTGGCGGACCCGCTCAAAGCGAGTGGCCCCCTGTCGGGCACTCCTTACCACGTTTCGAGCGAAGAACGGCGAAAGCGTAGGCTTGGGAACTTGGCCTAGAATGTCCCACAATTGCTTGTCATCTTCACGATCCATAGTCTCCAATCAATTGAACTAACTGCAGAGTGCGAAGTTGCGCTCAAATGGCAAGCATATTCATAGCCCGGGGGCCTCAAGAAAGCCTTCGAGTTGCCGGATCCGGGTGGGATGCCGCATTTTGCGCAAGGCTTTTGCTTCTATCTGGCGAATTCGCTCCCGAGTGACCTGAAACTGCCGGCCTACTTCTTCCAACGTACGGCTATATCCATCGACCAGCCCAAATCGTTGCTCGAGAACCTGCCTTTCACGGTCGGTAAGCGTCTCCAACACGTCCTTGATTTTTTCTTTCAACAAGACAATAGCAGTCATGTCGCTCGGATTTTCGGCTCCCCTGTCTTCGATAAAATCGCCAAAATTGGTCTCCTCACTTTCGCCCACCGGTGACTGAAGCGAGATTGGTTGCTGCGCCATCTTGAGGACTGACCGCACGCGGTCTACCGGCAGCAGGACTTCTTCGGCTACTTCCTCGGGCGAAGGCTCGCGCCCGTATTCCTGCACCAGCTGCTTTTGCACACGCATAAGCTTGTTAATGGTCTCAATCATGTGGACCGGAATGCGAATTGTGCGCGCCTGATCGGCAATTGACCGGGTGATGGCCTGGCGAATCCACCATGTTGCGTACGTGGAAAATTTGTATCCCCTTCGATACTCAAACTTCTCAACCGCCTTCATCAATCCCATGTTTCCTTCCTGGATTAAGTCGAGAAAGGAGAGACCGCGGTTGGTGTATTTTTTTGCGATCGAGATAACGAGACGAAGGTTGGCTTCCACCATCTCGGTTTTGGCCTTGAAGGCTTGGCGCATCCAACTCTTCAGCGCCTGGTACTCTTTCGAATATTCGGCAAGCGAGAACCACAGGCCCTTTTCCAACTCGCGGACTTTGTTTTGAAGCTGCAGGCGCCGTTTCTTGCCGCGAGGATTTTTGGCCAGCTCGGTTTGCAGATAAAGCGACGTGTGGTGCGCATCGTCCGCCAGATGCACAAATTCCTCCGTCACCTTCTGTTTGAGGTAAAAAAGCGGATAAAGCCTTTGCAACGAAGTCATCATTTTTTGCAACGCCCTGAGCTTGTGCGGTCGCTTTTTTGCGGAATTGCGCGCAACCTCGCAAAACTGCCGGGTGATCGACGTGCTTGATTGTTCAACCTGTTTGCAGAGCCTCGGAAGATTTTTCATATACCTCTCCCGGCTCTCGATTTTTTTGTCGAGGATTACTCGATCGAACCGTTCCCTGCCCTCGATCAGTTTTTTGGCGAGATCAAGGTGGGCCTGCGCAATAAAACCGAAGCGACTGATATGCTTTAGCACCATGTCTTCGGCTTCCTCGATCCGCTTGGATATTTCTACTTCCTGTTCGCGGGTCAGAAGGGGTACCTGGCCCATCTGCTTCAAATACATTCGGACTGGGTCATCCAGGATGTCGACCTTGGTTTCGGTTCTCTCTTCCTCTTCCAGATCCTCCTCTGTGTCTTTTTTTCCGTCTTTGTAGCGATCGACTTCCGACGCTTCGATAATGTCGATTTCCAGGCGACGCAGTCGCGTGAGGATGAGGTCCAATTCATCGGCGTCAGTGATTCCCTCGGGCAACGCCTCATTTAAGTCGTCAAAGGTGAGATAGCCTTGTTCCTTTGCCAGTTTGATGAGTTCGCGAATGCGGCTCTGTAATTCAATCGTTGAATACAAGCGAGAGGCCGCCATCTGGTCTGATGACTCCGGCATCGATCCGTTGCGTTGGGTTGAAGGGACTTTGCGTTTGGCTTTGAGCGCAACGATCCGGGGCTGTTTCTTGAGCTTCCGCCGAAGTCGAAGAGCAACCCGTTTTTTTGGCGAACCGCGGCGCTGGGCCCGTTTAACCCCCTTCGCCGACGACCGTCGACTGCCTCCCGTGTGTTTCGAATGCCTGGCCAAGATAGTGCGATTAAGGATTGACTAAGACGTTCGATTTGCCGCGCAGCAACAGATCGACAACTAACCCCAGTTTTCGAGGCTAACTGCCGGCCGGGCCGGCGGGCTGGGAAAGCTCGTGGAGCTGTCCACGGAGGTCAAGAATTTGTTTCTGCAAATTTACCGTCTCACCAGTGGTGAGATTTGGAAGCTTTATACGGTTCGTAGCGACGTCAAGTTGCCGACGCAAGACGCCCTGGCGCATGCCGAGCCACCATTTTTCGACCATCACTTCGGCATTGGGCGGCGCTTTTTGGAGAAGCCACGAGGAGACCAGGCGCTCCTCCGGCCGCGAAAGGGTAACCATAAAGGCGTTGAGTGAGGCTGCGTCGTCTGGATGCATCTCGCTTTTGAGAATGAGGGCAAGAATTTCTCCATCCGGGACTTGGGCCAGAATCTCGCGCCAATTCTGCTTGCGAAGAAACTCGCGCGCCTTTTCATCTCGCAACGCCAGAAGGCAAAGCATGGCAATATCGTGCCGCGGCTCCTGGGCAGTCTCCTCCGACTTGGACAAGTCATCTGCTTCAGATTGATCCCCCGATCGAGCCAATTCAGCTCTCCGCTTGGGCAGAAGCGATCGAAAATCTTGAGCGGCGACACCGAGATAGGCACTGACTTTGTTCACAACTTCCCCTTGCATGAGCGGATCGCGGATGCGCGAGACAGTTTCAGCCAGGCTTCTGGCCAACTGCATCTTCGTGCCTAACGAACTCAGATCAATGCCGGCAGTCTCACGTTCGATCCAGTAATCGAAAAAATCACGCGCACCCGCAATACGGGTTTCAAATGCTTCTTTCCCTTCACGCCGGACCAGGGAGTCAGGATCTTCTCCTGCTGGCATCTCGGCCACGCGCACAATCAGATCGTTCTGTAGCAACGCATCGAGTGAACGCTCGGCAGCTTTCTGGCCAGCTGCGTCGGCGTCGAAGCAAAGAACAACGTCATTTACAAAGCGTTTCAAGAGCCGCGCCTGTTTTTCCGTGAATGCGGTCCCTTGCGGGGCGACGACGTTTGTGATTCCTGCCTCAAACAAACTTATCAAATCGAGTTGTCCCTCGCAGACAATGGCGCAGTTCGCCTCGATCAGGGCGCGTTTCGTCTTGTGCAGACCAAAAAGCACGCTGCCTTTTCGAAAAAGCGGCGTCTCCGGCGAATTCAAATATTTGGCCGCTCCCTCGACGTTGTTCAAAAGACGGCCACTGAACGCGATTACTTCGCCGACATCGTTGCAGATCGGAAAGATAATTCTTCCACGGAACCGATCGTACGCACTCGAGCTCTCACCGGACGTACTCCGTGCATCGTCCCTTGTTTTTAGGAGGCCGCTCGTCAGAAGATTGCGTATGGAATAGCCCTGCTTACGAGCCCAGCTGCCAAAAGCGTCCCATTCGTCCGGTGCATAACCGATCTGCCACTGTTTGGCGATTTCGGCCGGAATCCCGCGCTGCTTTAAATATTTCCGCGCTGGTTCACCGGAATCTCTTTTTAGCAGATTTTCATGAAACCAGTCGGCGGCATCGGCGTGCAGTTTCAACAATGTCCGGCGCGTCTCATATCGCCGATCTTCACTCTCCGCACCGCGCGTCTCCACCACCGTAATTCCGGCCCGTGCCGCAAGCTTCCGCACCGCCGATGGAAAATCAGTATGCTCGTAATCGATGACGAACCGGAAAACACTCCCGCCGGCTCCGCAACCGAAGCAATGAAAGGTCTGCCGACTGGGACTGACTATGAACGAGGGCGTTTTCTCCTGATGAAAGGGACAGAGCGCCTTGAAATTCGTCCCAGCGCGTTTGAGAGGAAAATATGAGCCGATGACTTCTACGATGTCGTTCGCCGCAGCAATCTGTTCGATCATTTCCGGAGGGATCGTTCCCATGCGCGCTTGATTATTCTTGCCTCGTTTAGTTTTTGAAGCGATGCCAAACTTACGCAGTGCCTCTTAATGTCCAAGCGATGAGAAAGAGTTTATCGATCTTCGCGTTGATCTGTTGCCTGACGGTGATAACACCCGCGTATGCGCGTGAGATCGTTCACAAAGGGGATGTTGCCGTCATTCCGTTACGCGGTGAAGTGGCCCCTTCGCTTCTTGCGTTCCTGCGACGCGCAGTGAAAACAGCAGAGAGCAACGAAGCGGCCGCCATCATTTTTGACATGAACACATACGGTGGCCGGCTCGATACCGCAGCCGACATCGTAAATGTTCTGAATCAAACCAAAATTCCCACCTACATATTCATTAACACGAACGCCGGTTCGGCCGGCGCCCTTATCGCCATGGCTACCCAACACATTTACATGGCGCCAGTGAGCGCAATTGGCGCCGCGGCACCGATTCTTTCGACCGGTGAAGATCTGCCGGCAACGGCCAAAGAGAAAACAATTTCGTATTGGTCCGCGCTGATCCGTGGTTCGGCAACCAAGAACGGACACAATCCTGACATTGCCGAAGCATTCATGAACAAGGACAAGGAAGTGAAGATCGGCGATCGCGTCGTTCACCCGAAAGGCGCGGTGCTCAGTCTGAATGCCCAGGACGCAACCGAAAAAATTAACGGCAAACCGTTACTTGCAGATGGCGTCGTTGATTCGATCGGCGACTTGGTCAAAAAAGCCGGTCTAAAAGGGAACCTCCTTACGATCGAGCCAACGGGCTTTGAGCAAATGGCGTTTTGGATCACGGCCCTGGCTCCTTTGCTATTGCTGGGAGGAATTCTCGGCGCCTACCTCGAATTCAAGATTCCCGGCGCAACATGGCCCGGCGTTATTTCTGCAGTTTGCTTCGCCCTTTTTTTCCTCGGGCATTATCTGGCCGGGCTCGCCGGCTGGGAAGTCGTTGCGCTCTTCATTCTTGGAATGGTTCTCGTATTGATCGAGGTGCTTTTTTTCGCGCACAGCACGATTGTTTTCGGGGTTGTCGGCGTTTTCCTGATGCTTGCTTCACTGCTGTGGGCGATGATCGATCGCTACCCGGGTCAGAATTTTTTTCCGACCGGCAAAATGCTCGCGATGCCCTTGCTCAACATGTTCATCGCCATCGTCAGCTCCTTTATTATTATCGCCTTGCTCGCGCGCTACTTGCCGCGGACAAGCATTTATCGCCGGTTCGCGTTGATGGAGTCCAATCCACCGGGTCCATCGCTGGCCGGTGTGCCACGACAGTTCGCCACTGCGATTACTTTAACTCCCGGAATGCAGGGCACTGCCATCACAGTCTTGCGTCCAAGCGGTAAAGCGCGTTTCGCCGACCACCTTGTCGATGTGGTCACGGAAGGCGAATTCATCCCGTCGCAAACACCGGTCACCGTGATTCAAGCCGACGGGATGCGTGTCGTGGTAAAGAGTGCGGCTCAAGTCTGACGAAGAATCATTAACTAGCGCCTAGCCACCGGCGACGACATGGATGAACTCAATTCTGTCGCCTTCGGACAATGTTCGCTGCGTCCATTCGTACCGGTGCACGGCAAACCCATTGTGCTCGACTAGGATGGATCGCGGCGTCAACTGATAATGATCAACCAATTCCGCGATCGTTTTCGCTTCGCGCACGTCGACAGATTCCCCGTTGAGTGAAATCTTCACACCCCGCAAAGAGCCTGATCCCAATCTTTCCAAACGGGCTCGAGCCCGCGACGGCGCAAGAGGGCGGCAATTTCGGCCGGGGACCGCTCATCGCTGATCTCGAATTGGCCCGTGGCGAGTTCATCTTCCCTGGTTTGATATTCGGGGGCGACGATGCGCCCACGCACAGTGCGATGGACGTGTTCGCGACCTTGCCCTGTGTAACCGCCAGGCTCAGTGTGGCTGCCGGCACTCATCATGGTTACCCCGATTAATGCCAGTGAATCCCGCAACGAAGCCCGCTCGCGAGTGCTCAGCACGATCCCAAGCTGCGGGAAAGTAATTCGCAAAGCGCAAATCAATTGCACCAGTTCGCGATCTGTCATTGAGAAGAGCGGATGAAATCCGCCTGCTGCTGGCCGCAACCGAGGCAAGCTTGCTGTGATTTGCGCCTTCCAGCAGCGTTTGAACAAATATTCCAAATGCGCCGCCAGCGCGAGCGCTTCATCCTGCCAGCGCGACAAACCTATCAGTGCGCCGATACCAAGCCGGCGAAAACCGGCTGCATAACCGCGCTCGACGCAATCAAGTCTAAAATTGAAATCGCGCTTCGGTCCGGCAGTGTGCATTTCAGCGTAGATTCCGCGGTTGTACGTCTCTTGATACACTACGAGTCCCTCCGCACCAGCCTCTACAATCGGCACATAATCTTCCGTCTCCATCGGGCCTACCTCGATGGAGATTGAGGAAAAATGAGGAGCGAGCGCGCGAACGCAGTTGGCAAGATAGTCGCGACCCGCAAATTTGGGGTGCTCACCCGTGACAAGAAGAATCTGACGAAACCCCTGACGCGCGAGATGTTGAGCTTCGGCGATCACTTCGTCGACCTCCAGAGTTAGACGAAGAATCGGATTATCACGCGAGAAACCGCAATATTGGCAGTTGTTGATGCATTCGTTGGATAGATAGAGCGGTGCGAAGAGTCGCATCGTGCGCCCGAAATTTTGAAAAGTAAGCGAACTTGAAGCCTGGGCCATCGCTTCGAGCTCGTGATCCGATTTTGGCCTGACGAGGTGCTGAAAGCGATCGAGCAGCTCGGATTTCTTCAGAGCCAGATTATCCAGGACCTCTGCGAACGACATCATAATAATCTCGTACGCGGACTAACGTTCGCAACCCCTAATCCCATCGCTCAATCCGAGATTAAGTATAAAACAAAAGCGGCGTCGGAAAAATCCGGACGCCGCTTTGGTAAATAGGACTTCTTCGTTCGTTTAGAACGCGAAATTAACTCCGGTGCGGACCATTCCGAAGTTGTTCTTCGGTCCGTCGACAAAATTCCAGCTGAAATCGCTGACCCAGCCAATGTGCGGCGTCATGCGAATTTCCATACCGCCCCCGACCTGGCCAATTGCCCGCGACTCGGACCCGGTTTGCTCGGTGCGAATGATCCCGTCGTTGACGACGACGTTTGTCTTTTCGCCCCCACCAAAGATTCCGCCCGCCCCGCCAAAAATATAGGGCGAGAAGCGCGTGCAGGGAATTGGGTAGCGCAAGGTCAGCGTGCCTAATACAGAACCCACCGCGCGGCTCTCATGTCCGGTATGAGCGTCGAAGACGCCGTTATTAAGATCGATAAAGACATCCTCAAAAGCCCGCCTGGCATCCACCGCCCATCCTTCAATACCGACACCGAAGTAGCGATGGAAGAAGTATTTCAGATCAAGACCACCGCCAAAAGCGTGATCCGATTCAAGATACCGATCATCCTGCCAATTGTTTCCTGTGAAGATATAAGTGCCCCACAAACCGACGTTAAACTCATTGTCCGCGTACCATTGCGGACACGGTGGCGGCGCCACCTGTTTCATTTCCTTTCCCGAATAGGTTTCCGTTCCTGCAACCGCTGCCGAAGTGATTGCAGCGCTGCATAACAGCCCCAACACCATTCTTTTCATTCTATTTCTCCTTTGGTTAAGTCTCTCCTCAGTTTTTTGGCTCCAAACACTCCTTTGGAACACGCAGGGTAATAACGAAACTCGCCCTTACTCTGGATGCCCGACTCTTGGGCCGGCAATGCGAAATTGCAAGAGGTTTTTGGCGTAGGACACCGCCCTACGGGTGGAGTTCCGCGCCGGTATTCGCGTCTGTAATGATAAATTTTTCATGGTGAAATGTGGGATCGCCACGAAAGGTAAGGCGGCCCGCGTAGCGGCGCTCCAATTCCACCAGCAATTCTTCGTCTTCTTCCTTCAACCGCTTCAATACCCCCGGATTCAGAATCACCCGGAGATCGTGAATGCTTTCCTGATATTTGCGCATGACCGTATTCAGGGTGCGATGCAATTCCACGCTCGTGGTCATGGAGGTTTTCACCACCCCGCGTCCGCCGCAGTAGGGACAATTTTCGTAAATCGTATCGCTCAGGCTTTCCTGCGCCCTTTGGCGGGTCATCTCCATCAGGCCGAGCTGTGAAATGGGAAGAACATGGGTCTTGGCCTTGTCGCGACTGAGTCGCTCCTTCATCAGACCGTAGACTGCCTGCTGGTCTTTGCGGCTTTTCATATCGATGAAATCGGCAATGATTAGTCCACCGATATTCCGTAAACGAAGCTGGCGGGCGATCTCATCTGCGGCCTCCAGGTTCGTTTGCAAAATTGTTTTCTCGACGTCGCGTCCACCCTTATTTCGCCCCGTATTTACGTCGATCGCCACGAGAGCTTCCGTCTCATCGATCACGATATAACCGCCGCACTTCAGCCAGACTTGCCGATGGAAAGCGTCATCAATTTGCTTTTGGACCCCGTATGTTTCGAAAATTGGCATCGCGCTGTCGTAATGGTGCACGCGATTACGGGCGCGTCGGGAAATCTGCCCGACCATTTCGATCATTCGTTCCGTTGCCGGGCGGTCATCGCAAACGACCTCGTCGATTTCCTCGGTAAGAAAATCACGCACTGTCCGGCCGACCAGATCCGGCTCCTCAAAAATGCGGCACGGAGCCGGTTTCTCACGAATGAACTGCTCGACCTGGTCCCATTGGTCGAGAAGAAAACGCAGATCCCGCACAAAATACCTTGCCCGCTGGCCTTCTCCTACGGTGCGGATGATGACACCGACGCCATCGGGAATTTCTAATTCCCTGACGATCTTGCGCAATCGTTCGCGCTCTTTCTGATTTTCAATTTTTCGCGAGATGCCGCTGCGATCACTGAACGGCATGAGCACCAGATAGCGCCCCGCAAAACTCAGATTGGTGGTTACCCTGGGCCCTTTATTTCCAATGGGACCCTTGGTGACTTGCACAATGACATCCGAGCCAACGGGATAGATACTCGGTATGTCCTTGACCGTGATCCGTTTTCGCGGGCGCTTGCTTCCACGGCGATCAATTTCCTCTACACCGCTGTCCAGTGCGGCCGGGATTGCATCCCAAAAATGAAGGAACGCGTTTTTCTCGAAGCCGATGTCGACGAACATCGCCTTCAACCCCATCTCGATGTTTTTGACTTTACCCTTATAAACGCTGCCGACGATATTCCGTGAGCTCTTCCGCTCTACACTGTATTCCTCGAGTCGGCCATTCTCGAGCACCGCGACGCGCGACTCGAGCTTTTCCACGCTGACTATGAGCTTTTTGCCGGTCTTTCGTGAGGAAAGACCCAAAAGTTTTCGTACTTTGTCTATCATAAAAAGAAAGGGGTTGTCCGATCAGAAGCGGTACTGACCAAACGCACTGTAGCGGTAGTTCTGATCGAATGTTCATCGGGGTGGTGTTCCACGCCGGCGATTAGGCGGCGGTTGCGCAGGTGCAGGCGCCTGGCGGGGACGTATTCCAAAGAGTTTTTGGAAGAAATTACGGGGAGCTGCTGGCGCCGCAGCGGGAACAGCGCGGGGCGCCGCGGGGCCTCGCCGACGCACTTTGCCTTGAGAATCCGCTTCCGGTTCAACATCAGGCGATGCGTCCGAGCTTGCCATCTGGGCCGTCCCAGTTTGCGAGTCGGGGGCACTTTCTTCGTCCGCGCTCGCGAGGTTTCCGCCTTTCTCATTGTAAGACACCGACTTAATCAATTGGAGCGGATTGGCGTGATGCGCAGGTGCGAGCCAGGCGACCGGCATGTCAAATTTGTTTTCCTCTAGAGCGAGCGAGCGCTCCAAGATTCTATCTGCGATTGGTCCCGCGACTTCGCCGCCGTGGCCGGAGGCGCCTTGAACCATCACTACGACGACGTACCTTGGGTGGTCATATGGCGCGAAACAGGCAAACCAGGCCACGTTTTCCTCTTGCCCACGATCCGTAGCCTGAGCGGTGCCGGTCTTCCCCGCCACTACCCAGTCTTTCAAACGCGCTCTGCCACCTGTTCCGCCGTCTTCATTGACAACTTTCCAAAGGCCTTTGCGAACCAACTCGATGTTTTCAGGAGAGATTTCCTGTCGTAAGTCCGATCGCACACGCGGCGGCGGCGCTGCCGGATTACCTTGCTCATCCAATACCGGTGAGCCGTCTCGATTCAAAACTTTATCGACGAGACGTGGGTAATAGCAGATCCCGCCGTTTGCGATCGCCACATAAGCCATCGCCAATTGCAACGGTGAAACAAGAGTGTAGCCCTGACCGATTGTAACGTTGGCTGTCTGCGCTTGGGACCACCTTTCCTGGGGATGGTGAATTTGCATCCACTCTGGCCCGGGCATATTGCCGGTTTGTTCGCCTGACAGCTGCAGGCCCGATTCTTCGCCCATACCCAGCATCTTGCCAACGTGATCAATCGCTTGAATGCCCGCGGCATTACCATACTGATAGAAATAGGAGTCGCACGAAACCTTCAGCGCATCGGCGACTCCGATCGTCCCGTGCGTGTAATGCTTTTCGGCCACCCAGCATCGGAAAAAGTGGTCGCCGTAACTGACACCGCCTCCGCAACTGTACTTGGCGCCGGCTAAATTTTTCCCGCTGTGCAGCAATCCAGCGAGTGCTGTGATGAGCTTGAATGTTGATCCCGGCGGCAAACAGCTGATCGCGCGGTTGACCAGCGGATCGCCCTCGTCTTTTTGAAGTGCCTTCCAATCTTTTGCCTTAATGCTCGGGATGAAAGTGTTTGGATCGAACGAAGGCACAGAAGCCAGCGCCAAAATGTTGCCATTGTTAGGATCAACGACCGCTGCGCCCGCCCGGCTTACAGCGCGTAGCGCTTCTTCGGCAATAGCTTGAATGCGCGCATCGATCGTCAGGAAAACGTCGGCTCCTTGTTGCGGTGGATCTTCCC
>Ga0081455_10003837_pt1 | contig 17144 bp, 16 predicted proteins | sample TabmetS3T2R1_FD_70207 | JGI IMG/M metagenome (GOLD analysis project Ga0081455, IMG submission 70207) | Tabebuia heterophylla rhizosphere microbial communities from the University of Puerto Rico - S3T2R1 | ecosystem: Host-associated > Plants > Roots > Rhizosphere ...
CATGATGATGTCGGCGCCGGCATCCAAAAATCGTTTTGCCTGCGCGATCGCCCACTTTGGATCGCGTGTACCTTCAGCTTTCAGTTCTCCGGCTTGTGTTGCGCCACCCGCCCCGAATTGGATTCCAACTTCCGGTTTTGCTTTTAACCCTGATTTGCGGACCAATTCAATTAACCGCAGCCAATCGTCCGTCGGGATCGAGATGAACCCCGCCGAGATCTCGATTGTATCGAATCCGAGTTTTTTGCACTCGGCGACATATTTCCGCACAGCGTCGTCGCCTTGGACAAGAACGCGCTCAATGAAACCCCCGGTTGAAACAAGCACGTCGTGCTTATGGCAAAGCTCGATGATGTCTCGCACCGCTCGTTCTGGCATGAGTGTAAACGAGCCGCCGGCAAACTTGAGCGCATCGACATACGCGCCCATCGTTTCGAACAAGTCCTCGAGGTATCGTCGACCGATGGCCGAATAGTATGGGCCCCGAATTTCGGTTAAGCCCCGCTTCCGCGGTTTTCCTTCCCTGTCATTGACCGTCAGGAAAGGAAAACTGCGGTCAGGCTGTTTTGGTTTTCGCTTCATCGCTACTTCATCTGGAAAAACGTTACGCAAAGTCGCAGTGGTCGTCTCTGGGTAGTGCACGCGTCTCGCGCGCCAATGCCAGCCCGGCTCGGACCGAGTGCGTCTGCTCGCGATCGCAGGCTTTCCTTGTTAGTCAAAACAACTTTTCGTTAGCAAACCGGAAACGAAGGCCGTTTCGGCGCAACGCCGAAACCAACACGGGAGACGCTTGCACTACTCAAGGGTCGCTCGCAGGAGAACGCGTTGGCTGAAAATGCGGCCCGGGCACCCACGCCCTCCAGACCGATACGAGCGATGGTAGCTAAACTTTGATCCCAGCTATACTAATCTTTTTTAGTGCTGCGGCCGCGTGGGCCGCGGGAACGGCGTGAATCTAGGAGTGGGCGGCGGTGGTCGTCCAAAAGTGGATGTGACCGGCGGGGCGCTTGATGGCCCGACAGGCAGCACCGGTGGCGCCACCCAGGCCACGGAAGCTTGGACGAACAACAGTAGGCAAAGGATCGGCCACAAGCGCGACCACTTGCGTGTATTATTTACATTTGTCATCATAGAACCTCTCTGTGTTTGGACCTGGTTACCTGTTCAACGGACCAGCAAATGTTTTTAGCCAAGACCGCAGAGCAATGTCAACGATTTTGGCGTGCAGAAACTGATTTCTAGGTAGCGCGTGTCTCGCGTGTTGGCGACGGCGTCCTCGCGATCGCAGGCTTTCTTTGTGACTTCGAGGCATCTTTGCTACCGGAAGTGACGCGAAGCCTGTTTCGGCCTGACGCGAGCCGCGCTCAGCTACCGCGGCGACTATTACGCCGGAAGAACAGTCGAAAGCGTCACTTCACTGTCGATCGTCTGCTCCGAAACGTTGTCTACCGTGGCGCCGACTTTCGATCCATCCCGTCCGACTATCCACACTTGTTGGCCCTGTTCGAACGGGCCGCGCGCCATCACTTTGAGCAAAATGCCTTCTTCGGTAGCAGGATTCTTTAGGACCTCAACGCAGATTGCATCGGTTTCCCCGAAGTCAGCCTGCAGCCTCAATTTATCGTCTATTTTCGGCATCTTCATTGCCAGGGTGTGATACGCGACGCAAAACTAAATCGCTGCTCGCGCCGCCTGCGAGCGTGTCCGCGCTCATAAACGAATCATTCACAAATGGCCGGTTATCGCATTACTCAGATCGAAGATTACGAGGCGCTCGTCGGCCCGGAAGTCGTGCAGCGAATTCGCGACAAAACTGCCAAACTCAAGGGGCTGCGGGTCGCAAATTTTAATTCCACCTACTACGGCGGTGGCGTGGCTGAGACGATTTCTTCGCTCACCCTGCTCATGAACAGCCTTGGCCTGCGCAGCGAATGGCGCGTGATTCAGGGCACTGCCGATTTTTTCTCCATTACAAAGAAAATGCATAATGCCCTCCAGGGGGGAGAAATCGATCTTTCCAAGATCAAAAAAAATATCTTCGAACAAGTGATTTACGAGAATAGCGTCCGCAACTTTCTCGACCACGACTTTGTCATTGTGCATGACCCGCAGCCGCTGCCCTTGATCGAGCATTACGAGAAGAAATGCCCGTGGCTCTGGCGCTGTCATCTCGACCTTTCACGGCCAAACGCGGACGTTTGGAAATACTTGCGGCGGTGGATCGACAGTTACGACGCAGCGATTTTGAGTTGTAAGGAGTTTGCTCAGGAGATGAAGCCGCCGCAACGGATGATGATGCCGGCGATCGACCCATTCACCATCAAGAATCGTCAACTGAGCGATCGAGAAATCGATGAGCGTCTGGCGCGCTACGAGATTCCCGTCAATTTGCCCCTCGTCGTCCAGATTTCGCGCTTCGATCCGTGGAAAGATCCCAAAGGAGTGGTGGAAGCGTTCAAACTGGCGCGCAAACAAATCGACGCCCGGCTGGTGTTGCTCGGAAATTTTGCGACCGACGACCCGGAAGGCGAAGAAATTTTCCATTCACTCTGCGCCTGCCGGAACGAACGGATCCTGATTCTGACCAGTGGCGACGACACGGCCTTGGTAAATGCTCTGCAAACGCGGGCAGCGGTTGTCCTGCAAAAATCATTACGTGAAGGTTTTGGGCTCACGGTGGCCGAAGCGATGTGGAAAGGCACACCGGTCATTGGCGGAGACGTTGGAGGAATCCGCTACCAAATCGAAGACGGCGTGAATGGCTTCCTCGTCGCATCAGTCGAAGAGGCCGCCGAACGAATCGTGGAACTCGTGACCGATAAGAAATTGCGCGACGAAATGGGGCACAAGGCGCAGGATACCATTCGAAAAAGGTTTCTCCTGACGCGTTACCTGGAACAATACCTCGATCTTTTCTGCGAGTTGCAAACGTTGTAGCCGCCTCGCTGTGTCGAGGGGCTTTCACACTGCCGTCCACGCCACATCACGGCGACAGAGCGCCATGGCTACAACAACTCCGCCTCGCTTTGTAGCCGCCTCGCTGTGCCGAGGCGCTCCCCAAGGCTACAGCGCTGCGCGTTACGATGGAGAGTGCCAACGTGTCTCGGCTGGTTCGCGCGGCTGTGCGGCGTACTCTTCAGGCTTTTCGCGCGTGAGTACGCGATACAGGAACCAGACGATGAAGCAGTTCACGAGCAAAATGAGGAAGCTAACCAATCCCGGGCGATGCCAGAGATGCCAAATTTCAATTGGAATCAGAGTTGCGGTCGCAAAAATCATCAGGAATTCCGCCCACCGCTGTTGCATGTAAACACCGGTTCCCTCCGTGCAAAGAATCGCCGCATAAAAAAGGGCCAGAAATCCGGTGGCCCGCAGCGTTCCCCCTGCGAGCATGGCTTGGAGTTTGTGGAGCAAATAGGCGATCGGCTTGCTATGCTTGAGTAGAATTTCGTCCGCAATCCAATTCGAGAGCGCACCCATCCAACGGGTCCGCGCGTTGAGAAAAAGAAGCGAGACGCCCAGGACCAGAAGCAGAATGCCCTTGGCGATCTTGAAAAGTGCGATCAGTTTGAGATAGCGAACCCGACGCGTGTCCTGCAAAATAATCGGCTCGTGCGCCGGTTTGTTCACGGTTCACCTCCTGGCCGGAATCCGCTCATTTCGCAATGATCGGCCTTTCCCGGCAGCAAATTTCCAGTCTGTTACCGTCAGGATCTTCAAAGAACAATGCGTAATAGCCAGCGCTGTACTCCTTGCAGATTTCCGGACCTTCAAGTGCTTTGCCGCCCGCTTTACGCACCAACTTTGCAAGGCGATCCACTTCTTTCCGTGTATCTGCCCAGAATGCGATTCGCGTTCCATTTGGCTTATGATTCTTGTCTTGCACTAAACCAAAAAATTCTGACGGCTTGTCGCCGCCGGCGGAATAAAACATATGATATTTTTTGCTTGGTTTTTCCTTAACAAATCCAAGCTGCGGCAAAAATTTTGCGTAAAACTTTCCTGCCACGGCGATGTCTTTCACTCGCAAGTCGATATGATCGAAGCAGCGCGTTTTCATTTTGAGATTCTTAATTGGTTCTTACTGCAATTCAATCGCGCATGATAAAGCGCACTTTCGCAGATGAATTGGAGGCGCTGCGTGCGCGATCGTTGGATCGACATCTCCGCGAAGTTGGTAGCGCGCAAGGCCCCGAAATTGAAATCACCGGCCGCCTTCTCGTTAACTTCTCTTCCAACGATTACCTCGGCCTCGCAAACGATGCCCGGTCACGCCACGCCGCGACTGCTGCAATCAACGAATTTGGTGTTGGCGCCGGTGCCTCGCGGCTGATTAGCGGGACTCAATCACCGCACCTGCGTTTGGAGCGTGCGGTTGCGGAGTGGAAGGGAACCGAAGCGTCCCTCTGTTTCAGCAGTGGATACGCCGCGGCAGTTGGAACAATTCCAGCATTAGTCGGCAAGGATGATGTCATTGTCCTCGACAAACTCTGTCACGCCTCGCTGATCGATGGCGCTAAACTGAGCGGTGCGGTCCTACGCGTGTTTCCACACAATCACCTGGGCAAACTGGAGAGCCATCTCGAGTGGGCTCACCAGAAACATCCTGGAAAGCGCGTTCTCATCATTACCGAGTCCGTCTTTTCCATGGATGGTGATCGCGCGCCGCTGTGCGACTTGGTTGAATTAAAGAAACGATTTGGTGCGCTGCTCATGCTCGACGAAGCCCACGCCGTCGGTGTAGTCGGCAAAAATGGATGCGGTCTCGCCGCAGCAGAAAACGTGAGTGACCAAGTCGATGTTCAGATGGGAACATTGAGCAAAGCGCTCGGGGCGAGCGGCGGATACATCTGCGGGGCACGCAGCCTTATCGAATGGCTGATCAATCGCGCCCGTTCATTCATTTATTCCACTGCACCGCCACCGACAATCGCGGCAGCCGCACTCGCCGCAGTGGATTTTCTTGGGTCGCCAGAAGGCGAGGCGCGGAGACTTCTGCTTTGGGAAAGAATCAAATTAATGGAGCAACTTCTACCACGCGCCGAATCGAAGGCAGAAGATGTCGTTGCCCGCAGCGCAATTTTTCCTCTGATCGTGGGCGACGAGAAAGCGACTCTTGAACTAGCCGCCGCGCTGCAAGGCGAAGGATTCCTGGTCCCGGCGATTCGATATCCTACCGTGGCCAAGGGCACCGCACGATTGCGCATTACCGTCACGGCAGCGCATGAACAAGATCAAATCCGAGCGTTGTGCACCGCGATTGGGCGACTAACACGCTGAAGCGTTCAAGCGCGAACAGACGAAACGAGCATCCCGTTCAAGCGCTTAGCGCTTCAACATGTAGCCTGGTGAGCCTAATCACAGAAATCGCTGATTATAATGTTGAAATTGGTGTTGGAGGTTCCCTGCGCTGTCTGCACGGCCACACTGCAGCCCGTCCCATGACAGGCAAAAGTGTCCGGGGCGACGACATTGATCTGAGTGTCACTCACGGTAGTAATGTTGGCGGGAGCCACTGGCGTGCCCCCAATCAGCACGGACTGAACGAGCGAAGGATACAGCCCTGTGCCTTGGATGGTGAACTCGTCTCCTGAATTAACGCACGACGGGCTCTCGCCGGTCACTACAGGCGACTGCAATGAAAACGTGTGTCCAAACGGCAGTGGGACGGACGCGTTGTAAGTCGCGAAGAGCTGTGCGTGTGGGGTACTATGCCACTTGGCGTACAGCTGAGCCCAAGAGTTGAACTGGAACTCCGCCTGCCCCGATTGATAATTCGAGAACGGTATCTCGTAGATCCACCCCTGATAGTTGGTAATCGTTTCCGTCTGCTGAGGGCGGTCGTTCACGTAGTACTGCCAGACCGTTTTACCCGTGGCCAAGTTCGAGTTGAAGACAATATTAGTAGCCGGAATTGTGGTGGTCTTCGAGTTGGTAATCGTCGTGCTTGCGGAAACCGATGCGTCCAGACCCTGCGTCTCGTTCCAGCCGACGCTTCCGCCGATTGTGTAGCTCGTGCTGCTGGTATCTACGGTGGACTCCATCGTGCTCTGCGGGGACGGCTGGATCAGGGTCGGATTCGGCTCGTACGGCAAGCTGCTCGCAGTGTTGTTCCAATAGTATGGTTCAGATAGGAGCCACAGATGAAAATCAGTTTCCTGCAGGACGTAGTAGAGATCTTGCGAGTCGCGAAATGAGCGCGCGGCCCAGACGCTATTGACGATCTGGACTTGGTTGCCGTACTCATCCGTTTGGACAGCGCTCGACTGGTACGATTCGGCCAGTTGCACGATGTTCTGCTGGGGGCTGGCGCCAAGCGGCGGTTGTGGGGGTTGCTCGGGCGTGGCTGAGAAAACACGATGCAGCGATTGGATATCAACCGTATCGGCCGCCTGCTGTCGTTGGTGCGTGCGTAGTTTCGTTAGTTTGCGCCTCAGCTTCCGCCTCAAAGATTTGGACACTTGCTTTATTCGTTTCCTGTCTTTGTCCGTCAAGATCGCTGACGTCGAGGCAGCCACTCGGGGCAACAAGACGTGAGAACGGAAGTTAAATCCACCATCGGGCCGCTGCGCCTTGCGAAAAGCCACCAGATCGAGTTGGGTGGCGCCCGGCATCGGCTGCGCCGAGCCGTGATGCCCGAGCAGGTCGTGGAGTTGCTGGATGCTAGCCGGTGTTGCGTTGGTCAACCCGACTGCATGTCGGGCCTCATACGCGGCTTCTAACCGATCAACGATCCACGGCGTTTGGAGGTCAGCTGGACCTACGACTATGCCGATGCAGTCCGGGCATACATCTGCAAGTGGTTTGAGCGTATATGCCGTTCCCAGAATCCGCACTGCTTCACCCGACGCTGACGGGCCAACCTGTATGCTTTCCAAGTTCGCCGCGTCGCTGCTGGCAGCAGAATTCGCGACATTCTGGTCCAGGGTCTCGGTGAATGCTTCATCGTCATTGTCGTCACCAGCGACCTGATCCAGGCCATCGGCCATCTCGTCGTCCGCATCGTCATCAGCGCCTTCGATAACCTGAGCTGGGTTATCGCCGTGACCCATCGGGATAGCCAGTGGCGCACTAAAATTAAATCCTGCGAGTAACGTGATGAAAAACAATGCGGATAGTGTCTTTTTTCTCATGAAGGCGCGAGTTGTCGGAAAAATTGACAGTCGTGTCAAGCGTTTTGCCGCAAAAAAATGATCGTCAAATTGACGGTTTTCGAGGCGTTGTGCGAGACGATCAAGCGAAAAGGCTTGAGAAGCGCTTCAGTCGGCTAGAAATCGCCTCAAGATCGGTTTTAGCTTGTCCATGGTAGCTTTCGGCCAAAGCTTGCGATCGGTAATCAGCGCGGTGTTCAGCGCAAAATGTTCCGGCCAATCCGGCTCGGTCGGAATTTTTGGAATTACATCCACAATTATTTTTTTCGCCGTTTCCGCATTCGCCATCAAATGGCTCAGGACGATTTCTGCCGAGACCGGTTCCTCTTCTACTTTCCAGCAATCGTAGTCGGTAATCATCGCCATCGTCGCGAAGGCGATCTCGGCTTCGCGCGCCAGTTTCGCTTCGGGTAGGTTCGTCATCGCGATCACGTCAAAACCGTTGCGGTGATTGAATTCCGATTCCGCTCGAGTGGAAAACGCGGGACCGTCCATGTTCACATAAGTGCCGCCGTTATGCACCGTAACACCAAGAGATCTCGCTGAATCAGCCAGAAGATTACGCAGCTTGGTGGCGATCGGTTCCGCAAAGGCGATGTGTGCGGCAATGCCCTTCCCAAAGAACGTATGCGTATCGCGCCTGCTTGTGCGGTCATAAAACTGCGAGGGCAGCAACACATCCCGCGGCGCATATCTCTCCTGCAGACTACCCACTGCCGCCACTGAAATGATCCAACGAACGTTTAACGAGCGCAGTGCGTAGATGTTGGCACGATGGTTGATTTCGTGCGGCAAAATCCGGTGACCGCGCCCGTGCCGGGGCAGGAAATAAACCGGACGTCCGCTAATTTTTCCGCCAACCAGAGCGTCTGAAGGTGCCCCAAACGGCGTGCCGACCTTGAGTTCGGTGGCATCGCGCAACTCTTCTATTTGATATAAACCGCTGCCGCCGATGATCCCAATTGCTGGCGTTTTGCTTTTCTGTGCAGACATGTCGGGATTTAATCCGAAAAATCTCCATGATGAAAAGCGGATAATCTGCGCATGGCGCACCTCGGTTGAGCATGTATTGTTTTCGCCCGTTCAATGCCGAAATTTTTCATTAAGACTTACGGCTGCCAAATGAACGAGCGCGACTCGGAGCAAGTGGCCCATTCGCTCGTCGCACGTGGCTACGAACGTGTTGCGCACGAAATCGAAGCTGACGTTGTGCTATTGAACACCTGCAGCGTTCGTGACATGGCCGATCAAAAGGCGCTCGGCAAAATGGGAATGATGGGGCGGATGGCAAAGCAACGGCCGCACGTGGTGTTCGGGTTCCTGGGATGCATGGCCCAGGCGCGTGGCGAATCACTATTGGAAAATCTTCCGCACGTCGATCTCGTCGTCGGAACGCAGAAATTTCACCGCGTTGCAGATTACGTAGAAGAATTGGTGGCGAAAAAAAACGGCAAGATTTCAGAAAACGCTCAACGCGCGACGTCCAACGACCAACCTTCGACAGAAAGGCGTATGGACGATCTGCGTTTTTCAATCGTCGACGTTGCCGAGGAGCCAGGCTCGCAATCGACAATTTGCGATCAACCGCTAACGCCGAGACAAGCCACTGCGTTTGTCTCCATCATGCAGGGATGCAACATGCATTGCACCTTTTGCATCGTTCCGCTGACCCGTGGCGCGGAACGAAGCCGTCCCATCAGCGAGATCGTGAGGGAAGTGCGCGAACTGGTGGCACATGGTGTGAGAGAAGTCACTTTGCTGGGGCAAATCGTGAATCTGTATGGCCGCCACGAGTTTCCAAAACGCGACGGTAAGAGCCCCTTTGTGCAGCTGCTGGAAGCGGTCAACGAAATTGAGGGCCTCGAACGGCTCAGGTTTACATCGCCGCACCCCATCGGCTTCCGTGACGATTTGGTCGATGCGATTTCGGCTCTACCAAAAGTGGCTGAGCATGTTCACCTGCCGTTACAATCCGGCTCCAACAGAATTCTTAAAGCGATGCATCGAGCCTATACGGCTGAAAAGTATGTCGATCTTGTCCAACGAATACGGAAGGCCCGGGATGGCATTGCAATTACCACGGATATTATCGTGGGATTTCCAAGTGAGACCGAGGAAGATTATAAACAAACGCGCGATTTGGTTGAAAAGCTTCAATTTGATAACGCATTCGTTTTTCGCTATTCGCCCCGCACCCGGACGCCCGCCACGGACATGGCTGTTCAAATCGATGAACACATCAAAGAGCAGCGCAATCAGGATTTGCTGCAGATCGTCAACGCATCGACACGCCGTTCTGGTGAACGCCTGGTGGGTCGCAACGTCCAGGTTCTTTGTGAAGGTCCGAGCAAAACCAATCCAAGTCGTTTGATGGGCCGAACGCGCACGAACAAGATCGTTGTGTTCGAAGGCGATCCAACACTGATCGGCGAAATTGTTGATATAAAGGTGCAACGCGCCAATGGGTTTAGCTTATACGGGCACTCCTTGTGAAATAGCTCGGCACTTTTAAGTTGCATCCGCCGAACGGCGAGTTGAAAATTCGCCGCCGTACGGCGCCAAAAATCCGCCGGGCCGCTTTTTCGCCGCCAGTGATTTACCAACTCTCTTTGCAAACTGCTGGAATCATCGCAGGCGTAGGCCTCATTTTGCTCAGCCTTCCAGGTTTACTAAAACCGAACCTCGCCGGCGTTGCACAAAAGTTCCCACGGTCTCACATAGCGGGAGTGTTCCTGCTAACGATTTGTCTTGTATGGACTTTCTGGCTCCTGGCCACCATCCAAATGGGTGAGTTCTCCGCATTTCGGCGCCCCCTGCTCATTGCCCTGCCTATTGGTTATGCGCTGGTGCTGCGTTTCGTAGGGGAATTCCTGGCGGTGCGTGCGCTTGGAATTCTTTGTTTGCTCGCTGCGGAACCGCTGCTGGATGCAGCCTTTCTGCGTTACGAGCCAAGCCGTCTACTCGTTACCGTCCTGGCTTACGTGTTGATTCTCGCGGGCCTATTTTGGGTCGCCGTCCCGTATTTGTTGCGCGATCAAATTAATTGGGGGACGCGAAACGTTTTCCGCTGGCGCTTTTTGCACTTTCTCGCGCTGATTTATGGCTGCGTGATTTTGACATTCGCCTTTATGCGGTATTAGGAGCTGCAACGGCGGTCCAATGATCGCCGAACAACGCGGAAGTCCGTTGTCATTGGTTCGCGACCGATAGCGCTCCGTTAAAGAAGAACCATGGACCGTATTCTGGTTATCCGCGGCGGGGCAATCGGCGATTTCATTCTTACCCTGCCAGCGCTCAAAGCACTACGCGACGCTTATCCGCACGCACACATCGAGATTCTTGGTTACAAACATATCGCCCTCCTGGCGGAAAACCGGTTCTACGCAGAAGCAGTTCACTCGATCGAATACGGACCTCTCTCTAGCTTCTTCGCCAAGGGTTCGGAACTACCCGTGGAATTGGCGGATTATTTTGCCACTTTCGATTTGATCGTCAGCTATCTATATGACCCGGATCGGGTCTTTGAAGGTAACCTGCGCCGGTGCCGTGTTAAGAACCTGCTGTGCGGGCCGGCCAAGATCGTCAAAACTGGCGACCACGCTGCGCAGCAGCTCGCGCGACCAGTCGAAGAACTCGGAATTAGAGTTGTTGATCTCACTGAGAAAATCTTCCTTTCCGAAAAGGATCGCCAATTCGGTCGCGAGTTTCTCCAGAATTTATCGCAACCAGTCATCGCCATCCATCCCGGAAGCGGCAGCAAGAAAAAAAACTGGCCGGTGCAAAACTGGATCGACTTATTCTCAAAAGAACATTGGGCCGCCGAAAAGCGGCCTTCTCTGATCGTTGTTTCAGGCGAAGCAGACAATGCTGAGACCGCGCAGTTGGAACAGACCTGGAAGGAACATAATATCCGTTTCGCAAAAAATTTGCCGCTGCCTCTGCTCGCCGCGGTGCTTGAGCACTCAATGTTCGTCGGGCACGACGGCGGAATCTCACACCTCGCCGCCGCTGCAGGTGCAAATTGCATCCTCCTATTCGGTCCGACCGATCCCGGCGTCTGGGCACCCAGGAACAAGAATGTTCAAGTCCTTCGGGCGCGAAACGGCAAGATTGATGACCTGGAGGTCACAGTCGTTCAGGCAGCTCTAAACGAAAATCTGCCACGGCAGTTTCAAGTAGATTAACCGGGCCTTGCAGCGGGACGTGAAATTTCCCGGTCTTTAATCCTGGTAGCCGCGTGGAAATTTCTCGTGCCATTTCCATGCGCTTTCGATGATTGTCTCCAACGACTGGAACTGTGGTCGCCAACCGAGTTCTTTTTTGATCTTTTCTGAAGACGCGATGAGCCGGGGCGGATCGCCCGGGCGCCGCGGTTTTTCTATGGTGGCGATGTTTCGTCCGGTGACTTTGCCGCAGGCCGCGACTACTTCGCGAACGCTGGAACCGCCTCCCGTGCCAAGGTTATAGAGGCCGCTAGTGTTTGCGCCAAGCGCGAGGATGTGCGCTTGCGCCAGATCCACAATATGAATGTAGTCGCGAATACACGTTCCGTCCGGTGTCTCATAATCGGTGCCGTAGATTTCGACATTCGGCTTTTGGCCCAGCGCGACCTTGAGCACGTTGGGAATCAAATGTGTCTCTTGCCGATGATCTTCACCAAAGTTCTTCGTCGCCCCGGCTGCGTTGAAGTAACGCAACGACACAAACTTTAGTCCATGGATCCGATCGTACCAGCGCAGGATTTTTTCGAAAGCGAGTTTCGATTCGCCATATGGATTGATTGGACGTGTCGGCGTCGTCTCTTCGATTGGCAACTGCTCAGGCAATCCAAAAATCGCACAGGTCGAGGAGAAAACGATTCGCTGAACCCCCCTTGCGATCATCGCATCCAGCAAATTCAACCCATTGCAGATGTTATTGCGAAAATATTTCGACGGATCGCGCATCGATTCCCCAACAAGCGCGTTTGCTGCAAAATGCATTACGGCGTCCGGCCGCGCCTCAGAGAGGGCTGTCTCGATTCGCGCCCGATCCGCTAACTCAGCTTGAACGAATTTGGCGCGAGGATCGACCGCGCGCTGATGGCCTTCAGTCAGGTTATCGAAGACCGATACTTCGTGGCCCTCATCCAGTAATAGCTCGGCGCAAACGCTTCCGATGTATCCCGCGCCTCCAACTACAAAAATTCTCATGCGCCGGGAAAATGCGGCGCGATTGGCTTTAAATCAAAGCGAACTGTGCGGTGGCGAGGTCTGGGCCACCGTTGGTTTTGCCTTCTTTTTCTCAAGAGCGGCCACCATTTGGCGCACTCGGCGATGTTTGCAGCGCGGTGTGAGCACTTTCAAGCTTTGTTCATCAGATCCCCATTGCAAGATATCAATGTCGACACGGCGAACGCCCCAATGTCTCATCTCGAGCCGGCTCGGTTTGTACAAGTCGATGGTATCAGTCCCCACAAGCGCCCATCCGTAATCGTCTATGATGTATTCCTCATTGGTGGAGGCAATGCGGAACCGCGTGCCGAGCGGATAGCGTGACCAGTCGGAGGCAGCACTCATCACGTGCTGGCCAGAAAGATGACTGCCAATGGCGTTGTGGGCTCCGCTTCCTTCGCTATGCGTGTAGGCAGTCGTCCGCACGTTTGGTATGTGACGCACGCCGCTGAGATTTGATTTTGATTGCGTGGCACACCCGACAATTAAACAAGCGCCAGCTGCTGCCACCGCAAGGTTAAGGCACTTCGGCATTGGCGGTTTCCCTAGCAGCCGAAGCCGCTGTGGGCAAGCAATAATTTACAAAAATTCCCTAGGACTGAGATGGCAAACCCGCTGCAATCTTCGAGGATCGATCACTCCAGCCGGCTGGACAACACCGGACATAACATCATTGCGTGGTCGCTGGTGTTAACTCAGTCGTGCAATGAGGACACCGTGTCGCCTTAATCGGAATTGTCATCGCGCAGGCTGGACAATCTTTCGATACAGGAGCGGCAGTTGGCGACGGTCTTTTCAGTTTGTTTACTGCTTTAACCACGAGAAAAATACAGAAAGCGACAATAAGGAAATTGATGACGAGCGTGACGAAATTTCCGTAGTTCCAAGTGACGGCCCCTGCCTTGGCGGCATCGGCTGGGGTATTAAAGGAGCCGCCACCGGCGGCATCCTTGAGAACGAGGAATTTGTTCGAGAAATCGAGGCCACCGACAAGCAAGCCTATCGGCGGCATGAGAAGGTCTTTGACGAGTGAATTGACGATTCCGCCAAACGCCGCGCCGATGATCACGCCAACCGCAAGATCGACGGCGTTTCCCTTAACGGCGAATTCCTTAAATTCCTTCCACATCCCGTTTCATTCAATAATCGAGGACAATGTTTACAAGCTTTTTCGGAACGACAATCACGTTGCGGACAGTCTTCCCGGCAATGCGGTCTTGAACTTTTGCGTTCGCCAACGCGGCGGTTTTCATTTCCTCGTCCGTCGCCGACACCAATATCTTCATTCGATCGCGGACCCTGCCGTTAATTTGAAGGACCACTTCCACTTCGTCTTCGACAAGTAACGTTTCATCGTAGGCTGGCCAGCTTTGCTTCGAAATATCGCCGCGCGTATCTGCAAACTTCGCGTTCAACTGCTCCCATAGCTCCGACGTAATATGCGGGGCAAACGGACTGAGCAAAACCAAAAAGCTCCGCATCGGCGACAACGGAATCGTCTCCGCGCCGGTGAATGCATTTACGAAAATCATCATCTGTGAAATTGCCGTGTTGAACGAAAACGACTCAATGTCTTCCGTCACTTTCTTGATGGTGGCATGCGTCACCTTTTGTTGGGCTTTGTCTGCGTCGACCTGTTTGATTTTCGCGGATAAATCCCAGTCGCCTGCCTGGTTTTCGCTCATAAACAAACGCCAGACCCGTGCAAGAAACCGCGAGACGCCCTCCACACCGCGCATACTCCACGGTTTCATTTGCTCCAAAGGTCCCATAAACATCTCGTAACACCGAAAAGCGTCGGCGCCGTACTGGTCGATCACATCGTCCGGGTTCACGATATTCCCGCGCGATTTCGACATTTTCTGATTGTCTTCGCCGAGGATAATTCCTTGATTGACCAGGCGCTGGAACGGTTCTGCTTTCGAGACGTAACCGAGATCGAACAACACTTTTTGCCAGAATCGAGCGTAGAGCAGATGCAGCACCGCGTGCTCTGTGCCGCCAACGTAAAGGTCGACACCGCCGGGCTTTTCGCCTCCCATCCAGTAACGTTCGGCCTGTTCTCCAACGAATCGCCGGTCATCGTGTGGATCGCAGAACCGCAAATAATACCAACAAGAGCCCGCCCATTGCGGCATGACATTCGTCTCGCGAATCGCTTTTTTGGAATAGCGAACCCAATCTTTCGCCTTTGATAACGGCGGTTCGCCGGTCCCCGTCGGCTTATAATCTTCGAGCGGCGGGGGTACGACAGGTAGTTCGTTTTCGCCTAACGAGCGATGATTGCCATCCTCCCAGACGATCGGGAACGGTTCACCCCAGTAACGTTGCCGCGAAAAAAGCCAGTCGCGCAACTTGTAACTGACCGCGCCTTTGCCCAGGCTCTGTTCCTCCAGCCAGGCAGTGATTTTTTTCTTGGCGTCCGTACTCTTTAGACCGTTGATAATTGGCGAATTGACTGCAACGCCTTCCCCGGTGAATCCAACTGCTGGTTTATCCGCTGGTGGCTGGACCACCACCACAATGGGCAGATCGAATTTCCTCGCGAATTCCAAATCGCGTTCGTCATGGGCCGGCACACCCATGATCGCGCCGGTCCCGTAGCCGAGCAGCACGTAGTCGGCAATCCAGATTGGAATGCGCTCGCCGCTCACAGGATTTACGGCGTAGGCACCCGTAAATACTCCGGTCTTTTCCTTCGTCATCTCGGCCCTTTCAAGGTCACTTTTGCGGGCGGTTTTTTCTCGATATTCCCGAACTGCCGGCCATTGTTCCTCACTGACAATAAGATCGACGAGCGAGTGCTCGGGGGCGATCACCATGTAAGTGGCGCCGTAAAGTGTATCCGGGCGCGTGGTAAATACTTCGATAATTTGAGACTCGGAGTTTGCTATCTGAAACTTAATTAGCGCACCTTCGCTGCGACCGATCCAATTCCGTTGCAGTAATTTAATTCCCTCGGGCCAATCAAGTTTTTCGAGTTCATTTATCAACCGCTCTGCATATGCGGTAATTCGTAACATCCATTGACGCATCGGCCGCCGCACCACCGGGAATCCGCCGACCTCGCTTTTTCCATCGACGACTTCTTCATTGGCCAAAACCGTCCCGAGCTCCGGGCACCAGTTCACCGGCACGTCGGCGACGTACGCGAGCCGAACTTCATCGGGATTCTCGCCACGATAGGTGGAGATGGGCTCAGCCTTATTTGTGGTCGGATTGAACCAGGAATTGTAAATCTGAAGAAAAATCCACTGCGTCCATTTATAATAACGTGGGTCGGTGGTGTTGATCTCTCGTTGCCAATCGTAGGAGAAACCAATTCGCTTCAGCTGGTTCTTAAATTTGTTGATGTTCTCGCGGGTAGTGATCTCCGGGTGCTGACCGCTTTTAATCGCGTATTGCTCGGCGGGTAGGCCGAATGCATCCCATCCCATTGGATGCAACACATTGAATCCGCGTGTGCGTTTGTAACGCGCGATGATATCCGTGGCTGTATAACCTTCGGGATGCCCAACATGCAGGCCCGCGCCACTCGGATAGGGAAACATATCGAGAACGTAAAATTTTGGTTTGTCGCGATCGAAACTTTTTTCACCGGGATTAAGAGCGTGAAAAAGCTGCTGTTTTTCCCAGATGGCCTGCCATTTGGGTTCGAACTGGTCGAATGGGTAAGGTTTGCGGCGCTCGTCCATGTTTAATCACGAATGGACACGAACGAATACGAATTCACAAAAAATCTCTTCACGCTGATCAACTTTTCGCTATTCCGAGGCTTTGGTTGGATTACTGGTTAACCCTGAATCCTGTCAAACGCGCATGCAATTGATTGTCGCAACGCACAACACGGGTAAGACGCGCGAAATTGAGAAGATTCTTGGACCAGGTTTTGCCGTGCGCGATCTGACCGCGCATCCCGAAATTTCCGAAATCGATGAGAATGGGACAACTTTCGAAGAAAACGCGACGCTCAAAGCATTGACGGTATCAAAAAGATTGCCTGGCCTGGTCATCGCGGATGACTCAGGGATGGAAGTCGATGTTTTGGGAGGCGCTCCGGGAATTCATTCGGCACGCTACGGCGGCACGAATGTGAGTGACAAAGAAAAAATCGCGAAGCTACTAAAGGAACTTTCGAAAGTTGACGCGAAGAGCGATCAGCGCCGAGCGCGATTTCGCTGCGTCCTGGCGGTTGCGCGCGGCGGCCAGATCCTTGCGACAGTCGAAGGAGTCGTGGAAGGAAAAATTGCCGAACAACCGCGTGGCTCACATGGATTCGGCTATGATCCGGTCTTCGTTCCAGATGGATTCGAAGAGACTTTTGCCGAACTGCCCGGAGACCTGAAAAATCATATTAGTCACAGGGCAAACGCAATTCGCAATTTGCAAGCTAAACTGCCGACTCTCCTCGCTGAAATCTAGGGTTTCGGTGCCGGTGGAGGCGGTGGCGGTGGCGCCCCCGCAGGCTGAGCACCCGGAGCAGCCTGAGCTCCCGCCGCCCTGATCTGGTATCCGATCTTGGTGATTCCGGCAGAACGCACTTTGTCAAGGACAGTGATTACGTCACCATGCATGGCCATGAGGTCCGCGCTAAGTGACACTTTAACATCCGGATTTCCCCGGTGCAGTTCATAAAGACGCGGCAATACCTGGTCATCGGTCACAATTTGGTTGTCAAACGTCACAACGTTGCCCTCGCGGACCTTGATGGAGACATAGTCTTTGACCTGAGTTGGCGGCGGAGCAACTGCAGCCGGCAGATTCACCCGAATCCCTTTCA
>Ga0081455_10003838_pt1 | contig 17132 bp, 14 predicted proteins | sample TabmetS3T2R1_FD_70207 | JGI IMG/M metagenome (GOLD analysis project Ga0081455, IMG submission 70207) | Tabebuia heterophylla rhizosphere microbial communities from the University of Puerto Rico - S3T2R1 | ecosystem: Host-associated > Plants > Roots > Rhizosphere ...
AGCCTCAGCTGCTCGGCCAGTTGCTGCCCTGCTGCAAGGCGATCGCGATAGCGCATGGTCTTCTCCTTCAGTTTCTCCTCATGTGCATGGGCTCGGTGGTATTACTGTGCTGTGCGTGCAGAGGGTGCAAGTGCTGCTGGAACCACGCCGCAGCGAGCTGAGCTATGTGTGCGAGCGCCCCTGGCTCCTCGAAGAGATGCGTGGCACCCGGGACGATCTCCAGTGCTTTCTGACAGCGTAGCTGGACATAGGCTGCCTCGTTCAGGTGGATCACTGTGGTATCACGCCCACCGACAATCAACAGAGTCGGTGCGACCACGTGAAGCAGTGCTGCGCCAGCGAGATCTGGTCGCCCACCGCGTGAGACGACGGCGCCAATGACGTGCGCAAGCCTGGCAGCGGCCACAAGCGCTGCTCCACCTCCCGTACTCGCGCCGAAATACCCGACTCGCAAATGCCGTGTCTCATCTCTATGCGTGAGCCAGGTAGCGGCATCCACGAGTCGCGTCGCGAGCAACTCGATGTCAAAACGCAGATGACGAGTCTGCCCATCAACGGTTTCTTCTTCTGGCGTGAGCAGATCAAAGAGCAACGTACCGAGACCAGCATCGCAGATCACGCCTGCGACGTATTGGTTACGCGGGCTGAAACGACTGCTGCCACTGCCGTGCGCGAAGGCGACGATGCCGCTGGCACCTGCAGGAATTTGCAAAGTGCCGTGAAGCCTGGCTGCACCACAGGGAATCTGTACATCGCGCTGCCAGATATGCTGTGCAGTATGCATTGTACGCATGGCTATGATCTCCTCTCTAGGGCCGTCTGCACGTGAGCTTCTCCCTCCCGGGTGCCATGCCGAGCGGCGATCTTCTCTATCAGTGCCCACCCCTGCCTCTAGGAGAGAAGCATAAACCATGCCAATATGCTTCTGCGTCATCGGATCGCTCGGACAGTTGCCACCTGGGTCTGTAAAAGTCCTGTGCGACCTCGCTCGCCCTCTCAATATGGGGACTCTTCTCTCTCAGCGTGATAAAGGTTGAGCAGGAATACGGGGCTGCGTTGGAGGGATGTGAGCGTGATCGTGCCGGAGGTGGTGGCGGGCACTGCACTGGCGCAGTATTCCCATCCAATGGCGGGATGGCGCGTCAAGCTCTCTTCATGCGCTCAACGGCTCTACTCCTCCACCGCCGTATGAAAGTTGAGGACGTTCCCATCCGGATCACGTACGTAGAAGGCGCGATGGCCCCACGGTTGGGTCGTCAGCTCTTGGACCCACTCGACCTGGAGGCCTTTGAGCCTGGCGTACTCCCCATCCACATCCGCGACTTCCAACTCAATCAGGACACGATCATTGGCTGCACCTCGCACAGCACCGAGCCCGTACTCTGCACACTCGGATTGGCGCCACAGGGCGAGGGTGCCGGCCTCAAGGGTAAATTCAACATAGTTGCCACGGTAGATCTGCGGCTCGATCTGCAGCACCGCCTGATAGAACGTACGCATCTGCTCAAGACTGGTGGTTACAATCGTGACGAGTGCAAGTTTCATCAGCCTCCCCTTCTCCTCGAGGTCATGTAGGCACGCATGGATGGACAGACGCGCTTCGCGTGGATGGCGCGTACCATATCATTCTCCTACAGCATGAACCGTGCCATCACGCTGAGGCGGCCTACCAATGCTCTACTCACGTGTGGCGATGAGAGCTGTGCCAAGACGCTCTGTGCCTGGTGGCAGATCGCATAGCCCATACTTGCGCGCGTGCTGATCGCTCAGCATCGCTGCGGCTTGGGCGTTGGTTGTGACCACCAGGAAGGTCGCCTAGCTCTAGCCAGGCGTGCCGTAGATACTGTCGATGGTCCATGGCCCGGTGGCATCGGGGACACCCTTGCCCTGCGGAGAGAGCAGCCGACCAAAGGCCTACGACTTCACACAGGAACACGTGCTACTCCGGGCGCAGTCCGGTCAGCCCACCTACGACGGCGACCCTCTGACCGACTTTGGCACCCTGGCGAGGCGAGGTCATACTCGTGGCGGTGGCTGCTGCGATGGTGAGAGCTGATGGAGATATCATGTCACTACGGCGACTTTGGTTCGACAACGATGGCGCCGGATGTACGTGCTTGCGCCCCTTTCGCGTCACTTGCAACCAGCGTGAATATTATTGCCGTGGACTTGCTTACCGCTGGTATCTGCACCGATTCGACAATGGAGCCGGAGTCGGACTTTTTGGATTTGATCGTCAGCGCGCTGGTCTGAGCAACACCAGTGCGGTCCACGAACTGGATCTCATAGCTATAGGGGGCTGTGCCGCCCACCATAGTCGCGGAGAGCTGCACCGTGTCACCGGTCCTGGCGATGGGACTTGATAACTCCACATTCGCGATCTGCAAGCGGCTTTCTCCTCCAGCGAGCGAACCGTAGTAGAAGCCGAGAATCGTCCCCAGGATACCGATGATAATGGTCAATAAATCTTTCGCCCGGTTGAATCTATTATCAATCTCGCTGGCCTCCATCCAAAAGATCGCGACCGCCACAAGGGCGATAATGAGGATGGCAGAAAAGGCAAATAAGAAAGTGATCAGACCCCGTGCCTGTTCAATACCGGCAATCAACGTCAGAAATCTTGCGTTGAAGACGCCCGCAATGAGGGCCAAAAAAAGGACGAGAAAAAACATGGCAAGTAAAATGTTGGCGAGGTTATCCTGCACGAAACTGAGCAAGCGCTGTCGCATCGGGAAAGTTTGGGTTCCCTGCGCTGTATTGGCCCACCTCGCGTAGTAGGTCGCCAGTGCCCGGAGGAGCCTCTCGCGCACGGCGTCATCCTGGACCGTCTGCACCAGCGCCTCGTAATCAGCTCTGGTATCACTCCACCAGGGCCATGTGGCAGCATTAGCGCTCGCAAAATTCTTCAGTTCCTGCAACGTCAGATCGCCATTACTCTGGTCGCGCAACCATTGAGCAAATGTTGCCATGAGACTTTCCTTTGTCGGCTCAAGAGCCATGAGACACATCAGGGCCCGGAGGTGAACGAGGATCCAGAGTATAGGAAAATCAAACAGCCTCTTCCACTGACTGCGCGTACTTACCCTGTTGCCCACCCTGTACCATCAGGTACCACCCCCAAGTGCGCCAGCGGGCAGCGCCTCAGCCGCCGAACGGCATTGTCAACTTAACGCGAAAGACCTGTACATTAGTGCAGTAACAAGAAGACTATCTCTCGTTTTCTTCTTGCACGATCGCCTCTATTTTCGCCACCTGTACCCCGTCAGCTTTCCTCACTAGGAGGGCGTCGGTGAGCGATTTTCCATTAAGTTGACAATGCCGGCGTCAGGTCGTTGAGGACACATAGGGTTGCAGGCAGTGGAAGAGTGCTACAATGTCCATTGGGGGCTTCTCCGTAAACGTAGAGTAGAGGTCGTGGTAGACTATCACTCTGGGGCTATCCCTGCGGATCAGCGGCTCGGCGCCGTCTGGGAAGGCGGGCGCCAGGGTTTGTTCAAGACTCGTCGCACCATGGGCTCAAACCTTGACATCGGTTCACTCCGGTAGTCCGGATCAAATGACACCTCGTCGTACTTCGCACAGAAATCGACGGTCTTCTGATACCAGGGCTCGGGCTTGTAGCGGTCTCGAGCGTTGGGGTCGAGGCCCAGATGCGACGCGTAGAAATAGGTTTGAAAGAGCCCATGGTACTTGAGCAGGTTATAGTTCTCCTCCGAGATGAAGGGGTGCAGAATCGCGGCCGCGATCTCGCCGTGGTTGATCGGCCCCAGCGCCTCGCCCACGTCGTGCAACAGGGCGACGACGATCAGCTCCTCATCCGCGTCGTCGCGCAGCGCTCGAGTCGCGGCCTGCAGGCTGTGGTCGCGGCGGCTGATGCGGTAGGCCTGGTCACCCGAGAGGTCGTTCACCATGCCCAGCAACAGGTCGGGTAGACGGGCCAGCGTGCGCTCGTGCAACCGCTTGAGGATCTGGAAGTCCTCGTCCGTGCCCTCATCCATACGGGTGAACTGCATCTTCTCCACAACGCCTCCTTTCGTGCCGCCCTGCCTGGCTGCGCATGCCGAGCCCATCCTGGCGTCGCAGCGGCCAAACGGGCTCTCGAGCTCTGTGAACGCGGCGATCTGCACCGGCTGCGGGCGACCGCCTTGCATGCCGGCCAACTGAGTATTATAGCACGCCAGCAGTGGGCCGCGGACCGTCGCTCACGTGTCCCCCTTCCTTGCTGGCATTGTTCTTGCACTTTCCATCCGTGCCGCCGTGGCTGGCGAGGTGTTGCTGTTCGACTTCGAGTGGTATGTCGGCCTGTTGCTCTCCTGGGACCTTATTCTCTGTATCCGGCGTCAAGGCACACGGAGATGGCCAGCAGACTACAAGAGGGGGGCTTTAAGATGCGTAGGGCCGTATGGTGGGCGAGCATTGGGCTGAGGCTGCTGGGCGTAGGTATTGTCATGCTGGGGGTGGGCATTGATGGGCACTGGTTCAGTAGCTCTGTGGCTCGCCAGGCGAGTGAGGCCTTCGGCCGCACAGTGGTGATTGAGGAGAATCTAGACGTTGACTCGGCCTGGCCTCCCCTGATTCGGGCCGAGCAGGTTCATCTGGCGGCCTTTGATTGGAGCTGGATCAAAGGCTCTGTGGTGCGCAAGGCGAGTGAGATTCTTGGCCGTACAGTAGTGATCGAGGGGAATTTGGATATTGACTGGACCTGGCCCCCGCTGATTCGGGCCGAGCAGGTTCGGGTGGCGAATGCCCCCTGGAGCAAAGAGCCCTTTATGCTCGAAATCCGCCGCCTGGCTTGCCGTATTGACCTGCAGGCGCTCCTCCGGGGACGCTTGGTGCTCCCCATGATCGAGCTAGTCGAGCCCGTAATCAGACTGGAGACGTCCGAGCAGGGAGAGGCCAACTGGACAACGCATCCAACCCAGACCGTGGCAGACAAGAGAGAGCCCGGTGCACTGCCCGTTATCGAGCGGCTTAGCCTCCGTGATGGGCGCCTCACCTACTATGACTATGCCAGCAACACAGGTATTACTATGACGCTCGCTGAGGTGCAGGCGGCCACAACGGGCCCTGAGCAGCGTCTCGAAGTCGAAGGCGCAGGCCAGTTGGCAGACCTACCGTTCCGGCTCACCGGGCACGGCGGGGCGCTCCAAGACCTCAATGACAATAAGCCTTATCCTTTGCAGGTGCAGCTGGTTGTCGATCAGTGGCAGGTCGACCTCAACGGCACGGTGGCGCAGCCGTTGCAGCTGCAGGGCGTGGCGGGGGAGGTGTCCCTGGCGCGCGTGTTCCCAGACCCGCCGTCCGGCACCCAGGAGCAGGTGACACAGGCTGCGCCAGGCCAGGCGCCGTATCGACTGACGGGCCATCTGACGCGCGAGGGGGACGTCTGGGCAGTGCGGGAGCTCGCCGGGACCCTGGCGAAAAGTGATGTGGCAGGCGTGGTATCCCTTAATGTGCAAGGCAAACGCCCATTGCTGGAAGCGGAGATCGTCTCTCGCACCTTAGACGTACGTGACCTTACCATCCCTAAGCGTGCCTCTGGCCAACCGCCACCCCCAAGGGCTGCAGCTAGGCAAGGTGCTGACATCCTACCAGATGCGGTCCTTGACCTGGAACTCACTCGGGCGGTGAATGCCAGGGTGCACTTTCAGGCCAACACGGTGGTTATTGCCGACCAGACAGTGCATAACGTGTCCGCCGACCTGGCGCTGCAGGACGGTCACCTCTCGCTCAGGCCTGTCTTTGCAGTGGCCGGCGGCACCATGCGCGCACAGGTCGAGGTCGAAGACCGTGGCGAGACGCCGCTGCACAGTGCCATCCAGGCCGATATTGCCCAGGTCAACGTGCAGCAGGTTCTGGCTGTTTTTGGTATGGAATACAAGGCCACCGGCAGTGTCGATGGCCATGTGGCTCTTGCCGCCTCCGGACGCTCCCTCCCGCAGCTGCTGTCCTCGCTTGCGGGGAAGGCCGCCCTCAGGGTCCGCGATCAAGCCAGTCACACCGATGTCCGGATGACCTTCGCGACCGAGGTTGGAACCCCGCGGACCAAATCACGCGTGCGCCTGGCCAGCCAGGGCCAGGTGCGCGGTGAGCCTTTCCACCTCGAAGGGCACGTCGGGTCATGGTACGGCGGGCAGCAGCCCTTCCCCGTGCAGATGCAACTCCGCCTGGGTGAAACGCGCGCCCGCTTCGACGGCACCCTGCGCCAGGGGCCACAGCACCCCGCACTAGCGGCCAAGGTAGCCATCCGAGGGCCAGATCCAGCACGGCTCTCTCCCCTCCTGCCTCTCTCCGTGCCGTCCCTCCCAGCCTACCGCTTTGAGGGTCGCCTGCTGCACAACGGTAGCACCTGGACCCTCAAGGAGTTTAAGGGCTTACTAGGCGATAGCGACCTCGCCGGTGAGCTGTCACTCGATACCAGTGGTGAGCATCTCGTACTGCACGGAAATTTGCAGGCACAGACCTTTGTGATTGATGAGCTGACGGGCTATCAGCCGGAGAAAAAACCGGGGCGTATTGAGCCAGAGAACGTCCAGGTGCCAGCACCGGTGCAGGAAAAGGTACAGGAACGCCCGCAGGCCTTTGAGGCCATCCTGCGTTTCAGGAGCGACAAGGTCATTGCCGCCAAGGTACCGCTGGAGCAATTCTCCACAGACCTGCACTTGTATAATGGCCGTCTGGCCTTCACCCCGACCTTTCATCTGGCTGGTGGCACGGTGCACGCCCAGGTGCAGGTCGACACTCAGACCAATCCACTGCAAAGCACGGTGCGCACCGAGGTGCATCAGATCAACTTGCAACAGTTCCTGAGCTGGCTCGAGCTGACCCCCGAGGATGCGGCAACGCCCAACACGGCGGGAAAGCCTAAGGCCCCTGCAAAATCCGAGAGCCCTACAAAACCCGAGACCTCGACAAAGCCCGAGACCCTTGGTAAGCCTGAAATAGCCAAAACGCCCGAGGCGGCAGGCAAACTGGGGACGGCGGGTAAGCTCGATGGACAGATAGACCTGACTGGCACGGGCCTCTCGCTGGCAGATTTCCTGGCCTCCGCCAACGGCAACGTGTTGTTGTCGATGGCGGAAGGGCAAATGGGCAAGGTGCTCATCGAATTGGTAGGACTCGATGTTGCAGAAACCATCCAAAAGGCAATCGCCAGAGAGAAGACGTACCAGCTGCGGTGTCTCGTGGCCGATTTTGCGGTGCACAACGGCATCATGGAGACGCAGATGTTGCTGGTCGATACCACCGATACCAAAGTTGTGGGCGGAGGGTTCATCAATCTGCGAGAAAAAAAGGTCGGGCTGAAGCTGGAGCCCAAGGCGAAAGACTTCAGTCTGTTTTCGGCACAGGCGCCATTGTATATCATAGGTCCCTTGTCGAAACTGTCCGCCGGCCCTAAGCTGGGTGAATTGCTCCTGTCCTTGAGTATGCCGATTAAGCTGGGGACGCCTGAGAATGCCGACTGTCCAGCAGTCCTCAAGGCGGCGCAACAGCGGTATCAGACCTCGAGGCCCTAAACCAAGATTCGATTTGAGACGATGGCATCTCAATTCGAGAGAACAAAGATGTCATGTAGGCACAGAAAGGTCTACGCCGCTGGATGCTGAAGGCACGCTTCATGATAGCGCTTCTATTGCACCGTCAGACGATTGCGGACTTCTTTGACCCCCTTAACTCCTTGAGCCAGCTGTACGGCTCGCTGGGCCTCTGGGAGGCTAGCAACAGCGCCACTTAACTGGATAACGCCTTGCGAAGCCTCTACCGCGATCTGCCTGCCGCTCACCTGCCTGTCAGCATAGAGTGCCATCTTCACCTTGTTGGCCAGCAGACTATCATCAACCGCCTCTTCCGTACTCCGGCTCATCCGGTCGCCCGCACAGCCAGCCACCAGTGCAGCCAAGATAAGACAAATACCCACGCTGAGGGCTCGTGTTCTCCTCATCATGTCCTCCCTCCTGCAAAGTTCTCCTTCTGCCGCAGTAGAGCAAGTTTTGTACCAGAGCAGCATAGCGCGCTCACCGACTTTCAGGGCTACACGCATAACCCACAAGCACCACATGTCTGTTCCGTTGTGTCCCAAAACCCTGCATGCTCTCACAATGAGAGCTGCTTCTCATCATTCTGGGTCATTACATCTCATCGCGTTGCGCCGCTATAGCTTACACCGCACTTTGACCCCTCATCTCCCCTCCCCTGCCCCGTGTATGCATTGCCCTATCGGACAGATGAATGGCTGTTTGATGAAGGGAAGCAGAAAAGTTTGGCATAAGAATTGCCTGTTATATGCAGCAGTCCTAACACCCTGCGTAACGGGCACAGCAGTCCGGTATGCCCAGAGTGCAAGAGGACGATTTACAGTTCCATGTAAAGGAGTAAAGCATGGCAGAGAACCAACCTAGAAAAGCCGGAGAGTATGAGCGACCGATGACAGGTACCACAAGCTCTATGGCCATTATTCTTGGCGGCATCGCTCTCCTCGCTGTGATCATCATTGCCCTACTCTTCCTTCGCTAAGAGCAAGGAGGGAATGAGTGTATGCATATAGCGGGCTCAAGTAAGGTGCAAGACAAGGATGGGCTATGGGGGACAGTGGTGTCAGGGTCGCCGCCCTTGCCCAGCAACGCTGCGCAGGTGGTCGTGCAGACCGAGAGCGGTCAGCAATTTCTGGTGCCAACCGAGCTGTTGGTCCAGCAACCGGATGGGAGCTATTCCCTGCCTCTCCGTCTGGCAGAGCTTGAGCACTCTGGCAGCGAGCACAGGGGGCACCAAGACGAGCCCATGGTGGTGCCTGTGCTGGTGGAAGAGCTTGATGTGCAGAAGCGGCCAGTTGAGACAGGCAAGGTCCGCATTACCAAGGTGGTCCACGAACGCGAGACCACTGTCGATGAACCACTATGGCACGACAATGTCGACATCACACGCGTGCCGATCCAGCGGGTGGTGGAGGGGCCCGTGCCTGTGCGTGAGGAGAATGACACGACGATTATTTCTGTCGTGGAAGAGGTGCTGGTCGTTGAAAAGCGTTGGATGCTGCGGGAGGAGATCCACATCCGTAAGCAACGCATCGAGACGCGCCAGCCACAACGTATCACATTACGCAGCGAAGAAGTACAGGTTGAGCGTGTACCTCAAGCTGATGAAGATAAATAAAGGAGCAGTTGTATGGCAAAGACACTGGTAGCCTTATATGACACGTTCACTGACGCTGAGCATGTCGTGCAAGAGTTGATCGAGGACGGTTTTTCACGGAGCGATATTCATCTCGCTCTTGACCACACCAAGAGCCGCACAGCCCACACCTCATCTGTCGAGTGGGACTCAGCATACGAGGGAGCAAACCTTCTTGATACGCTCGTAGACCTCGGCGTCCCGCATGACGCGGCCCATGCCTATGCGGAGGGGGTACGTCGAGGCGGCGTACTCGTGGTGGTCGAGAGTAGTGATGACCGGGCTGAGCGTGGCATGGAGATTCTGAGACGCCTGCAGCCGGTCGATATCCACGAGCGTACCGCACAATGGCGGCACGAGGGCTGGACCGGCTATGACGCCAATGCCATCACATCCACCCCAACGTCGAGCGCGGCGGCCACGACGCGCAGATCCCAGGAGCAGGCGCGCTCCACGACACGTGCGGCGGACAAGGGAGCGCGCACACGACGCGTCGAGGGCCAAGAAGAGGTCGCGATTCCTGTGGTGCAAGAAGATATCACCATAGGCAAACGGGAAGTCGAGCGCGGCCACGTGCGCGTCTACAGCCGTGTCACCGAGCAACCGGCTGAAGAAGCGGTGCGCCTGCGCGAGGAGAAGGTCACGGTCGAACGCCGGCCGGCTGACCGCCCAGCCACAGACGCTGACTTTGCAGCCGCTGCCAAGGAGGCTATTGAGATTACCGAGACCGCCGAAGAGCCGGTGGTCACCAAGCGGGCGCGGGTAGTCGAAGAAGTGGTCGTGCATAAGGATGTGACCGAACATACGGAGACGGTACGAGGGACAGTGCGGCACACAGACGTTGACGTCAAACGGGAGCCTGAGACAGCCACCGAGACCAAGCGCTCCACCGCCCCTCAGGACTTCGCCACCTACGACCCCATGTGCCGGAAGCACTACGCGACAGCGTTTGCCGACAGGGGTGGTGCCTATACGGAGTATGAGCCCGCCTACCGCTTTGGCTATGAATTACGTATGAACGAGCGCTACCGGGGGCGGGACTGGGTGGCTCTGGAAGCCGAGGCGCGCCGCGACTGGGAATTGCGCCATCCCAGCACCTGGGAGCGCTTTAAAGACGCCATCCGTTATGGCTGGGAAAGCCTCACTGGGACCGGGACCGTGGGCTCTCAGGCCGCACGGCCAATGGCCAAGGAGGATTTCGCGACCTATAACGACAACTTCCGGAAGCACTACGTCACAGCGTTTGGAGACAGGGGCGCTGCCTATACTGATTACGAGCCCGCCTACCGTTATGGCTACGAGTTGGGCACAAACGAGCGCTACCGGGGGCGGGACTGGGTGGCTCTGGAGGCCGATGCGCGCCGCGACTGGGAATTGCGCCATCCCAGCACCTGGGAGCGCTTTAAAGACGCCATCCGGCATGCGTGGGAGGAAGTAGGGGGACGGCGCTAACCTTGGCGCCTTCCGGGGGGCGGGTACACCTACGCGCCCGCCCCCGGCGCATAGACCCCTGGCCTCGCGGGGGTCTGGTAAGTCACGATGCCAGAGTAAGGGGATGTGGGAAAGGAGAGGGCCATGGCATGGCTGTGGAAGCAGGGGCGACCAACCCTCCTGGCGATGGTAGGGATGGGAGTCCTAGGATACAAAGCGTTGCACCGGGGACACGCGTCGGGGCAACAGGATCAGGCAGAGGTGGGGGTGTGGGACGCGGCCACGGCGCACCCGCCGCGGACGACCCCCAGGCCAACAGACGCGCTGCCACGGACCGGGTTTCTCGGCGGCCTCAGCGTCAAGGAGCTGGCCACCCGCGTCATCAAGGAGGTCCGAGAGGACGATTCCCTGGGGTGGGCTGCGCAGTTGGCCTATTATCTGCTGTTTGCCGTCTTTCCGTTTTTTCTCTTTTTGACTGCACTGCTGGGTTTTCTGCCCATCCCCAACCTGATGGAGCGCATCATAGCAGGACTGGCCATGATACTGCCTGGGGAGGCAATGACGCTCCTCCAGGACAACATCCGGCAGCTCGTGACGGAGCAGAAAGGCGGGTTGCTGTCCTTCGGGATTCTCGCCGCGCTCTGGTCCTCCTCCAGTGCCGTGGTGTCCATCGCGGCAGCCCTGAACCAGGCCTATGATGTAGAGGAGGGGCGTCCCTGGTGGAAAGTCCGGGGTATCGCGCTGCTGCTGACCATGGGCCTATCGCTCTTTCTGCTGCTCGCCGTGGTGCTTCTGGTCTTTGGTCCCCAACTCGGGGGCGGGCTAGCTTCTCTCGTAGGTCTAGGTAATGTCTTTGAAGTCCTGTGGAATATTCTGCGCTGGCCGGTCAGTGCGGGGCTCCTCGTCGTGGCGCTGGCGCTGGTGTACTATTTTGCGCCAGATGTCGAGCAAGAGTGGAAGTGGATCACGCCTGGGGCGATCTTTGCGGTCCTGGCGACCCTGCTCACCTCGCTCGGCTTTTCGCTGTATGTTAGCCACTTTGGGTCCTATAATAAAACGTATGGCAGTCTTGGCGCGGTGATTGTCTTTCTCACCTGGTTATATCTGACCGGGTTGTGCCTGCTGGTAGGGGGAGAGATCAACGCCGAGATCGAGCATGCCGCGCCAGGCGGCAAAGCACCCGGGCGCAAGACCATCGCCTAGGCGGTTTAATCGACCCTGCAAGAGCACCAAGCGCTATGTCCAGAGATTGGTAGTCCGCTCTACCCCGTCTCTCCTACCTCGTCCACCGCTCGCGGCAGGGTGAGAGTAAAGGTAGTGCCCTCGCCTTCCACGCTCTCGACTGTCACCTGCCCCCCGTGCGCCGCCAGAATTTCCTGGACGATGTATAAGCCCAAACCAGTCCCCCCAGGCTTCGTCGTGTACAAGGGCTCGAAAATTTTGACGCGCTGCTCGCGGCTGATGCCGCTGCCAGTATCCCGGATCTGGAGCTGCACATGCGTGGGCGTACGCCGGCCTGTGAGGGTGAGTGTGCCCCCCCGGGGCATGGCATCGAGGGCGTTCTGCACCAGGTTCAGCACCGCGCGGCGCAATGTGGCTGTATGCAACGTCACGACCCCCAGTTCGGCAAGGCCTGCCAGCTGAAGCGACACGCCTTGGGGAGCGGCCAGGGCATGGAACTCGGTCGCCCACGCCTGCACCGCACGGCCCAGGTCCTCCGGCATCAGCTCGATAGCACCCACCCGCACCAGCGACAGGTAATCCTGCACGAGGTCCTCTAGCCGCACGAGCTGCGTCTTGATCTCCGTCAGCGTCTCGGTCACGACAGCAGGACTGTCGGGAGTGGGCTGCTGGAGTTCCTCGGTCAAGAGGTCGACGTGCAGGAAGATCGCGGCCAGGGGATTGCGGATTTCGTGGGAGACCCCGGCCGCCAGGCGGCCCAGGAGGGCGAAGTGCTCGGCGCGCTGCGCCTCGCGTTCCAGACGCTGGCGCTCGGCGATTTCGTGGTGCAGGGCGGCGGTGCGTTCCTGGAAGCGTTGTTCGAGAGCCTCCAAACGCTGCGCCTCCATGAGCGTGTGATACCGCGCCTGCAGGAACGCCTGGCCGAGGTTGGCCAGGAGGCGTCCATACACGCGCAAAGTCGCCCGTTTGACCGGCTCCTCCAGGCGCGCTACCTGCCAGACCGCCTCGAGTGACAGCCCCACGTGCGTGGCCGCGTGCTCGAGCAGCAGTTGCTCGGGGTACTGGTCGAACACTTGCCCGGCGAGCAGCGCCCCCACGGGGTGGTCCTCCAGCACCAGCGGCACAGCGAAATGCACCAGCCCGGTGCGACCGCGCGCCAGGACCAGCTCCCTGCGTGCCAGTGCGTCTCGCACACACATGCAGGGCCGGTGCGACGCCAGGACGAAGGGACACCCATTGCCTGCCGTCTCCTGGGCAGCATGCAACCGACTCCACGTCGGCTGGGGGTTGAGGCACGGCCCCAGCAGGTGTCCCTCCACATCGACCAGGGCAACCGCCAGGTGCGTGGCGTGGGCATAGGCGTCCAAACTCTCATGCCAGCTCTCCGGGTCGAGGAGCACGGCATGCAGGGCTGGGGTCACGGCGACCCAGTCGGGCGGCGCCGTGGCTTCGCCAGGCTCAGGCTGTGGGCGTGGGGACTGCGTGGACATCGAGGTCTCCCATGGGCGCGTGCACCCCCGTGGCCCGTTACGGTCCTTCCGTGGTGTCGGGCGTCAGGGGGCCGCGCGGCAACGCGGGGCTCAGGCGCGTGGGGGCACGACTCAACAAGCCATAATAGCTCTGGAAGGGCACGATCGGCAGCGCCTGGGCGACGTCCATAGGCACGAGGGTGATGCCCCCCTGGCCGATCGTGAACTCGCGCGTCACGAACTGGTTGGCACTGCCGCGGGCCTTGGCCACCGTGATGGCCCGGTGCAGCGTGTTCCCCAGCTCCACGAAGTTCAACAAGACAATATTGTCCACGATGGAACTTACGGGAAACTCGGGCATGAACTGGTTCACGCCGAACAGTTCGGGGTTCTCGTAGCTCAGGAAGGTCGTCATCAGGCGCTCCTTGCTGTAGCTTACCAGGGCATGGAAAAATTCGCGGTACTGTTGCTCGTCCTGCAGGGCACTGGTATAGCTCGTCATCCCGTCTACGATGAGGCGCTCGATCTGGTGTTCTTCGATAGTCCGGACGATGCGCGCGAAGTGGACGTCCAGTTCGAGCTCGCGCGGGCAGTCGTAGAAGAACTGGATGGCGCCGCTGTCCAGATGCTGGCGCAGGTTGAGGCCAAGGGTTTCGGCATTGCGCATGACCTGTTCGGGGTGCTCGTCGAGGGACACCATCAGGCCGCGCTTCTGGTTCGCGACCCCTTCCAGGAGTAGCTGCGTGCCCAGCACCGTCTTGCCCGACCCTGAGACGCCCACCACCATGGTCACGGAGCCATCGAAGACGCCGCCCCCGAACAGCTCGTCAAGGGGGCCGGAGCCGATGACCGACTGCCGGGTGCTGGACGTGGGCTGGCCCCGCCCGACGTCGCGGGGTGGGCTCTGGACGCGGCGGAACACCTCCAGCCCGGTGCCGGCGCTGATGCGTAGCGTGTGCCGGCCCACGTCATAATCCTGGCCCCGGCTCTTAGTGATCTCCAGGCTGCGGCGGCTGCCCCGCCGCAGCGGCTCGCGGCGCAGGACGATGACAGTGTCGGCCATGTACTCGGTAATCTCCAAGGCGAAGGCCTGCTGCTCGATGGCAGTGACCTCGTGTGACAGGATCGCCGTCAACTCCTCGCGCTGCAGCCCTGCCAGCAACTGCTGCAAGAGCTGGCGGTAGTGGCCCTCGGTCCCGTTGCCGTTACCGCCGTTGTGGAGCGTATTCGGCACCGTCCGCAACAGCGAGATGCCATCAATGAAGATACGCTGCGCGCCCATCTCATCCGCTGTCTCCAGCAGCAGGCTGTCCGGCGAGTTCAACTCCTGGCTGAGCACCTGGGGACTGGTAAAGAGAAGCTTCAGTCGGTTCTGCTGCTGCAATGCTTCCAGGTCCCAGCCGAATTTAGCGGCATCGCGGATGAGCTTCTGCGGCGCCACCTCGAAACTCACGATCATACCCTGCTCGTTATATTGGGTGGCGCCGCGGTAGATGAATTCCATGCCGAGTAGGGTCTTGCCCGTGCCGGCCGCACCTTCCACCAGGATCACATTGCCCTTGGGCATGCCGCCCCGCAAGATATCGTCGAGGCCGGCAATGCCCGTCTGGATTAGATCGCCTTCCGCCATGTTTTCCTCCTTTCCTCACGTTGCTGGGCCTGCCGCCGGATCACCTGGAGACGCTGCTGGGCGTCGGCGAGGAAGCGCTGGGCCGCCTGGAGTGTCTCCCCATGGGTGCGATCCAGCCGTAACTGCTGGGCCACGCGGACCCGGCCTGCGCGGTGGTCAGCGAGGGCCTGGAGCCGGGCAAAGACCTCGCCACGCGGGGAGCCGAGCGGGATGCTGAACTGGTACATGCGCGCCCCCTGGGAGACCCGCGAACGCGCGACGAGTTCCAGGGCTTCGAGGCTATCCAGGGCGACGACGATCGAGTTGCTTGGATACCCCAGCAGGCGGGCGAGGTCCGCCGCGCCGAGCAGGGTGGTCTGGTGGCGGTACAAGAAGACCAGCACATCCCACTGGCAGAGTGAGGTCACGCCTAAGGTGCTCAGCCAGCCTGCGACCTCTGGGTCTAAAGGGGGAGGGTTCTGTGCCATTGTCAGCCCTTCTGTGTAGAAAGCCGCTGCCGGCGGCGACGCCTGCGGGCAACGCACTTGGCGTCCATCTGCGGCACAACCATCTCAGGGTGTCGAGCCCGTCACGACTCCCAGGCCCGCTGTCCGACCTCGCGTGGGAGACCTCATCCACATCCTCCAACCCCTATGCAACGAGGGACAAACGCGTGTAGTTCGTGACCTGATACACAATAGCAAAGACCACAGAGGTAGTCCAGCATCCTAGCGGAAACACAATAAGCCTTTAATGCACAGAAGGCCGAAGACTTTCACTCCACTTGCTCTATGGCTCTCCTCTCCTCGTAGACTGTACGGCCGAGCACGCACTGTGTGTAACCTTTCTTCTCACGCTATGTTACCCTAACGGCGCCGCCTGGTTCCAATGGCTAGGCATTCTCTCGGTGCGAGAGCGTTGGGGGCTCCTCATCTGCCTTCTCTGCATCCGGCATCAGTACTGCTGTTACTGTAGTTGGTGCAGTATCGGTCGTGTGCTCCAGCTCTAGATGTGCCACGAGCCACTGGCGAAAGATGTCCGCCTCACACGTTTTACCCGTCCACCTCGCGCGATCGAACATGACGAGCGCCATGGACAGCGCGTGATGTTGTCCGGCACGGTCGCCTGCCTCCTCAAATTGGGTGTATAAACGATCAATGACCGCCACGCTGTGGCGCGCCGTGTCGACATTCTTGAAGCCCAGTTGACTAGCAAAGAGTTTGGAATACACATTCATGGGTTGCGCGGTTGACGTGTACAGATCAAAATAGCCGTGCAGGAATCCGGCTTGCTGTAATACAGTGCTAACATAGCTCGGCCGCACATTGGTCATTGTCGCCAGGTCTTCGACATCTGTTATGCCAGAAAGATACAAGGCAAGGATCTGGTTCTTTTTTGTTACACGCTGTGAGCGTGGCTCTTCATCAACAGATTGTGGTGTTGCTTCTCTCGACATGCTCAGGACCTTATAGTTGTCTTCGCGTTTCGGGACATGCGGTCATAGACGGCTTCTCCTCTGACGTGAAGACTGGGTAGAAAATGCATTCTTCGTCCTGAGTTATGCACTATGCAACCTTTATACCTGAGGACCCCTGGTATTGCTCCCTTCTCCGTGTGGCAAGACTGCACGGTTTCCGCCAGAGAAAATACCTGGTTGGGCTGCTATGTCTGACGCTCTCAAATTGACATACACGCTTCATTTTGGGAGAGTACTGTCGTCTACCTCACCATCCCTCACATGGCTCGGCCCCGGTCCGAGTGTGGACGACGCCTCGACTCTGGCCATCGTTGGCCAGTGCACCGCGCGATGCCTCCCCTGCCGCAACTCTCATGGCCCTGTCATCCGCAAACCTATCCTCACGCTGCAGCGGTGTGCGTCGCCGTACTCGCAGGGATGAGGCGGTGGCATCCTTTTTGCTCTCCAATGGGCATTGTCAACTTAGCGTAAAAAACTCCACGTGCGTGCAGTAAAGAAAGAACCCTTGCTGGTTTTGCTCTTTCATGAACCGCTGTATTTGCGCCATCTGCACACCATCAGATTGCCCTGCGAGAAAGGCATCCATCAGCGATTTGCCATTAAGTTGACAATGTCTTGAAGAGACTACCAGGATCAACTATGAAGAAGGTCAGAAGGAGCGAGCCATGCATGAAGACGGGAATGGCACGATGATGATGCGCTTGCATATCAACGGCACAAGGTATGACTTACAACTTGAGCCGCGCGTGTCCTTACTCGACGCGCTACGCGAATACCTCGGGTTGAGTGGCACGAA
>Ga0081455_10003839_pt1 | contig 17130 bp, 14 predicted proteins | sample TabmetS3T2R1_FD_70207 | JGI IMG/M metagenome (GOLD analysis project Ga0081455, IMG submission 70207) | Tabebuia heterophylla rhizosphere microbial communities from the University of Puerto Rico - S3T2R1 | ecosystem: Host-associated > Plants > Roots > Rhizosphere ...
GCAGGTTTCGGACACCGCAAAGAACACCACCGCCGAGGGTGCCGACAAGGGCCAAGAGATCGCAGGGATCGCCTCCGACGGCCGGGTCAAGTCCGGCGACCACGGCCCGGCAGATCCGCCGGAGGGCGGTAGGCCGGCCGGCGTCGGCAACGGCGAGCCGCCGGTGGCGGCCCCGAACTCCGGCGGTACCGGCACCGCGTCGGACGCGACCAGCGGTCAGCAGCAGTCCGCTGGAGCGGCCGACGACGGCGCGGCGACTGCGGGCGAGTCCAGCGACGGCGCCAGCTCCGCCGGCTCAGGTAACCGTCCCTGACGGCGGCTTGCGGCCGGGCTGGCCGAGCGGGGGCACAACTCTTCTGAGGGAGGAACATGCGCAAGATCGTGATCGCCGCGTTGTCGACGGCATTGGCCCTCACCGTCTGGGCCCCCGCCGCTACCGTGGGCGTGGGCCAACAGGCTCCCAAGCCGATCCGGATCACCCGAGTCATGTACGACCCGCCCGGACCCGACACCGGCACCAACGCGCACCTGAACCGGGAGTGGGTCGCCATCAAGAACTTCGGCCAGCAGACCCGTCAGCTGCGGGGCTGGACCCTGCGCGACACCTCCGGTCAGGTGTTCCACTTCCCGCGGTTCCGGCTCCGCCCGGGCACGACCGTCCAGGTGCACACCGGCGACGGCCAGGCGACCCGACACGACCTCTACTGGGGGATGGACACCTACGTCTGGAACAACACCGGCGACCGGGCCACCCTCCGCAACCGCGACGGTCGACTCATCGACCGCTGCCGGTGGGGCGACGGCGACGGTTTCAAGCTCTGCTGAACACGGACGAGGCTCCGCCCGGGTCGGCTCCCTCCGACCCGGTCGGGTCTCGCCCCGCCGAGGACACCGCGATGCCCATCGACGCCGCCGACTACGGGGACTGGCTGAGCGACCCCGAACTCGCCCGACTGCGTTCGGAATGGATCAAGGCCTTCCAGGAGTGGCACCGCATCTCCAATCAGTCACCGGAGGTCATGTTGACCCATAAGCAACGTGTCAAGCTTCGCCGCTACTACGACGCCGAAGCGGCCTACTTCGCCAGATACAAGGCGCTCCATGACGATTCCCGATAGGCCGCGCGCCGGCCAACCCCACAGTTGCTCCGCTTTGCTCGACTCACGTCTGGCTCCTGATCGCCTCCACGCCAAGGACCTCTTCCTTATCAGTTCGTTTGAGCCGAGACGACCGTGGCGCGACCCATCACCGCGAGTGTCGATCCGTCTCAGCGGTTGTGGGTCGCTGGCGGCTGTTCATGGAGGCTCGGGGCACCACTGGGGCACACCAACCCTGTCAGCTTTGGGCAGCGACCGTGCTCTCCGGCCTGACGGCAGTCGCGGTGAACGTCAAGTCGACCACCTACCCCGTCCCAGTGACTCTAACCCGGTTTCAAGCTTGCAGTTGTCGGCATGGTGGGTTCGGATTGGGTTCAATGGGAGGAGTCCGGTCCGCACTCGCTCGGTGCTGTACGTCGCTGAACGCCGCCGAATGAGACCGAAGGCTGAGACCGGCCACCCCAGTACCGCCTCCTTGGCAGCATCGTCCTATGGGGGCGCTGTGCGTGTTGGCCTGGTTTGCCGGACACATACACGACGAGGCGCGGCGGTGCGGCCTCCTGGTCTCGCATTAGCCGTGTTCGACCGCACCTGATCGGGGGTCGGACAGACCTGCGAACGGGGTGCTGCGACTGCTACAGCGGCCGGTATCAAGCGCGGAAGGCGTCCCACTCCGCGCTCATGCGACTGGCCTGGCCGACGGTGAACCGGTTGAGGCATGGGTCGTCGCTGTAGTTCATGAAGTTGTGCACCGGGTCGCTGCCCGGTGCGGAGCAGGTGTCGAGCGTCGTGTCGCACAAGAACTTGTTGGGCCCGTTGTCTTGCTGCGGGGTGTCGGCGACGAAGTCGTTGGGGGTGGAGCAGCCACCTTGGAAGGTGTGGAACAGGCCGAACCAGTGTCCCGACTCGTGTGTCAGCGTGTCGCCCTCATTGAATGGGGCGGCGCTGCCGCCGGGCAGGCTCTGGTTGAGGATCACGACGCCGTCCAGCTTGACCGGACCTCCAGTGAAGGTGGCGTAGCCGAGCAGGCCGCCGCCGAGATTGGCGATGTAGACGTTGAGGACCCGCTTGGAGCCCTTGTGCAGGGCGTTCTTGGCGGGGGCGTCATCGGTGTTCGGGTTCCAGTTCCACCAATTGGTGTTGGCGGTCCGGATGATCTGGTTCGTCACGAACGAGAAACGGGTGTCCGCGCCGCCGGTCAGACCCGAGTACGAGTCGTTCAGGACCTTCAGCTGACGCCGGAGCTGCCGGTTGCTGACGCCGCCGGTGCCGTCGTTCTTGGTGATGACCTGCCAGTTGATCTTGACCGTCACCGCGCTCGGGCCGATCATCGCCGCGTGTCGCGCCTGCGGGGTCATCGCCCGCAGTCGCTTGTGCAGGGCGCGGTTCATGGCACGGGCCTGGGCTTGGGAGATGCTGTTGGGGTCGGATGCGGTGGCGCCTTTGGTGAGCCTGGCGCTGCCCTGCGCACAGGCGGCCACAGGACCTGAGTCGCGGACCGGGGTGGCGCTGGCGGGCGACGTCACGAATGCCGACGCGAAAGCCAGCGTAGTAGTCACGGCCACCCCGCCCAGAACGAAACGGTTCATACGGGGAACTCCCCTCGTGGACCGGTACGGTCCGATGTCGTCGGGCGACCAGTACCGCCCGCCGCAGGCTCCGCCCCGGCGTCACGGTAGCCGCTCACCGGGTGATTTTTTCGGCTCAAATCAAACTTGTCAGCGAGCCATTTGATGGCCGAGCAGACGTCTTAAGGAGAGCGAGTCTCGAACCGGTGATACGGGACACGTCGTGGGACCCCGGCGGACGTCCTCAGCGTGCAAGGACAGAAAGCACTGCTGGTGGATATGCCGGCCAGCGCTCTGGCGCGGGTGCGTAAGGACGACCCAACTCGTTGCGGGTCCGCTGCGCTTACGCGGGATGCAGCACGACACCAGGTGGAGTAGGTATCGACGCGGACGACAGCTTCGTTGAGTTCGTGTGGGCGTCGTGGACTCGGCTGTTCCGGATGACCTACCTGTTGGCGGCGGAGGATCAGGCGGCTGCCGATGATTCGTTGCAGATAGCGATGGAGAGGACCTTTGCGCGGTGGTCACGGCTGAGCCGGGTGGAGGCGCCGGAGGCCTATGTCCGCGCAATGTGAGGACGACAGGAGATCAGTTGACGCGTAGGTAGCGGATCAGGCCGATGACGTCGTCGGCTACGAGGCGTCCGATGGCTCCGCTGGAGTAGACCGCGGTGGTCACGGCGCCATCGGGGTCGAGGACGAATCCGGTGGATTGGAGGTACCGGCGCGGGTCGCTTGGATCCTCGTTGACGTAGGCGCCGGTGGTGTCGGCCACCTTGTCGACGTCGGCGCTGTGGCCGATGGTGAATTCGAGGTGGTGCTTGTCGATGAGCCTCTGGGTGGTCTGCTCGTCGTCGGCGGAGACCGCGACGACCCGGGTGTCGAGTTCGTCGAGGGTCTGGGAGGCTCGCTGGAATGCCGCGAGTTGGGCGTTGCAGTACGGGCACCACGACCCGCGGTAGATCACGACGACGCCGAAGTGGCCGGCAAGGTCGTCGGGTAGGGATAGGGTCCCGCCTCCGGCGGCGGGAAGCTGAAGCTTGGGGAAGGGCTGGCCGTTGCTGAGTCGACCCACGGTCGCTCCTTTGGTCTGAGGAATGCAGTTCGAGATGACGTCAGGGATGTGTCACAGGCGGCCGACAGATTCGCCTGTCGCGGGCTCGAGCGTGACGGGCTGATCGCCTCGGTAGGCAGCGTCGACCTGCGCGGCTACGAAGCCATGAATCAGCCCGCGTCCGGTGGATAATTTGGCGAGACCGAAGCGCCTCTCGGACGGACTGCTTGGTCTGTGGTCGGCGAGCCCGCCGCGGTCGAGAAACCTGTCGGCAGTGCTGGGACGGCGGGCCCGGATGGCCCGCCGTCTCAGCTGTTGCGGTCGGCTAGCGGGGTGGGAATTGCGAGTTGGGGACGGGGTCCTCGAGGTTGATGGTCGGGGGTTTGTCGGTGAAGCCGATCACGGCGCAGTTGATGTCGGTGCCGGTGGCGCCGTAGGGGGCGCCGCCGGGGCCGGTGATCAGGTCGGGCCGGGTGGCGGCCAGGTTGAAGATGACGTTCTCGTCGATCTGCCGCTTGTTGTAGCCCTGCCTGATGGCTTTGTCGGTCCACTGGCCGATCTGGGCGTCCCAGAGCGGGCTGTAGGCGAAGGCGTGGCGGGGGTCTTCCAGGGTCGGGAAGTCGCCGAAGACGTTGAGCAGGTCGCCGCCGTTGCGCAGGGCGTTGATCAGCTGTGTGTTGTCGGCGCTTGCGTCTTCGGAGGCGTGGCCGTCCTTGACCAGGTGGACGAAGCCTTGGGCCTGTTTGTTGTCAGCTCCGGTCTGGCCGTTGACGAAGGCGAACAGTCGCTCGCGTGAGGAGCCGAGGAAGTCGTCGCCGCCGTTGTAGGCAGCCCGGTCGAGTGCGGGCACGTAGGTCGATCGCTCGAGCACTGAGCTCAGCGGCTGGCCGGCGTCGGTGCTCAGGTAGACGATCGGCTCGCCGGCGTCGAAGCCCTTGACGAACAGCATGTCGACCCATGACTCCAGGTACTGGCCGGGCGGTGACGGGGGCGCGATGTGGATGTCGAGCGCGCGGTCGTGGGTGTTGGTGTGGGTCTTGACGTCGAACGGTCCGTCGCCGGTGGCGACGATCGGGGCGCTGTAGACGACCGGTGAGCCCTTGATCCGGATGAACGGGGTGTAGCCGTTCTGCGCGACGGCGCCGGGCTGGAAGTTCGCCAGCGGGAAGCCGTTCGGGCCCGGCTCGGCGATCCGCTTTGGAGCGAAGTCGGGCGCACCCGGGAAGTTGACGATCGCCTGTCCGAACGGGTTCTCGGCCGGAGTGGGCGAGTCGAGGGTCACCTCTTGGACGCACTCGGGGCAGCCGATCGCGAGGTTCGCCAGTTTGGGCGCGTAGTTGATGCCGGCATTGGCTGCCAGTCCTTGGTCGGAGGCGTCGAGGAGGACGAACCAGACCGTCTGGCCACCAGACCTCCCCTCATAAAGCGGCAGTCGCACTGTTTCCTTGTCCAGGTCGACATTGATCGCGCTGCTCAGGGTCAGGTTCTCGCGGGGTAGGTCGCCGGTCAGCTGTCCCAGCCCATCGGCGGACGCTGGAACCGGCCTGGTGTCGGCAGCGGAAGCCGGAAGCAGGCTGGTGTCGGCACCCGAATGACTGCCGACGACCGCCGCCCCCGCGGCGAGCACGAGCGTGGCGGCCGCGAATGACCATCTCTTTTGGCGTTTCTTCACGTCTTCTCCTTTAGCCAGCGTTGGAGGTTGGCTTGCTGTCTGGACTCAACGGTCCAACGAGACCAAACCGAGAATGGACTGTCTAGTTCAGTCCGGGTAACGTCAGCGGTATGTCACATTCGGGCCGAGCGGCCAGGCTCACCCATCGCGGTGCGGCGACCAGGGCCCGGATTGTCGCCGCCGCGGCCGACCTGGTCCGCGAGCGCGGTGCTGCTGGGACCAGCCTGGACGAGGTGATGGCGGCCAGCGGGACCAGCAAGTCGCAGGTGTACCACTACTTCGGCAATAAGCGCGCGCTGGTCGAGGAGGTCGCGCGGCAGCAAACACAGCGGATCATGGAGTCTCAGCGACCCGAGCTGGACACCTTGGACTCGCTCGACGCCCTGCGGGCGTGGCGCGACAAGATTCTCGTCCTCCAGGCCGCCGTCGCCCATGTCGGCGGCTGCCCGCTCGGATCGTTGGCCAACGAGGTCGCCGACGACGACGAGCACACACGGGATGTCCTGCAAGGTTGCTTCGCCGAATGGGAGGGCCCGCTGCTGGCCGGGCTCACGGCCATGCGGGATCGAGGTGACCTGCGACCCGACACCGACCCTGCCGCCCTGACCGAAGCAGTCATGGCCGCCGTGCAGGGCGGTCTGCTGTTGACCAAGACACAACGCACCAGCCGGCCGCTGGCCCGAGCACTCGACATGGCCATCGACTATGTCGCCAGCTTCACCGCCAGCCAGCCAGCTCTCTGAACATCCGTATGACCGATGCCCAGGCCGTCTGGGAGGAGTGGAGCACACGCGCAGCCGAGGTCCGCTGCGCATGCGCGATCCGGACGGGCACCTGATCGAGGTCGGCCAGGCCAGTCGGGTTCCTCGGATAGCTCGCCGAGTGGCGGGTCGCCTCGGCTCGCGGCCGGCCTAGCTCAGCCGAAGATGGTCCGTGGCCGCTCCTGGAGCACCCCGTCGACGTAGACGTCGACCTTCTCGTCGTAGAAGGCGACGTGCCCGGCGATCTTCTCGCTCTCGGGCAGCGGCGTCCGGTACGACCAGGCGAGGTCCTCGTGCTCGGTGTCGCCAATCCGCACCGACCACCACTCGGCCTGTCCCTTGTACGGGCAGTGGGTAGCCGTGTCGGTCGGCTCCAGCAGGTCTAGACGGACGTGTGTCTTCGGCAGGTAGTAGCGGACCGGGAGTCCGGTTTCGAAGAGCAGCCGCGGGCTCGCCGACTCGGCGATCGTCACGCCGTCGACCTCGATTCGCACGTGCCGCGAGCTCGCCAGGATGTCGACCCGGGTGTAGGGGTCCCGCGGCTGGGTGAAGACCTCCTCGTCCTCCTCGAACCACGCATCCATCGCGGCCCAATCGAGCCTGATCAGGTCGCGAAGTTCCTCCAGCGGCGAGTCCTCATAGCGCAAAGCGGCGCCAAGCGCCTCCTTGCCTCCCGCCCGAACGGTGAACGTCCGACCGACGCCACGGCTCGGCGACCGAGACTCACCGCCATCTGACTCCAACAGATCCATGCGTACGTCGGCGACCGGGATGTAGTAAGCGGGGTAGTAGGGCTTCTCCCAGACGAGTCTCGGCCGGGTCGTGTCGGCCACCACCTCCCCACCAAGGTAGGCGCGCACCCGCTTCGACCCCGTCTCAACCCGAACACGTCCACGGGATGTCTCTGTCTGGGTCTTGGTGGTGGTCATTGTCAGCCTTCCTCAATTGAATGGACTATTCAGTCCAGTTTACTGGATGCTCGTACGCCGCTGGCGCCGATCAATCGACCATGTGTCACGCCGGATGATGTCGGGCTTCGGTATGCCCGATTTCGGCGTGGCGCGCACTTGACGCACCGGCGAAGGGAGCCATGCCCAAGTTGATGCAAGCGAAACCTGCACGTCGTTGAGCCTGAGAGCATGGAGTAGACGTTCCCGCCGCAGAGGGCCTCAGGTCAGCACGGCGGTGTGTTACTTGGGCCCGGGCGACTGATCGACCGTGATCGTCCGCGGGTGACGAGGATGCGTTTGTGATGAGTGAGTTTGTCGTTGTGGACCCCAGCGACGAGTTGTCGGTCGATGCGCTGGGCGAGGCGTTGTCGGCTCGTGTGGAGTCGCGGGGGAGCGAGCGGCGCAGTTGGCTCGACACGTTCGACTGGCGGCTTTATCGGGCTGGCCTCGTACTCGAGCATCGAGCGTCCTCGTCCGGCCGATCGAGTTTGGTGCTGATCGACCTTGAGGGCCGGCGTCTGGCGCAGCTTTCCGCACCGGCCGGAGGAACCCCGGATGTCGAGGACCTGCCCGCCGGGCCGCTCAAGGAGCAGGTTATGAGTCTGGCCGGGTTGCGTACGGCCTTCGTCAGGGCGTCGGCCGAAAGACGGGTTGGCATGTTGGCGGTGCTCGACGCTGAGGGGAAGACGGTGGCCAGGGTCGCCGTCGATGGGCCGCTGGTGGTCCGGGGTGGTGTGGAGCCGCTTCCCGCGCGCGTCCGGGTGGAGGCGCTGCGTGGGTACGAGAAGGATGCGCGCGGCGTGGCCAACTGCATTGCGAGGTCGCCGCGGGTGCGGCCCGCCGAGGAGACGCTCCTCGAGGCGATCTGTGCGGCGGAGGGACTGCGGCCGGGTGTCTACCGGTCGAAGCCGAAGGTCCAGCTCGACCCGGCGATGTCGGCCGGCCGGGCGTTCGCCGTGCTGTTGGACGAGCTGGTCGACATTGCGCGGGTCAATGTCGACGGCACGTTGCGCCAGATCGACCCGGAGTTCCTGCACGACCTGCGAATCGCGGTCCGAAGCAGCCGGTCGGTCCTCAAGGTCGCCAAGGGGGTGTTCGACGAGCGGCCGCGGTCACACCATGCCGCGGAGCTGAGGTGGATCGGTGACGTCACGACGCCCAGTCGCGACTTCGACGTCTATCTGCTGGAGTTCGACGATCTGGTGGAGCACGCGATGGATCCGGACGCGATGCGGCCGTTCCGGACGCTGCTCACGCGCCAGTGCCGCAAAGCCCACACCGAGCTCAACCGGGCGCTGCGCTCCAAGCGCTTCGCCCGTATTCTCGACGGCTGGCCGGACGAAATCGTGGCGTCGGAGGATCCAGGTCCGGAGGCCGATGTCCCGATCGCCCAGGTCGGGGGCGATCGACTTCGGTCCGCCTGGCGTCAGGTCCGGCGGCGCGGCAACGCGGTCACGGACGCGTCACCGCCCGACGCGCTGCACGATCTCCGCAAACGTTGTAAGGAGCTGCGCTACCTGCTGGAGCACCTTGCCAGCCTGTACGAGAAGAGCGCCCATAAGGAGATCGTCGACGAGCTCCGTCAGCTGCAGAACAACCTCGGCGAGTACCAGGATGCCGACAACCAGCGGCGGCTGATCCTGCAGTACGCCGAAGAGCTCATCGCCCAGAACGCACCGGCGAAGACCCTGGTCGGCATGGGCCGGCTCGACCACTACTTCGAACACCGGCAGGCCGTTGCGAGGGCGCAATTCGCCGACCACTGGACACGGTTCGATCGCAAGCACAACCGTCGGGTGTTCGCCACCATGCTGGAGTCGCGATGAAGGTTCTGGCGTCGTACAGCATCAAGGGTGGCGTGGGCAAGACGACCGCGGCGGTCAACCTGGCGGCGCTGGCGGCCATGGAGGGTCGAAGGGTTCTGCTGTGGGACCTGGATCCGCAGGGCGGCGCTACCCACCTGCTCCGGGTGCGGGCCAAGGTCAAGGGTGGCGGTCGTGGCCTGGTCCGACAGCGGCTCCGCCTCGTCGACGCGGTCAAGGCCAGCGACTTCGACAACCTCGATCTGTTGCCGTCCGACTTCTCCTATCGGCATCTGGACCTGGTCCTCGACGGCCAGAAGAAGCCGACCCGGATGGTCGGCCACCTGCTGGCCAGCCTGTCCGCGGACTACGACCTGGTCATCTTGGACTGTCCGCCCAGCGTGTCTTTGGTGACGGAGAACGTCGTACGCGCCGCCGACCTGCTGCTCGTGCCGCTGCTGCCGGCTCCGCTTTCGGTACGCACGATGGACCAGCTCGACTCCTTCCTCGCGACGACGAAGGGCAGGCCGCCGGCGGTGCTCGCGTTCTTGTCGATGGTCGACCGGCGTCGCAGCCTGCATCGTCGCCTCGTCGACGAGCTACCGCGGGAGCGGCCAGGTCTCGCCGACGCCGTGATCCCGGTCGCGTCGGCGGTCGAGCAGATGGGCGTCCGACGCGCACCCTTGGTGACCTGGTCTCCGGCCAATCCGGCGTCCCGAGCCTTCGCCCTGCTGTGGCAGGAGGTCATCCGACACTGGTAGCGAACCGTTCGATCGTCGGCAGCCGCCTGTACCGCGGCTCGCAGGTGGAGGGCGTAGAAGCCCCCTTTTGAGACCGGCCTGGGTTCCTCGGGGGATCACCGACGGCCCGGCGGGCAATGCTCGGATCCGAAAAGGCAGCGCCGACCTGGAGATTCTCATGTGGGCACCTTCCGACGACCAGCGCACATCGGCCTCGATCAGAAGAACGCTGCCACTCGCGCTCGCCTGATTGTTGTTCGCCGCTCGCGCGGGCGGCTGTGGGGCTTTTGGCGGCGCGTTCCCGATCGCCCACGGGCTGCGAACCTCCAAACCTCCCTATTCGTCCTCATCAGCGAAGAGCGCGCCGCCGGTGACGATCCGGATACTGGTATCGGCCAATGCTCGACAGGTGCGGCTTGGAGAGCAACAATGATGACCGCTTGGCTGAACAGTCAGTCAGGGATTGCTCGGGCAGTCGGCATGTGACCGCTCACAGTGGAGGGCGTCATGAGTTTCGACCCGGCAGATCCGGCCTTTCGTCGCAGGCCACCCAGACCGCAGCTGTCGCGCAGAGACGTGCTCCGCGGCGGACTCTGGCTGGGGGTTGGGATCGGCGCGGCACCAATCCTGAGTGCCTGCGGCGGCGATAGCGGCACGTCGTTGGCCGGGGGTGGGGCTCCGTATCCGTTGGCGCGCCCGAACGATCCGGTGACGTTGCCGTTCAAGGACTCCAATCCACCCATCGACGACGGGCTCGACCCTGAGACGGGTGGGGCGTTCAAGATCCTCAACTATGACGCCTATATGGCGCCCGGCATCATGAAGGACTTCGGTGACCAGCACGGGGTCGAGGTGCAGGTGACGCCGTACAACAACTACGACGAGATGCTGGCGAAGATCCGCACGCCCGGTGAGTCGTTCGATCTGGTGTTTCCGGGGCCCAGCGTGCTGTCGAAGATGGTCTACACCGAGCTGCTCCAGCCGATGAACCACTCGTATCTGCCGAACCTGAAGAACGTGTGGCCGGAGTATCGGGATCCCTGGTACGACCGGGAGGCCCGCTACACCGTGCCGTACACCATCTACGGCACCGGGGTGTTCTACCGGGCCGACCGGGTCAGCAGTGTCCCGGACAACGGTTACGACCTGATGTGGGACGAGGCCTACGCGGGCAAGATCTACCTGCTCGACGACCTGGGGGAAGCCATCGGCATGTCCCTGCTCCGCAACAACCTCACTACCGACATCAACACGGGCGACCCCGAACTCATCCAGAAGGCCACCGACTCGCTGATCGACCTGATCGACTCGGTGAACGTCAAGACCACCGTCTCCGCCTACTCGCTGATTCCGGAGGGCACCGCCACGATCCACCAGTGTTGGTCCGGGGACCCGATCGCCGGCCAGTACTACCTGCCCAAGGGTGAGACCACCGACGTCCTGGCCTACTGGCGGCCCGACGACATCTCCGAGTACGTCGTCGGCAGCGACAACATCGCGATTCCCAAGAGTGCGTCCAAGCCGGTGTTGTCGCATCTGATGATCAACGATCTGCTCGACAACCAGATCGGCCTGCGCAACTTCGGCTGGAACGGCTACCAGCCGCCGCTGACCAAGCTGTCGGCGCAATACCTGATCGACCAGGGCTACATCCCGGAGAATCTGATGAACGCCGTCGTCCGCCCAGAGGACCTGGACGCCGGGCTCACCTTCTACGAAACCGAACCCTCCACCGAGGCACTCTGGCGACAGAACTGGTCCCAGTTCAAAGCCGGCGGCTAAAGCCTCCTGCAGCGTAGCAATGGCGCTTGCAGGCGATGCATTTGCCGGTCTCCTAGTTGTCGTCGGTGAAACCCCCTGAACCAACGGAATCTCGACGCCTGGCACGGCATGTGGTCGACTCGCGCAGCGGTCGACGCTCGATCATGGCCTTGCGGGACCTCGGTGTGAGTGGGTCGCCGTGCCTGGACCCAGGTCGCCCAGGACAAGGCGCTGACCAGTACCGACCTCACCGTCCCGCAACGGGCTCGGTTACGCCGCTTTCGGGCTTCCGAGGTCGCCTCACTCAGCCAGCTTCGCCTGGGATCGGGAGTGACAGATCACCGGCATGGTGACGGTCGCGACCTTGGGTCCATTGACTGCCTGTTGCCGCCGCCGTTCCCTGGAAGTGTCGCGCGGCAGTTCACCCTTGAGGCGTTCGCCTTCACCACGATGTCTAGTCAGCATGGAGAACATCGTGAAGCGTAGAATCACCGTGGTCGCCTTTGCCGCCATACTTCTTGTCGGGATCGCCGCCCCGGCGATGGCCAACTCGTCGCCGCCGACCAACGGAGGCAATGGCGCCGGTCACTCCGGCCAGTGCACCGGTAACCCAGACGACCGGCCAGCCGTCTGCCCCGGCACCTGACCAAACCGTTGCTTCGAGACCTCGGCGCCGTCGGCTCCGTCTTGGGTGATCGGATACACGTGGTCGACGACGTTGCCGTGGATCTCGAGGCTTGGACCCGGCGCCCTCGACGGTGAGCCGCTCGCAAAGTGGCGTCTGGGCCTAGGTCAATTGCTCACGGGGTTAGGTCTCCCTTTCGGTGGTTGGTGCCGCCGCCCGGCTGAGTCCTGCGAAGTTGTTGTCAACGAAAGCTCGGACCCATGCGAGGTCAGTGTAGGGAGAGCAACTGGGTCGACCTGTACGAGTGTTCTTCAACGCTATGCGGAGGACGCGATGAAGCGAACAAACGCATTCGGAGGATCTTGGCAACGGTCCGTACTCCGGAAGCACCTTCTACTTCACAAGCAGGGGGTCGCAGGTTCGAACCCTGTTGCGCCCACCAACGGCCCCTGACCTTCGAAAACGTGAGCACGGTTGAGTGTCTTGGTTGTGCACAGCGTTCAGCCAGCCCATGGCCGTGCACCACTCCCTTGGCTGAGCTGGCCTTCTCGCGGTGGCGCCAGAGGCGTGCGGTCCGTAACCAGTGGCTGTCCGTCTCGTTGTGGGTGGTGGAACCGGTGGCCCGTCGGGGGCTCGCCGGGGGCAGGGCATGATGATCGACTCGCGGAGCGACGGGCTGCTTGGTCACGACGTCACGGAGCTTCGGCGTCGATGGGTCGCCGCCTATCGGGCATGGACGCAGGTCGCGGATGGTAAGGCACTGCACAGTTCCGGCCTGACCGACGCACAACGGGCAGCGCATCGCCGCTACCGGGCTGCCGAGACCGCCTACTTCATGCATCTATGCATGACCACCGACCAACTGCCGGCCGGGGGTGAGACGTGACCTCTTCATCCGATAGGCAGCGAGCTGAGCGGGTGAGCGAGAGCGGCCCGACCGCGAAGTGTCGGGTCTGCCACCGCGGTGCGAGCGAGTGGCAGGGCGCGGGTGTCATCCGTCCGTTGCCGGCAGGCACTGGTGGATTCGAGCGGTGCGGTGTTTCCGTAGTGATCAGTTGGGCGGTGTTGGTATGGGTACTGCACGGGTCATGACGCCGAAGCAGGCCCGTGCGGCGCATCTCGCGTATGTCCGCCTCTATCAGTACATGAGTGCGGATGCTGTGCCGCAGATGGCGTCGGAGGTGGAGCTTCGGGAACTCATCTATGGCAACTTTCTCGCCGCGGAGACCCTGATCGGGATTCTCGCCAGGCTCCGCGGGAGAACGTTCGATGGGGTGCTGGATGATCTGCCGCAGCGTGACGAGGGCTATCCACCGGGACTGGTCGCCAGGTACATGTGGGATCACGCCGTCTACCGGTTGCGGTATATGCATGCCCGGAGCTGGCAGCGTCGACCAGAACCAGCGCGTACCTACAGCCTGCTCACAACCTTTCGCGGCTCCTTCAACCTCGTGGTCGCGGCAGCCGTCGAGGTTGCCGCTGCGACACAGACTCCCGCTCGACAACTTGCCACCACGCTGCGGGATGCCGCAGCCGTCGCGACCAGGTAGGGCAGCTCGTTACCCGCGCGGGACAGAAGCGGGTTCTGGGGCGGCGTCATCACAGCTTAAGGTGGCCTTTGCCTTGCGGAGCTCGGTGCTCTTGATGTCAAGGACGCGCCAGGCGGGCGGCCGCTCGCTGCGGGTGGAATCTCCCGGCAACTGGCGGAGGGTGGAGGTGCCGAGGGCGCCGAAGGGGCTTTGGGCATTGTGCTCGGGTCCGTTGTGGACGGTGTCCCGGAGTCACTCATCTTCGGTATCGGCGTGGCGGCCGGTGATCCCGTGAGCACGTCGTTCCTCGCGGCGGTCATCGTCTCCAACATTCCGCAGGCGTTGGCGCCCTCTGCGGAGTTGGCGTCGGCGGGGTGGAGCCGTTCCAGGCTTTGTGTGATGTGGGGTTCGGTTGTGGTCGCGTGTGGGTTGGCCTCAGCTATGGGCTATCTGGGCGGCTCCGTGGCCGGCAATAACGGGGACCGCGTGGCGGGCCTTGCCGCCGGTGGTCTGCTGGCGATGCTTACTAACTCGTTGATGCCTTTCGCCTACCGCCACGGTCGCAACTGGGCCGGCATCTTTACTGTGCTCGGCTTTGCTCTCGCGGTCCTGCCCGGCTGAGACGGCTGGCATGTGCTGACACATACCCGACCATCACGCGTCTGCAGGCCGTCGGGTTTGCGCCGTGTGGGGCCTTCCCCTAGCTCGGGCTAATGGACGAACATCGGCTGGTGATGGGTCGCATCCGGAGGTGGCGTCAAATGCCGGGACCGAACGTGTTGTTCTTCCATGTCGACAACCTGGGGTTCGGGGAACTGAGCTGCTACAGCGGCGGACCTTTCCGGGGGCTAGGACGGAGCGGATCGACGGCTTCGCGTCGGAAGGGATCCGGCTTCCAACTACTGTCAGGAGTCGCAGTGCACCCCGACGAGGTCGGCGTTGCTGACCGGCCGGCACGCGATCCGGTCCGGGACTCACAGCGTGCCCATCGGCCAGCCGGGTGGCTGGGGGCTGGTTGCGTGGGAGCAGACCCTGGGTGACTTATTCTCGGCAGCCGGGTACGCCTGCGCCGCGTACGGCAAGTGGCACGTCGGAGAGGGCGACGGTCGATGGCCCATCGACAAGGGGTTCCGAGAGTGGTACGGGCCGCCGCGGACCTACGACGAGGCACTGTGGCCACCGACCCGTGGTACGACCCAGACCGCGATCCGGTCTCGAGGATGCTCGAGGCCACGAACCAGGGCGGAGTTCGCGAGCTTGAGCAGCTGACGCTGGACGTGCGCCGAGACTGCGACCTTGACTACCTGCGCCGGGCCGAGACGTTCGTCCGGGACGCGGTCGACACCGGCGAGCCGTTCCTTGTCTACTTCAACCACTCCCTGATGCATATGCCGGTGATTCCGCGCGAGGAGTTCAGAGGACGCAGTGGCCAGGGTGACTGGGCCGATGCGCTGTTGGAGATGGACGCCGACTTCGGACGGCTCCTGGATCTGATTGGCGAACTGGCGGTCGCGGAGAACACGATCGTGGTGTTCGCCGGGGACAACGGACCCGAGGACATCCTGCTCTGGCGAGGGACGCCGGGCTACTGGGAGGGGTCGTACTTCGCCGGAGGCGAGGGCAACCTGCGCACACCTTGCATCGTCCGCTGGCCCGGCCACACCCGCGTGGGCGAGGCCAGCGACGACATCATGCACGTCACCGACTGGTTCACCACCCTGCTCCAGGCCGCCGGAATCGACCCACCGGCCGATCGTGTCATCGACGGCGTCGACCAGCTCGACTGGCTGACCGGCCAGGCCGACTCCTCGGCCCGAGACGGGTACGTGTACTGGATGGGCTCCCAGATCTACGGCGCGAAGTGGCGCAACTTCAAGCTCAGCCTGATCGCCCAGGTACACGAGATGGACGCCCCGCAACGACTGGCCGTTCCCCGGCTGACCAACCTGGTCACCGATCCCCAAGAACGCGAGGCTGTCGCGCTGCCGCACCTGCACACCTGGGCGGCCACCCACCTCAACCGCGTGTTGACCACGTTCGAGACCAGCCTTGCCCAGGAGCCACTTATCCCGATGGGCGCACCCCTGGACCATGTGCCCACCAAGCCCACCGAGTAGCCAAGGTCAGGAAGCCAGCTACTCCGTTGCGCCAAGCGATCAGTCGGCCGACTCACTGGTGGTGCCGTCTGCCACGACCGCTCATCGGCACGACCGCGCGGAATGCGGCTACTTGTTTTATTGACGGTACGGCTGGGTTCTGACGAGTCTCGGTCGAGGTGCTCGGGGTTGTCGCTCTGATTGCGGCTGCCCACGGATGGCGTGTGGCTCACTCATGGCCTGCGCAGCCCTGGGCACCGCCACGGGCGGGAGAGGCTCGAGAAGGGATTGTTCTGCTCGAAGTAGCGGTGCCCTCCGGCTCGACAACGAGGCGTTCGAGTCCTAGGAGGGTGGCGTGAAGAGGAGTGAGGAGTCGGAGCGGGTGGTCGTCGGGATGGATCCGCACAAGCGGTCGGTCACGATCGAGGTGATGACCGCCGACGAGACGGTGGTCGGCGGGGGCCGGTACGCCACCGATGCGGCCGGCTACCAGACGATGCTGAAGTACCTGTGCCCATGGCCGGAGCGGGTGTGGGCGGTCGAGGGGTGTGAGGGGATCGGCCGGCACATCGCGCACCGGCTGATCGCCGACGGCGCGCAGGTGGTGGATGTGCCGCCGAAGCTGTCGGCGCGGGCCCGGGTGTTCGCCACCGGGCAGGGCCGCAAGACCGACGCCACCGACGCCCACTCCGTCGCGTTGGTCGGCACCCGCATGACTGGGTTGCGGCCGGTGGTCGCCGACGAGCAACTCGAGATCCTGCGGCTGCTGGTCGATCGGCGCCGCTCGCTGGGTGAGGAGCACACCCGCAAGATCTCCCAGCTACACGCGCTGTTGCTGGAACTGATCCCCGGCGGAGCCAAGAAGAATCTCTCGGCCGCGCAGGCAAAGAGACTGCTGGCCTCGGTGCGGCCGCGCGACGTGGTCGGCAAGACCCGCAAACGGGTGGCGATGGAGCTGGTGGTCGACCTGGAGAAGATCTATGCCCGTACCAAGGCCGCGGACAAGGAGCTCAAGGTACTGGTGCAGGCCACCGGCACCGGCCTGCTGGACCTGCACGGCATCGGCCCGTCGGGTGCGGCCCGCCTGCTGGTCGAGGTTGGTGACATCACCCGGTTCCCCGACCGCGGCCACTTCGCGTCCTGGACCGGCACCGCCCCGATCGACGCCTCGTCCGGTGACCACGTCCGGCACCGGCTGTCCCGAGGAGGGAACCGGCAGATCAACCGGGTGCTGCACATCATGGCCGTCGTCCAACTCCGCAACCCGACCGAGGGCCGCGCCTACTTCGACCGCAAGAAGGCCACCGGCAAGACCTCGATGGAGGCCATGCGCTGCGTCAAACGCAGGCTGTCCGACCTGGTCTACAAGACGATGCTCGACGACCTCGTCACCACGCAGAAGACGGGCCCGGGAGGACAACCAGGCAACGTCTCTGACTCCAGCGTGACCGGCTCACAGCCCACCACCGGCTCTTC
>Ga0081455_10003840_pt1 | contig 17130 bp, 18 predicted proteins | sample TabmetS3T2R1_FD_70207 | JGI IMG/M metagenome (GOLD analysis project Ga0081455, IMG submission 70207) | Tabebuia heterophylla rhizosphere microbial communities from the University of Puerto Rico - S3T2R1 | ecosystem: Host-associated > Plants > Roots > Rhizosphere ...
GGGCCACCCCGTGTATCGGCGGGTGGCGCAGGCGATGCACCGGCTCATCGCCGAGGTTCACCCGGCCATCGGCGAAGCGTTCACCTTCGTCAGCTACGACGACGTCGACCTCGAACGACTCGAAGCCGAACGCCGCACCGAAGCCAAACGCAAGTCGATGAGGTCCGACTGAGCAGCGGACCCGTTCACCGCTCCGCCCATCGACGGTCTCGCCCTCGCACGATCTGGATCACGTCGGGGATGATCGGATCATGGGGATGATCCGCCTGCCAGCTCCGAGCCGAGTCGAGCACGTGCATGACGTCGTGACGATCCGAGGCTCGAGCCGCGAGCTCGAGGATCCGATCACGTCCCGGCGGGATGCCAGGCTCCGACTCGCCGTCCACCGCGGCCACGCCGCGCCACGTCGGCCACGTTCCCGACGGCGGGATCGAAGCCGGCCGACCGAGGAAGAAGCCCTGACCGAGGTCGACACCGGCCTCCCTCAGCGCATCGAGTTGCTCGGCCGATTCGATGCCTTCGGCGTGAACCTTCGCGCCGATCGTCGGGGCGAAGGCGACGATGGCTTCGACGAGTGATCGCCGCGCGGGGTCTCGTTCGATCCCGGTGGTGAGGCTGATGTCGAGCTTGATCGAATCCGGTCGGAGCTGGAGGATGTGGCGCAGGCTCGCGAACCCCGACCCGGTGTCGTCGATCGCCAGCCCAACCCCCAGACAACGGATCGGCACGAGGGCCGCGCGCAGACGCTCGTAGTCGCTCACCGGGGCGTGTTCGGTCACCTCCAGCACGAGGGTCCGGGTCGTGACGGGTTCGAGCAACTCACGGAGCATCTGCGAGCAACACGTCGCCGGTGAGGCGTTGATGCCCAGGAAGATCCCCGGGGCGAGCCTCCGGGATCCCTGCACCGCGAGCCGCGCCGCCATCAGCTCCAGTTCAACCCCACGTCCGACCGAAGTCGCCTCGGCGAACCAGACCTCGGGCGGTCGGTGAGGCGAGAAGCGGAATCGAGTGGTCGCCTCTGCTCCGACGGGCCTCCCGTCGGTGAGATCGAAGATGGGTTGGTAGACGACTTCCATCCCTCGACCTCGCACGACGGCGTCGATGCGGCGCGACCGGTCGGACCATCCCGCCCGATGCTCGGACTCGCTCGTCGGCGGCGAGGGGTCCCGCCCTCCGACACAGTCGATGCAGCCGCGGATCGCGTCCAGCACCTCCTCGGTGTCGACACCCTTGACGAGGTAGGTTCCTGCCCCGGCCTTGAGCATCGCCCGGAAGTCGTTCGGATCGTCGTTCGCCGACAGCGCGATCAGCTCGGTGGCCGGGCTCACACGGGAGATCTCTCGAGCCGCCCTCGGCCCTCCGCCACCCGGCATCCTCACGTCGAGGATGGCGACGTCGGGGTGCTCGTGTGCCGCGATCGCGATGGCCTCCTCGGCATCGCCTCCTGCCCCGACGACCGAGATCTCGTCGTCTTCCTCCATCACGGAGATCAAGGCGTCGCGAACATCCTGCTCGTCGTCGGCGATCATCACTCGGATCGGCTGTGGAGTCATCGTGTCGCCCCCGATCTCACGATCCTCGCTGCCCGTCGTCCCTGTTCAGACACAGCTCCTTCGGAGGTCCCTGCGGTTCCCTGGGCAGCGATCCTTGCCCGCACCACCGAACATGCGGTCGCGGCCGGGACCACCGATCAGCCTGTCGGCACCCGGTCCGCCGATCAGTCGGTCCTTCCCGCGCCGACCGACGAGCCGATCGTTCCCCCCGCGACCACAGACGACCTCGTTCCGGCGGCTCCCACGGATCTTGTCCTTCCGGGCGGTGCCCCACAGGTCGCACGGCGAGGACTCGGGTCCGATCTCGGTGCTCGATGTCACGACGTTGCCGGCCGGAGCGTCGTCGACGCTCGTTGACTCGGCAGCCGCGGCCGCTTTCGCCCACCCAGGAGTCGTCGCTGTGCTCCGGACCGAGAGCGTGAACGACTCGCCGACACGCAGAGACGCCAGGGTGCAGGTGGCCGCGACGACCGCGACGACGCAGACGCCGTCGGACGCGTCGGCACCCCTGACGGCGACTCGAGGATCCAGGACCACCTCGACCGAGACGTCGAACGCCGCGTCGGGGCCCTCATTCACGACGGTGAGAGCGAAGGTCAACGGGAGCCCCTGCTTCACGCCCGGTGTCGATGAAGACCCGGTGATCGTCAGGTCGGACCTTCGGACGAAGGTCGCCCGCGCCGGCGAAGGCACCGCCGCCACCACGGCGAGGACCAGGGTCACGGCGATCACCCTGGCGAGCACGGATCTCGTCTCACGCGTCGTCCGCATGTCCATGGTCGTACCGCCCCTCTCGCCGGACGTCTCGCTTGGCTGGCACGGGACGAGTGTCGACCCCGAGGCCATGCCCGGCCATGGGTCACGTCCACCGAAGGATCGGGACGTTCGTCCCGGTTGGTCGTCAGGCGATGGATCCAGCCGCCGCGCATCGCGTGCGGCCCCCGGTTCCGGCCGGGGTACTATCCGCGTCTGGGATGGATGTCGAGATCCTGATCGTCGACGATCACGAGCTCGTTCGAGACGCCCTCGGAGCCTTGCTGGGCTCCGAAGTCGGATTCCACGTCGCCGGTGCCGCTCGAGATGCCCACGAGGCGCTCGCTCTGGCTCGGCATCTCCATCCCGACGTCGTCGTGCTCGATGTGCAGCTGCCCGATCGAGCGGGATTCGAGATCTGCGAGGAGATCCGCGACGTCGCCCCCGATGCCCGGATCCTCCTGTGCTCGGGGTTGGCGGACGGATCTGCCCTCGTCGAGGCGGCGAAGGCCGGAGCCGATGGATTCGTCTCGAAGGAGGCCGACAACGCGGAGATCGTTGACGCGGTGCGTCGCGTCGCAGATGGTGCCTCCTTCGTGGGAGCGACGGCGGCTCAAGCGATGTTCGGACATCTGCGGACCCGTGCACCCGCCCTCTCGAAGCTTTCGCACCTGTCGGATCGCGAACGAGAGGTGCTCGGGTTCCTCGCCGACGGGTTGACGAACAAGGAGATCGGCGCGCGCCTGTTCATCTCCGAGAAGACCGTTCGAAATCACGTCTCGGGCATCCTCCGCAAACTGGAGTTCCGCCACCGGACCGAGGCGGCCCTGTTCGCGGCGCCCCTGCGGGGCGAGCTCGGCTCCAGCCACTGAATCCGGGACAGATGTCCCGTCCCTTCCCTCAGAAGGCCTATCGAGCCATCGTTCCTTCGCCCGATAGACAGGTGAACGGGTCGTGTCACGATTTGACGAGGAGGTGGACCCGTGTCCGAGATGATGACGGAGCGCGGACCAGGTGGGCGCCCGGTCCGTGTGCTCGTCGCGGACGACGACCAGGCGGTGGTGGACGTGCTCCACTCGCTCGTCGGGTCGGACCCCTCCCTGTGCTTCATCGGCGCCGCGAACGACGCGGAACAGGCCATCGATCTGGTGGTCCGAGAGCGGCCGGACGTGGTCCTCCTCGACGTGCGGATGCCGGCCGGCGGTGGTCTCCGGGCGGCTCGTGAGATCTCACAGCGTTGCGCGGAGACCAAGATCGTCGCTCTCTCCGCACATGAGGACGCCGAGTCGGTCATCGGCATGATCGCGGCCGGTGCGCATGGGTACGTTCCGAAGGGCGACCCGACGGACAAGATCCTGCGGACGATCCGTCGCGTCAGCGGGAGCCGGCGACCGCCTGACGATCACGGCATGGCCGATCTGAGGCTCGTACCACCCCTGGGCCCGATCCGCGACGGCTCGGCGGCAGCCGTCGCGCGGGCGATCATTGATGACACCATCACGGTTGCGTTCGCCCCGATCGTGGACGTAGCGACGATGCGAGTCGCCGGGTTGCAGATCCAACCCCGAGTGGTGACGTTGCCGCACCGCGGCTACGACGCGTGGTGTGATGATGCCCACGCGATCGGCCTGCTGCCTGACCTCGAGCTTGCGGCCCTCGCACACGCCATCGCCGGGCTCGACGGCGTGCCGGACATGGTGTTCGTCGAGATGGAGGTGAGTCCGATCACCGCCACCGACGCACGATTCCGTCGGAGTCTCGGCACGGCCATCATCCCCCGACTCGTGCTCGGGTTCTCCGCGCTGATCCCGGGTGGCGACGTTAAGGTCGCTGGTCGCGATTTCGCAGGGACGCTCGAGGCGCTCCGAGCCCGAGGCATCCGGCTGGCCGCCACAGGATCGGGGTCTGACATGGAGGGACTCAGTTCCCTCCGCTCCGTTCGTCCTGACTTCGTTCGCCTGGACGAGACTTTGAGCCGCTCGCTCGATGCGAGCTTCGTGAACCACTCCATCGTCGCGGCCGCCGTGGCTTGCGCCACGCAGGTCGGAGCTCGAGTGATCGCCGCGGGCGTGCGCTCCGCGGAGCAACTCGCCCAGCTTCGTAGTCTCGGCGTGCAGCTGGCACAGGGACCCCACATCGGCGAGCCCTGGTCGACCTCCGAGCTGCTCACGGGTGGTGCGGATCACCGACTGGACCGTTCAAGCGACGGCGGAGCCGCGCCGAAACCCCAAGGAGAGCCTGCACCACCTAGCTCCTCGACCCCGACCAGGAGCCCGTGACATGACTCGATGGGCGCGCATCGTGGCACTCGTGTCATTGGTTGCGCTCCCGTTCGTGGCTCCTGGCCCGGCTCGAGCGGACCCATGCCCCGTGCTCGATCCATGCACCGTCGATGGCGTCGACGACGTGATCGATGACGTGGTCAACACCATCTCGGACCCAGTTGGCACCGCGACGGATACCGTCGATCAGGCGCGTGAGACCGCGGACCAGGTCCTGACCGGAGACACGAACGAACCCCCTCCCGACAACGGCGGACACGGAGGAGAGCACCATGGCCGGGGCGCTCCGCGCAGGAGCAACGACGAGCACACACGGACCCGGAGGAACCCCGCGCGTGACCCGCTCCCGTTCATCCTCGGCGGACGCCTGGCACCCAGGCCAGGTGGGGCCGTCGAGGTCCCAGCCGCCGCTCAGACCGGACTCACGGACGAGCGTTCGCGAGACCGTCAGGGGACCGATCTCCTGGCTGTCGCCGAGGTCGCAAGGGGCATCGTGGCTGTGCTCCTGTTGCTCGGCTCGGCGGTCGGGTTCGTGCTGATCCAAGACCGGCTGGATAGGAACGAGCCGAGGCTCGCCCTAGCTCCGGTGCGAACCGACGACGTTCGATTCGAGTGACCATGCCTCGCCGAGGAGCCCGGCCGAGATACGCGCTGGATCCCTCGGAGATGCTGTCGCTGTCTGATCGAGGGAAACGGCTCGGGGCACTGAGGATCGGGCTGGCGATCGTCATCGTGGGCTCAGGGGTGGTGTGGCCGAACATCTGGCTGGTTTCGCCCATCACGACGGTGGCGGCGACCGGAGCCTACCTCTGCATCTCGATCGGTCTGTTTGCCTTCATCTCCCGGCATCGCTCGATCTCCTCGACCGCCCTTCGTGGCGGCCTCTTGCTCGATGGGATCTTCCTGGCGGCGATGATCGGGCTGACCGGCGGAGCATCGAGTCCGCTTCGCTTCCTGCTGGGTATCCACGTCGTTGGTGCGGTGCTCCTGTGCTCGTATCGAACGGGCCTCAAGGTGACGGTGTGGGACACGCTGCTCTTCGTCCTGGTCGTGCAGGCGAACGAGGCGGATCTCCTCCCTGGGCGCGAGGCCGTTGCCGATCCTGCGAGCGCAACCGCACTCACGATCGTCGCGATCTGGCTCCTCGCCCTCGGCACCGCATGGTTCGCCGCGGCGAGCGAGGGTGAGCTCCGCCGGCAGAAGACCGAACTCGCGGATCTGTCTGCGATGGTTGCCCGTATCGATGCGCTCGACCGCGCGGATCACCCAGCAGTAGCGATCGCGAGCATCGTGCTCGATCAGCTCCGCGGAACGTTCGACTTCGAGCGAGGGGTCGTCCTGGCCTCACCGGAGGGAGAACTCGAGGTGCTCGCTTCGACCCAAACCGGTCCGCGACCGCGGATCGAGGGCTTGGACCCGCTCATGTCGCGCGCTTGGTCGGAACGCGCGCCGCAGCTCGTACGGGGTGTGGATCCGGCATCGGATCCCAGGCTCGCAACTCTCCTCCCTTCAGCCGAGAACGTGATCGTGGTGCCGCTGTTCCTCGTAGGTGGACATCGCCTCGGCATCCTCGCGCTCGAAGGGGGTCACGGTGCGGGAACGATGCGACGCTGGGACGTGGAGATGGTCAACCAGTTCGCCGCCCACGCCGCGTTGGCGCTCTACAATACGTGGCTCACCGAGGAGCGGGAGGCTCAGCTCGACACGATCCGCGGCCTGGAGCGCCGGCTTCGCGCCCACAACGCAGAGCTCGAGGTCAGGGTGGCCGAGCGGACGGATGAACTCCGGGCGGTCATCCGGGACCTCGAGGAGATCGACGAGCAGCGGCGCAACCTCCTCGACCACGTCGTGCGGGCCGCCGAGGACGAGCGGCGCCGGATCGCGCATGATGTCCACGACGATCCCGTGCAGAAGATGGTCGCCGTTAAGATGCGGCTCGAGATGCTCGCCAGCCGCCATCCCGAGATCGGCGAGATCCACGAGGCCCTCCGAACCGTGACGTCTTCGATGTCGAGCCTGCGGCGGATGCTGTTCGACTTGAGCCCTCCGATCCTCGACGAGGAAGGCATCGGCTCCGCGGTCCGGTACTTCCTCGAGAATTCGCCGAACGGATTCCGATGGTCCGTGGATGACGGGATGGAACGCCAGCCGTCGGCCAGGAGCCGCGTGATCCTCTATCGCGCGGCGCAGGAAGCACTCACGAATGCGCGGAAGCACGCCAACGCGGGACACGTGCGTGTGAAGCTCCGCGACCGGGACGACGGTGCGTGGATGGGGATCGAAGACGACGGTGTCGGCTTCGAACCTCAAGAGGCCGTGGTGGCAGCACCGGGCCATCTAGGACTCGCAGCGATCCGGGAACGAGCGGAGATGGCTGGAGGCTGGTGTGTCCTTCGAAGCCTGCCTGGTGCGGGGACCTCCCTCGAGGTGTGGCTGCCCATGGACCTTCAGCGGCCGCGCGATCTCGCACGGATCCAGGAGGACGGGGAGGGTTCGGGGAACGTCGTTCCCCTTGAGCACCGGATCGCGTGAGGCGCTCACCAGCGGGAACCCGCGGAAATCCACGGGTTTTCGGGGTTCCGAGGTAGGCTCCCGGTTCACCGAGCACACCTGGGGAGGTGTCCAGCATGAACAAGGCGGAGTTGATCGACGCCGTCGCGGACCGGACCGGGATCGCGAAGTCCACCGTCGAGGACGTCATCAAGGGCATGACCGACACGATCGAGTCACAGGTCGCGATGGGTGACAAGATCGCGATCCCGGGATTCGTGTCGTTCCAGAAGGTGCAGCGTGCGGCCCGGACGGGCCGGAACCCGCGCACGGGCGAGACGATCCAGATCCCCGCGAGCGCGACCGTCAAGGTCACGGCCGGCGCCCGGCTCAAGAGCAGCGTGAAGTAAGCACCGACGTCAGAGGGGTTCCCAGGGCCCGGCGCCGACGGCGCCGGGCCCTTCCACGTCCACCGGGCTGACGCCGGGGGCGTTTCGGTACCCTGGAACCTTCCTATGGACCGCGAGACCCCGCTGCTCGTCGCCATCGTCATGCTCAGCCTCGCCGCGCTGTCGGTCGGGGTGAGCGGCTGGATCCTGCTCGCTCGTGATCGCCGGCTCCGACACGAGGCGCTGGCTCCGGCCGCCGCCGACGGTGGCCATCCCGAGGTACCCGAGGAGTCTTGAGTGCTCCAACTCCTCGACCTGCGTGAGCGGGGCGAGCGTCTCGAAGCCACCAGGCTCGAGATCGACCCCACCGTGGCGGACATCGTGTCCGGCATCCTCCAGCGCGTCTTCGTCGAGGGCGACGACGTGCTCGTCGAGCTGGCGCACCGGTTCGACGGCTGCGACCTGTCGCGAACCGGCATCCTCGTCGCCCCCGGCGAGTTCGACCAGGCCGAACGCGACACACCGACCGAGCTACGCGACGCCCTCGATGCATTGATCGACCGCATGCGCGACCTCGCGGCGCGGCAACTCCCCACAGAGTGGTCCGAAGCGCGGGACGGCGTCCGGTTCGGCGAGATCGTGCGGCCGCTCGCCAGCGTCGGCTGCTACGTGCCCGGGGGGCGGGCCGTCTACCCCTCGTCGGTATGCATGACGGTCGTGCCCGCGGTGGTCGCAGGCGTTGAGGAAATCGTGCTGTGCACGCCGCCGCAGGCCGACGGGACGATCCCAGCTCCGGTGCTCTACGCGGCGCGACGGGCCGGAGCGACGCACGTGGCGAAGACGGGTGGCGCCCAGGCCGTCGGCGCGATGGCCCACGGGACGGAGTCGATCCCGCGCGTCGATCGGATCGTCGGTCCCGGCAACGCGTACGTCACGGAGGCGAAGCGCCAAGTGGCGGGATTCGTGGGGATCGACGGGCTCAGCGGTCCGAGCGAGCTCGCGATCGTGGCCGACGGCGAGGTCGACCCCGACATGGCCGCGCTCGACCTGATCGCGCAGGCCGAACACGACCCTGAGGCGCGGACGTTCCTCGTGTCTCCGGACCCGGACCTCGTCGCGCGCATCTCCCAGGCGCTGACGGATGCCATCGAGGACGCAGGTCGGCGCGAGATCGTCGACGCAGCGCTCCGCTACACGAAGGCGGTCCTGGTTCGTGATCTCGACCAGGCGGCTGATGTCGTGAACGACCTCGCGGCCGAGCATCTCCAGCTCCTCCTCGACCATCCGGAGCGCTTCCTCCAGTCGGTCCGCAACGCCGGCGCCGTGTTCTTGGGGCGCTGGACGGCGGTTCCGTTCGGCGATTACGGGGTGGCGTCGAACCACGTCCTGCCGACGGCCGGCACCGCACGTTTCTCGAGCGGCCTGCGGGCGTCCGACTACGTCACCGTCGCCTCGTTCGTCGAGATGGATCGCGGGGCAGCGGCTCACTTCGCGGCCGGCACTTCGCGCATCGCGAACGCGGAGGGCCTCGTGGGACACGCGCGCGCGATGGAGGCCCGGGCCGACGTCGCCGAGGTGGTCGAGCCGTGAACGCGGCCCCTCGGCCGCGACCGGGGGTTCGCGACGTCGAACCCTACGTCTCGCCCCAGCTCGACGTGGCCGCGAGGCTGAACGCGAACGAGTGCCCGCACCCGCTGCCGCAGGGGTTCTTCGAGGACCTCGCCCGAGCCGCACGTGAGCTCCCACTGAACCGGTATCCCGACGGGCAGATGGTGCGGCTCCGAGGCGAGATCGGGCTCCACCACGGCCACCCTTTCGACGGGACATGGACCGCGAACGGCTCGAACGAGGTGCTGACCGAGCTCCTGCTGGCCTACGGTGGTCCCGGCCGGACGGCCACGGTGTTCGAACCCACGTACTCGCTGCACCGCCGGCTGTCGTGGCTGACCCACACGGAGATCCGGCCCCACCCGCTGTCGTCCTCGTTCGTGCTCGACGATCCGGCCGTGGACGTCGCTCTGGCGGAGGACGCGGACGTGCTCTTCGTCTGCTCCCCCAACAACCCGACGGGCAACGCCCAGCCCGTCGACGCGGTCGCGCGCCTGGCGACCGAGAGCGACGCTCTCATCGTGGTGGACGAGGCGTACATCGAGTTCGGTGGCGAGAGCGCGCTCAAGCTGGTGGCCGACCATCCCAACCTCGCCGTGGTCCGGACCTTCTCGAAGGCGTTCGCGATGGCGGGCGCGCGGATCGGCTACGTCCTCACGAGCCCGGACGTCGTGAGCGACCTCCAACGCGTCCGGCTGCCGTACCACATGTCCGCCCTCACCCAGGCGGCCGGCGTCGCGGCGATCCGCCACGCGGCCGCGGCGATGGCATTGCTCGAACCGATCAGGCTCCAGCGCGATCGGCTCGTCTCCGAGCTGGGTGGCATGCGCGGCGTGACCGTGTATCCGTCCGATGCGAACTTCGTGCTCTTCGTCCCGCCCGACGACGCCGGCGAGCTCTGGCAGGCGCTGCTCGATCGCGGGATCCTGATCCGCGACCTTCGAGACGTCGTCCCGAACGCGCTGCGCGTGACCGCGGGCGCAGACCACGAGGTCGACCTGTTCCTCGCGAGCCTCCGGGAGGTCCTGCCCACATGAGCGAGCCCCGCACCGCCAGCGTCGTTCGCACGACGAAGGAGACCGACGTCCGGGTCGAGCTCGAGCTCGACGGCGTCGGCAACGCCACCAGCGACACGGGGATCCCCTTCTTCGACCACATGCTCCAGCAGCTCGGGACGCATTCCGGTTGGAACCTGGAGGTGACCTGCAAGGGCGACCTCGAGGTCGACGGGCACCACACGGTCGAGGACTGTGGCCTCGCGATCGGCCAGGCCCTGACCGAAGCGCTCGGGGACAAGGCAGGGGTGCGACGCTTCGCATCGATCACCGTTCCGCTCGACGAGGCGGCAGTGGAAGTCTTCCTCGACATCGCTGGGCGGAACTTCGTGGTGCACGACGTGCCCGTGCCCGCCGAGACGATCAACGGTTTCGACACGGGCCTGCTCGAGGATTTCGTACGGGCGATGGCGCAAGCGGCGGGCCTGACGATCCACGTGCATCTGCGCTACGGACGCTCGCCGCACCACGTGTGCGAAGCGGAGTTCAAAGCGATGGCCAAGGCGCTCGGCGATGCGACGTCGCGCACCGGGTCCGGCGTGCCTTCCACGAAGGGAACGCTATGACCGCGATCGCGGTGCTCGACTACGGCTCGGGCAACCTGCACTCGGTCGCTCGCGCGATCGCGGCGGTCGGTGGGGCGCCGGTTGTGACGGGCGACCCCGCGGCCGTCGAGCGCGCGGACGCCGTGGTGATCCCCGGCGTCGGCCACGTTGGTGCGTGCGTTCGCGCGATCCGCCAGCGCGGGCTGGACCGCTCGATCGCCGCATCGGTCGACGGCGGACGTCCCGTCTTCGGTGTCTGCGTCGGGATGCAGGTCCTGCTGGAGCGGTCCGCGGAGGACGCCGAGCCGTGCCTCGGCGTGGTGCCGGGAGCGTGTCGGCGACTGGCGGGGGACGTGAAGGTGCCGCACATCGGCTGGAACACGGTCACGTGGTCCCGTCCCCACCCCTACATCGACGGCATCCCGGACGACACGCGGTTCTACTTCGTGCACTCCTACGCACCCGAGCCCGACGACGCCACCGTCGGCACGACCGAGCATGGTCGCACGTTCGCGGCCGTGCTGGCGCGACACAACGTGTTCGCGACGCAGTTCCACCCGGAGAAATCGGGCGACGCCGGCCTCGCGATCTACGAGCGCTTCGTGCAGGCGGTGGCGGCGTGATCGTCATCCCCGCGATCGATCTCCGGGGCGGCCGGGCGGTGCGCCTGGTCCGCGGCGATCCGGATTCCGAGACCGAGTACGGGGCGGACCCCGTGGAGACGGCATCGCGGTTCCAGGAGGAAGGCGCCCGCCGGCTCCACGTCGTCGATCTCGACGCCGCGCTCGGCGAGGGCAGCAACCACGCCGTCGTGGAGGCGATCTGCCGAACCGTGCAGGTCCCCGTCCAGGTCGGGGGCGGGATCCGGTCCCTCGAGGACATCGGCGCGCTGCTCGAGGCGGGCGCCGCGCGGGCGATCTTGGGGACCACGGCGGCTGCCGATCCCTCGTTCGTTCGCCGGGCGGTCGAGGAGTACGCCGAGGCGATCGTGGTGGCCATGGACGTTCGCGGCGGGCACGTGATGGTGAAGGGCTGGACGGAGGAGGGACCGCCCCTCGAAGAGGCGGTGGCCGCGCTCGACGATGCGGGGACACCCCGATACCTCGTCACCTCGATCGCGCGGGACGGCACGCTGAAGGGTCCCGACATCACCCTGTACGAGCACGTCTTGCGCGTGACGGACGTGCCGTTGATCGCGAGCGGCGGCGTGCGCGATGCCGACGACGTCTGGAGCCTTCGCGATCTCGGATGCGAGGCGGTCGTGACCGGCAAGGCCCTGTACGAGAAGACCCTGAAGCTCTCCCAGGTGATCCGGGGCTAGGGCTCACGATGCTCGCGAAGCGCGTGATCCCGTGCCTCGACGTCGACGCCGGGCGTGTCGTGAAAGGCACCCGGTTCCTGGACCTGCGTGATGCGGGCGATCCGGTCGAGCTCGCCGCGCAGTACGACCACGAAGGGGCGGACGAGCTCGTGTTCCTCGACATCACGGCCACGGTCGAGGGTCGCACGGCCACGCTCGACGTGATCTCCCGCACGGCCGAGCAGGTGTTCATCCCGCTGACGGTCGGGGGCGGCGTGAACGGGGAAGGCGACGTCGACGAGCTGTTGCGCGCCGGTGCCGACAAGGTGTCGGTCAACAGCGCCGCCGTCCGGGAGCCCGAGCTCCTTCGACGATGCGCCGACCGGTTCGGCGACCAGTGCATCGTGATCGCGATCGACGCCAAGCGCCGGCCCGGCGGATCCGGCTGGGAGGTCTTCATCGACGCGGGAAGAACCGGGACCGGCCGCGACGCGGTCGCCTGGGCCGCCGAGGCCACCGGCGAGCGCGGCGCCGGGGAGGTCCTGGTGACGTCGATGGATCGCGACGGCACGGGTGAGGGCTACGACCTCGAACTCCTGTGCTCGATCGCGGACGCGGTCGGCGTGCCCGTCGTCGCGAGCGGCGGTGCCGGCAGCCTGTCGCACTTCGCCGAGGCGGTGACGGCCGGAGGCGCCGATGCGGTCCTCGCGGCGAGCCGACTGCACTTCGGCGAGCTGTCGATCCGCGAGATCAAACAGGCGATGCACGACGATGGCGTGGAGGTCCGTTTGTGAGCTCGATCGCCGATCGGGAACCCGTCGCCCTCGACGACCTGCGCTACGACGAGCGAGGGCTGGTGACCGTGGTCGCACAGGACGCAGACACGGACCAGGTCCTGATGGTGGCCTGGGCCAACCGCGCGGCGCTCGAGCAGACGCTCGAGGAGGGACGCATGGTGTATTGGAGCCGGTCGCGCAGCGAGCTCTGGCGCAAGGGAGACACGAGCGGCCACACCCAACACTGGAGCGACCTCTCCGTCGACTGCGACGGCGACGTCGTGCTGGCGAAGGTGCACCAGGAAGGGGCGGCCTGTCACACGGGCGAGCGCTCCTGTTTCTTCCGACCGCTCGAGTCGTAGTCCGGCCTCAGCGCGTCCCGAGCCAGAACGCGAGCCAGAACCCGGCGACGGCGACGAGGCCCGTCACCGGACCGGCGTCGCGGAACGCTTCGGGCGCCATCGTGTCCATCACCATCGTGAGGAGCGCCCCGGCGGCGAACGCCTGCGTGAACGCGACCCACCGGGGATCGAGCTCGTCGAACAACGCGAACCCGATCGCCCCGCAGAGCGCGGACAGGGCCACGATCGCGAGCCATCGGCGGAGGATCCTCCCGGTCGAGACTCCGACCGCATGCTGCTGGGCCGCTGATGCGAACCCCTCCGGCACGTTGGACACGGCGACCGAGACGAGGAACGCGACCTCGACCGACCCACCCCCGATCAACGAGAGGCCGATGATCAGCGACTCCGGGATGCCGTCCAAGGCCGCGCCCAACAACAGCGCGTTCGCGTCGCCTTCATCCGACGGAGCCCTGGACTTCCGCCCGGACCCGCCCATCCGGTCCACCTTCCGATCACCCAGGAAGAACGCCAACGCACCGGTCGCCAGGCCGAAGACCAGCGGACCGGCGCCCGCAGTGTTGAACGCCTCCTCGGTCAGCTCGAAGGCGACAGACGCGATCAGCGCCCCGGCGCCGAAGCCCATCACCAACCCGGCGCGGCGCGGGGATGCCTTCTGCACGGTGCCGAGCCAGGCGCCGATCAGGAGCGTCGATGCGGCGAGCGCCGCCCAGCCAGCAGCCTCCAGCACAGCCGCATCCTAGGCGCTGTCCCGCGGGCTCCCCGGCTAAACTCGACGGCCATGCTCCGGCTCGTGCTCCCGAAGGGTTCGCTCGAAGCACAGACGCTCCGCTTGTTCGAGGAGGCGGACCTGCGCGTCCGTCGCGGTTCGGACCGTGACTACCACGGCACCATCGAGGACGACCGGATCGAGCGCGTGTCGATCCTCCGTCCGCAGGAGATCCCGCCCTACATCCAGGACGGGCTCTTCGACGTCGGGATCACCGGTCAAGACTGGATCGCGGAGACCGACGCCGATGTCGAGGAGATCGCGACCCTCTCGTACGCGAAGTCCGGCACCGGTCACGGGACGAAGGTCGTCCTGGCCGTCCCGAACGAGCACGCCGCCAACTCCGCGAAGGAGATGCCGCCCGGAACGCGGATCTCGACCGAGTTCGTCCGTCTCACGGAACGCTACTTCGACGACCTGGGGATCGAGGTCAAGGTCAGCTGGAGCTACGGCGCCACCGAGGCCAAGGTGCCGGAGATCGTCGACGCGATCGTCGACATCACTGAGACCGGCAGCACGCTCCGCGCGCACGGCATGAAGATCATCGAGACGCTCCTGCGGTCGGATCCTGTCCTGATCGCGAACCGCGAGTCGGCCGCCGATCCCGTGAAGCGGGCGGCGATCGACGACCTCACCACGCTGTTGCTGGGAGCGCTCGCGGCCGAGGGTCGTGTCCTGATCAAGCTGAACGTCGCCGACGAGCACCGTGACGCGGTGCTCGCCGTGGTGCCATCGATGAAGGCCCCCACGGTCTCGCCGCTGGCCGATGGCGGATTCGCGATCGAGACGGTCGTGGACAAACGAGGCGTGAACCGGCTGATCCCGGAGCTGAAGGCCGCCGGGGCCACCGACATCCTCGAGCTCCCGATCTCCAAGATCGTCCCGTAGATCCCGTCCGCGAAGGGTGCTTGACCGTTCCCTCGTAACGCACCTACCCTCCGATGGCCGTCGGAGGGAGGGACCATGCGAGGCACCCGTCGGGCCAGCGTGACCGCGGCCTGCGCCGCGATCGTGTTGATGCTCGCGCCCACTCCCGCCTCCGCGGCCCCGGGGAAGCTGGACAAGTTCTTCAGTGGCGACGGCAAGCAGACCGCGTTCCCCCACGGAGCGACCGCGTTCGGGGTCGCGATCGACGGCAAGGACCGCATCGTGGTCGCCGGCTACACGCTTCGCGCCTCGGTGGATCTCGCGATCGCGCGCTTCTTGCCCAACGGACGTCCCGACCCTGACTTCGGAGGCGGTGACGGCCGGGTGACGACGAACCTGGGCGCCACGGACTACGCGTTCGACGTGGCGATCCCGAAGGGGGGCGGCATCGTGGTCGCCGGCGAACGTGACACGGCTCGGGGATCGAAGGTGGCGCTCGTTCGGTACACCGCTGCAGGTGGTCGCGACAAGGATTTCGGCGGCGGTGACGGCATCGTCCTGACCAGCTTCGGGAAGCGGTACAACGGTGCGAGCGCGGTCGCGATCGGGGCCAACGGCAACATCACGGTTGGGGGATTCACGTCGAACGGCTCAGCCGACCGCTGGGCGCTGGCTCGATATGGACCGCGCGGCGTCCTCGACAAGGACTTCGGCGGCGACGGCAAGGTCACGATCGACCTCAGCGCCTCGGGCGAGCAGATCAACGACCTCACGATCACCGACGGTGCGATCGTCGCCGCCGGCTACGCCGAGGCGGGGTTGACGCCTCGGTTCGCGATCGCCCGGTTCCGGCTGCAAGGCGGCCTCGACCGGGACTTCGGGCACAAGGGCGTCAACACCGTGAACGTCAGCGGAGGAGCCGACATCGCCTACGCACTCGCAGAGGGACCCGACGGCTCCTTCGTCACGGCGGGATACGCGGCGAACGGTACCCGTGCCGATTGGGGGATGGTGCGCTTCGGGCCACGGGGTCGTGTCGATGACTCGTTCAGCGGCAACGGGATCCGCGTGATCCAGCTCGGGCCGCAGTACGAGTACGCCTATGGTGTCACGGTGCAGTCCAACGGCCGCACCGTCGTCGTGGGCAGAGCATCACGGACCGGCCGAGGCGACGACTTCGGGGTGTTCCGCCTGAAGGTGAACGGCGCGTTCGACGAGTCGTTCGGCCACGACGGGAGGGCTTACGCGAACTTCTTCGGCCAGAGCGACACGGCGCGCGACGTGGTGCTCCAGCGCAACGGGAAGATCGTCGCCGCCGGTGAGGCGACCGATCACGGGACGCGTCGGTTCGCCGTGGCCCGGTTCATCGCCAGCTGATCCCCGGCTCGAGCAGCCCTCGAGATGAGACCTTCGGCCGTTTGACAGCGGGTGTGCCGGACGTGCAGGATATGGGCATGTTTGAACGGGCATTCAAGACACCGGCGATCAGCCAGGTATCGGGTACGTAGAGGCGCGGACGGACGCTGACGGCGTCCGCACGCGTCAGGGGGCCTCTCGGGATCGAGAGGTCCTTTCCTTTCCACCGCAACGACTTCGAGTGAGACGTATCGACGGTAAGGGGGCGAACGGCGATGACGGAGGACATCGGGGAACGGATCCGCCGGGAAGCGGGCGAGCTGGAGGCTGCCTGGGAGACGGACCCCAGGTGGACCGGCGTCGAACGCCCATACTCGGCCGAAGAGGTCGTGCGGCTCCGCGGATCGCTCCGGGTCGAGCACACGGTGGCACGGGCCGGAGCCGAGCGCTTGTGGGGGCTGATGCACGGGTCCGAATACGTGCACGCGCTCGGGGCGCTGACCGGTGGCCAGGCGGCCGAGATGGTGAAAGCCGGCCTCGAGGCGGTCTACGTCTCGGGGTGGCAGGTCGCCGCGGACGCGAACCTCGCCGGCCAGACCTACCCCGACCAATCGCTGTATCCGGCGAACTCCGTGCCCCAACTGGTCCGAAGGATCAACAACGCGCTCCTGCGCGCGGACCAGATCGACTGGGCGGAGGGCGATGGCGCCGTCATCGGCGCCCCACACACCCACTGGATGGCCCCGATCGTGGCGGACGCTGAGGCCGGGTTCGGTGGCACCCTGAACGCGTACGAGTTGATGGGCGCCATGATCGAAGCGGGGGCCGCCGGCGTCCACTTCGAGGATCAGCTCGCCGCGGAGAAGAAGTGCGGCCACCTGGGCGGCAAGGTGCTGGTGCCCACGGAACAGTTCATCCGAACGCTCGTCGCGGCCCGTCTCGCCGCCGACGTCGCCGGCGTTCCTACGATCCTCGTCGCCCGGACCGAAGCGCTCGCGGCCACCCTGTTGACGGCCGACATCGAC
>Ga0081455_10003841_pt1 | contig 17130 bp, 14 predicted proteins | sample TabmetS3T2R1_FD_70207 | JGI IMG/M metagenome (GOLD analysis project Ga0081455, IMG submission 70207) | Tabebuia heterophylla rhizosphere microbial communities from the University of Puerto Rico - S3T2R1 | ecosystem: Host-associated > Plants > Roots > Rhizosphere ...
CACCAAACGGGTCAAACCATAGCTCTCCGTAGCGTCATTGCGTCTAGCCGAAACTGCATCGTGTCAGGGCACGTTTCCGGTGACGAGCAGGATGACGCGGATAACGGCGTCGGCAGCTTGCATGATGCCTTGGAAGAAGAAATCCACATCGATGCCCAACAGACATATCCTCTTACTGGGCGTTGCTTTGTTCTTTGTCTTTGGCTGCACGATGCCCCCGAAGACTGCGAAAGATGTGCAGGAAGGTGATTCGGAAGTCGTTGTATTGCGCTCTCTGGGTGTCGGAAATGTAGTCGAGTGGGAATGGTTGTATGATAAAGCTTATTGCGGCGGAAACTATTGCCGGGACTATGTAGAGCTTCGGTTCGAGAACGAGCTTTACATCGGTCGAGGAGGAGGGTACGCGCGGCACGATAAAGTGGGGTGGCAACCGCTTCCTGACCTGGGTGCAGCGAGGGCATTCGGCGACATCGACGTCCGAATAGTTCGATCGCTTGGGCGACCGACGCGTGTTTGCCACTCGTATTACGCACCCGCACCAGCCTACGATGTTTGCTTTTCGAATGGCCGGGTCGCGGTTACAGCACCGATCTTGCCCATCTACTGAGATCCGGGGCGCAAAGAGCGAGCATTTAGAAGCGGTCGCCGGAACTTGGTCCCTCGTGTCTGGCTCAAGCCAGTAACTGGAATCTCGGAATGCGAGCCCGCTATGGGTCAGTTTCTGAGGAGCCGCTCAACGCGACTGGTGTCTGCACTCGGTCCGCCGCAAATCGTTATGAGAAGGTCCCTCCGCTACGCCTCGCTGCGCGAGGCTTCGGTCGGGACGACGGGTCAGGCTAAACTCGCCATTCGACCGCCGCAAAGGCCGAAGGGCTGCACTGTCAGGTTGTGCATTGCCCTCTGTTGGCCGCACCCGCAGGATCGGGCAAAGCCATCCAAAGGTATGGGGGAGGAGGCCGATGCGACGCACATCGTTGCTGGGTTGGACAGCGGCTTTGGCCGGCGGGCTGCTTCTCGCGGGCGCCGCGGCGCAGGTCCGCGCGGAGAGTCCATTGCCGACGGGCCCGCAGGTCGGCGATCAGGAGCTCTCGCCGTTTTATCGGTGGACGGAGAAGCTGCCGGGGCAGGCCGGCGTGATGCTGCGCGAGGAGCCCGTGAAGGCGCAGGCGGAGATCGCTGGTGCGGGTCTCGCGCACCGGATCCTCTACACGTCCACCGATGCGCGCTGGCACTCGGGGATCGTGCCGGTCAGCGGCACCTTCTATCTTCCCAAGGGCGAGGCGCCGGCCGGCGGTTGGCCGCTGGTTGCCTGGGCGCACGGCACGCTGGGCGTGGCCGACAGTTGCGCGCCGTCGTGGGCGGGCCACAAGCCGCGCGATGCGACCTACATCAACCGCTGGCTGGAGCAGGGCTTTGCGGTTGTGGCGACCGACTATCAGGGGCTGGGCGGTCCCGGCCCACATGCCTATCTCATCTGGGAGGCCGAGGGACGCTCGGTGCTCGACGCCGTGCGGGCGGCGCGCCGCGCCTATCAAGGGAAGCTCGCCAACAAGGTCTTCATCACCGGCCAGAGCCAAGGATCGGGCGCTGCGCTCGGCGCGACGCGCATTGCGCCCAGCTACGCGCCCGACGTGCCGCTCAGCGCGACGGTCGCGACCGGTGTCGTCTCGACATTTCCCGCAGGGCCGTACAAGCCGGCTGAGCCCTACAGAGTCGGCTCGGCGCATTACGACACGCTCCTGATGGTGGGCGGCGGATTGCCCGACGGCAGTCCGTCGCCCGACAGCCTGGCGACGGAGAAGGGCAGGGCTCTGCTGCAGGCGGCGCGGACAACCTGCAGTCCCGAAATGCGCGCCTTGGAGAAGCGCGACGACATCGATGCGAAGAACGCCTTCGTCGAGCCGATCGCGAAGGTCGAGGCGCGGCTCACGGTGGTGACGGACATGTCGCCGGTGCGCATGCCGGTGCCGGTTCTGCTCGGCACGGGGCTTGCGGACACAACGCTCGTGCCGCAGCGGCAGTATGCGGCGGTCGTTGCCTTGTGCTCGGCCGGCAGCCCGCTCGTGTGGAAGACCTATCCCGGCGCGACGCATAATGGCGGCCTGAACGCGGCCTTCCCCGACGCGCTCTCGTTCTTCCGCGCGGCGATGGCGGGAAGCGCACCACCGAGCAATTGCAGCACCATTGCCGAGCCTGGTCCGCCCGGCAAACGTGCGGCAGGCATCCCGTTCAACGAATGATCAATGCGGAGGCCAAGGTCGCCTGCCGAGTCTGCTTTCGATCTGATCCCAGTCGTCGATGGCAGCAGGAGCGCGCAGGGGCAGGTTTGCCTGTCTCCCGCCTTATTCCGGCAAACCGGCCAATCTCAACGGGCCAATCATGGCCTCCAGATCTTGCTCGCGCTTGTAGGGAAGCCCGCTTGCCCAGCGGCTGACGGAGAAGTTCGGATGCTCTGCGGACAGTTCCTTTGCAGCCGATCGCGCCTCGTCCTTGCTGCCGAGATTCCAGAGCGCCGCAACTAGAGTCGTCTGGGCCGTCAGCCAACGCTTCTTGGTTTTCAACACGCGCAAACTGATGTCGCGGGCGGCAGTGAAGTCACCCAGGTGGAACCTGGCCCGCGCCTCGTCGACCATGGCGTGGGGCATGCTGAGCGGGCTCAGGCGTTGCGCCTGCTGCTCATAGGCGGCTGCCTTCCTGAAGTCGCCCGCGTAACCGTAGAACATCCCGGCCATGTGATAGGCGCCCGCGCTGCTGGGGCTGAGGGCGACCGCCTTCTGGCCGGCCTCCGTCGCCTCGTCGTGACGGCGCATGAACGTGCAGGCGTAGCCCTTGATCATGTAGCCCTCGCTGCTTTCCGGATCGGCCTGCAGGGCACGGTCCGCGCACTCGAGTGCCGCCTTGTAGGTGGCGGCGGCATCGGCAACCCAACCAAAGCGCGCCTGGTCGACCAGCGTAAACCCCAGGAAAAGAAGGACCGGAGTATATCCGGGGTCGATGGCCAAGGCGCGCTCGCAGGCTTCCCTTGCCTGCGCATGAGTGTGCTTGCCGAAATGGTTGTAATAGCTCTGGGCCTTCGAGAAGTGCTCGAAGACGATCATGCTCCCCGATCGCTTGCGCCACACCCGCGCCTGCTCTCCAAGAGTCAGGCGAACCTCAAGGGCCGAGACGATGTCCTGGGTGATCCGGTCCTGCAGCTCGAACACGTCGTCCAGGTTGCCGTCGAACCGATCCGCCCACACATGGCTGCCGTCCAGACTGTCGATCAGCTGTGCCGTCAGCCTGACGCGATTGCCGCTTTTGCGGACGCTCCCTTCCAGCACATAGCGGACGCCCAGGATGCGACCGATCTCGCGGATGTCCCTGGACTGGTCCCTGAAGGCGAAGCTGGAATTGCGCGCGATCACCATCAGCTCTTCGATCTTCGAGAGCGTTGTCAGCACGTCCTCGGCCACGCCATCGGCGAAGTATTGCTGCTCGGGATCGCCACTCATGTTCTGGAACGGCAGCACGGCGATAGAGGGCTTGTCGGGCGGCGGAAGCGGCACGTCGGCGGGTCGGAGCGATTCTACGCCGGGCTGAACTGGTCGCGCCGCGGCCGCGCCCTTCCAGTCCTCCGGGTCCCATTTCACCAGGTAAGCCTGCACGGGACGCTCGATGTTCTTCAGCTCAAGCGCGCCCAGGTCCTCGAGCGTCGCCTTCACACGGCCGGCGACAGACTCGTGAACCGTGCGCGAGATCAAGATACCCCCCGGCGGCGCCGTCGCCTCGAGGCGCGCCGCCACGTTGACGCCATCGCCGTAGAGGTCGTCGCCATCGACGATCAGGTCACCCAGGTGCAGGCCGAAGCGAAAGAGCAACGCATTGTCAGTCGGAATGCCACTGTTGGCCTCGATCATCGACTGCTGGAATTCGATGGACGCATTCAGCGCTTCGACGGCGCTGGCGAATTCGATCAGGGCGCCGTCGCCGGTCAACTTGACCAGCCGCCCGCCATGCCGGGCCAGCACCGGGTCGAGTCGTTCCGCACGATTTTTGCGCAGGCGGGCCACCGTGCCACTTTCATCTCGGCCCATCAGCCGCGAGTAGCCAACCACGTCCGCCGCCACGATGGCGGCCAGCCTGCGCTGCTCCTGCGCCACTGACGTGCCTCCCCGGGGATCCCGTGTGGATCGTAGAGGTGCGCTCCCGCTCCGACAACTGGCCCGCAAACACCCCCAAGCCGGCCGCGGCCTGATCGCGACCTTTTCCAGTCTGCGTTCGACCTCATTGCAGGCAGCGGTGGCATCCACCGCTTTGTCCGAGGCAGGCCAGAAGCAGGCGTCGCCGTTTCTGAAGGTGCGCGCCAGCGGCGTACAGTTCGGCAGACCGCCACACGGCCTCGGATTGACACTGATCTTGGCTCTGGAGCAAAATGTTATTTGGGTTGATACACCCGCCGCCTGCGCCCTTCGGGGATGGTGAACGTGTCAAATTCGCTCCGTTCCTCGCCATTGGCGAACGGGTCGGCAAAGCAGGTCCCGATCTCTTCCGTTCGCTGATGATGAGGTGCTGTCATGCGCGATTTCCGCGATGCCAAAGTTATGGCGCGTGCTCTGCGCGGCGCGTTGAAGGCGAAGGCCGTCGAAACCACCCATAGCGAATGTTTAGAACTGATCGCAAAAGCGTTCGGCTACGAGAATTGGAATATCCTGGCGGCTAAAGTGGAGGCTGCTCAATCAGGACCACTCGATGCGGCCGTGCTTTCTGCCGCCAGAACCATGGTCCCGGGCAGCACGCTTTGTTGCTATTGCTCGTTCTGCGGCAAGCCGCAGCACGAGGTGCGCAGACTCATTGCTGGGTCGGCGAGCTTCATTTGCGATGAGTGTGTCGCGCTATGCAACGGCATTATCGAAAATGAAGGTCGCAGAAATCGCGAACCTGGAAGCCCTCTCCCCGATCACTGACTAGCACACGCTGGTGATCCCGAAGCGGCACGTCGCGGACTACTTCGATCCAGCCCGAGCGGAATGCCATTCACGCCTTGCTAGAGGCGTAGAAAGAGCGGGCACGTGAGCTGCAGCCTGCGTGATCGCCCGGCGGTGACACTCGATATCTATGTGGCCGGAGACGACGGTTGCCGACTCTGCGGGATATGAATTTGTCCTCGCGAGGTCGATTACAATCCATGCCCTTCGCGGCGTAACAGCGAGAACGCTATCGACCTAGCGCGGCGAAGACGTCCGATTTGGGGTCAGTTGGAGACATCGACGCGCTTTCGACCGTGACCCGCTTGTCCGCTCCAACCAGACATGGGCCAGCAGCTGCTCGAGGCCTGCTAAGGGCCATCACCGGACGTTGGTTGCCGCAGGCGACCTCCGGTTGAGCCTCGCCGACGGCGTGATAGGGTTCCCGGATGAGACGTCGCGCTCTCTTGGCTGCAACGGTGGTTGCCATCCTGCCTTCAGAGCTTGTGCGTGCACAGCAGAAGGCGATGCCGGTGATCGGGGTCCTCAGCACCCAGTCGCCCGATCCTTCTGCACCGTTCATGGGCGCGTTCCTCCAGGGACTGAGCGAAGCCGGCTACATCGAGGGAAAGAATCTGGCGATCGAATACCGCTGGGCCGAGGGCCATTACGACCGGCTGCCCGCGTTGGCAGCCGATCTCGTCGCCCGCAAGGTCGATTTGATCATGGCGAGCAGCCCGCCTTCCGCACTGGCCGCGAAAAACGCCACCTCGACGATCCCGATCGTCTTCAGGGGCGGCGCCGATCCGGTCGGGGGCGGGCTGGTCGCCAGCATCGCCCGCCCGGGCGGCAACCTCACGGGCGTCAGCTTCGTCGCCAACGAGCTGACCGCCAAGCGGCTTGAGCTGCTGTCCGAGATTGTTCCGCGGGCTGGCGCGATCGCCCTGCTGATGAACCCGACCAATGCGAATGCCGAGCGCGTCATTCAGGAGGTACAGCAGGCGGCAAGAGCGAAGGGAGTGCAGCTCCATGTCCTGAACGCCAGCAGCGAAAGCGAGATCGACTCCGCCTTCGCCTCCCTCGTCCAACTGCCTGCGGGCGCGCTCGTCGTCGGCGCGGATCCGTTCTTGAGCAACCGGCGCGAGCAGCTCGTGGCGCTGGCGTCGCGCCATGCCGTTCCGTCGATCTATGCGTGGCGTGAATTCGCCGCGTCCGGCGGCCTGATCAGCTATGGAGCAAGCCTCACTTCCGCCTTTCGCCTGGTCGGCGCCTACGCGGGAAAGATCCTCAAGGGCGACAAGCCCGCCGATCTGCCGGTCATCCAACCGACGAAGTTTGAACTGGCCATCAACCTCAAGACCGCCAAGGCGCTCGGGCTCACCATCCCACCGTCGGTGCTCGCCCGCGCCGACGAAGTCATCGAGTGAGATTGGCGCGATGTCGGCTTGGGGTCACTATCTGACGTACCACATGGCCTTCTGACTGTCTGGAATTGGGCCGAAGCGGATACAGTAGGACAGGCTTTGTGGGTTTTGACTGCGGGCAGCCCGCATCAGCTGGGGAGGTGGCGATGGCGTCAACTCTGATTGGGCAGCAGGCCGTCGTGGTCGACGCGGTGTCAATCAGGCCGGGCCAGATCGCGTTCACCTGAATGCTGTCCTTTCCCCAGGCCGAGGCGCAATGCGTGTGAGCTGCACAATGCCGGCCAGCTCGGCCAGCGCGGCTGCATCCTTTTCCTTGCTGCGACCACCAATCACCACCACAGCGCCGCATTCAAGCCGAGGCTAGAATCGAGGTAAGATTTCCTGCTTCACAGGAGCAACCCATGAGCGTCGCCCGTCATCCACGTTCGAAGGAACTCGAAGGCGTTCCGGTCGAAGAGATCATGAAGAAATACGTCGGCCGCTTCCGTGAGAAGAAAAGCGACTGGGCGGCGTTCGAAGACGCCAAGATCGAAGGTTTCAAGCGTGCCCAACATCGTTTCATCGGCGCGGGCGGCTCCGGCAAGCACAGCGATCCGAACGTGATCCCGGCCGGCAACTTCACGCTGTCGATCATGTATGTGCCAGTCGGCCAAGGCAACGCCGCGCACACCCACGAAGTCGAGGAGTGCTTCTTCGTGCTGCAGGGTTATGTCGACGTGTTCGTCGAGGACGAGACCGGCAAGCGCGTCACCACGCGGCTCGGTCCGTGGGACTGCATCTCGTGTCCGGCCGGCGTGATCCACGGTTACCAGAACGACGGGCTCGAGCCGGTCTACATGCAGGTGATGCTCGGCCGTGGCAAGCCGGAGACGATGGGCTATGCAGACGAGGAGCTGTACAAGCACCGCGACGCGCACCTCAAGGCGGTCTGATGCCCGACGCATTGCATGAGTCGGTGTTGCGTGGTTCTTCCGGGACGGGTCACTGTCTGACGTACCATACGGCCTTCCAACTGTCTGGAATTGGGCCGAAAGCGGATACAGTAGGACAGGCTTTGTGGGGGGTGACTGCGGGCAGCACGCAGCAGCCGGGAGGTGGCGATGACCTCAACTCTGATTGGCCGGCAGGCCGTCGTGATCGGTGCGGGCATGGCCGGGCTCACGGCCGCCGGAGCGCTCGCCGACCGCTTCGAACAGGTCGTTATTCTGGAGCGCGACACCTTGCCCTCGGAGCCCGCGTATCGCGCGGGGACGCCGCAGGCACGGCACGTGCATGCGCTGTTGTTCAGCGGTCAGCGCGCCCTCGGCGAGCTCTTTCCGGGGTTCGAACAGGATCTCGCGCGGACGGGAGCCGTTCCGCTCAGGGCCGGCCTCGATGTTCGTGCGGAGCTCCCGGGCTACGATCCCTTCCCGCAGCGTGATCTCGGCTGGGTCAGTTACGCCCTATCGCGACCGACAATCGAGCGCGCCGTGCGACGGCGGGTGGAAAGCCGCGCAAACGTCACGCTGCGCCAGCGCTGCCGTGTGCAGGACGTGTTGGCGACGCCAAATGGAGAGGCGGTGACCGGCGTGCGGTACGAGAGCGGCAACGGCGCAAGCGAGACCATTGCGGCGGATCTCGTTGTGGATGCCTCCGGACGCGGCGCCCTCACGCTCGCTCTGCTGCAGTCGATCGGCCGACCGCTGCCTGAGGAGACCGCCATTGGCATCGATCTCGGCTATGCCTCATGCGTCTTTGCCATCCCCGACGATACCGCAACCGATTGGAAAGGCGTCATGACTTTCGGCCAGGCGCCTCAGAACAGCCGTGGCGGCCTGCTGTTGCCGCTCGAGGGCAATCGCTGGATGGTGACCATTGGTGGGCGCCACGGCGACGTGCCGCCCGGCGATGCGGAAGGCTTCCTGACTTACGCCGGCGCATTGCGGACGCCGACGATCTACAACGCGATCCGCCACGCCAAGCGCCTGAACGGAGTCGCGCGCTATGGTTTCCCCGAGAGCGTGTGGCATCATTTCGAGCGGCTTGACGTCTTTCCCCGCGGGCTTCTGCCGATCGGCGACGCAATCTGCCGGTTCAATCCGGTCTACGGCCAAGGCATGAGCGTGGCCGCGCAGGAGGCGTGCCTGCTCCAGAGGTTGCTCGAGCGACTAGAGAAGGACAGCGATCCAATCGCTGCACTGGCACCTGCTTTTTTTGCCGAGATGCCGACGTTGCTCGAGACGCCGTGGTCGGTGGCCATGCGCGACTTCGCGATTCCCGAAACGCGCGGGCAACGCCCGGCGGATTTTGACATTACGCTCAAATTCGGCATCGCTCTGACCCGGCTGGCCGCCGAAGATCCCGCGATCCACAAGCTGACCTCCGAAGTGCAAAATCTGTTGCGGCCGCGCAGCGTTTATCGCGATCCCGCCCTGGTGCAGCGCGTGCTCGCGAAGATGGCCGAGGCGTAAGCCTTGTGCCGGGTTAACGAATTCGTTCCAGGGCGTGTGCTCGATAGTATGATCGCGGCAGGACTCGGGGGAGACTCTGCAATGTCGATTGGAAAGTTATCGTTCGCGATCGCCCTGATCGCGGTCACATCGATCGCGGTCACGTCCACGGCGTGGGCCGACGATCCGCGCTGTGCCCGGCCGCCCTATGGCGGCTCACCCGATCGCTATCGGGCGGTCCTGGAAGCCTACGGGCAGGACCTTGGCAAGGTCACGAAGACGCTGGAGGAGATCTGCAGGATGAAGTTCGACGGCGCCGACCGCACGCCGCTGTACAAGCTCCAGTACAAGGACGTGGACATAGACCGGATGGATACGGAGGCCCTGGCCCTGGATATGCTCAAGAGGAAGGACCTCCAGCCCAACCCGAAGTGACGAACGTCGGATGCCGCGCCAGGCCAAGCTGGCGAGAGATTGGTCAGAGCAGCGGCCCCATCATGGCGATGCCGTTGTTCCAGATGCGCCGCGGGGTCGACCAGGCCCGCACCTTTTCTTCAGTGACGCGATGGGAGCGGGCGAGATAGGCCTGCTGTCTGCGCCGGACCTCGCCGGTCATCTCGGCGTCGTAGAACAGGATGTTGTTCTCGTAATTGAGGTCGAAGCTGCGGCGGTCCATGTTGGCCGAGCCGATGAGGGTCAGGTCTCCGTCGACCGTCAACGACTTGGTGTGCAGCAGACCGCCTTCGTACTCGTGGATTTTGACGCCGGCGCCGAGAAGATCGGCATAGTAGCTGCGGCTGGCCGCGCTCACGATCCAGGAGTCGTTGCGGGCGGGAAAGATGATGGTCGTGTCGATGCCGCGCCAGGCCGTCGTGCACAGCGCATTCAGCAGCGCTTCGTTGGGCACGAAATACGGCGTGGAAATCACGACGTCGCGCCGCGCCGCGAACATCAGGCCCTCGAAGACCTCGGGCATCGCCGAATAGCGCACGGTCGGTCCGGTGCCGATCACCTGTGCGAGCACGCCGCCACTGCCGCTCGGCGGCAACGGGTGTTGCAGGCAATCGATAGGGTCGTCCGGCACATAGGTCATCCAATCGCTGGCGAACAGGTACTGGTTCTGCCGCGCGATCGGCCCTTCGAAGCGCATGACCGCATCAACCCAGGGTGCGAATTTCGCTTTGACGAGGAATTCGGGATCGGCGCAGTTCTGGCTGCCGCAGTAGGTGATGCGATCGTCGATGACGACGATCTTGCGGTGATTGCGCAGATCGATGCGTCCCACGAATGTCCGCAACAGAGGATTGCCGATCGGCAGTCCGGCGGCGACACGCACACCGGCGGTCCGCATGGCCTGCCAGTGGGGCGAGCGGATCATCGCCCGTGAGCCGAGATCGTCGGCCATGGCGCGGCAGGTGATCCCGCGCTTGGCGGCCCGCTTCAGGGCCTCGACAATCTTGCAACCATTTTTATCGGGCAACCAGATATAGAAAAGCAGATGGACATGATCGGTGGCGGCGTCGATGTCGGCCACCATGGCGTCGATCGCGGCATTGGAATCAGCCGTCAGCAAGGCCTTGTTTCCCGCAACTGGTTCGAAACCGCTGATCGATTTCCCGAGACGGAAGACGTGGCGGTAGCGTTCGGGCGCGGCGTTGTCGGCGCTCTCGCCGGCATGGAAGCAAGGGCTGTCGGTTGGCGGCAAGCGCGCCAGTGCCGCCCGCAGCCGAGCGACGCGGCGGCGCCCGATATTGGTCTCGCCCAGCAGGAGATAGGTGATGATGCCGATGACTGGCAGGGCCGCGACGACCACGATCCAGGCAATGCGAGACGCGGGATCGCGATGGCGTCGCAGCAGGATTCGTCCGATGACGGCAAGCACGAGCAGAGTATGGGCGCAGAGCGCGATCAGGGAGTGGCCGAAGAAGTCGGGCATTCAGATGGCAAGAGTAGCATACGCAACCGCAGAACGGAGGCTCGGCCTGGCTCAGATCCGCAAACGCCCGGTCACGCTAACCTAAGGAACAGACATTCTGTGCGGGCTCGACTGAGCCGTTTGTGGTTTTCGAGCCGTCTTGTGGCAGCGCTCTAGCGGAAGCTGTTTCAGCGTCGCCGAAGGAAGTTCACCGAACAGCGCGCGATACTCGACAGAGAAGCGTCCGAGTTCCCAGAAGCCATGATCGGTCGCAACCTCGGTGACGGTCGTCGAAGCGGGGTCTGCCTGCGAGAGTGCGCGCCGCGCCAGGTGCATACGCCGCAGCCAGAGATAGTGGATCGGCCCGATGCCGAAGGTGTCCTGACAATAAGCGCGAAGCGTTCGTTCCGACACGGCAATGGCGGCGCAGACTTCCGTCAAGTGAACGGCCTCGACTGGTCTTGACGCCAGATAGTCCTTGAAACGCGTGATAACTCGCCGATGTCGCTCGGAGTGCCGCATGGCGGTTGATGACGGATCGTTCGAGAGGCAGCTGGCCATCGCCTGCACGAGCGCCTCTTCCAAAGCGTGCACAACGCTTGGTTTGCCAAGTTCCTTTGCGTTGGTCGTGGCAAGGCCTTCTGCTGCACGGTGAAGTGCCCTCAAGTGGTCCATCGCGGGGACTGGTGGTCGCGTGACAAAGCCGGCGGCGAGAGCCTTGAACTCTCTGCCGGTCATGCTCCTTGCGATCAACGCGGCATCTGGCAACGCCATCGTTCTCAGGCGGGTCGGCCCTTCGCTGGCAAAAACCGTGGGGCCGGGGCCAATGACCCAAACGTCGTTCGACGTCACGTCCGTCCCGTTTATTTGCATGGGCGCGCTGTCGGCATCGGCGAGGAAGCCAAAACCGATACCCGGCCCTTTGCTTCCTCCAAATTGGACAATCCAGGGAACGTCGACCTCGTCCTGCTTCAGCGAAACCCGGGGAAAATCGGCCCTGGTTATCTTCCCGGTAAACGGCCTGGAAGATTTGCCGAACATTTCGTATTGCCCGCCCCTAAGCGCTGCGGCGTAGGAATCGGCATCGGTAAAGGTCGAGATGCTAATTTGCGGCATGCTCGCTCCCCCCGGACACATGCCAAACGTTGCGCCGGATAGGATCGGCAGTTCAGCCGAGTGTGGCAAGCGGCGTGGCCGCATATCTATGGGGCGAGGCGCGCCTCGAAGTTTGCCGAATTTGCATAGCACGGACTTCCGCATGCAATGCGGAAGTCCGCGACGCTTTCCAATGCGATTCCTAGGCCTTAGGCGTAATCGAGGCCACCGCAAGCCGGCTGTTGATCTCCGTCAGGCTGTCTCCGGGCTTTACCCGCGAAAGCTGCTGACGGCCCGTTTCGGAAGTCACGTTATAGGTACGCACCTCGCCACCACCGGGATTGACCAGCGTGATGGTGTTGGCGGCAGGGTCGACGCGCACGACCCACCAGTTGGCGATCGAGTTGGAGGCCCTGGCGCCGGCCACACCCTGTCTGGTTTCCACGGCGCCTGTCACGCTCACGGCCCCGGCGGTTGGCGTCGGCGTATTGCGACCCGAGAGCACGAAGCTGCGCGTATCCTCAACGTCCAGCATCACGTTGTCGCCGACCTTTGTGCTGCTGATATTGGTGGCCAGCGGGCTCACGTTCAGTGTCCGCGAGCTGCCGTCGGCGGATGTGATGGTGACGGTGCGGGCATTGGTATCGACGGCGGCGATGCGCCCGTCGAGCGAGTAGTGGGTCGTGCTTTGTATGCCGACGATCGCCTGATCCTGTGCAAAGGAATGGCCGCTGGCGGCCAGCGCCGAAGCCGCAATAGAAACGGCTATCAGAGATCTCCTGTTCGATACCATGACTTCCTCCTTATGGCAGTCGATTGATGCCTAGCCTGCGGAGCCGAGGCGCAACTATGCAAATACGGTAAGCCCAACGCTTTTTATCCGCGGTTCCCCTGGGAGTTTTTTGAAGATCAAGTGACAATCTCGACCTGGCCGTCGCGAAGCCGGTAGATACCGCCAATAACCCTGAGCTTCCGCTGTTCGACGGCTACGTTCAGGATCGGCGCCGTCGACATCAGCTTGGCAACGTTGTCGATCACGTTTTGGCGGATCGAGTTGTCGAGCACATTGCCTGGCTTTTCCGAGACCGCCGTGACCGATGGCGCAATCGCGTTGACCAGGGACGGCAGATGTCCCGGCAGCGTCGTACTGTCCTTCAGTGACTTGATCGTCGCGGCGACAGCGCCGCAATCCTCATGGCCGAGCACCAGGATCAAGGGCGTGGCAAGCACTGAAACACCGTATTCGAGGCTCGCGACGGTTTCTGCGCTGGCGAAATTTCCGGCGACCCGGCAGACAAAGAGATCGCCACGAGCGGTGTCGAACGCATATTCGGGTGCAATGCGGGAATCGGCACAGCCCAACACTGCCGCAAACGGATTCTGCCCGCCGACAAGCGGTTCACGCTCGTGCTTGAAGTCATGAAGCAGGGAGTCGCCTTTGACATAACGTGCATTGCCGCTCAGCAAGCGCTCCAACGCGGCGTCGGGGGACAGCACATTCTCCGGCTTCGGCGGCGTCTTGGCCCCTTGGGCTGCGACCGTGTCTGCGAGCCCCAGCGCAATTGCGGACGACACGGCGAAGCGGAGCATCGAACGCCGCGAAACCTCAAACCGGCGTATCGACGGGCAATTTCTGCACATCACTTTCCCCCGGACCAATTGCAGGAGTCCATGATGCTCACGTTGCCCGGCAAGCCTATGCAGTTTCGGCAAAAGACCTGACGATTAGGGCACGTTTCCGGTGACGAGCAGGATGACGCGGATAACGGCGTCGGCAGCTTGCATGATGCCTTGGAAGAAGAAATCCACATCGATGCCCAACAGCGGTGCCAGAACCGGCAGGAAGAAGAGGACGGTGAACACGATCAGCATGCCGTAGCGTTCGAGGCTTGCGAGCGGTCGCGCGAGGGCATTGGGAAGCAGGCCCACGGCGACCCTGCCGCCATCGAGCGGGGGGAGGGGGATCATGTTGAACACGGCCAGGACGACGTTGAGCTCGATGGCATGGACGAGGTTGCGGGCGATCCATTTGCCGGCTTCGACCGGCATATAGCCGACGAAGTGAAACAGAAGGGCGGCGATGCTCGCCAGGAGAATGTTCATTCCCGGTCCGGCCGCTGCGACCCAGACCATATCGATGCGCGGATGACGAAGGGCGCTGAATTGCACCGGCACGGGCTTGGCATAGCCGAACAGGAAGGGGGCTCCCGTCAGCAGCAACAGCGCCGGCAGGACGACCGTGCCGAACGGATCGACGTGCTTCAGCGGATTCAAGGTCACGCGACCGAGACGCCACGCGGTGTCGTCGCCGAGGAGGTGCGCAACGTAACCGTGCGCGGCCTCATGCAGCGTGATGGCCAGCAGGGCCGGGATGATCCAGGTCGATATCGTGTAGAGCGGGAGGTCGAAGGGCAGGTCACTCTCCGTTGGCGGCCTCGATCGGCCCTACCGCGCTTGTCATGAGCCGCGGCCGGGCTGACCGCTCTTATCTGCCCTAAAAACCCTTCCGGCGCATGCACTCCCCGAAGAAGGACGTTTCCGCCGGGAATTGGCCCGGGTTCTCAAAGGTCACTTCCCGACCTCGGTTGTTGGTGCGTTGCGGCGGATAGCGCATCGTGGCCTGGCGCTGTGCTTCGGCACGGCAATCCTGCGTATCGCCGAGACGCGGCTCGGGACCGTTGCGGCTGGTCCAGCCGCCGATCGGCTGCTGCGGTTGAACCGGCTGCAGCTGCGCGTGGGCCGGCACGGCAGACAGGAGAAGAAGAGCGGTCACGGCCAGAAGGTTTCTCATCATCGCCTCCGGTGACGCCTCAGGAACACCGAACCCGGGGGTCGGCCAGCCTCATCTGCTCGGCACACACACGACAGACAAGCGTGGCAGCAACTTCCCGGACGGATCAGCGAGGCGCTTCTCTTCCATGAAGAGCGCCTGCTGCGCCTGGTTGCAGGCTTCCTTCGAACCTAGTCGCACCTGGTAACTCGACGGCTCGTGTCCCATCACGAACCACGTCACCAGCAAAATGGTTTCCATTCAACGCCTCCGATCCACGCTGGCTCCAAAGTCTCAAAGCGAAGGCTACTCGCCTCAGTGAGGCTGAAACAGTCCCGCTTCGGCTACGGCCTTGTGCTGTTCGTGGCGACTCCACAGAATAGGAACGCCAGCCCTGCCGGGGGATGAAAGGGCAGGGCTGGAAAGTTCGGGGGAGTTTGCCATGAGCCAACAAGACATATCGGCGAAAAAACGCGCCGGCGCGAAGGTCGCGGCCAGGCGCGATGCCGGAATCAGGTGGAGCCGGCGCATCAGCTGAAGCGGCGCACGTTGACCGCTCGCTTTTTCCGTTGAGATCCATGTCGGAACCGCCGCTGTGACCAGCGACCATACACTCGCGATCTACATCACCGAGCTCGTCCTGCTGCTGCTGACCGGCCGCCTGCTGGGCGAAGCCATGAGCCGGCTGGGCCAGCCCGCCCTGTTCGGCCAGCTTCTGGCTGGCGTCATCCTCGGCCCCTCGGTGTTCGGCGCCCTGCTGCCCGAGCTGCGCCATCTCATCTTCCCCGACACGCCCACCTTCAAGCACATGACGACCGCGCTGTCGGAAATCGGCGTCATGCTCCTGCTGCTGCTCACCGGCATGGAGACCGACCTGTCGCTGATGAAGCGGCGGCGGCGGGCGATGATCTCGAGCTCGCTCGCGGGCATCACGGTGCCGTTCCTGTGCGGCGTGGCGCTCGCCTACGCCTTGCCGGCCAACCTCGTCCCGCGCGCCGACGAGCGGCTGGTCACGGCACTGTTCCTCGGAACGGCGCTCTCCATCTCCTCGGTCAAGATCGTGGCCATGACCTTGATGGAGATCGGCGTCATACGCCGCGACATCGGCCAGCTCATCCTGTCGGCCGCGATCCTCGACGACACGCTGGCGTGGATCATCATCGCCGTCATCTCCGGCATCGCCATGAACGGCATGGTGAGCTTCGCCGGCATTGGCATGAGCCTGGCCGGCGTGGCGGTGTTCCTGGCCTTCAGCCTGACGATCGGCCGCCGCCTGGTGGCGGGGCTGATCCTGCTGGTCAACGACCACATGAAGATCGAGGTGCCGGTGCTCACCGCCATCCTGATCGTCATGTTCGTCACGGCGCTGATGACCGACCTGATCGGCGTGCACACCGCGCTCGGCGCCTTCGTCGCCGGCCTGCTGGTCGGCCAGTCGCCGATCCTGAGGCGCAACATCGAGCACGAGCTGCGCGGCTTCATCTTCGCCTTCTTCAGCCCGGTGTTCTTCGCCGTGGCCGGGCTCGGCATGGACCTGCGCACATTGATGGAACCGACGCTGCTGGTGTTCACCGCCGCGATCATCCTGGCGGCGAGCATCGGCAAGTTCTCGGGCGCGCTGGTCGGCGGATGGCTGGGCGGCCTCACCACGCGCGAATCGCTTGCCATGGCGACCGGGCTGAACGCCCGCGGCGCGACCGAGGTCATCATCGCCACCATCGGGCTCACGCTGGGCGCGCTCAGCCACGAGCTCTACACGATGATCGTGGCCATGGCGGTGCTGACGACAATGGCCATGCCGCCCACCTTGCGCTGGGCGATGGCGCGGGTGCCGCTGCGTGACGAAGAGGTCAGGAGGCTCGACAAGGAGGAGGCCGAGCTCGAGCAGAGCCTGCCCAAGATGGAACGCGCGCTGGTCTATGTCGACGACAGCCCCAACGGCCGGCTGGCGGCGCAGCTCGCGGTCCACTTCGCCGCACGCCGGAAGGTGCTGACGACGATCCTCGAAGTCCGCGCCGAAAAAGCAACCGGCCCCGAGCGCGTCGCCGAAGCCGCCCTCGCTGCCACCGCCGAAAGGCCAGGCGAGAAGGCGAACGAGAAGCTGGGCGCGGCGCAGTCGCTGGTGACGACGCGGTCCGCCGGCAACGAGGAAGCGCTTCGGCGGGAGCTCCGGCGCGGCTACGACATCGTCTTCGCCGGCCTTGACCAACCGGTCCTGGGCGACGCGCGGCACTTCGATCCGCGGTTGCGCACGCTCGTCACCTCGTTCAAGGGGCCGGTGGCGGTCGCCATCCACGGCAGTCACGCCGCCGGGCCGGCCGATGCGCCGCTCGACATCCTGCTGCCAACAAGCGGCACTGCCGAGGCGCGGCTGGCGACCGAGGTTGCTCTTGCCTTTGCGGGGGCGAGCAAAGGGCAGGTCACGGCGCTGCATGTCTTCCAGCCGCGCGACGACATCGCGCTTCTGCAAAGCCGTGACCGCCGGACTGGCATGTCGCTGCTGGTCGACGCCCGTCGCCTCGGCAAGCACGGCGGCGTGCCGGTCAAGGGCCTG
>Ga0081455_10003842_pt1 | contig 17128 bp, 16 predicted proteins | sample TabmetS3T2R1_FD_70207 | JGI IMG/M metagenome (GOLD analysis project Ga0081455, IMG submission 70207) | Tabebuia heterophylla rhizosphere microbial communities from the University of Puerto Rico - S3T2R1 | ecosystem: Host-associated > Plants > Roots > Rhizosphere ...
TGCGAGCACAGTGGCGTGGCTGATTTAATATTCCAATCTCAAATTTGAGATCGGAGACGCAAGCCAGGAATTGTTGTTCAGATCCCGGCCCGATCGAGGATGGATTTCAGCACAGTTTCGGCTTCGAAGACTTCCCGCGCGAGAGTGCGAGCGACGCGGGAATGTTTTCTGTAATCGGCGTTGATTCTGTGCACTGCATCAGCGATTTCGTCCAGCGTCCGGAAAGATAAGAGGGCTTCTTTGCCGCCGTAATTTTTCGTGAAGCCGGTTTCCTGCGTGATGACTGGGCGGCCGGCAGCGAGGTAACATGCGCTGCGATCGCTGAACCAGCCTGTGTTGAGCCGGACGTACTGATCCTTCGCGACGGTGACCTCGCCTTTGGAGCGTTGGATGTAATCGCGATAGAGCCAGTAATCGACGCTCATTTGCAGCGGGGATGTCAGGCGCCAGCCGTTTTGCTCAAATTTTCTGCGCGTTTTTGTATCGTCGATGTTGGTTGCCATCTCGAATGTTTCGCCAGCCTCTTTTGGCGCAGAGGTGAACCGGAGAAATTCGCGTGATTTGCTCCACAAATATTTTTTGCCGCGCCACGTAATGTCCTTCAAACCACTTGTGGACCAGTTCGCGACTGTGGTGAATACAGCGGCGCGCGAAGGAGAGCGCACGGTCTTCCAAAGATCTGTCACAACTGGTTGCCGTGTGGGCAGCCATTTGAAGCCATGCAGCGGCACCGGAAAATCTTTCGCTCCGATGTTTTCGCCGAATGTAAAAAGGGCGCGATGCCGCCGCAGATATTCGACCGTAGATTTCACGCCTTTGTCGATCCTGATTTGCTCAACGCCGGGGTCGCTCTCGATGTAAAGAATGCGGTCGGAAACCAGTAAATCGTCATTAAATTCCTGCGTGCCACACACGTTCAGGATTGCGTCCGCGTCGCGATAGAGTTGTCGAATTTTTTCCAGCGACATGCCGGCAGTTGGAGTACCCGGCAAGTAGCGCGCACAATACGCCCAGCGATTTTTGAAATCGAACTCGCGCGCCAGCCTGGCGAGAACCTTGGCTGCGTACTCGAATTCGTCGTTTACTTCAAATGTTTCCGGATTGTACGGCAGGCGGGCTGAATCTTCGATAAAGAAAACGTCGTGCCCGAGCCGTTGCAGACCGACGACGTAATGAATGTGTTGCCAGATCACGCCTGCAATCGGCATCGAGCCCATGAACCCCATCACCACTACGCGTTTGCGCTTCATGAGGAAGAAAACGCCGAACGCCCAACGTCGGACGTCCTACATCGAACGAAAAGGATTCGGCGTTCGGCGTTGAGCGTTGAGCGTTGAGGGTTAGAACGAATCACCTTTCGAAACGTTTTACGATTACCGCTGGATTTCCCGCGACGACTGTGTTCGGCTCGACGCTTTTGGTTACCACCGATCCCGCCGCGACAACGGAGTTCTCGCCGATGGTGATGCCTTTCAAAATCACGGCGTTCATTCCGATCCAGACGTTGTCGCAGATTTTGACCGGTGCGGTTTTCAATGTGGGGCGCGCCGGGCGCTTCTTGAAATAGGGTGCCAGCGCCTGCGCATCGATCAGGCGTTGTGCTGGCTCCAGTGGATGAAAATCGGAATCGGCGATGCCGACGTTCCATGAAACAAGACAATATGAACCAATCTCGATCTTCTCCTCCGCCATGATCAGCGCGCCATTGAGCAGCGTAAAATCGCCGATGGTGCAATGGCCATTGTCGCCGATGGAAAACGAGCACCCCGCGTAACAGGAAACATGCTTGCCGATGACGACGGCACCCGGTGTTTTGCTTCGGAGCTTTCGAAAAATTTGCGCGCTTTCGCAATAAAAACCGTCGCCAAAGGTGACGTTCGACGGGACCGGCTCCGGCCACCAATCGCCTTCGACGTGCCGGTCTTCTCTAACGTTGCTCATGGCTCGTTATTCCTGTCATTCTGAGCGAAGCGAAGCTGTAACGCAGCGGCCGAAGTCCGCGAGGCCAGGCTTTCCATCTTTGATCATCTGGTGCGCCAACAGAGGCTATCCAAAGACGTTTCGCTTCGCTCAACATGACAATGCAGGGTCACGTTGGAAAGTTTCCCGATGCATAAAGTTTCGCATAAACCCCGCCGCGAGTTAGAAGTTCCGGGCCACGACCTTGTTCGATGATGCCTCCGTGATCCAGCACGATTATTTGGTCGAGATTGTGAATGGTCGCCAGCCGATGCGTGGCAATCAGCGTTGTTCGGCCGCACATTAATTCCTTGATAGTTTCCATAATGGCAGCCTCGGTGCTGGGATCGAGCGCCGAAGTCGGTTCGTCCAGCAACAGAATCGGCGCATTTTTCAGAAATGCCCGCGCGATTCCGATGCGCTGCCGCTGGCCGACGCTCAAATGTCCGCCACGTTCGCCGACAAGGCTGTCGTATCCCTGTGGCATTTGCCGAATGAACTCGTCCGCCTGCGCACGACACGCGGCTTCAATAATCTCTTCTTTAGTCGCATCCGATCGGCCATAGGCGATGTTCTCGCGAACGCTTGTCGAGAAAAGTAGTGTGTCTTGGAGAACGATCGCGATCTGAGCGCGTAAAGATTTCTTCGTGATCTCGCGCACATCGCGACCATCGAGCATCACGGAGCCCATAGTCGGATCGTAAAACCGCGGTACCAGACTGAGCAGTGTGCTTTTGCCCGCGCCCGTGCCGCCCACGAGTCCCACAATTTGATTCGGCGAGATTGAAAGATTGATATCGCGCAAAACGATTCGGCTTTGGGCATAACCGAAATTGACCGAGGAAAACTCGATCGCGCCTTTCGTCGATGATATGTCGACCGCATTTGGCGAGTCGCGCACGTCGTCCTGACGATCCAACACTTCGAAGCAGCGTTTGGCGCCGGCTGTAGCGCCTTCCATCGCCCAGGCTGTGTAGGTCAGGGATTCCAACGGTTGATAGAGCATCAGAAGGTAAGCGCTAAAAACGAGTAACGAGCCGAGGCTGAGTGTGCCGGCGAGCACATGCAATGTTCCTACGTAGTACATCGCCGCTGTCCCGATCACCATTAGCGTGCTGATTACCAGCGCGCTGTTCACATTGGTCAACGTCAACCGGAGGTTCGCCTGCAAACTCTGCTGCGCTTGCTGATGAAATTGCATGACTTCGAAGTCTTCGCGCCCGAAAGCGTGCACCATCCGAATCGAGCTGAGTCCCTCCTGCGCTTGCGCAAGCACCGCGCTTTCATGTTCTTGAATCGACGTCGATTCTCTGCGAATCCGGCGTGCGAAGAAATAAATCGCGCCCACGATCAGAGGCACAATCGCCAGGGAAAGCAGCGTCAATACCCAGTCGAGTCTCAACATTACGATGAATGTGCCGATCAGCGCGATTACCGAAGCAAAGATGTTGGTGAAACCTTTGTTGTAGATCGTTTGGATCGACTGCGAATCGTATGCGACCCGAAAACTGGAGTCGGCGGATCGCCGGGCGTCATGAAATTTAAGAGAGAGGCGTTGCAGGTGAGAGTACAAATCGGTTCGCAGCTTTAGCAGCGCCTGAAGGCCGATCTTCACGAACAGGTAGTTCGTGATCCAGTTCAAGATTCCCCATGCAACCTGGATCACGACTAGCGCGAGACAAAGCATGGGAACCCAAGTGTGCCAATCGCCGCGCGCAGCGGGCGTCGGCCGCAGGAAATCGTCCACGATAATTTTGAACGGCCACGGCTTGAGCAGATTCAGGCCAATGCCGGCCAGCGACAGAACCAGGCCGAGGATCGTTTTTCCCCAGAACGGCTGGTAATAGCGAAGGACGCGCCGGTAGATCGACATCTGAATTTCGGATTGCGGATTTTAGTTTTTGGACTGAACTAGGGCGAATTCATTCGACTTGAGATCGGAAGATTTCTCGGCCGGCGCTTGCCCTGAGGGTAGTCGAAGGGTTCGGAGTGACAATATGCATCAACTGGTTCAAATATGGTTTCAGTGGGTCGCGCAATGGGGATATGTAGGAATCATTTTGCTCATGGCCATGGAAAGCTCGATCTTTCCGGTGCCAAGCGAGATCGTTATTCCTCCTGCTGCATTCCTCGCTACGGAGGGGAAACTAAACACCTTCGGTGTCATAGCGGCGGGCACATTCGGTTCGTGGCTTGGGGCAACAGCGACCTATTGGGCTGCATTGTGGCTTGGGCGGGTCTTTGTCGCTCGATGGGGACGCTATTTTCTGCTCAGCGAGCATAAACTAGAGCGGGCTGAAAGATGGGTCCGTCGTTATGAGGCAGGCGGCATTTTCTTTGCGCGCCTCTTGCCGGTGATCCGCCATGTCATTTCCATTCCGGCTGGAATCATTCGGATGAATTTTACTACTTTCAGCGTGATGACCCTGGCCGGCTCGGCACTGTGGTGTTCTGTCCTGACGTGGTTTGGCCAAAAGGTGCTGACGCGTGAAATGATCGACTCGAAAGATGCGACGGCTTTGATCAAAGCAGTAAAGGAGAGCGGTAATTTTCACACGATCGTTATCGCATGCATCGTGGTCACTATTCTTTATCTGCTTGTTGTCAGCCTCACGGGTAAAAAGCGAACCGACTAAAGTCGCGTTAGGTCGGGTGACGAGCACAGCGCATCGCGGCTTGGGTGCCGTGGCGATTTAGAATCGACGATTGCAGCCGTCGCTGGTTGAGGGGTTTGCATCTTATCCGTGTTTTAAAATTGAACAAAAGTGTCGCTCTGCGGTCAGTTCTAAAGTGGATAAGCAATGAATAACTCACCTGCCACGATGGAAGAAATATTCACAACGACTGATGGCATTGGACTTGCTCAGAGCAGAAATCGCCAACATATGAAGAGAAATCACAAATTTCGCCAAATTATCAGACCGCGCACTCGGCTTTCGCTTGGCGATCTGATCCTGGCAGTCAGTTCTTGCACGGGCAGCAGCACAGAGATGGTGGCAGCCGTCGCGGACCTTTTAGCCAGCGGCCAGGTACGCGTAAAGGATAACGGACGTTTCCTGCGCGCCCGCGTTTGCTAAGCAGCTGATCGTTGCGGGCTCGACTCGAACAGTCGCGGCGCTTTATGTGCCGAGGATTTCATTAACACCTCGCTTCTGCGACGTGTTTTAGCGGCATGGTGTCGCGAACCGCTTTAGGGGTTTGTGACCTCCAAGGTTCGGAAAACCGCTGAAGCGCTTGAAACAATGGTCTGCCTCTGTACACACCGCCCTAAAGCACGGTGTTAACAAGAACAAAACGCTTTTCGCATCCGCCGCTCGCTTTTATGTTGCCAGAGTGATCGACCGTTATTCCCGGCCCGAGATGAGTAAAATCTGGTCGGATCAACGAAAGTTTGAGATCTGGCTGGAAATCGAAGTTCTCGCCTGCGAAGCAATGGCAGGGCTGTGCCAGATTCCGAAAGAGGACGCTGCTGAGATTCGAAAACGGGCGCGGTTCTCGATTCCGAAGATCCTCGAAATCGAAAAGCGAACCAACCACGATGTCATTGCTTTTCTCGAAAACGTAGCCGAATCAGTCGGACCGGCGTCGCGTTGGATTCACCAGGGGCTGACTTCGTCGGATATTCTGGACACGACGCTCGCGGTGCAACTAAACGAGTCGTGCCAAATTCTTCTCGATGACCTCGAAGCGCTTCGAAGCGTAATCGCAGACCAGGCACGCCGGTACAAAATGACGCCAATGATTGGCCGCAGCCACGGGGTGCACGCTGAGCCGATCACGTTCGGATTGAAGCTGGCACTCATGTATGACGAATTCGGTCGCGCCATAGAGCGCCTGACCCAAACCCGGGAGCGTATTCGTGTTGGCAAAATCAGTGGCGCAGTCGGCACGCATGCACACATCGATCCAAAAATTGAGCGTTCGGTATGTGAGAAGCTCGGATTAAAACCTGCGACGCTGTCGACGCAAATCGTGCAACGCGACCGTCATGCAGAATTTATGACCACTCTCGCTGTGATCGCATCGAGCATTGATCGATGGGCCACGGAATTGCGCCATCTCCAGCGCACTGAAGTTCTGGAAGTAGAAGAATTCTTCGGCGAGGGCCAGAAAGGCAGCTCCGCCATGCCACACAAACGCAACCCGATCACAAACGAGCGGTTGAGCGGATTAGCCCGTGTGATTCGCGGCAACGCGGTTGTTGCCTTGGAGAATGTCGCGTTATGGCACGAGCGCGACATTAGTCACTCGAGCGCCGAACGCATCATTTTGCCCGATTCATGCATCCTGCTCGACTACATGCTCGTAAAATTGCGCGACGTCGTCGAAAAATTGCAGGTTTATCCAAATCGAATGGCAGAAAACCTGGCGCTAACGAAGGGGCTGTATTTCAGTCAATCAATCCTGCTCGCGCTTACGCGCGCGGGCGCCGAGCGCAAGAAAGCATATGAAGCTGTGCAACGCGCCGCCATGAAAACGTGGAAAGGCGAGGGGACATTTGCGGAGAACGCAAAGCTTGAGCCGGAAATCGCCGCCCGTCTTGCCCCAGAAGAAATCGATCGTCTCTGCTCATTCGACATTCACTTCGAACACGTCGATGCGACATTCCGAGCGCTGGGCTTGGAATAAGAAATCGCGTCGTGCACCGTTGCTCGTGATTGTCTTAGGGACATTAGGCAGGCGGCCTGTGTTCCGATTGGAAATTGCGTGTGATCAATCGTGCGCCTTTATCGAAGGTCAAATATGCCCACGCCCATTGAATAAGCACGAGCAAACGATTACGGAATCCGACCAGAAAAATAATGTGTACGAACAACCACGCCAGCCACGCGGGAAATCCGCTGAGATGAAAAAGCTTTAAATCGGCAACTGCTTTATGCCGTCCGATGGTGGCCATGCTTCCCTTGTCGAAATAGCGAAATGGCTTGGGCTTTTCGCCGCGGATCATTCGCAAAATGTTGCGAGCTGCGCGCCGCCCCTGTTGCATCGCCACAGGCGAGACCCCCGGCAATGGCTCGCCAGTTTGGTGCGAGAAATTTGCCAGATCGCCAATTATTTGTACTTCCGGATGTCCGGGCACAGTGAGGTCGTCATTGACAACGATACGGCCCATGCGGTCGACCGGTGCGTCAAGCGTTTTCCCGACGAACGATGCATGGTTGCCGGCCGCCCAAATCTTCACGCGGCACGGGATGAATTGGCCGTCCAATTGCACGCCGGATTCTGTAATGTCCGTTACTCGTGCGTTCGTGCGCACGTCCACGCCTAGCTCGACCAATTGCTTCCGCGCGCTGTTGGACAAATCCTCAGGATATGCAGAGAGCAGGCGCGGCGCGCCTTCGATCAGAATCACGCGTGCTTTGGATGGGTCGATATGGCAAAAGTCCTTCGCCAGTGTGTATCGAGAGATTTCAGCGATCGCACCGGCCATCTCAACGCCGGTTGGTCCACCGCCGATGACAACGAATGTCATCGCGGCCTTGCACGCTGCTTCGTCTGTTGTTTTTTCGGCAAATTCGAATGCCAAAAGAATCCGCCGGCGAAGCTCAACGGCGTCCTCAAGGCTTTTCAGCCCCGGCGCTAGTCTTTCCCAGTCGTCATGCCCGAAGTAGGAATGCCGTGCACCGGTGGCGAGGATCAGATAGTCATAATCGAACACCCGATCTTTCGTTCTTACTTTTCGGGCTTCGATATCCACGGATTCCACCTCAGCGAGGATGACTTCGACGTTTTTGCATTTGCTTAAGATTGCGCGTACCGGGGCAGCAATGTCGGCGGGTGAGAGCGCCGCTGTTGCCACTTGGTAGAGTAGTGGCTGAAACAGATGGTAATTTGTGCGGTCGATTACCGTCAGACGCACATCTTTACAGGCAAGCTTCTTCGCTGCCTCAAGCCCGCCAAAACCTGCACCGACAATGATGACCTGCGGCTTCTTTGGTTCGGCGCTTTCCATCCGAAAACTGTAGGGCGTTTGATTCGCTCGCGCCAACTCGCTCACTCTGCCGCGCTTCTCCTCTATGTCGCTCGACTCCCGCCGGCTCCATTCTGTGAAACGCCAATCCCGGCGTTTGACACAGACGCCCTACAACAAACGATTTGTTATTGCGACCACGCGAATTATCTTCCTCGCAGTTATGCCGAAACCCATTGCACGCAGCAAAACGCGTAAATCAGTGGCGAAACGCTTCAAGATCACCGCAAGTGGGAAGGTTTTAAGAGCGCGTGCTTCGCGGCGCCATCTGTTGTCTGTAAAAAGCGCAAAACGCAAGCGTCGGCTGGCGAAAGCAGCGCGCGTCGACGACACAGATGTGGCGCGAGTGAAGGCGAATCTTCCTTTTGGCTAACGGATAGGGACGGCGGCTCCGCGGTCCGGACGCCGCAGCACGGCGTTCATCCCTCAGTATCGAAATTCTGGAGGCGGTAGTGCTTCTACACCTGACCTCGTCGTCGCGCTTGTAGCCGTAACGCCGTACCACTGCCGAGCCGCTTCCAACGACTCAGGCCCAGGCTGGGGACTGTAAAGGTCACGCCGATTGACAAGCGTTGTGCAGGACGTCGCCGCCACGAAAAGAGAAACAAGCAAGAGAAACGCGAGGCATTTCACTGCCGCATGGAAACAGACGGACGCGACGGTGTCAACGCGTCAATGGCGAATGACGAGTGGCTTCGTCAGGTTAAATCGTTCAATCTGTGAAGGGTTAAATCGTCAATCCGATGTAACGGTGTAACGATGTAACGAATCACGATTCCGGTTTCATTGCTGATTGGTGCTTCGTCATTCAACGGTTGCAGAATTCTGGTGCCGCAACCATGTTTCTTTTCCGTCAGGGACTATGGATTGAGGACCTACAAACCCCGCCAGGGCAGGAATGCAGCAACGGTAGTACGATCCTCCTTGCCGTAGTTCTCTGGCGGGCTTTTTTTGGCAGGGCGCGGCCGCCGAGCGCGCCGGAGAGCGTTGCCTCATGAAGGTTCTTAAAACCAAAACAGCCCGTCTCTCGCAGGTTGTTGAAACCTGCGGCAACCCACAGGTCTACACGCTGTGGCAGAAACCCACCGCCGACCGCCATTTCCAGTCGCAAATCAAGAACAACCGTGTGATGACAATCCTGAAAAGCGAAGGCGGAACTGATTTCGGAATTGCCACTTTCAAGGAATCAAAGGATGCGAGGTATTTGATCTTTTCAAAATCGCTAAAGCGCTTTGCGGAAAGGCGCATCGTCGGAATTGACTGGGCGCTTGTGCGCGAATGAGAGGAGCGCTGGAGCTTGGAATCCGATTGCCGCTTTAACGCTTTAACGTTTCAACGGTTTAACGTGGCGAAGCTATTCGCCTATCCCGGCGGCCACGCCAGCGCGCGTTTGCCGAGCAAATGCACATGCAGATGCGGCACGCTTTCACCCGCGTCGGGTCCGCAGTTGATGACCACTCGGTAGCCGCCAGAGAGCTCCAATTTCTTGGCCACGTCGCGCGCAACCAGAAGCAGTTTGCCGAGCAGTGCCGCGTCCTCATTGGCCGCGTCCGCCAGACGCGGAACAGCTTTTTTCGGGACGATCAGGACATGTACTGGCGCTTGGGGATCGACATCGTGAAACGCAATCGCATCGTCATCTTCCCAAATGACTTTGGCCGGTATTTGGCGGGCAATGATCTTCTCGAAAATCGTCATGAGCCTAGCGTTTCATCAGCGCAGCGAACAATCAAGCCGCGCTCGATCGGTAGCCAACGCCAGTTTTTCGCGGACAAAGCAGACAATTTCCTCGCGCAATGCGTCGCAGGCTCGCGTCCATGTTTTCGTGCCGCGGAGATGCTTCACACAGAGTTGCAGCGACGAAAGCCGAAGGTTGTCAGCGCCGGTTTCGATCAACGTGTCGATTCGCTTTTCCAACAGACCGAAAAACGCAAGCTCGTAGCCGGCACCGGCGCAAAAAGCGATATCCAATAACGAAATGGAAATCGGCGGCGGCGCTGGTGTAAAATGCGGGCCGATCTCCTTGTAGCCGATCGCTTCCAATACGTCACGCACGGTCTGCGACAGCTGACTGAAGGCGACCACATTTTCGTCGTTTCGCAGGTGCAGGTAAAAAGCAATGCTTTCAGTCACGTGATCGGTGAGCCACCAGCCGGGGTAACCAGCTTCGTCGGCGGCACGCGTGAGCGCCGCATGCAGCCAATCGCGGTTGAACTCGAAAAGTTGCCCCGAGGTTGTGCGGAGATATGGAAATTCTTCTTTAAACGCGACCATGACTCTTACCTGCGGCCTCGCGTGAACGAGCGCCGGCCTTGGAACTTTTTTGCGTTGTTTCAGGCGGAAACAATTCCCGCTGAAGCGCATTTGGTTTTATTCGACGTCCCAGCGTATGAATGGCATCGACAAATTGATCGACATCCTGGAAGCGCTGGTAAACCGACGCGTAACGCAAATAGGCGACCTCATCGATCTCGCGCAATTTTTGCAGCACCATTGCGCCGATCGCTGACGAGGGAACTTCGCGTCCGCCGGTTTCCAGCTCGTGCACAATTTCGTCCACCATTTCCTCCAACGTAAGGAGACTGGCGGAACGCTTCTCAAAGGCCTTGGCGATACTGGCAGCCAGTTTGCGCCGATCGAACGGCTCGTGCTCTCTGTTACTCTTTATCACGCGTAGGTCCGAACGCTCGATCTCCTCATAGGTGGTGTAGCGGTATTTGCACTTCAGACAGTGGCGGCGACGACGGATGCTTGAACCATCGCGCGATTGACGGGAATCGATGACCTTATCGTCACGCGACCCGCATTTGGGGCAACGCATAGTATGGAAACTCCAATTACCATACCATTCGTTGTGGCGTCAATACTTCTTTCATTTGTAATCCTGGTAGTGCTCGTTCTTTTGCTTCTACTCGTACGCATCTCTGTTGTTGTACGACGCCTTAAGGTGCGTTGACGTAACAATCCGCTGGCGCTAAACGCATTCGAAATGCAAAATCGCAAAACGCGCACCGCAAACTACGGACCATGGCTGGTTGGTCTCGGCGCAGCGCTTTGGGGAACAGAAAGCGCGTGGCGTATTCCGCTCAACGAATTGTTCGATGCAAAAGTCATCGTTTTCTGGGAACACGTTTTCATTCTGATCATGTTCCTGCCGATTTTGATCCCGCATCTGCACGAGATCCCCAAAGTGCGCGCGGGTGCATGGGGCTTTCTGATTTTCTCAGGGTTCGCCGGCTCCGCCGTGGGCACGATTTTTTTCACGCTGGCGTTGAAATATGGCAATCCGACAGTGGTAAACGTGATCCTGAACATTCAGCCGGTGATCTCAACCATCGGCGCGTTTCTTCTTTTCGGTGATCGGCTTGCACGGCGCTTCTTTTTGTACGCCGGGATCGCAATTGTCGCGGGCGTATTCGTTTCTGTTGCGACTCCAACGCAGATCGGAATCTCTTTCGAGCGCGCAGGCTTGAACGTGGGCACCGGCTATGCGCTGATTTGTGCGGTGTTCTGGGGACTTTCCACTGTCGCCGGACGCGGCGTAATGGTTGGCATGTCACTGCGACTCGCTTCCAGCATGCGCATTGTCGTCGGGCTCACATGCATGACACTGATTCTTGCGGCCTACGGCAAACTGAACGGCGCGGCACTCTGGCCTGCGGCCGCGCAGGCGCATGCAATCAAGGTCATCGGGTTGCTGTTTTCCCTCGCATCGATCTCAGGCGGGATTCCGCTTCTGATTTATTTTCAAGGACTGCATCTCACGCGCGCATCGACAGCGGGCTATTTTGAAATGATGCAAACGCTCGCCGCCGTTTGCATCACCTGGGGCTTCTTTCATGCCAGCCTTCATCCGCATCAGGTTGTTGCGGCCATCATCTTAATTGCTGCCGTAGCGATGGTGCACCACGTGCAGCAGAACGTCGAACCTCAAGCGAGCTGATGAGCCGTTACTTGGATTCAGCGTCTCGCGCAGTATACACCGGCGGATAAAATTGGCTCGATGCTGTTCCCGGCAACTGATTTCAGGATGCCCGATTTTGAGTTATCCAGCGCAGATTCGAAACGGCGAGTTGTGGTCTTCCACGATGAGCGAGAACTGAAGCGCGAATGGCTTTACCATGGCGTGGCGTGCTCATTGTGGAGGCCAATTCCGCCCAAGCGCTGACCCAATTCCTGCGCGCTACAAGACGGGAATCGAGAAGCGAAAAGGATGTTCACTTTGCGGAATTGAAACGCCGGTCAGATCGCAGCAAAACCACCAAGCTCGCTACGCTTTGGGCAAGCGCAGCGAACGAAGAACTTTGGAAACACTGCCGCCTCTATGTTCTCGGCGTAGCGCTTTCAAGGTTGGATCGCAGCGTGTTCGGCAACGACAAGCGCACGATCAACCAAAACATTTACAACAGGTTTTTTGAAATCGCACTGTTTAGCGCCCTCCGCTGGTTTTATCCAAACGATCGCGTGCAAATAATCCGGGCGTTTTCCGAACGACGTTCGCTCGGTGACGACAATCTTTTGAAACTCGTCCTCTTTACCAAATCGAGCGACGCGAGGCGAACATCACCTGCGCTTGCAATAAAATTACGCTCGTGAAGAAGCGGCTCGCGGAAGAGAAGGCGCATCCGAAGGCGGTGTCGTGCATCCAGCTAGTTGACGTCTTGATGGGCGGCATTTCCCAGTGTTATGATCGCAGCAGCTCAGGCGATGCGCAGGTCGAGATTGAAGACATACTCCGGGAACCCCTGTGTGAAATCATCAAGAATCGATACAACGTCAATCATCGGCTATACAAGAGACTTCAGGTCGCTTTCTTTCCGAACGAGAGGCTGACGGCAAAGCAAATTCTTGACCGAACGCGGCAGCGGAAGTTCTTTCACCGAGAACTGCCACCGCACCGAGATCAGATGGAGCTCTTTCGCTGACTCGAAGCAGCTCCTGCCAACTCGCGAAAGTATATTGCGCATGAAATCGTAGAAGACCTACAAGCAGCCCTCGTCCAGTTCGCTGAAATCGCGTTTGATCTCAAACGTTAGCATCCGTTTGGGTCGACGGACCGAGGCGGAAGGAAAATTTCTCGAAGCGTCGTCACGCGTGCGCAAAAGCACTACGCACCAGCCCTAACAAGACCGCAGGATCAGCTTTGGCTTCGAAACCAGCGAAAGCTGTAAACAACCCACCAGGGCGGAAGGTTACGAGGGCCTGCGTCAACTGCTCATTCAGCTCTTTCAATCGCCGTCCGAGATCGCTCGGCACGCGGTCAAGCCGCAACAAACGCTCTGTCAGCGAAACAGCGTACGCGAAACACTCGCTCGTTTGAGGAAGTCCACGATCCGTTAGCATTACTAGGTAAGATGCAGCCTCGGTTATTGCTTTGTCGCGATCCTTTTCTTTTCTGAATACTTGCTCCGCCCATAGTACGGGTCCGTCCGGGCGTTCAGGAAACCAGATAGCAAGGTTGCGCATCCAATCGTGAGTTACATCGAAACGGTTTGCGCGGAGGAGAATAATAGACGCGACGGTAGCAGCTAGTGGAGAACGAAGTTTCTCACGGACCATATTAGTTAGGTGGTCTATATCATCCGTGCTAACCCCATCGGCGACCTTCTCATTGAAGTTCTTACTGACGTCGCCGATTTCTCTCGTAAGGCCGCTTCCCAGAACAGTTGAAACGGCCTCACCGAAATCTGCATTGCGATATCGTTGCCAAAAGAGTGCTGCCATATTTTGCAACGGTGGGCCGCCGCGCGGAGACAAGTAAGCTTCTAGGCGAGCAAATGGACGACCCGCGCGTTCCGGCGGACTAAACTCAACGTCGAATTCAAGGATATAATGTGGGCCGTGCTGCTCATTAGAGCGATCGGCCGGAAGGACACAACCAAGCGTTGCGTTGGTAGTATCCGTCAATTCCAACCAATGACCTTTCTCATTCGGAACGCCTTTCAAGTCGATGCTCACCTCCAAGACGTAGGACTGTGTGTGGGGATCTCGATCCACGGAATGGACTATTAGTTGATCCGGCTTTATCCATCCTTGGGTTTGCAATGAATAGAGGCCGAAGCGACTTTGCCATACTTCGGTAACATTTTCGCTACCCCATACGTCGTGGTCGAGACTGACCGCCGGAAGTCCTTGTTCAGGAATAAGCGCCCGCGTAACCGAATAGTTTTGCGCAAACGACTTACTCATCGCCTGCTCGAACCTAAGCGTTGAATCGCTCGCTAACGGAACCTTGTAGGGAGTGTTCCCGGGCGTGCCGTCCATCGAAGGGATGAGAGGAGTAACCGGTTGCGGCGGCTCAGGAGGGGTCGCGATTTTTGATGTTTCTCCTGCAAGCAATGTCACATCCACGTCTTCGACGTGCCGCCCGGCGAATCTGACCGGCATCTTGAGCGTCTTGTCCTCAGCGTTGAGAAGTTCGACCACCCGCCCTTTAATGTAACCTTGCAGAGGAAACAGCGTCACTGCGGTGCGGTTCTTCCTCGACTCCAACTTGATTTTGGGCGTTCCGACTAATCCGTCCAACAATGCCCGGCCGAAAATGGATATTCCACTCTTGGGATCTGGTTGCTGGAACGCTTGCTGACCCGAGGCCGTTGCATAGAGCACCGTGGAACTCAAAATGGATTCGCTAACCAATGCCGCTTCGTCTTCCGGCAAAATCTTTGTGCCTTCCATCACCTTACCCCGTAGCTCCTTGTCATCATTTCGACAGGCATCAAAAAAGAAGAATTGATGACCTATGTCGAGCGAGCCCAGGCTGCCTTGCAGGTTCTGGGCGCTTATGGCTGTATTAGGGTTAGGGGCGGGCGGGCGAAGATAATCACTAGGTAGGAGAACCTGCTCTTCTTGGTGAACCTCGAGTCCATGCCCGCTGAAGAAGAAGAACGAGCGTGAATTTGCGCCGGCGACCTTTGGTTGCGCGTCCATGTAACCATACCAATGCTTAAGCGCATGGCTACAGTTATCGAAAGTTGGTAGCAGCAGATTCTCAGCTAGCTCGGGCGTATGCTGCAATTCATCAGAAGTCGGAGACAATAGCATCCAGCATTTAGCGATTGGGCAATCGTCAATGTCGTAACGGTCGCGCAACCACTTGAAGACGCTATACGCAGTCAACGCGGATACCTCTAGCTGTCCCAAACCGTAGGTAGTCTTAGCCGGATCAGTGCCCTCATCTAAATGCGCGTAGCTACTAACACCGATTACGACTGCGAAGAGACCCGGGTCACCTTCCGACCAATCGTCGTTGACCCAAAGGCCCAGTTCAGACTTAGAGAGGGTCAGGTTCATATTGAGCGCCATCCTTTGGCGGCGGCTGATTTGAGTTTTGATGCGAACTTTCGATAGAAACTTGGGCGCTTTAAGTATCCGCCGTGCGCTAGAGCTAAGGACATCCCGCTATCGTAAGACTCATCGTCAACCGACTCGACAATTGTGTTTGTCGTATAACTTATGAAATCGTTATGGTCCCAAACATTCCACCACACGCCCAAGTGCTTGTTGGGAAATGGGACCGGGATGCCCGTATGGTATTTTTCCGAATCGCTCGCACGAAATAGTTTTAACTCCTCGAAAAGGCCTACCTGACTCGCCGTCGCACACCAGAAATCGATCTTGAGATCAGTAAGCGCAGGGTCCCCGGACAGGAAGTAGGTTACTGCGTCGTAAACGAGCTGACCACCCATGCTGTGTGTCAGAACAACTAAGGGTTCGTCATTCCGCGCCTTCTTGGCTGCATGAGCTTTTTTCAACCCTTCCAAGAGCCGGCGCGGGATCGTCCCTGGACTTGCTGCGTCTCCGCGCTTGTCTAAGTACGTAAAAACGTCTCCTAGAAAGACACTGACAAGATCGTTTAAAGGCTTTCGGACCTCAGCCACCGCGACGGAGACCGAATATGCGGGCAATCCTGTGGCTCTGTTCAACGTTTCGCTCAAGCGATCGCGTACGCCTAACAACCAGTTTCCAGCACCCATGGGAGGGAGTTTTATATCGGCCTTTGCCTTTTGCGAAATCCGTTGAAACAGAATCTCGATCTCCTCCTCGCGCGTAGAAGCAGCCCGAAGTGCGATTCGCGTATCCGGGTCGCGGGCGACCTCGTCAGCCGCAATGAGCAGGGTAGGACGTTTTTCCGGCTGAACGATTTGCTCAGTAATTACTGCAGCCAGTAAGTCGCTTAGTTCGTCATCAACAAAATCCTTGAGAGACACTACTGGTGTGGGCCTTCGATCGTTCGCTTTCCCAGATATGAGGGCACCCGCCTTTGCCGCTGGCTTCGTTTCATCTGGCACTTCCTTCAATGTCTGCGGGAATGTTGCCGATGTTAGGGCGCCTTGCGCTGCGGTGATCGACACCGAACCGGCGCCTTGCCCTAATAGTCGGCTTCGAGGACGCGAGGCTCCCTCCCATGCGAACGTCGCACCAACGTCCCCCCAAAAAACATCATCAATCAGGACGCCGGCTTCGTCAGTCGAGATCGCCGGAGCCACCAAGCGTCTCAGTAACGGTTCGATCTCAAGAAAACCTTCCCGGCTACGAACGTTTACACCATGAATGTAAAGTATGGGCATGACGCGTGGCCTTTCTGGAGATCAAATCTCTTGGGAGTATCGCGAATATTTGCAGCGGAAGTCAACTTAGAAGAAGTGTCGAACCGCTTCAATTGCGTCGGACTACGGCATTCGCGCTGCGCTAGGAGGGAAGAGGGTCGTATCTCAACATTCAACATTCGGACCCGCTATTCAGTCTTGCCATCTTTGGCTCAGAGACGAAATCCTTCAAGCCATCGCCAATCTCCCCGAGCCCGACATCATCGCCGCCGAAATTGTCGAAAATCTCCAAGCCGCTCTATCACAATTCGCTATCATCGGAGCGGGTTTAAAACGCTAAGATCGATGCGTTGAAGCTCGCTCGCTTCCCGGCTTGATAGGCGCTCACCCGCTGGCGTAATTCGGCTACCACGGCAAAAACAACTAAGTTCGACTTTTTTACCGTCTTGTGGGTTCTGCCGTTTTCTCCGGGAACTCGAAACCGACTCTTCCGTCCTCGAGTTTCAGATACGCCGAAAACGGGCGGCCGCGTTTCGAGATGAAGCCGTCGAGGAGATCGGTTTTTCCGGTCGTGAGAAGTTTTTGGGTTTGTTCTTTTGGAATCTCGCGGCCCAGGATCGTTTTGCTTAACTTGAACTTGCACGGCTTA
>Ga0081455_10003843_pt1 | contig 17127 bp, 18 predicted proteins | sample TabmetS3T2R1_FD_70207 | JGI IMG/M metagenome (GOLD analysis project Ga0081455, IMG submission 70207) | Tabebuia heterophylla rhizosphere microbial communities from the University of Puerto Rico - S3T2R1 | ecosystem: Host-associated > Plants > Roots > Rhizosphere ...
TCCGCCAGCCTCACCCGAAGCCGATGGCCAGGATGCTCGGCTTGAGCCTCTGCGGTGTCCAGCCCGAACGAAGCGGCGATCAGCGGAGCGAAGTTCTCGATGTCGGGGCACATGACGACGATGTCGCGCGGCTCGAGTGTGGCGTCGTCAGCGAGCAGGCCGACAAGCACTTCGCGCAGCACCTCCACCTGCCGATCCGGCCCGTGGCAGGCATGGAGCTGAACGCTCTTGTCATCGTCGCTGAGAAGCGGTCGTTCCTTCTCAGGGGACGATGCCCGGTTGGCGGCGATGTCGGCTTGCAGCCAACCGAGCAAGGATGTCGGCGTGGTGGCATCACGCGGTTCGTCGTGCAGATCGACGGCAGCCGCGCCCGTCGTGCTTAGTGCGACCTGGAATTCGCGTACGTCGCGACCCAGATAGGCGAGCAACCGATGGCGAACCAACGCTTCGGTGGCATCATCCGTGCGACGCGGCACAGCCATTGTGCTGATTTCGTTGCGCTCGGATTCAGCCTTCACGCTGGCCCAGAGAGCGGGGGAGGGATGAGCCAGCCAGAGGTGGACGTCGCGATGGGCGGCGAGTGCCGAGATGACGAGCAGGTGGTCGGAATCCAGCCGGGTGGCACCGAAGATCGATAGCCGTTCTGGGAGATCGCTGCTCTCCGGCGTGTTCCGTAACTTGGCTACACCCGCTCGCACGCGTTCGGCCGGGCTGGGGACACCGAGCTCACTGCGAAGCCGGCGCCAAAGTTCGGCCTGCCAAGCGTGATCGTCTGGCAGCGGCGAGCCTGAGGCATCCACATCGTTGCCTACGGACCAGTTGTCGATCATGGTCGGCCGGGTCGCCGCGTACTTGGCGAAGAGACCAGCGAGATGTCGTGCGGTAGACCACCGTCGTCCGGTGCGTAGAGCATCCAATTCGACGGAGCGTCCGCCGGCGCCCAGGTAGTGCCAGAGCAATGCCGCCCACGGCTCGCCGCGGCAGCCGTCGATCACCCGGAGTAGTGGCCAGAGGGCGCGGTCCGGCCGCCATGGATCGGTGTCCTGCTCATCCGCGGTGTCTGCAAGGGCGCGCGCCACCAGCCGTCGCGGTGACGGAAATTCCACTCCGGCGCACACGCCGTCGCTGCGACCAGGCTCGGCCCCGAGCCGCCGCGACAAGCCCTGGGAGAGCCAGCGTTCCACACCAGGCGTGGGCACGCTGATGATCTCCGTGGCAAACGGATCAGGCAGCGGACTACTGAGTAGATCCCCGAGAGCAGTGACCAATCGGTCGGTCCGCTCTGCGCGATGCAGGTAGAGCGTCATGGTCGCGGTCAACACTAAGGCGACTGACTGACAGCGCGTGGCCTTTCCGCACACGGCCACCAAATTCTGAGTTGTCAGAATCTCAGCACCACATATGGTGCTCAGGTTCTGACAACTCGGCGACGAGGGGTGCTAGCGCGAGGTGAGCTTGTGACTGACCTGGGCGATTGACGGATTGGAGAGACTGCTTCCGTCAGCGAAAACGAGGGTTGGCACCGTCAGATCACCATCGTTGGCCTTGGCAACCAGGGCGGCGGCCTCCGGATCGGACTCGATGTCCACCTCGACGTAGTCGATGCCCTCGCGCTCGAGCTGGGACTTGAGCCGAACACAATAACCGCACCAGGTCGTGGTGAACATTGTCACTTTGTGAGTCAGTGCCACGCCGTCCCAACCCGATCCATAGGGAACTACTGCCCCGAGTGTATGGACTTACGACGAGCCCGATGAGAAACGTCATCGAACCGAAGGTGGAGACGTTCCCGCGGGAACGTCTCCTAGACCGACGGTAGCTCGATACTCTGGCGCATCAAAACGCCTCAACCAAGATCAACTATTTCTGGCAGCCGGATCGAAACCGGTCAGAAACAACGGGACTTCAGCGAGATGCGTGTTGTTCGTGACCAGTTTGACAAGAAGCGCCGGTCGGCAAGTCACCATCGGGAGCAAGCAACCAAAGATCGTCGGTGAGGGCCTTTATGGTGTCTCTGTGCCTGGAGCCCCGACGCGACCGCCCTTGTCGCCCGACGCGCTGCTCAATGATCTCGACCCGGAGCAGCGACAGGTCGCGACGGCTCTCAGCGGACCGGTAGCTGTTATCGCGGGAGCCGGTACCGGCAAGACTCGGGCGATCACCTATCGGATCGCCTACGGCGTAGCCACCGGCGCATACAACCCCACATCAGTGCTTGCCGTGACCTTCACTACTCGCGCGGCGGGTGAACTGCGCGGCCGGCTGCAACGTTTGGGCGCTCACGGCGTCCAGGCCCGAACTTTCCACGCGGCCGCGCTGCGGCAGGCTCAGTACTTCTGGCCGCAGGTCTACGGCGGTGAGCTGCCACAAGTGTTGGACAGCAGAATGCCGCTCGTTGCCGAGGCCGCCAGCCGGCTGCGGGTCAAGATCGACACACCCAGCTTGCGTGACTTGGTCGCCGAGATCTCGTGGGCCAAGGTGAGCAATGTCAGCGCCGAGGACTATCCCAGGTTGGCTGCCGGACACAACCGGCACATCGCCTCCTATGACCCGGAGACGGTGTCTCGGATCTTCGCGGCGTACGAGAAAGCCAAGCGTGAGCGTGCCCGGATCGACTTCGAAGACATCCTGCTGTGTGCTGCCGCACTGATGTCAGAGCACCTGGAGATCGCCGAGACCATCCGCCGGACTTACCGACATCTGGTCGTCGATGAGTACCAGGACGTGAGCCCACTGCAAGAAGCGCTGCTGAACTTGTGGCGGGGTGAGCGGACCGAGCTCTGCGTGGTCGGTGATCCGGCGCAGACCATTCATTCCTTCGCTGGAGCCCAGGCCAGTTATCTCACCGGATTCGGGCAGCGTTTTCCAGATGCCACAGTGATTCGACTAGTACGCGACTACCGTTCGACGCCCCAGGTCGTTCGATGCGCCAACTCGATCATGGCCGCCGCGGTGAACGAGCCGACTCGGCGCGGCTTCCAGCCGGTCACCCTGCAGGCACAGCAGCCTTCGGGGCCGGAGGTGGAGTTCGTCGAGTCGCAAGACGAGTCCGTCGAGGCTGCCGGGATCGGGGACTGGCTCGCCCAGCAAGCCAAGTACGGCGTGGATTACCGCGACATGGCCGTGCTCTTCCGCATCAACGCTCAGTCTCCGGCCATTGAGCAGGCGCTGGCTGACCGCAACATTCCCTACCTGGTACGCGGCGGCGAGCGTTTCTACGAGCGCCCGGAGGTGCGGCAGACTCTGCTGACATTGCGGACCGCCGCACGCAACGAGACCGGCGCTGCGCAGGGGAGCGCGGTCGAACAGATGAAGGCAACACTTCTCACCTTGGGCTGGACTGCTCAGCCGCCCGAAGGCGGCGGGGCCTTGCGTGAACGCTGGGAGTCGCTTGCCGCACTGTTAAGCGTGGCCGAGGACCTGCAGGCCGAAGCGAACGCCAGCCTTGAGCACGTTCCGCGCTCCGAGGAAGGTCCGCAGCCGCTCACACTTCAGGCGGTTTCGGCTGAGCTCGATCGTCGCGCCGAGGCACAACACGTTCCGGCTGCGCAGGGTGTCACGGTTTCCACCCTGCATTCGGCAAAGGGCCTGGAGTGGGACGCGGTGGCGTTGCTCGGCATTCACGAGGGATCACTTCCCTTCATCCTGGCCGACTCGCCGGACCAGATCAGTGAAGAACGACGGCTGCTCTACGTCGGTGTGACACGTGCCCGACGACTGTTGCGGATTTCCTGGTCCCGAACCCGAAACGGCAACGGACACCGGCGTACCCCTTCGCACTTCCTCGAGCCGGTGCTGCCTGATTCTCTGCGTGCGCCGGCCAGCCCATCACGTCCCGCGCGGGTCAGCCGGAAATCTGTGCTCTCGCTGCACTGCCGGTCCTGCGGTCGAGCGCTTGCCGAGGCTGCCGAGCGCAAGATCGGCCGACATCTCGGCTGCCCGGCGACGTTCGACGAGCACACGATGGCGGTGCTTCGCGAGTGGCGCCGCCAGGAGGCGGCCGACCAGAAGCTGCCCGCGTACTGTGTCTTTACCGACGCCACGCTGATCGCCATCGCCGAAGCACGGCCGGGCAGTATGGGGGAGTTGATCAAGGTGCAGGGCCTGGGTCCGACTAAGGCGGACCGGTACGGCGAGCATCTGCTGGCGATCATCGCTGCGGAGACCGACCGTACGAGATCATCTTCCTGAGATTTGCCGGCCGCGGAATCTCCGTTCGCGGGCAGCCGTCGCCAAAAAAGTGTTTGCATCCGTTTGCGATACTCCCCTAGGGTTGACGAGGACCTTTTGCTCGCCCGGAGTACGAGGTCGCCCATCGCCAACTCAGAGGCGAGAGGAGGGGTGATGGCTACTTTGCTGACCAGCGGCGCACTAGCCGTGCCGTCGATCATGCCCGAACTCCATCTGTCCTCGCGCCTGCTCGCGACGCGCACGCCAATCGCTGTGCAGATTTCGATCAAGGGCACGCGACTCCCCCATCTCAACCAGCCGGCCACGGACCGGAACTGGCGCCGAATGGGAGAAGTCTGCCCTCAGCGCATGGCTGCGACAACGGAAGTCCAAGGCGCACGTGTCGCCGGATCTGGCGACTACGACGTCACCGATACCAAGTTCTTCACCCGTTTGGAGCCACCCTCCTGTAGTCCGCCGGTGTAAACCACACCGCCGCCTCCAGGCCGTGACTCCCAAACATCCGGGATTCACGGCCTTCGTGTTTCCCGGCCAGATATCTCAGAGTTCGCGACAAGTGCGACTCATGATCAGAAAAGTAGGCCGACATGTATGACACAGGAGGCGGCCCGATGGTCGTTACCCGGGGGGTCGCCGAACTGCCTTGTCGATTGGTGGATCCGGATCTGTTCTTCGCTGAGGCACCCGCCGATGTCGAAGAGGCGAAGGCGCTGTGCTTGGACTGCCCAGTTCGGGCGGCGTGCTTGGCTGGCGCCCTGAAGCGGCGCGAGCCATGGGGCGTCTGGGGCGGTGAGCTGTTCGTTGCCGGCGTGATCGTAGCTCGCAAGCGGCCGCGGGGCCGTCCCCGGAAGTATCCGGTTGCCGACCCATTTGCTCCCGCGGCTAAGAACGAGGCAGCTGCATGACTGACGACGCGATGCGGCAACTCAACAAAAATTGCGGCGATTCTCCCGTATGGCGCGGCAGTGTGCCGCTAGCATCATCGCTGTTTGAGAGCTGCTCGCGGATATCGACGCTCGCAGCTACGGAACGGCTTGCATCATCAACACGCGGCACAGCCTCGAGGCTCCCCTTCGGGTCGAAAGTGGAGTCCTGGCCTCCCCAGCCAAGCGCGTGCCCGCGACCCAGCCCCCACGCTGTGCCGCGCGTTGATAATGCAAGCCGTTTCGGCTTTTCTTATTGCGGGTCTGCGTAGCCTGGAAGAAACTCTTCGAGTACCTGGCCGAACGCTGCTCGGGCGTTCAATTGCGAGAGAACAGCCAACCCGCCCAGCCATACCCGATGGATCAGTAGGTAGCTCGGCGGGAGGTTCAGCTTCATCGCCACCCCACCCGAGGCATGTGGGTCGCGCACTCGGATGAACTGCTCCCGCATCCAATCGCGATTGAACTGGAACTCCGGCACCGCTGCCGGCTCCACGAACGGGCTGAGGTAATCCAACAAGTCCTCAGCGTCGATGTCTGAGGCGACGAAGCCTTCCTGGTGCAGACCCTCGGCGACCTGACGCGCGTCGCCCTGCTGAGCAATTCTCAAGATCCGGCCCATCGCTGGGGGAAGCCCGTCAGGCAGGCGCGCCACCAGCCCGAAGTCGACCACCCCAAGCCGGCCATCTTTCATGAGCTTGAAGTTTCCGGGGTGGGGATCGGCATGTAGCAGACCAGCCCGGCTAGGCCCTGCGAAAAGGAATCGCACGTACTGCAAGGCGGCCGCGTTGCGCTTCCTCACCGAAAGGTGTGCTGCTGACGACAGCGGTGCGCCTTCGACCCACTCACTGACCATGACCTTCGGCGTACTCGCCAGCACAGAAGGTACGTAGAACTCCTTGCTGCCGGCGAAGCCGACAGCGGCTTGCTGCTGGGAGCCCGACTCGAGCCGGTAGTCCAATTCTTCGGTGACCCTGGCAGTGAGTTCGTCGACCAGCGAACTCACATCCATCCCGCCAGCCAGCGGCGCAAAGACCTTCGACAGCCGTCCGATCTGGCGGAGATCTGACCGCAAGGCCTCGTCCGCGCCCGGATATTGGACCTTAACTGCCACCGTGCGTCCGTCTGCCCAGGTGGCCCGATGCACCTGACCGATGGATGCGGCTGCGGCGGGCAGCGGATCGAAATCAGCGAAGGATTGGCGCCACCGCGTACCGAGCTCGCGCCCCAACACGGCGTGCACCCGTGATGTCGGCATCGGCGGTGCCGCGTCTTGCAGTCGCGCCAGATGTGCTCGGTACGGCGCTGCCACGTCCTCCGGGAGCACGGACTCGAAGAGGCTCAGCGCCTGCCCGAACTTCATGGCGCCGCCTTTGAGCTCTCCCAACACACGGAAGAGCTGCTCAGCTGCACGCTGCTGCAACTGCTCACTCACTTCGTCGGCTGGCGCCCCACCCAATCGCCGCCCTAGCCCGAGCGTCGCGCGGCCAGCAACACCGAGGGGCAACGAAGCAAGTTTCGCGCCGCGACGGAATGCGGAACGGGCCAGCGAATTGCCGTCGATGTCCGCCGCCAGATGCCGCTCGGCACCGTTGGTCGGCTTGGCGGGCTGGTCGTCCATGGCCCCTATTCTGTATGGCTGAACCAACCGCAACCGCAGCTGGCATGGACTGGCCAACGACGCAGTCGGGTAACGAAATCCGGCCAACTGAGCTCAAGTGTCGCGCCTGCACATTCCGGCAGTTCCCCATGAAGGAATCCCAGAGCCTGCGCTGCGGCGACTGAGGCGGCCCACGCAAGCAGTGCTGGCGGGGATTCCAGACGCACTCGGGACAGCTGGGTGAGGACGACCGGCCACTGAGGATCCGCATCGCTACGGGCCAGGTCGGCGCAGCGCAGACATGATGTCTGGCCGGCAAGAACCAGCGGCCCAACGCTCACTCCGTTCCCCCAGCAGCGCACAACCAGATGTGGTTGATCAATACGCAGCAGATGATCAGTGATTACGCGATCAAGCTCTGGGTTGTCACACGCCACGATGGTGAGATCCAGCGGCGCGGCCTCGGGCTTTGACCAATGACTCACGGTTGAGATGGTTGAACTCGCCTCGGCGAGAGCGGAGCGCAGTGCCTCTGCTCGCGAGGTCAGCACACCAGCGGACGGGTAGAGCGTCAGGTCGGGCGGCTCGTTGTCGTAGACATAGAGAGTTCCGAGTCCGCTGGCCACCAGTACCCGGGCAATCTGAGAACCCAGCGGTCCGGCACCAATAAGCCGCACTTGCAACGGGGTTAGAGCTGCGGTGTAGGCCGCCGCGCCGCGTTCCATCAGCAGCCCGGCCGCATCGAGTGCCCCCAACGCCCATCTCACGTCCCGCTTGCTGAGTCCGGCCGCTTGGGCCGCATGCCGTATCGCACTGATGGGCTGCGCGCCATTAAGCAGAGTGAGCAGCGCGCCAATACCCTTGCCCCGGAAGATGAGAGCCGCGTGCGGATCGACACCAACTTGGACCTCGTGGTTGGTCCGCTGGATGACCGGCGCGTACGGCACGAGCCTCGGATGCTCCAGCGACGGACGCGAGATGGTTCGGGATCTCTGTGTGTTCACCGGGCCAGTCTCTGGCTAGCCGGGTGCGACGAACGCGCTATCCACAGCCGAAATAGAGTCGATCGGCGAGGGCATATCAAGAGATCAAGCAGCGGCAGCGAACAATTCAACGTTGTACCGCGTAGCGAAGCAGCACATTATTGGAACCCTCAAATCGGCGAGTATCAAGCAAAGCCAGGTCAACCGGAGCGTCGAAGAGCGGTGTCCCTTCCCCCAATGCGGCGGGACCGACCATGAGGTGGAGTTCGTCGACCAGGTCTTGCGCCAAGAGACCGTTCCATGTCGTTCGGCTGCCGAAAATGAGGATGTCCCCGGTACCGCGGTCCTTTTCTGCCGACAGCCAGTCCACAGCCTCGGCCCGTCCGATCACAGTGGTTACTCGATGCCACGGGTTGTCGACGGGCACCGCATAAGTGTCACTGATCACTGTCTTCGGGAGGCGGTTGTAGATACGGCTCAGCTCACGATTGCCGGGACTCAGAGCCCGATTGTCGGGATCGTCGGGAGCATCCGCGATGCCCGGCCAGTAGGAGCTGAAGCCCTCGAATGAGGTTCGACCGAGCAGGACAGTGCCCGCCGCCTGAATCCGCTCAAGGTTGTATGCATCGAAGGCATCGTCCATGTTCATGGCCATGACGTCTTGTCCCGGGCCCTCGTAGTAGCCATCCAAGGACATGATGTTGTTCACGATGACCTGGCGCATGCTGGCTCCTGGAGATGTGGATGACGCACGCATTCGAATGGAGGTGGCCGTCTGGCTTAGACGTGTATCAGGGACGGCCCCTGACGGCCGTCCCTGAATCGTTGCTCTGGTCTTGCTGCGCTAGGCCCTGCCGAGAATGCGGTTGAGGTTCGTGCCGCACACCGGGCACTTAGCCTTCGCCATCCGGGTGCCCTTCTCGTTGACGTGTACTTCGCCGGAGGCCTCCCGCTTCGCTTTGCATTTCACGCAGTAGAACTCCCCGCTGTACGTCTCCGCCATGACTTCTCCTTGCTCGATGTTCGTCCCCACACTGCTCGCAGCTGCGGGACCTCGCGGTACGTCATCGACCGTTCAACCGGCCGCCCTAACCCGTGCGACCGTCATCTCGACAAACGCCATACCGCTTGGACGCCCGTAACTCTACGCGAGCGGACAGGGAGCGCTGGCGCACCATGCAAGAAAAGGACGAAACCTCCAGGGACATCGGGATCGCTAGCCTTCCCCTGCGAGCGTGCCGACCATCTGGAGGTTTCGTGATCGGAACGCTATAGCCACCAATGCGCGCCGTCAAACGATTCTAAAAAAGCCACTTTCCAACAAATGTGGACAAGCGTGTGGACACGATGTGCACTCCTGGGTTGGTTTGTGGATCTCACTCATCCCCAGACTTCCACCTAGGCGTGAGCTGTGTGGAAACCTCTTGTCGCAGTGGTCTGCTCTACTTTGTCTGACTATGTATACGCCAGTCTCAACTGCTTATTCAGGCTCTGAAGCGAGGTAGGTTGTCTCCTGCCGTCCAAGTCTCCAGCTCACACTGCCGGCAGCCGTTTGCTGGCCGGTCGCGTCGGAAGGGACATCGTGACTCAGCCACCGCTGCCGCTGCCTAGACGCGCGGGTAAGGCCAAGAAGGGCCATCGGATGCAGCGGACGACGGGCGGTGAATCTTCGCAGCCGGCGGCAGCCGCTCCTGGTCCGCGGGTCGAGGTTCGTCGGAGCAGTCGTCGTACCCGGACGGTGACCGCCTACCGCGAGCGCGACACCATCGTCGTCTTGATCCCACAACGCATGTCAAAGGCCGATGAGCAGACGTTCGTCCAGGACATGGTGCAAAAGGTGCTCGCCCGAGAGGCGCGAACGTCGGCACCGCGGGGCGATGAAGCACTAGCTGCGCGGGCTCGCGAGCTGTCCGCGACCTACTTGGCACCGGCTCTCAACCAGATGCCCGAGCCGACCGCCGTTTCTTGGGTGACGAACCAACAGCAGCGCTGGGGCTCCTGCACACCCAGCACAGGTTTGATCAGACTGTCCCACCGCCTGCAGTCCTTGCCGGTGTGGGTTGTTGATTACGTGCTGCTTCATGAGCTTGCCCACTTGGTGGAGCCGACACATTCTGATCGTTTCTGGAGCCTTGTCGGCCGGTATCCGGTGGCAGAGAAGGCCAAGGGTTACCTGGAGGGATACCTTGCGGGCCAGGGCCGGGAAGCTGAGGCGCCTGATGTCGACTGAAGCTGTGGCTGGACGCCGCGCAGCGCTGGTACTGGCCCGCTATGAGGCTTCAAGTGCTGCGCCAGAGGGCATCGATCCGGCCAGCTTCGCCGCAGCATGCTTGCTTGACTCCTATGAGGTCGTGGCGGACCTGATTGGGGTCAAGTCTGGGATCGCCGGCCCGCCTTCGGTGGGCGACATGCTGTGGCCCGACGCTTTGCATCTCCCGGCTGACACTACGGTGGGTGCCCTCGCGGATCGACTGAGTGGGCTCGCCGACGAGTTGGTCGTGCTGCCTGCGGATCTGCCTGATCTGCCAGGACTGGTGCTCGCCAAGTTGTTCAAGGTCCTTCACCGGACAGACATCGCGATCGCACCGGAACGATCCGGAACCGGTTGCGCGGCAATCGGAGTCCACCTGCCGCTGGCAGGCTGGATTCCCGACGACGCGTTCGACCTTGACCAGAACCCATACCAGCGGCTGAGCGCAATTGCACCCCGCCGCAGCCGCTGCGTGCTTACGCCTGCCTGGCATCGACTGCGGACGCCGGCTGATGTCAGCAGACTCGATCCAGGTCTGGAAGGGTGGGAGGAAACCAGAGCGCTGTTGGCAGGTCGGGCACTTGCAACCGAGTGATGGATAGTCCACCGGCCACGGCCTCGTCCCACTGGAATGTCGGAGAAACTCTGGCCGATCGCTTCCGAGCACATGTTCGCAACGCCGAGCATCTCTATGGGTACGCCATCCGAGGTATGGCAGAGGATTGGGAGGCTGGCGGCCCCGTCCGCGAGGTGTGTCGCGGATATGAAAATGCCCCCCGTGGGGCGGTAATCGATCTTCCACTGCTGGCTGGCATATTTCGGCTCGTACTGACTGGCCGGGCTCCGGAGCTGGTGAGGTTTTATCCCTGCCTCGGCGGCACTGCGCCCGCGTCACAAGCTTGGCCGGTCATACGTCAGGTGATTGGTGCGCACGTCGAGGAGATGCATGCCGCCCTCGCGGTTCCGCCGCAGACCAACGAGGTCGGTCGATCGGCTGCCTTGCTCGCCGGCCTATTTGATCTTGTCGCTGCCTCGGGCGTACGCCGCATCCGGCTGCTTGAGCTTGGGGCGAGCGCGGGTCTTAACCTATTGCTCGACAAATACGCGTATCGCGGCACATCGTGGCACTTCGGCTCCATGGATTCGAAACTCCAATTTGTGGACCCCATCGAGGGTCCAATTCAGCCTGAACCATTTGTAATCAGTGACCGCGCGGGTTGCGATCTTCATCCCGTGGACGCCGGCACGGTCGAGGGCCGGTTGTTACTGACTTCATTCGTCTGGCCCTTCGACCTGCATCGCCATGACCGCCTCAGGTCGGCATTAGCAGTGGCGACGATGCATCCGATGCACATCGACAAAGCAATGGCAAGCAGCTGGTTGCCCGCCGCGCTGGGCGTCAATCATGATGGACTACCGGTTGTCTGGCACTCGATCACCCAGATGTATTGGCCGAGCGAGGAAGTCACCGCCGTTCAGAGCATCCTGACGAACTACGGCGCACGGCAGCGGCTCGGGGAAGTGAGTTTGGAATACGACTTTCGTGATCAACGGGCGGTCAAACCTGAGCTGCGTACCCGGCTCTGGAGTCCGGACTCCGGCAATCCGATTCGAGAGCGCCTGGTTGGAGCCGCGCACGACCACGGCATTCCAGTCACGCTCGCAGACACCGTGTCGACGGAATCCAGTTGAGCCATCGGTCAACTGGATTCTGACAGGTCGGCAAGCAACTCGCGCTTCAAGGCGGCAGCAAGCCAGTCTCGGTAGCTCTCCGAGGTCCAACTGCGCTCATGAACCAGTAGGTCGTGCACTAGGGTAGAACAGAGTGTCCAGATGATGTCCCGGGCGGCCTCCGCCGACAAATCTGAACGCAACGCGCGGCTCTCTGCGAGCTGCGCGGCGAGCCCGCCTAATCCATGCAGGCGCCTTGCCTCTATACCGTTCAACACGTCCCGCAACTCAGGATCACTGTCGGCGGCAGCCACAAGGACTCGATACAGCGCGCTGGACCTGCCATGGACTCCTGGCTGGGTGGCTGCATAACGCTCGAGCTTTCGCCGCGGATCGGTCTCCTCGATGACCGCTCTAATTGCTGGGCGTTCTGCGGGCGGCAGCTCAGCCCGTTCTGATCCTCCGGCGAGCGCCGCCTCTAGGACGGCTTTGAACAGCCCAGCCTTGCTGCCGAATGCGCGGTAGATGGTCTCCACGACGACGCCAGCTTCCGAGGCGATCACTGGCATCGATGTCCCGACGTAACCCCGCTGCCGGAAGAGCTTGTCGGCTGCAGCCTCGATGTCCCGACGCGTGGCGGCAGCCTGCTCGCGACGGCGCCGGGAATCGTACCGACGGCGAGGCTTGACGGTATGTTCCATTAAGTGGAATACTCCTGACATTAATTCAGTACTGTTCTACTTAATTGTAACAGGAGGAATCATCATGGCCGAGGAACTTAAGGCGAAGGCGCGTCGGATCTGGGAGGAGATCTTCCCCAACGCGGACCTCACCGGTCTTTCCGACGTGATCGCGGAAGATTCGGTCGACCATTCGGCGCGCCCGGACGAGTTGCAAGGCCTTGCCGGCGTGCAACAAACCGTGCTCTGGCTTGGAACGGTCTTCAGTGACCAGCGTTGGGAGATCCGCCGCGTCATCGGCGAATGCGATCTGGTAGTCGTCTACTGCACCCTGCATGGTCGGCATACTGGCGACCTGATGGGCATCCCGCCCACGAATCGGGAGATTGCTATGGATTACGTCCACATCTTGCGCTTCAGCGACGGCAAGGCGGTTGAGCATTGGAGTGTCCGCGATGACCTGGCACTCATGCGCCAACTGGGCGCGCTGCCCGTGCGACCAGCAGCAGTCGCGGCGGCGAGCTAGTGACTTGTCGGAACCGCGCTGCGCCAAACCCGAAGGCTAAACGAGTGGGCGGATTGGGCCGCGACTAAGCGGCACAACCAGCCCATCTGCAAATGGCTCAACAGCGCTACTGGTCTCTGGACAAGTCGCAAGCTCATGCGACGAGTGCTCCCGCTGACAGGAGAACGCAGGTGGTCGCTCGGGTCACGTGACGGCCGGTCGTGACCTAGCCAGCTGCCGCGATCTGAGCTACCAGCCGAGCCGTACGCCGGCGGCACGCACCAGCGACACGACAGAATCGTCCACCTCGGGTAGCTGATCATGAGGAAACCAGCGCACGTCCAGCGATTCCTCGCCGACATCGGGTCTTAGGTGAGTCGCGAATACCAGATACTGCACGTCCAGGTGGTATGTGGGTCGAGTGGGGCCGCAGGGCACCTCGTGCTTGGAGAGCAAAAGCGGAGAGGGCTCAAGTCGGAGATCTGCTAAGCCGCTCTCCTCAAGGGCCTCCCGCTCTGCCGCGGCCTCCAGGCTGGGATCGGTCGATTCGATATGGCCACCGGTCTGCAGCCACCTTCCCAGTCGGGCGTGCAAAGTGAGCAGCACCATCTGCTCGGCTGCGGCACAGATCAACGAGCTAGCGGTGAGATGCGCACCAACGCAAGCTCGAGACCAGCCGCCACGCTGCCGGGCAAGATGATCAAGATAGTGCCGCCGCAGTTGATCTTGTTTTAAGTTTGGCGCTGCCCAGGTCTGCAAGGTCCGGCGACAGCTGAGCTCTAGACCTGCTGTCGGCGGATCAACTGCTCGAATTCTCGTCGCCTTCGTTGCTCTCGCCTTTGAGCAGCTCCTCCAAGGCGCTGTCGAAGTCGGTGGTGTCGGCACCTTCGGAGTGGGTCTCGCCGGCGACAAAGCCCAAGGGATCATCAAGATCAGCCGAGGTGGGCACCAGGTCTGGATGCGACCAGACGGCGTCCCGACCATCGATCCCTCTGGCGTCGCGCAGCGCCGCCCAGAGGTTGGCAGCGTCACGCATCCGGCGAGGTCGCAGCTCAAGTCCTACCAATGTCGCGAACGTCTCCTCAGCCGGACCTCCTGTGGCACGAGCCCGGCGTACGGCCTCCGCCAGGGCGACCGCCGATGGCATCCACTGGGCCGTCGCCTGCGTGACTACCTCGTCAACCCAGCCCTCGACGAGCGCCAGCATGGTTTCCAGTCGCTCCAGAGTGGCCAGCTGCTCAGGAGTCTTCTGCGGCTCGAACAGGCCACCTTCCAGCGACGAGGTCAGCTCCTCGAGATTGCTGGCATCGAGCTGGCTGACCGCCTGTTCCAGCGCGGAAGTGTCGATGGTGATGCCCCTGGCGTACTGCTCAACCAGAGCCAGCATCTGCGATCGCAGCCAACCTGCCGCGGCGAAGAGCCGCTGCCGCGCGCATTCTCGTAGCGCCAGATAGAGGGTGACATCCTCAGCCGACTGTTCCAGGCCCTCTCCGAATGCCTTGATGTTGGTCGGCAACAGTGCCACGTGACCCGGCTCGCTCAGCGGCAGGCCGATGTCAGTGGCGCCGACCACCTCGGTGGCCAGATTGCCCAGGCCCTGCCCGAGCTGGAGGCCGAACATGCTCGCACCTGAGGTGCGCAGCATTGGCCGCAGCATCTTCTCCATGCCCGCCAGTCCGGCCATACCCGCGGTCTCCTCGGTGGTGCCGAAGTTCAGCGCTCCCTCCATCGCGTCGGCGATGTGCAAGGCGACTGGCTCCACGAGACGCCGCCATACCGGCATGGTTTGCTCGATCCATTCGGCCCGGCTCCACGCGGCCACCGTGGTACTCACCCGCGGGAACGTGGTCGCCTGGTCGAGCCAGATCTCTGCGAGCGAGACTGCTTCGGTGATGGCACGCTGCTGCGCCGAGTCGGGGGTTGGGTCTGGACCAAGCGAGGCGACGGTCTTGCGCGCGGTGTCCTTGGTCACGTCCCAGTTCACGCCCGATCCGGGGTCGGTCGGGCCGCTGGTGAACATCGAGCCGGCGCCGCCGAGCATCGCAAAGGCGCTTTGCAACTGAGCCGCGAGGGCGTTCATGTCGCCGCCGGCAAGTGATGAGAAAAACGCTTCGAATGGGTTGCTGGGGTCGCCGCTCTTGCCGGAGGGGTCGTCAGGGCTCTTGCCTGACCCGCCCGAACCGCCCAGACGGTAGGGCTCGGGTGGATTCTCTCGAGGCGTCGTCTCGTCGTCCTCGGGCTGGTCGGCCGGATCTGGCGTTCGATCCTCGGCCATGTTGACTCCTGACAGGTTGCTGATTTCTGTGGAGCTCCTCGCGCGATTGCCGCCGCTCGCAGCTCGATCTTGTGGTCATTCCACCGTACGCGGAAGCCTGTGTCTTCGCCCGGGAGTGACCCGCTGATCGCTAACAGCTCAATTTGATTTGGAACGGCTCGCGGATCGCGCGGCGTTGAATGGCTCCCGCCGCTGCGCGGCCGAGCGATTTTCCGACGCTCCAGTCATCGGCTCGCGATCTGACTGCCAGGTAGGTTCCTCGTACTAAGGTCAAGGCATGCCATCGAAGGTTCGCGAGGTCGGCATCAGCGAGTCGCCGCTCAGTGTCGACTACGCACTTCGCCTGGTATCAGGTCCGGCGGTTGGTGGCATCGCATTATTCGTCGGGACGGTGCGCGATTCCGATCACGGAGCTGATGTCGTCTCGCTTGATTACACCCAGCATCCCAGCGCCGTTGAGGCGCTGACCAGATGCGCCCAGGAGACTGCTGACCATCACGATGTGCTCACGATCGCGGTCCAGCATCGCGTGGGACACCTCGAGGTCGGAGATGTTGCGGTGGTCGTGGCCGTCGGGGCAGTTCATCGCGGTGAGGCGCTGGCGGCCTGCGCGCACTTGATCAACACTCTGAAGGCGGAGGTGCCGATCTGGAAAGAACAGCACTTCGTCTCTGGGGGGTCCGAGTGGGTGGGACTGACGGGCGAAGACAGTGAGCGGCGGGATGAACCTGTCCAAGCCCAGGACTCCGCCCTTCGACAGGCTCAGGGCGCAGAGTCTCGGGCTCAGGGCGTAGTCGGGTAGGCCGTGACCCGTCAGACCTGGACCGCATTCGTCTCGGCGCTAGCGTTCATCTGCTTGGCCGTCTTGCTCGTTGTGGTTCCTGTGCCATTTGTCAGCTGGACCCCGGGTGGCACCCGGGACACCCTCGGCAACGTGGGCAACGAGCCCATGATCAAGGTCGAGGGAATCGACACCTATCCCACGACCGGCCGGCTGGACATGACCATCGTTGCGATCACTCCCGCCGATGCCCGGCTCAGCCTGCCGCAAGCCTTGCTGGCGTACTGGCTACCGCACCGCGACGCGCTGCCGCGCGATGCCGTATATGCGCCCGGCAAATCGGCCGAGCAGGTGGAAAACGAGGACGCCGACATGATGGAGACGGCCCAAGACGATGCGGTGGTGGCCGCTTTGCGTGCCGATGGGCGGCAGGTCACCGAGATGCCCGCCATCTTCTCAGTCACGGTCGGAGGCCCTGCGCACAAGTTGTTGCTTCCGGGTGATCTGGTGGTGTCGGTCGACGGCATAGCTACTCCTGACGACGACGCGGTGCGGGAGCGGATTCGCTCCCACCGGATAGGCGAGAAGGTGAGGTTCGTCGTCATCCGGAACAAGGTCCAGACCGACGTAACCGTGACGACGGTCGAGTCGAATGTGCAATCAGACGTACCCGTGGTTGGCATCACGCTGGCGACGGGCTACCGCTACGATCCGGAGATTTCCTTCGACCTGGGGCAGCAGATCGGCGGTCCGAGCGCTGGTCTGGTGTTCGCCCTGGCTATCTATGACAAGATCACTGCCGGACCACTGCTGGCCGGCCGCCATTTCGCCGGCACTGGCAAGATCACGCCGGACGGAGATGTGCAAGCCATTGGTGGGATTCAGGAGAAGATCTCGGCCGCCGAGAAGGCTGGTGCTACTGCCTTCTTCGTCCCGGCGAACAACTGCCGCGACCTCGACGAAGTGGGTACTGACATGACTCTGATCAAGATCTCGACGCTCAACGACGCCATCAAGGCCGTGCGGGCCGTCGACAGCGACGGCGACACGGCCGCACTTCCGCACTGCTGATGAGGCATCCTTTCAGCCCAGAACATCTAGGATTCCGAACTGCCTGCGGAGCACGCGCATACGCTGACATGAGCACAGGTGCAGACGCACCGTGGAACCGCTCAGACCAGCTGGGTCGTTGCTGAGACGACGAGTGATGTAGAAGCGGTTGAGGAGAGATGAGTTTGAGCACCCTGCGGGTCGGCCGGCGACGAAG
>Ga0081455_10003844_pt1 | contig 17124 bp, 15 predicted proteins | sample TabmetS3T2R1_FD_70207 | JGI IMG/M metagenome (GOLD analysis project Ga0081455, IMG submission 70207) | Tabebuia heterophylla rhizosphere microbial communities from the University of Puerto Rico - S3T2R1 | ecosystem: Host-associated > Plants > Roots > Rhizosphere ...
GACGATCCGCCACTTGTGGCGGGCGCTGAGCGCCACGCGTGACCGACGGCGGCGCCACGAGTGACCGACGGCGGCGCCACGAGTGACCGATCAACGCGCCACGAGTGACCGATCAACGCGCCACGAGTGACGGATCGTCGGTCAGCCGCGGAGGGTGTGGTCGACGAGGGCGCGGAGCTCGGCGTACGCGCGGGAGTCGCTGACGCCGATCCGGCCGGTGATGCCGCCACGCTGGATGTCGAGCATCGTCTGCGTCACGACGTCGGCCACGAAACGGGCATGCACCTTGCGGAATCGGCCGGCGCGTACTCCCTCGCTGATCAGGGTTCGGACCCGCTCGGCGGCGGCCGCGGTGTTGCGTTCGTAGACCTCTCGAGCCGGCGCGAACGCCGCCACGTCGTCGAGGAACTCCCGACTGGCCGGGGTCAGCGCCGCCGCGACGGCGTCGAGATAGGCCTCGACCCGATCGCTCAACGGCGCTGCTGCCACAGCCGCCTCTACCTCGGTCGTCGACTCCCGGAAGAACTGCCGCACGGCCACCACCACCAACTCGGACTTGCTCGGCGCGAGCTGATAGAGCGTCGACTTCGAGCAATGCAGCTCGCGGGCGAGATCCTCGACGGTCAGCCGGCCGAAGCCGTGCCGGAGCAGGTAGCCGACGAGCCGCTCCCGAAGCTGAGCCTGGCGGTCGGGCCCGGTGGTCTGGACGACGGGCTGGAGTACCATAGCGAGTACCAGAGTACTTCACCCAGTACTCGTCCCTCCGGATCCGCGCCGATGGAGATCCCATGCCTGTGGACCGACTGCTTCCGACGCCCGAGGCGTACGACCTGCTCGATCTGACCCGTGAGCTGGCCGCCAAGGAGCTCGAGCCGCATGCCTCCGAGGCCGAGGCGGCCGGCCGGTTCCCGCGCGAGGCGTTCCGTACGATCGGCGCAGCCGGACTGCTGGGCCTGCCCTACCCAGACGAGTACGGCGGCGGCGACCAGCCGTACGAGGTATATCTCCAGATGCTCGAGGAGATCGCGAACGCCTGGCTCACGGTCGGCGTCGGCACCAGCGTCCACACGCTCTCGGCCTACGGCATCGCGTCGGCGGGCAGCGAGGAGCAGCGCAAGCGCCTGCTGCCCGATGCGATCGGCGGCGATCTGCTCGGTGCCTACTGCCTGTCCGAGCCGCAGGCCGGCTCCGACGTCGCCGCCATGACGACTCGGGCGGTTCGCGACGGCGACACCTACGTCGTCAACGGCGTCAAGGCCTGGATCAGCCACGGCGGCGAGGCCGACTTCTACCTGCTCTTCGCCCGGACGAGTGACGATCGGACCAAGGGCATCAGCGCGTTCTACGTTCCGGCCGACGCTGACGGCCTGTTGTTCGGCGCGCCCGAGCACAAGATGGGCATGACCGGGTCGACGACCACCCAGATGATCCTCGAGGACGCCCGGATTCCGGTGGCGAACCGGCTCGGCGACGAGGGCGTCGGGATGCGGTTGGCGTTGTCAGCCCTCGACTCGGGGCGGCTCGGCATCGCCGCCTGCGCGACTGGACTCGCCCAGGCCGCGCTGGACGTCGCGGTGGAGTACGCCGGGGAGAGGCGGCAGTTCGGCCAGCCGATCGGGGAGTTCCAGGGCATCCAGTTCCTGCTCGCCGACATGGCGGCGGCTGTCGAGTCGGCGCGGGCGACGTACCTGCACGCGGCCCGGCTGCGAGATGCCGGTCGACCGTTCGGGCGGCCCGCGTCGATCGCCAAGCTCACCTGTACCGATGCGGCGATGCGGGTCACGACCGACGCCGTGCAGGTGCTCGGCGGCTACGGCTACACCCGCGACTTCCCGGTCGAGCGCTACATGCGAGAGGCCAAGGTGACCCAGATCTTCGAGGGCACCAACCAGATCCAGCGCCTCGTCATCGCGCGCGATCTGCTCCGCTAGCTGACAAGGTGAATGTCGGACTCGTCGGGCTCGGGATAGAGATCCTGGAAACGGGGGACCAAATGCCCGACCCCACCCGATGACGCGGCTTCAAAATGGGCGCAAATCAGCCCAGTCCAGCATTTGGGGGTACCGCGCCGTGGCGACGATCCGCCTGCCTGTCCTGTCAGCCGTCGACTTCGAGCGAGTCGGCTAGATGGGCACCGACGAGGTACGCCGGGGTCAGATCAGCCGACGCATGCTGCTCCGCGGCGCCGCGACGTCCACGGTTGCTGGCGCGGCATGGACCCAACTGCCGGCAACGGCGTCGGCGGCAACCCCGCCCACGAACTGGCTCGGGTCGTCCTACTGGGCGAACCGGCTGCGGGACTGGGTCCTGCGCGACGGCCGGATCGAATGCGTGGCCGGGGCGGGCAACCGCCTGGTACGTACGGTGGCGCTCCTGACCCGCACCCTGACTGGCGCACCTGCTGAGGTCCGAGCCCGGACCGGCACGCTCCAACTCGGCAACGGCTACTCCGGATTCCTGATCGGCACCGGGACGCCCGAGTCGCATCCACTCTCCGCAGCGCTTGTCTTCACCGCGAGCGGCACCGGTGGCGGCATCTTCTGCGCCTACGACTCGGACGGGACGGTCCGATTCCGCGATCACACCGACGAGCGGGCCCAGTTCAAGTACGCGAATCTGCCGGCTGCGGCGACCGGTCCGCATCCGAGTCGTCGCCAGGATGAGGACGTCGACCTCGTACTGACGGTGTCCGACGACGGACCGGGTCGGGTACAACTGCGGCTGCGCGCCACCGACGATCGGACCGGGCGACTGCTGTCCGAGGCGACCATGCGCAACGTCGACCTGAGCCGCGTACGAGGCGGCATCTCAATCGTCTCGTCGAACCGCGGAACGTCGGGCGCCCGCTACTGGTTCCGGGGCGTGAGTGCCTCGGGCGTGGGGGTGGGGACGCATCCGGAGCGAGCCTTCGGACCGGTCGCCGGAACGCTGTTCAGCCAGGCCGGATCGGTCCTGCGGATGACCGTCCAGATGTTGCCCGACCAGGCGGTGCGCGGCGTCCAGGTCGTACTCCAGACGCTGGAGCCGAACGGCAGTTGGCTAACTCGCGCCAGCGACTCGGTCGGGGTCGGCTTCACCGCGCGGTTCGTCGTCGGTGACTGGCCGCGTGGGCGAGCGGTGTCCTATCGGGTGGTGATCCCGTCCGCCGTCGGCTGGACCGGGACCGTTCCGGCCGAGCCTACGCAAGGAGTCGTGGCCGCATCGATCAACTGCGTCAAGGCATCGCATCGACAGACCGACAGCGCGACCAGCGGTGCGGCCCTCCTGCCGGGCTCGCATCCGCTGGGCCTCTACACCGGCGCCAACATCTACTTCCCGTACGAGGAGCTGGTCGCGAGCGTCGAGGCTCAAGACCCCGACCTGCTGGTCGTGCATGGCGACCAGTTCTACGAGAACAGCCCGACTACCAAGGGCGCGGCGAACGAGCTGGAGTACCTCTACAAGTACCTGCTCTGGCTGTGGTCGTTCCGGGAGCTGACCCGCCGGATCCCAACGATCGTCCTGGTCGACGACCACGACGTCTTCCAGCCGAACCTCTGGGGTGCGGGCGGAGTGTCGGCTCCGGCCAACAACGTCGACGCGGGTGGCTACGTCGCTCCGGCCGACTTCGTCAACATGGTCCAGCGGGTGCAGTGCGGGCACAATCCGGCGCCCTACGACCCGACTCCGGTCGCGCGCGGCATCGGCGTCTACTACACGTCGTTCGCGTACGGCGGCGTGAGCTGGGCCGTCGTCGAGGACCGCAAGTTCAAGACCGGGCCGGACAGCCCTGCGGCGACCACCAACCCGCGGCTGCTCGGTGACCGGCAGGAGGACTTCCTGCGGGCCTGGGCGGGCCAGCATCCGGGGCTCCCGAAGGTGATGCTCAGCCAGACCGTCTACGCCGCGGTTCACACCGATGAGGCCGGCGCCCCGAAGCCCGACACCGACACGAACGGCTGGCCGCGACCCGCTCGCGACCGGGCGCTGCGGCTGATCAAGAACGCCGGCGCGGTGATGCTCGCGGGCGATCAGCATCTCGGCACCCTGGTACGGCACGGGATCGACCGCTTCGACGACGGCCCGGTCCAGTTCACCTCGCCGGCCGGATCGACCAGCTTCCAACGGTGGTTCGAGCCGGCCGGCAACCTCCGGCGGGACCGGGGCACGCCGTACACCGGCGAGTGGACCGACGGTTTCGGCAACCGGCTGCTGAGCCTGGCCGTAATTAATCCATCGTTCTCCCAGGCCGAGTTCCGGCTGGCCTATCCGAACGCCAACGTCTTCGGCGACCGAGCCCTGAAGAACGAGGGCTACGGCATCCTCCGGGTCGACACTGGGTCGCGGCAGTTCACGTTCGAGTGCTGGCGTTGGGACAGTGATCCGAACGACCCGGGCGCCCAGCAGTACCCCGGGTGGCCGTACGTCCTGTCCTTCGACGACGTCTGAGGTCGTAGGCGTCAGATGCCGGTGGTCTCGGCCGCCTGGACTGTGGCCGCGCGGTCGGGGAGCACGTCGTCGATGTACGACCGGGCCACCTCGAAGAAGTCGATCTCCTTGCCGGCTGCCTCGGACAGGAACCAGCGGTGGACCAGGACGTCGTGGAACAGCTCGGCCGGCTCGATGGCGCCACGCAGCTCCGCCGGGACCAGGGCCAGCAGCGGCTCGTAGACATCGGTCAGCCAGCGATGGGCGACCACCATCGGGTCATCGGCCTGCATGTCATAGGCCGCGGCGTAGGCGTCCATGTCATTGAGCAGCCGCCTGGCCTGACTCTCCTCGACGTCGAGGCCGGTCAGCCCCTGCAGTCGCCGAGCGTGATGTCCGGCCTCGACGACCTTCGGCTGGATCCGTACGGTGCTGCCGTCCCAGTCGGTGACGATGTCGAGCTCGTCGACGTCGAAGCCGAGGTCGTTGAGCTGCTCGATCCGCTGCTCGATCCGCCACATGTCGTCGGTGCTGAACTCCTCGACACCAGTCAGCCCCTCCCAGAGCTTGCCGTAGCGATCCTCGATCCGATCGACGAGATCGACCGGATCGATCTCTGAGCCGAGCAGTTCGCCGGCCTGCAGGTCGAGCAGCTCGCCGAACACGTTCACCCGCAGGATCTCGAGATCATGGGACCGCTGGCCGTCGGTGAGCTGGTCGTGCAGCTCGCCGGTCTCGGCGTCGACGAGATAGGCCGAGAACTCCCCGGCGGCCCGGCGGAACAGGGTGTTGGACAGCGAACAGTCGCCCCAGAAGAACCCGTCGAGATGCAGCCGCACGAGCAGGACGACCAGCGCGTCGACGACTCGGTCGAGGGTGTCGTCCTGCAGCCGATGCGAGAACAACGCGCGGTACGGCAGGGAGTGCGCGAGATGGCGGGTGATCAGGGCCGGCTCGATCGGCTCGTCGTCGGGCGACTCGCGTCCGGAGACGATGCCGACCGGCTCGACCACGGGCAGTCGCAGCCGCAGCAGGTCGCGCAGCACCTGATACTCGCGCTCGGCCATCGCCGGACGAGTCTCCTTGACCGCGTACACCTGGGCGTCGACGCGTACGAAGCGCACGATGTGGCGGGAGATGCCGCGGGCCAGCCGGACGTCGTACGACTCGTCCCACTCCTCGAGCGGGACGTCCCAGGGCAGGCCGAGCAGAGCCGGATGCGGCCGAGTCGCGAGGAACCGCAACGCCATGGCCCTAGTGTGCCGGTTCGAGCGCGTTCGTGCGTCTCGTACGCCGCTGATTGGACCCTCGCGACTCCCGGCGATCCGGGCGGCTCCGCGTGCGACAACGCGGGTATCGCGTGTCTATGGTGGCGGGGTAAGGTCGCTAGTTCGGTGGTCCGAAGGAGGGTCGACGTGGCCGATATCGCGGCAAACGCCCAGGTCAGAGACCGGCTGTCCCGGCCGATACGCGACCTGCGCATCTCGGTCACCGATCGCTGCAACTTCCGGTGCACCTACTGCATGCCGCGCGAGATCTTCGGCCCGGATCATCAGTTCGCCGACCGGTCCGAGTTGCTGCGGTATGAGGAGATCGCGCGTCTGGTCCGCGCCTTCGCCAGACTCGGCGTCACCAAGATCCGGCTGACCGGCGGCGAGCCGCTGCTGCGGCGTCAGCTCGAGCGTCTCGTGGCGATGATCGCGGAGATCGACGGCATCACCGACATCGCCATGACGACCAACGGCTCACTGCTCAAGGCGAAGGCGCCGCTGCTGCGGGCCGCCGGGCTGTCCCGCGTCACGGTCAGCCTCGACTCCCTCGACCCGGGCCGGTTCGCCGCGATCAGCGACACCAAGATTCCACTGACGCGGGTGCTCGAGGGCATCGCGGCCGCGCGGGAGCACGAGCTCGGCCCGATCAAGATCAACGCGGTCGTGAAGCGTGGCGTCAACGACGGCGACGACATCCTCGACCTGGCGACGTACGGCCGCGAGCACGGCTACACGGTCCGGTTCATCGAGTACATGGACGTCGGCTCGACCAACGGCTGGCGGATGGACGACGTCGTACCCGCGAGGGAGATCGTCGAGCGGATCGGCGCGGAGTGGCCGATCGAGCCGGTCGACCCGGCGTACACGGGCGAGGTCGCCGAGCGCTATCGCTACGTCGACGGCGCGGGCGAGGTCGGCGCGATCGCCTCGGTAACGCAGCCGTTCTGCCAGACCTGCACGCGATCCCGGCTGTCGGCGTTGGGCGAGCTCTATACGTGCCTGTTCGCAACTCGCGGCCATGACCTACGCGGTCTCGTACGCGGTGGAGCGAGCGACGACGAGCTCGAGACCGCGCTGCGCGGCATCTGGCTGCGCCGCACGGATCGTTACTCCGAGCTGCGTACCGAGGAGACCACGGTCCGCGACAAGGTGGAGATGTCTTACATCGGCGGCTGATAACCAGCACGTGAATGCGACTCAGGCCCGGCTGCATCCCTCCGCAGCCGGACCCTCACCGTCTTGCGTCAGCGTCCGGTCGCGGCGAACCAGGCGCCGGTGGGGGACGTGACGAAGATGATCGGCGCGATGCACGGAGTCGGCAGCGCGACGAAGGTGTTGAACCTGGCGTCACCGTCCGCCGACGCCGGGACGAGACCGGTCTCGACGTTGGTTACCGTCGCGGTGTTGCCGGTGATGGTCTGGCAGCTCACGATCGCCTTGAAGTTCGGGATCGGGTTGGTGCCCTGCAGGTTCACGGGAACCGGGTCGTGACGGGCCAGGACCAGTCCCTCGACATCGATCTTGAGCCGGCCGTTGGCGCCGAGCTTGCCCTGCGCGTTGTCGATCTCCCACGGCAGTCCGCCACCGGGGACACCGCGGATCGGGTTGGCATTACCGACGTAGGGCCCGGTCACGGGCGCCATCACCTCGAACTTCACGACGGAGTCGTCCTGGCTCGATGCCGTACTCAGCGCCGGCGCGAATAGCAACCCGAACAACACGGCCGCGACGGCCACAATGCGTTGCACCATCCCCTGCTCCTCTCCCTCGGCGATCGGACTCGCTCGGCCCGAGATCGCACGTGAGGGGATACGGGACGGCCGACGAGAGGGATTGCAGGCCGGGCAGCGTGCTTTGTGCCGTTACGCCGGATCGTCGGTGCCGAGGACGCGGTCGAGGTAGTCGTTGACGAAGACACCGGTCGGATCGAGCTCGGCCCGTACCGATCGGAAGTCGTCGAACCGTGGATGGCGCTCGCGCAGTGCCGCCGCGCCGAGACCGTGCAGCTTGCCCCAATGTGGCCGGCCCGCGTGTTCGGACATGATCGACTCGACGGCGCGGAAGTACGACGCGTCTACGACCCGGTGGTACAGATGCACTGCGACGTAGGCGGTCTCGCGCTCGTACGCCGTGGACAGCCAGATGTCGTCGGCGGCGGCGAACCGTACCTCGATCGGGAAGCTCACCGGAGTGCCGCTTGAGTCGATCCACTCCCGGACGGCCCGCAGGGCGTCGGCGACGGCGGGCCGTGGGATCGCGTACTCCATCTCGACGAAGCGCACCCGCCGTCGCGAGGCGAAGACCCGGAATGAGTCGTCGACATACTCGCGATCCGACAAGGCGCGGCCGGAGACGACGTTGATGCGGGGGACCAGCGACGGCCAGGCCGCGCCGACGCGATTGACCGCCTCGAAGGCGCCGTTGGACAGCACCTCGTCCTCGAGCATCGACCGCAGCCGTCCGAGTCGACGAGGGCCGGTGTCAGGGGCGACGCGGTTGTTGCGTTTGGTCAACGTGTACGGCGTATGCGGGAACCAGTAGAACTCGAAATGGTCGTTGCCTTCGGCCAACTCGTCGACGCGATCGAGCACCTCGTCGAATCGCATCCGGCCTTCGGCGGCATGCAACAGGAACGCCGGCACGCACTGCAACGTCACCCGCGCGAGGACTCCCAACGCACCGAGGCCGATCCGGCCGGCGGCGAACAGCTTCGGTCGGGTGTCGGCGTCGGCATGGACCAGTTCGCCGCCGGCGGTGACGAGGTCGAAACCCACGACGGTCGCGGCCAATCCGCGATGGTGGGCTCCGGTGCCGTGGGTGCCGGTCGACACGGCACCGGTAAGCGTCTGGCGGTCGATGTCGCCGAGGTTCGGCATCGCCAGACGATGGCGATCCAGCAGCTCGTTGAGCCGATGCAGTGGGATGCCGCCTTCGACCGTGACGAGTCCGCTGTCCCGGTCGATCGAGACCGGTCGGTCGAGCGCGGACACGTCGAGTTGCACGCCGTCGGTGACGCCAATCGACGTGAACGAGTGGCCGGACCCGATCGGTTTGACCCGCAGGCCGTCCGCCCGCGCGGCCCGGACCGTGTCGAGCAGGGCGTCGATCGAGTCGGGCCGCGCCAGTCGGCTGGGCGTGGCGGTCTGGTTGCCGGCCCAGTTGCGCCAGGGGTGGTTTCCCATGAGCTCATGGGAAACCGCACGCATCATGGGTTGTAACCCGTGGTCGGTCGAGTTTCCCATGGGCTCATGGGAAACCGTCGGGCTGACAACCGCCGTCGTAGTGAGCTCATCCGAAGTTGCGCCCCTCGCCGCGGTAGGTCGGCACCGTGTCGAGGTTGCCGTCGGCGTCAATCAGATGGACCGCGTCGAACCGCTCGCACATCTCACCCGCCTTGGCGTGCCGCATCCACACCCGGTCGCCGACCCGAAGCGACCGAGCCGCGTCGCCGCGCACCGGCGTTTGGACCTCACCGGCGCCCTCGGCACTGAGCAGCTTCAGCCCCTCGGGGTACGTCGGCACCGGCTGCCTCGCCTTGCCGGCCGGGCCGGACGCGATGTAGCCGCCGGAGAAGAGCGTGACGATGTCGGGCGCGGCCCGGCGCACGACGGGCAGGGCGAACAGCGCCGCAGGCTGCGGAGTGAACGCCGCGTACCCGTCGAACAGGCTCGGCCCGAACAACCCCGACCCTGCCGCGAGCTCGGTGACGACCGGGTCGTCGGTCGTGGCATGCAGGCTGCCGGTGCCGCCACCGTTGACGAACTCCAACTCGGCATGCGCGCGAACCGCCTCGACCAGCGCCCTCCGCCGGGTCGCGAGATCGCGCATCGACGCCCGCTTCATCATGCGGATGGCTGGCGACGTGTCGGGTACGCCGGCGACCTGGCCTTCGTACGTCATGACCCCGACGAGCCGGAATCCCGGTCGCTTGGCGATCGTGCGGGCGGCGTCGGCCGCCTCGGTGGGCGTGTGCAGTGGCGAACGACGCGTGCCGAGATGGAGGCGGCCGACGCGGAGCGAGGCATCGAGGTCCAGCGTCACCTTGATCAGTCGGTGGCCCGCGCCTGCGCCGAGGATGTCGTCCACGAAGTCGAGTTGCTCGACCGAGTCGACCATGACCGTGACCGCCCCGGCGCGGGCGTCGTCGGCCACGAGCGCATGCCACGCACCCCGATCCGTCGACGGGTAGGCGACGACGATGTCAGTCTGCCCCTGGTCCGCGAGCCAGTTCGCTTCGGCGAGCGAGTACGCCAGGACGCCGGCGAATCCGGGTCGCGTCAGCGTGCGCTCGATGAGTTGACGTACCCGAATCGACTTGCTGGCAAGGCGAATCGGCTTCCCCTTGGCACGGCGTACGAGATCGAGCGCATTCGCCTCGTACGCCGGCATGTCGACCACGGCGAACGGCGGGTCCAGATCGGCCGTGGCCGCGTCCAGGTCGTGGTGACGCATCGTGGGATCGATCCTCCCACGCGCAGTCGCTAGGTCGGATCGACCGGGATTCGCTGATCCTTGGACGAGAGCACGAAGTGTGCCGAGGCCCGGGCCCGATAGAGCCGGAAGTTGCCCGACCCGTCGACATCCTCGGTTCGCAACGGCTCCATGCCTTGCGCCTGCGAGCGGACGGAGAACGTCTCCATCCCGTGTTCGAGCTCGTCCTCCGTCACCTCGGCCGCCGTCGCCTCAACGTACACCGCCTGTCCTTGGAGGGGCGGCACCGTGGAGTCGAAGACGACGACACCAAGGTCGGCCCGACCCGCCAGATTGCCCGAGTGCCGGGCACCCGGGCGCGAGATCCAGTAGAAGTCGCGATAACCGTCGTGCGCGAACCACACCGGCGACGCCCACGGCCGTCCGTCGCCGTCTGCGGTAGCCAGCACCATGTAGCTGTTCGCGTCGATGATCTCGCGGGCGTGCTCGACGAGCTCCCGTTCGTCGTCAGGGGTCATTGAACCGTCTCCTGTACGAGTCGATGGCTTGGCGGCACTCTATGCGCGACGAGGGCCAGCACGCCCTGACGGTTACCATTGCCGGGCAGTCCGGCCGGCGTGGCGCAACTGGCAGCGCATCCGACTTGTAATCGGAAGGTTCTCGGTTCAAATCCGAGCGTCGGCTCGCCTCTGACCAGCACAAACGTGGTCTATCGCTAAGTAGCGAGTGCGATACGTGGCATGGCTCGTGGCATGAATCTCGTGTAATCTGCGCTGCGTGGGGGCCAGAAAGAGTCGACGACGCCAGCGGCAACGAGGGAACATCGAGACACTGCGTTCCGGCGGCTTGAGGGTGCGCGTCTACGGCGGCGTCGACCCGCTGTCGAAGAAGCAGATCTATCTTCGGGAGACGATTCCTCCAGGTCCCAAGGCTCAAGCCGAGGCCGAGAAAGCACTGACGCGGCTGCTCAATCAGGTTGACGAGAGGCGACATCCGCGGACGTCGGCCACCCTCAACCAGCTGCTCGACCGGTGGGTCGTGGCGGCCGACGTCGCGCCTCACACCAAGCGCAGCTACCACAGCAACATCCGAAAGCACATCGGTCCCATGCTCGGCTCGTTGAAGGTAAGCCGGGTCGACGTCGAGATCCTCGAGGCCTTTTACGCCGAGCTGCGTAGGTGCCGCGAGCACTGCGACCGGCGGCCGTATGTGCAGCACCGGACAACCCAAGACCATCTGTGCGACCCGCACCCAAAGACGGCATGCGCGCCGGCGGATCCGCAGTGCCAGCACTGCCGCCGGACCTGCAAGACGCACGTCTGCGCGCCGCTGTCAAGATCCTCAATCCGGCACATTCACTGGATGCTGAGCGGGGCCCTCGGAAGCGCGGTCCGTTGGGGCTGGATCGCCGTAAACCCGGCAGACCAAGCTCGACACCCTGATCACCTACCAGCGAAGCCCAAGCCACCATCCGTCGCGGAAGCGGCGCAGCTAGTCGAGGCCGCGGCCAGACGGGATCCAGCATGGGGGACATTCGTCTGGGTGACGACGACGACCGGCGCCCGGCGCGGCGAGATGTGCGGCCTGCATTGGGAGGACATCGACCTCGTCAACAAGGTGGTGCACCTCCACCGAGCGATCGGAATCGGAGAAGACGGCGGCTGGACCGAGAAGGACACCAAGACCCATCAGCATCGCCGCATCGTTCTCGACGACGAGACCGCCGCAGTGCTAGGTGAGCACCTTATGCGCCGACGCGCCGAGGCCGAAGCACTGGGCGTTGTTCTCACGCCCGAGGCCTATGTGTTCTCGCCGACACCCGATAGCAGCAGATTCATGGCACCCGGCGCAATCAGCCAGCGCTACGACCGCATGGCCAAGAAGCTCAGGATCGATACCACACTGCACAAGCTGCGGCACTATTCGGCGACCGAACTCATCAAAGCAGGCGTCGACGTCCGCACCGTGGCCGGACGTCTTGGACATGGCGGTGGTGGGGCGACCACCTTGCGCGTATACGCGGCCTGGCTGTCTGAGGCGGATCAGCGTGCCGCCACCGCCCTCTCAGGCCGCATGCCGGCCCGAATTCAAGACGGCGCCGCTGCGTGGCAAGGCGCCGGGCCAGCCACGCACAGAGCAGCGGATCCAGCTGGACCCTATGTTGCGATCGCGGATGACCTACGTGGAGGCATCCGAAGCGGGATCCTGAAACACGGCGACATACTTCCGACGGTCAAGGAGCTCGGTGCCCGGTACAAGGTTTCCGCTGCTACAGCTCAACGAGCTGTCCAACTCCTCAAAGACGAAGGCCTAATCGGGGTCTCGCGTGGCCGACGCGCCATCGTTACGGCAGACCGGCCCGAGGAAGCCGAACCAGGATGAAACTGCCGTCGGTCCCGTTTGCCGCCGGTCGGTACGCGGCTGTTAGACGTACCGCGGTTGGTGAATGCGCACTCAGGAATTGAGCGCCCGTTCGATCCAACGATCGATGAGATTGCTCATGCGACGCCTAACGGTCAAACGCAACGTGCGCTGGTTCGTCCAGGTGCCTGTAGTTCGGCAGAGATCTGCGCGGTGATCGCCAGTTGCGAGCTGTCCTTCGGTGGTGCAGTACGGCTGCGTTTCGTGTGGCAGGTGCTCTAGGTGGTGTGCGGCCAGGCTGAACCGGAGTGGCCTTGGCACTCCTTGGCCGCCCGGCTGCGCGACCAGGCTGACGAACTGCTCCAACTGGCTGGCGCTTACTGCGGCGGACAGCGCTGCGACGTTCGGGCGGCCCGAGATCGAGTTTCGTCCGGCCCGGCGGATGTACTCAGGGTCGTCTAGGTCTCCGCTCATCTCGAGCGCGACCTCGCTCATGTTGATCTGGCCTGAGCACGCCAGGCACGGTCGCCTGGGGGTCACGGCTTGCGCTCGCCTTGTGGCTCCACGCATGCCGCCTGTCGCGAGTGTGTCGATGGCGACGCCGCCGTCGATGACCGGGATGAGGTCTGCGTAGGCGAGCGTGTTGAGGACCGCCCGGGGCCAGGGTCGGTCAACGCAGCTGAAGATGACGTCGTAGTCCAGCGCGGCGGCCAGGCCCGTCGGGGAGCAGACGCTGTCGTGGTGGCGGTCGACGGTGAACGTCTTGGCAGTGGCGGCGCGGCGTGCGAGTCTTGCGGCGACGTCGACCTTGCGGCGGCGGAGGCGGGCGTCGCGGTGGGTCACGCCGATCATGCGGTCTCGGTTCAGGGTCTCGATGCGGTCGTAGTCCATGACGCCGAGTTCGAGGATGCCCGTCGCTGCCAGTCGCTGGACGACATCCAGGCCCACGCTGCCGACGCCGACGACAAGGACCCGCAGGCGTGTGATGTCGCGGTGGAGTCGCTCGCCCCATGCTGAGATGGTCCGCGCCTGGGTGGCGTCGTCGGCCAGTGAGGGCACGAGCTCGACGTTCCAGGAGGTGACGAGCGTCAGTCCGACCCGCCGAACCGATCCGGCCCACTCCGGGGTGCCGTCGATCCACACGCGGGCCGACCAGGTCTGGTCCCCGGCCAGCGTCATCCCGACCAACGGCAACCTGGTCAGCTGCCCGACCAAGCTTGCGTAGGCCGATTCGGCGTCGACGTCCGCTGCACTCATGCGCTGCCAGCCCCGGCCGCCCGGGTGGCTGTGCAAAATTGCGACCCCCTGACCCTCGCGAGCCGCCTGGGTGGCGATGCGGAGCACGTAGGTTCCGGTGATGGTGGCGTTGCCGTGCACCTGGCGTTCGCTGTCTCGCGGCAGCTCCAGGTTTCTGATCAGCCGGGTCGTTCGGTGGGCCCCCGTTGACAACGCGTAGGTCGCCAGGCAGATGTCCTCCTGGCCGTCGCTGCGGATGAGGTGGCGGCTGAGGCTCTCGTGGACGATCGTGCTCATGGCGACGGAGTGCGGGTACACCTCAGACCGCCTGCCCCAGCATCCCGCGGACGTGGGAGATCCAGATCAGGATTGGCTTGCGGGTCAGCGCCCACGGGCCGGCCTCGCGGGAATGGCGCCGCCAGCCGGGGTCGCAGTTCTGGGTGTCGGTGTTGGTGTAGGTGAAGTTGACTTCCTCGGGGAGGTGGATCCAGTGCGGGGGTACGGTCGGCCAGCCCTGGAGCTCGCCGACGCTGACTTCGGTCTCGACCTCCTTGCCGGCGTACCGACCCGCCGCGGGGACGACGACGTACCGGACGGCGTCTCCACAGCGGGTCGGCGTGTGGCCTTCCTCCTCGAGGTCGGCGACGAACCGTGCGACCCCGTCGACCGGGGAGGGCCCGTCGGTTCACCAGGAGCCATGCGGCCGCGATGCTCAACATGAGCCCGAGGACGGTGCACCAGGTGATCTGTCGCGGTGACATCCACCGGGCGTCGCCGTTGAAGCCCGCGCAGCTCGCTCCTCGACGTGGAGAGGGTCGGGGGCCGCCGGCCTGTCCCGGTGATCCGATGTACGGAGCGGGACCTGGCTCGGGGTCACGGTCAGTTGGGTGATTGTTCCCGGGCGGGGCCGGGTCTGAGCACGGTGTGGTAGATGTGTGTGCTCATGGCGACAAGGGCGACGGTGCATGCTGCGAATGCTGCCCACAGTTCGGCGCTGCCGACTGCGTTGACGACGGGTAGTCGGTCGGCCTTTCCCAGATAGATGCCGGCGACGGCGTACATTCCGAGGGGGAAGATGATGCTCCACAGGGTGGCGTCGTACCGCAGCGGAATCCGGCGTCGTATGTGTCGCCACCAGCCGGCGGCGACCAGTGCCGGGATGAGCCAGGTGGCGAGGCCCCAGAACATCACGGCGAGGCCGGCGACCAGGTTCCGCGTGATCGCCACCATGGGCGCGTTGGTCATCTCCACGATGCGGGCCGCGGCGAGCACGGTGATGGCGGCGGCGCCCATCGACACCCAGTACGGCGGGGTGAGGTCGGTGGGGTCGAGCTCGTAGGTCGTCAGCCGAATGGTGACCAGGATCCCGACCGCGGCGTAGCCGAATACGCCGAGCGACCACGACACGATCGCGAGCACCGCGAGGGCGTGTCGGGCCGGGTCGAAGACCGGCTCGATCGTGGCTGCGGCCACGGCGACCGACTGGGTGGCCACCACCGTCAGGAACCAGTCGCCGTTGACGGTAGTCATGACCGGCCGCTGCCGCCGTCCGAGGATCGCGGTCCAGGGCACGGTGTAGCCAAGTGCGAGCCAGGCCAGGCCCGACAACGCGAGAAGGATCGCCGTGGTGTTGTCGTGCCCGGCCAGGCCGGCCCGCACGCCGAGGACGTTGGTCGCGGCGACGAACGTGAAGAAGCCGAGGCCACGGCGCGGGTCGGTGAAGTCCTCGACCACGGCGAAGCGATACGCCGCGAACCGCCACAGGGTCAAGCACAACAGCACACCGAATGCACCGACGCCCACCCCCAGCAGGGCCCGCGACAAGAAGACGAAACCCTCCAGGCTCATCCCCACCGAGATGATCCCGGTTGCCATCACCAACGCGAAATATCCTGGCGCCAGTCCCTCGACGGCCCTGCCCATCCTGGCGTTCAGACCGTCTGCCATGGTCGGCACAGGTTCTATGGGATGTGTTCTGGGCGGCCGGCGTGATCATGGCGTGACCTGCCTCGATGGTCTTTGGTGGAAGGACGTGGGATCAGGGCGACGCGGTAGCCGCCGCAGGCGGGGCAGGCGAGGATGCCGCTCCAGGGTGGTACCACCGGGAGGCCGGCGATGCTGCAGGCGGTGTACTCGTCGCCGCTGGAGTCGGCCCAGCGCCGGATCTGGTACTCGCGGGTCCATTCGTGCCGGCAGCGGCGGCAGACGAACGAGAACCTTTCGGTGCTGGTCACGGGGTCCATCGGCTGGCTCCCACGGATGCCGACGGCTCGATGTCCGGTGGTTCGATCAGGGCGTCGATCAGTGGTGCGAGCCGGCGAAGCTCTTCGAGGTGGGTGGCGGTGAGTTGCGCCAGCTTCGCCTGCCCGGCCTTGGTCAGGGCCAGGCGGACCACTCGGCGGTCGTCGCCGTCGCTTCGGCTGCGGGCGACCAGGCCGAGCCGTTCGGTGCGGTCGATCAGCTGCACGGCGCTGTGGTGGCGGGTGGACAGGTAGTGCGCCACCTCGCCGATGCTGGGCCCGCCGGGTCCGGGATGGCCGCGGATCGCCAGCAGCAGCTGGTGTTGTGTGGGGGTCAGCCCGGCCCGGGCTGCCTGCTGGGCGCTCCAGCGCAGAAAGCGGCGCAGCCCAGCGCGGAACTCCAGAAGCCGGGTGTACTCGGCGTCCGGCAGGTGATCTGGGGGCGAGGCCATCGGTTAATACCTCCTGTCGTGATAATATCACGACATGATGCATAGGCGGAGCAGACCGCGACCGGGGCGACGTTGCAGCCGGCCGGCTCGACGACGCCCGACAGCGCCGCCTCACCCCTGATGCGTCGTCTAACTCAAGGAAGGTGATCACCATGGCCGACACCATGAACACGCACCCCGACCTCGCCGAACTCCGGACGAAGTACGAGGTCGCCGCCGAAACTCCGGCCGCCCAGATCGTGGACGGCCTGACCCTGCTGGCCGGGCTCTACCTAGCGATGTCCCCGTGGATCGTCGGGTTCAACGACCTGTCCGCGCTGGCCGGCAACAACCTGATCTCCGGCGTCGCGGTGACCCTGCTGGCGCTCGGGCTTGCCTCCGCCTATGGCCGCACCCATGGCATCGCGTGGGTGACGCCACTGATCGGAGTCTGGACGATCATCGCCCCATGGGTCGTCGCCGGAGACGTCTCCACCACGGCCACGGTCTGGAGCAACGTGGTGATCGGCATCGTCGTCGTGATCGTCGGCCTGGGCACCATGGCCCCCGCGATGAGCCGGTCACGCTGACCCGATCTAACCCAACACCGGCCCCGCGTTCACCGAGCGTGGTGCTGGGTCAACCGAACATCTCGAAAGGCACGAATATGAACTGTTACGACTGCGGAACCCAAGGCCGAGTCGAGGCGGCCGTCGCGACCTGCGTGAACTGCGGCGCAGGCATGTG
>Ga0081455_10003845_pt1 | contig 17124 bp, 9 predicted proteins | sample TabmetS3T2R1_FD_70207 | JGI IMG/M metagenome (GOLD analysis project Ga0081455, IMG submission 70207) | Tabebuia heterophylla rhizosphere microbial communities from the University of Puerto Rico - S3T2R1 | ecosystem: Host-associated > Plants > Roots > Rhizosphere ...
GGAGTCTATGCGCTCACTCACACGCCGGTCGATGCAATTCCCGACTTATCGGAGAACGAGGTGATCGTTTTCACCGATTGGCCAGGGCACAGTCCGCGCGAGATTGAAGATCAGGTCACCTATCCGCTCACATTAAGCTTGCGGGGCATGGACGGTGTGCGTGCGGTACGTTCGTCCAGTGAATTCAATTTCTCGACGATCAGTCTGATATTTGACGAGTCAGTCGATTTTCACACGGCGCGGGAGCGAGTCACCGCGCGACTGGCAAATCTTGGGAATATTCTACCTGCCGGCCTGAGTCCGCAGTTGGCGAGGCGGGCGCGGCCCCCGGGGGAGGCCACGCCCGCCTTCCGGAGAGGGTGACTAGAAAGCGCCGGTGCCGTTGGGCGTGCCGAGGCCGGTCGGGCCGTCGTAGCCCGCGCGGGCGGTGCAGAGGTAGCTACCTCCACAGCTGCCGTTCGAGCCGGACGTGACGTCGAACAGCGCCGACGTGTGGCTGTACGGGGTCGAGTTGCTCAGCCCGGTGCCGGCCAGCGCGTACACGCTCGCGATGATCGGCGACGAGGCACTGGTGCCGCCGACCTGTACCCATCCGTCGGCACCCTGGATGAGCCCGAGCGAGATGAGGAAGTCGCACAGCGAGCTGTGTCCGCACTGGTTGTACGTGTCGTACACGGCGACGCCGGTGTTCGGGTCGGCCACCGCCGAGACGTCGGCGACGGTGCGCTTGCCGCAGCCGGTGTCGTTCTGGAACGACGGCTTGGCCTCGAAGCCCGAGCAGCCCGAGCCGGCGCCGCTCCACGCGGTCTCGGTCCAGCCGCGCGAGTTCGACGCCTTGGTCAGCGACGTGCCGCCCACCGCGGTGACGTACCGCGACGATGCCGGGTAGCTCACGCCGTAGCCCGAGTCGCCCGAGCTCGCCGTGATCGCGATGCCCGGGTGGTTGTAGTACTGGTCGGCCGACGTCACCGAGCTGTCCTCGGAACCGCCGTAGCTGTTCGAGATCGCCACCACGCCCGGCGTCGCCGCGGCCCGATTGACCGCCGCCCCGAGGTCCGCGATGGACGCCGAATTGGCCTCGACGAGCAGGATGTGGCAGTCCGGACAGGCCGCCGACACCATGTCGAGGTCGAGGCTGATCTCTTCGGCCCAGCCGTAGTCGCCGGCGGGCAACGGGGAGGCACCGCCGTTCTGGTTGATCTTCTTGAAGCAGCCGTTCGCGGTCGTGCACGCAGGCAGGCCGAAGTGGCTGCGGTACGCGCCGAGATCGGCCTCGGCGCTCGGGTCGTCCATCGCATCGACGATCGCCACCGTGCGCCCGTTGGCGTGATGTCCGGCCAGCTTGTACGCCGACTGGATGTCGGCCGCCCCGAGCCCGGTGGGCGTGATGACGGTCAGCGGCGCGATGCGGCCGTTGGACGCGCGGTGGGCGCGTACCTTGCCGAAGCAGGTCAGCTGGCCGGCCTTCGCCGGTGTGGCGCAGCCGAAGTCGGCGATGAGACCCGAACTCGGATTGCGGGTGAGCGCGCTCGGGGCGGCGTTCGCGGGCACGGCCACGGCGGCCGTCGCGATCAGCGTGCCACCGGCGACGAGGACGGTGGACCGACGCAGCGTGGTTCTGACGCCGACGCGCCTGAGAAGGGCCATGTGCCTACTCCTCTGTGTTCCCTAACGGGTGAACAGGTGTCAGGCAGGGGGCAACACGAGTCGCGAGGCACGTCCTTGTCCCTGTTACAAGGTTGGTTGCCTGTCACATGGGCAAAACGGTGCGTACCACGTGATCAACTTCCCCTCAACTCGACCATGCTTCGAGCTCACGGGGGCAAAACACGAAGCTGCACCCGAAAAGGCACATCGACGCTGGTCTGACCGCACTACCGGAAACGTGAGGTGGTTGCTGCCCAGCGGTGGGCCGACTACTCTGCGCTACCAGGCGGTGAGCGTCGGGCGATCTTGAGCCGCGCGACGAGGGGCGCCCGGCGATCCGAAGACGATCATGGTGTTCGGCGCGGTGGATTCGGGGCCGGGGCGAGTACGGGTTCGTTGCCAGCCGCCGGCCGCGTTCTAAGCTCGCCGCCTACGGCCGAGCATTGCGGGGGAACGCTTGCTGGCTGAGCAGCGGACGGGCGGGCAGCGCGCAGCGCTGGCCGACGAGCGGGGAGGCGACGTGGCGGACGCCATTTCGGTCGAGCGGTTGGTGCGGCTCGGCTTGACGCTGTACGAGGCCCGGGCATACGTCGCCCTGGTGCGCCGCGACGCCTCGACGCCCGCCGAGGTGGCCCGGCTGGCCGGCGTGCCGCGGCCGCGAATCTACGACGTGCTGGAGAGCCTGGTCGGCAAGGGGCTGGCGGCGGATCGGCCCGGCCGTACCGCGAAGTACGTGGCCACGCCGCCCGATCGGGTGGCGGCCCAGCTCATGCTCGTGCACCACGAGCGGGTGGCCACGCTCGAGGACGACGCCCGCGGGCTGGTCGACGAGTTGCGCCCGGCCTACCAGGCCGGCCAGCAGCACACCGACCCGCTCGACTACATCGAATTGATCCGGTCGCCCGAGGCGGTGGCCACGAAGTTCAACGAGCTGCAGGGCACCGTCGAGCGCGAGATGCTCGTGTTCTCCAAGTCGCCGGTGGCGGTCAGCGTCGACGCCAACGTCGTCGGCCTGGAGCTCGCCCGGCGCAAGGTGCTGCGCAGCATGTACGAGTTCTCGGTGCTGGAGGACGAGGTCCAGCTCAACGGCGTGCGCGCGTTCCTGGACGCCGGCGAGGAGGCGCGCTTCGTCGAGGAACTGCCGATGAAGCTCGGCATCATCGACGGGCGCACGGTGATGTTCGCGATGCCCGATCCGATCGCCGGCCGGGACGACGTCACGACCCTGGTGATCGAGCAGCCGCATCTGGCGCACACGCTGAAAATCGCGTTCGAGTCGGTCTGGGCCAGCGGGGTGACCTTCAGCCAGGCCTGCCGGCGGATGGGCATTCGGGTGCCGCGGAGCCGGGCGTCCTGACAGCTTCTGCCCCTTTTAGTCCGTTTCACCGCCCGAATTTAGGGCGTGTCGCACCCTTGACCCGTTGCGCGGCACCCGCGTACGGTGCCGTGTTACCACGCCGAGTGGTATCCATCGGGGAGCGCCATATGCGACGACGGATCATTCCTGTCCTGACGGTCGTCCTCCTCCTGGGGGGTGCTCTGGATCCGCTTGCCACCCGGGCTGATCCGGTAGCGCCAGCGGCGCCGGTGGCGGGCGGGCCCCGCACTGTCACGCTCGTCACCGGCGACCGCGTCGTGGTAGCGCAGAGCTCCACCGGCCGGCCGTCGGTGACGCTGGCGCCGGGCGGCTCGGTGACCTCGCACGGCTTTCAGGTGCTGGCCAGTGGCAGCCACCTCTACGTGATCCCGCAGGTGGCGGCCGGCTACGTCGGCGCTCCGCTGGACCTGAGCCTGTTCGACGTCGGCGCCGACACCGCGAACTACGCCGCGCCGAGCGCCGCCAACTACGCGTTGCCGATGACGGCCAACTACGCGGCCGGCCAGCCCGTCGCACCCGTGCCCGGCACGACGGTGAGCGGCACGCAGTTGACGTTGCGCGACCCGGCGGCGCTGGGGCGAGCGCTGACCAGTGACTGGTCGGCCGCGCAGCGCGGGGCACCGTCCGGGCACCTGTTCGCCGGCATCTCGCACCTCTCCCACGCCGGTGCACCCAGTCAGCACAATCCTCCAGGCAAGCTGTACACCCTGACCGTCAAGGCATTCGATCGACGCGGGCGCCGGGCAACGGCCGATATCGGCGTGGCGATGAACGTCGACAACGTCGAGAACTACCTTGCTGCGCAAGGCTTCTACAACGGTGAGCTCGCGTTCAGCGTGCCGGCCGGCACGTACAGCATCGACTCCTACATCACCACGGCGTACGCCGACAAGAGTCTCGACTTCACCCTCGCGGCCGCACCCGAGGTCAACGTCACCCGCGACACGACAGTGGTGCTGGACGCACGCAAGGGCAAGCCCGTCTCGGCCGACGTCGGGCGCCCGGCCCAGCAGGTCATCGGGCAGCTCAACCTGCAGCGCAATCCGGCCACCGGCGTCAGCTTCACCGACTCGTTCACCTCGTTCGGGCCGGCGCCGCTGTACGCCACGCCGACCGATCCGGTGCATACAGGCCAGCTGTACTTCTACCCGGGGCTGCGGCTCGGCGGCCCGGACGGCAGCGTCCAGCAACAGCTGTACGACTTGGAGTTCCCGTCGATCGGGGCGATCCCGGCCGTGCTGAGCCACACGCTGCGCGACAGCGACTTCGCCACCGCCGAGGTGCGCTTCCACAGCGCCGTGCCCGGTCGGGCCGAGCTCGAGGCGCGCGAGGGGCAGATGCCCTGGCAGGCCGTGCAGGTGTTCGCCGCCAACCAGGTGGTCGCTCCGGACACCCGGACCGAGCACGTCTACGCCGCGCCACCGGACATGCGGTGGACCCAGCAGGTGGTGCTCGACGACCCCGACTCGATGGCCATGGCGTCCGACATCGTGCGCGCCTACCAGCCGGGCCAGCAGACGACCACCGACTGGGCCGCCCAGCCGACGGCGCCCGGCATCGAGCAGGAAACCGTCGCCGGGCAGGACTGTCCGGCCTGCCGAGCCGGCGACACGCTCAACCTGACCCTGTTCGGCACGACCGACGCGGCCGGGCACCTCCTGCTGCCCGATGCGTCGGTCACCGAGTCGCTGGCGCTCTACCAGGACGGCCAGCCGGTCGGCCGCCCGATACCGAGCGGGTTCGCGTCGTTCCCGCTCAGCGCCGACCCCGCCTCGTACCGGCTCGTCTACGACACGACCCGCGACGCCGCCTGGTGGCCGTCGTCCACGCGCACCCATACGGCGTGGACGTTCAGCTCGGCCCCCCGACCGGCCGACCAGCTACCGCCGGGGTGGTCGTGCGGCGGCAAGGGCAGCGGTGGCGGCGGCAAGGGTGCCGCAGCTGACGCCGGTTGCAGCTTCGAGCCGTTGCTGTTCACCAAGTACGCCACCGGCGCGGGCACCGACGACGTCGTCCCGGCCGGCCAGGCTGCGCACGTCGAGGTCGACGTGGCCCACCAGTTGGGCGCCCCCGCCGCCGCGATCACGTCGTTCGCCGCTCAGGTGTCCTACGACGACGGCACGACGTGGACCGACGTGCCGGCCACCCGGCTGGCCGACGGGCGTTACCGCCTGGACTACAGCCAGCCTGTACTCAACGCGACGGACGGGTTCGCGTCCCTGCACGTGACCGCGGCCGACGCCAACGGCAGCGCGATCGACCAGACGATCACCCGCGCCTACCCGCTGGCCGTCACTGCGCCGGCGCCGCCGTCCGGGCAGGCCGACGCCCCGGCGCAGCGCGCGTGCAACTCCCCGACCGTCGCGCCGTACCTGCAGTGCATGGCGATCGTCAACGCCGCGGCCGGCGCGTCGGCCGACGAGCCGACCGGGCTGGCACCCACGGACATCCAGTCGGCGTACCGAGTGCCGGACGCCGGCGCGGGCCGCACCGTCGCCATCGTCGACGCCTACGACAACCCGAACGCCGAGTCCGACCTGGCGGCCTACCGCGCGCAGTACGGGTTGCCGCCGTGCACCACGGCGAACGGTTGCTTCACCAAGGTGAACCAACTGGGCAAGACAGCCCCGCTGCCCGACCCCGACCCGGGTTGGGGGCTGGAGATCTCGCTCGACCTGGACGCCGTCTCGGCCACCTGCCCGGCCTGCCACATCCTGCTCGTCGAGGCCAACTCGCCGAACACCCCCGACCTGCTGACCGGCGTGCTGACCGCCGACGCCCAGCACGTCGACGCGATCTCGAACAGCTACGGCAGCCGCGGCGAGTTCTCCGGCGAGCAGACGCTGGAGCACTACTACCGCGACCTGCACACGCCGACCCTGTTCGCCACCGGCGACTACGGCTACGGCAACGGCGCCATTCTCGTCGGCGGCATCAGCTACCCGGCGGCGTCGAGGTACGTGATCGCCGTCGGCGGCACCTCGCTCGTCCGCGACCAGAGCCAGCGCGGCTGGGCCGAGACGGCCTGGGACGGCGCCACCAGCGGCTGTTCGGCTTACATCCACAAACCGTCCTGGCAGCATGATCAACTGTGTGACATGCGCACGGTGGCCGACCTCTCGGCCGTCGCCGACCCGGCGACCGGGTTGGCCGTGCGCGACACGTTCGGATGGGACGGCTGGGTCCAGGTCGGCGGCACCAGCCTGGCCACGCCAATCGTGTCCAGCCTGTACGCCATGGGCGGCGGATCGATCAAGGATCTGTACCGCGACGGATCGGCCGTCCACGACGTGGTCGGCGGCAGCAACGGCACCAACTGCAGCGACACCTACCTGTGCACTGCAGTGCCCGGCTACGACGGGCCCACCGGCCTCGGCACGCCGGACGCATCCGACCGCTACTGGAAAGGCCGCTGAGCAATGGATCGCAGAGTCCTTCTGGCGCTCGGCGTGCCCGTGGCGCTGGTCGCGTCACTCGCGCCGGCGTACGCCGCGCCGTCCGCGCCCGCCGCGGCCCCGGTTTCGCAGCACGTCATCGTCCAGCTCAGCGGTACCCCCGCGGTGAGTGCCGGGCCGCAGGCGCAGCAGCGCAGCACGTCGCTGCGGGCCGACCACGCGAGCCTCGCCCGGCAGGCCGGCGTCAAGATCACGCACGACTTCACCCAGCTGATCAACGCCGTCGCCGTCACCACCGACGCGGCCGGCGTGGCCCGGCTGCGCGCTACGCCCGGAGTCGTCGGCGTCTTCCCGGACGCCGAGATGCACACGAGCGTCGACCCGGACGTGTCGCAGATCGGCGCGCCCGAGGTGTGGCAGACCAAGGACCCGTCGGGACGGGCCGACCAGGGTGCGGGCGAGACCATCGCCGTGATCGACACGGGCATCGACTACCGCGACGCCGACCTCGGCGGCGGCTTCGGACCCGGGCACAAGGTCGTGGCCGGCTACGACTTCGCCAACGGCGACGCCGACCCGCTCGACGACAACGGCCACGGCACGCACGTGGCCGGCATCATCGCCGGCGACGGCACGCGCATGGGCGTCGCCCCCAAGGCCGACCTCACCGCGTACAAGGTGTTCGACGCGTCCGGCAACGGCCCCGAGTCGACGGTGCTCGAGGGGCTGGAAGCCGCGGTGGCGCCCGACAACCCGTACCGCGCCGACGTGGTCAACCTGAGCCTGACCGGACCGCCCACGCCGGACGACCCGCTCGAGCAGGCCTGCGAGGACGCCATCAAGGCCGGCGTCGTCGTGGTCGCGGCCGCCGGCAACTGGGGCCCGGGCACGAGCACTGTCGGTTCACCGGCCGAGGCGCCCGACGTCCTCGCGGTCGGCGCGACCGCCACGGGCGTGCAGGTGCCGACCCTCACGGTTACCTCGCCCGTGCACCACCAGATGGACGTCGCTCGCCTCGACCTGTCGGCCAACCCACCGGTCGCCGGCGAGGACCTCGATCTGGTCGACGTCGGCTCGGGCGTGGACGAGTCCGAGTACGACGGCAAGGACGTCGCGGGCCGGGCCGTCTTCGTGCACAACTCGGCCGAGGCGTTCGCCGTGCCGGCGCTGAAGCTGGCCCAGGAGCACGATGCTGCCGCGATCGTCTTCTCCGAGGTGAACATCTACAGCTCGGCTGGGCAACCCGGACCGCTCGTGCACGTGGCCGCCGGACCGGCCGACGACCCGGACAAGCTGAACGTCGTCGCGGTCGAGGCCAACGGCACCGACGCGACCGACCTCCGCAACTGGCTGGCGCAGGGGCCGGTCACCATCCACATCGGCAGCACCGACGTGACCGACCAGCTCGCGTGGTTCAGCTCGCATGGCCCGGCGCTGGGCAGCTACGCCCTCAAGCCCGACCTGGTGGCCCCGGGCGTCGAGATCGGCTCGACCTGGTTGGACGGCGGCTACGCCGACGAGAGCGGCACCAGCATGGCGGCGCCGCACGTGGCCGGCGCGGCGGCTCTTCTGCGCGAAGCCCATCCGGACTGGACGGCCGCCCAGGTGGGCGCCGCCCTGACCAGCAGCTCGAAGCTGTTGCCGGACTACGACGCCAACGCGGTCGGCGCCGGCCGGCTCGACGTTGCGGCCGCCGACCAGCTGAGCGTGCTGCCCGACCAGCGGGTGGCCAACCTCGGCCTGGCCGACCTGTCCCGCCCGAAGCTGGACGCGTCTACCACCGTCACGCTGACCAACACGGGCAGCCACCTGCTGGTCGCCCACTTCAGTGCGCGTCGGGCGCCCGGCTCGGCGGCCGACGTCCAGGTATCGCCGAGCGTCGGTGTGTTGCCCGCCCACGGACGCCTCAAGGTCGAGGTGAGCATCACCGGCCGCACGCCGGCGACCTCCACCGATATCAACGGCTGGCTGCGGGCCCGGGTAGGCACGTCCGACCTGACCGTGCCCTACGAGCTGGCCGTCCGGCCGATCGAGCTGCACGCGTCGCCCGACCCGACCGCGTCGACCAGCACCGTGTACCTCTACTCGGAGGCCGGGCTGGCGACGACGCCCAAGGTCACGATCACCATGCCCAACCACAAGGCCACGACGACCACCGCCAGCTACGACCACCCTGGTTGGTGGCGGCTCAGCGTGCCGGCCGGACCGGCCGGGCTGTACCAGCTCAAGGCCCAGGCCCAGTCGCAGAGCGGGGTGACGCTGACCGGGCAGTCGACCGTCGAGGAACTGGGCAGCAAGCACCCCAACGACTGGCAGTCGGTCGGCCCGGACAGCACCGGGGCCGCCAACATCGCCTACACCGGTAAACCGGGCCGCATGTACGCCACGCCCGAGACGCTCTATCACCCGGTGCTGTTCCGCACCGACGACGGCGGCGCGACCTGGACCGAGAGCAAGTCGATGCCGGTCGGCGACGGCGTCGACTACGGCCTGGCCGCCGACCCGACCGATCCCGACACTGTGTATCTCGCCCTGCGCGGCAATCGGTACGGCGACCCGACCTACGGCGGCAAGCTGCTGGTCAGCCACGACGCCGGCGACAACTGGACGACGCTGCCCTATCCGGACGTGTCGATGTCCGACATGACCATCGACGAGACCGGCAACGACCTGGTCGTCACCACCGAGTTCGGCGACCCGATCGTCAGCACCGACCGGGGCCAGACCTGGACGCCGTACCCGACGCCTGAGGGCTTCGACTACCAGGCCCGGATCGTCGGGCACGACCTGTACATCGCAGCCGGCACGAACCTGTACGTCGTCCGCAACGTCGACTCCGACCCGGCCCCGATGCAGACTGTGCTGTCGAGTACCCAGCCGTTCGACTGGATGACCGACATCACCGCCGAGGGCAACACCCTGGTCGCCCATTCGACGCAGCAGGCGTTCGTCTCGCGGGATGCCGGGGCCACGTGGCGCACGGTGTTCACCGCGCCGCAGTTCGACTCGGTCACCTCGGCACAGTCCGTGCACGGCCAGCTCTACGTCGGCGGCGAGCACGGCCTCTCGCGATCGACCGACGACGGTGCGAGCTGGACGGCGATGCCGGCGCCGGTGGGGCTGGACACCGACGTGAGCAAGGACTACAGCGCCGGGTCGGGTCCGAACGACTCCGACCTCGTCGTGAACGTGGCGGGCACCGGGATGTGGCGCACCACCGATCAGGGCGCGAGCTACCAGCGGATCGGGCTGCCGGCCGCCGACGTCCACTCCCTCGGGGTGAACCAGGACGCGGCCGGGCGGACCCAGCTGATCGCCGCCACGGCGCACTCGACGTTCGACACGCCGCTGCCGGCCCGCGTCGCGGACGCGGCCGCGCGCGACTGGGGTATTAACGGTTCCGAGGACTCCATCGGAGTCCGCGTCAACACAATGGCGGTCGACCCGGTCGATCCGGCGATCGTCTACCGCGGGGTCGTCAACGCGCAGGGCCGGCTCAGCATCCAACGCTCCCAGGACAGCGGGGCGACGTGGGACGGTCTCGTCCTCTCCCGCGGCCCCAGCCGCCCGGGCCAGATGGTGGTCGACCCGGTCGATCACAACCTCGTCTACCTGACGGTGACCGACACGCTCAGCTCGGGCGTGATGGTCAGTCGCGACGGTGGGAACACATGGCGCGACAACTGGACGTCGGTGCCGGTTACCGCCGTCGTCGCCGATCCGAAGCTGCCCAACCGCATCTGGCTGGGCGGCCCTAGCGGCCTGTACCGCTCCGACGACCAGGGCCAGACGCTGACGCAGCTGTCGACCACGCCGGTCACGGCGCTCGCCCTCGACCCCCGGGACACCAACCGCCTGCTGATCGGCGGCAAGGGGCTGTACGAGAGCGACGACGGCGGGCATACCGTCGAGGCGGCCAAGACGACCGCAGCCCGGCTCAACATCGACCAGTTGGCGGTCGCTGCGGACGGCACGGTGTACGCCGCCGACTCCACCTACACCGATCCGAGCGGCCTGCCGGTCGGCGGACGCGGCGTGCTGGTCAGCCACGACGACGGCCGCAGCTACACCAGCCTGTCGGCCGGGCTGCCCGACCGGAACGTGGAGAGCCTCGCGCTCTCGCCGGACGGCGGGTGGCTGTACGCCGGCACCAGCGGCGGCAGCGTGTACCGGCTCGCGGTGAGGTGACGTGCGGGTGGGATGCCGGGCGCTGGCGTGACGGCCCGAAGCCCGGCATCCTGCCGGCATGGACGAGGTAACCGAACCCGCGGTGCGGACCCTGCTCGCCGCGATCAACGCCGGCGACCGCGAGGCGTTCTTCGCTGCGCTGACCCCCGACGCGACCATGTCCGACGACGGCACCGACCGGGACCTGACCGAGTGGGTCGACCGCGAGATCTTCACCGTCAACGGCCACATCGAGGTGGAGTCGGCCGGCGACGGCGGTCTGTCGCTGATCGCCAACTACCGCAACGACACCTGGGGCGCGATGCGCACCTCATGGCGCTTCACGCTGCAAGAAGGCAAGATCAGCCGCTTCGAAACCGGCCAAGCCCGGTAGTGACGCGGGAGACGACGGGCCTAATCGGGACCCAAGGCTCAAAGCTAGCGGCGAGACCAAGCCAGACCCGCTGGAAGCCGGCCACGCGGGGGGTTCGGGGGGGTCGTCCCCCCGATAGATATGGAGGTCACTCCGGTGCGCCAGCACAGGAGTCACCCATGACCGGGTGGGCAAGGGGGGAGTTGAACCCCCACGTCCTTACGGACACACGGACCTGAACCGTGCGCGTCTGCCATTCCGCCACTTGCCCGCGGCGATACGTGATGCGACGCCGCGAACGGGCCGCGGCAAGGCGCAAGATTAGCACGCGGCGAAGGTTGCCCCGGTGGGCACGGGTCCACCCAGGGCGCACGCAAGTACCATCATTCGAACGCGCAAGGATGGCGCGGCGCGTTGCTATGCCGCGACGTGTCCGCGCCGACAGGAACCAGGCCCGCGAGCGGGCCGTGACACCTGCAGCAGGAGGACCGCGATGAGTGAGCACCGCGCGCGGTCAGGACTTGCCGAGGCGCCTGCGGATACAGTCGGCGGCACCAGGCAATCGCCGGCGTCCTGTAAAGGTGGGGAGCGAGGGCGAGAATGAGCTTGGCACAGCGCTTCGAGCGGCGCCTGGAGAGTGTCGTGGGCACGGCGTTCGCCCGCGTCTTCAAGGGGCAGGTCGAGCCGGTCGAGATCGGCACCGCCCTGCAGCGCGAGGCGACGGACAAGCGCAACGTGATGCCCAGCGGCGAGGTCCTCGCGCCCAACCGCTACCGGGTCACGCTGGCCCCGTCCGACTACGACCGGCTGGTGCCCTGGGAGCTGCAGCTGACCAACTCGCTGGCCGAGCTGATCCAGGAGCACCTGGACGAGAACGGGTGGCGCACGGCCGGCGACATCGAGGTGTACCTGGCTCGCGACGACAGCTTGCACACCGGCGTCTTCGGCGTGGCGTCGCGCATGGAGTCCGGCGTGGGGCCCCGGCGGCGTCCCTACGACTCGCTCTCGCTGCCGGCTGTCCCGGGTCATTCGCCGGCCGACTACCAGCAGCCCTACGGCAGCGCGCCGCCCGCGCAGGACTTCGGCGGCGGCTACGGCCAGCCGGCGCAGGCGCCGCACGAGGCCGACCCGTTCCTGGGCGGCCAACCGCCGGGTCCCGCCCCGGCGGCGCCGCCGATGCTCGCGCCCCCGCCGACTCCGATGTACGGCGTCGCGGTGGCCGGAGTAGATCATGCGGTGCCCGGTGGCCCCTACCTACCGGCCGCGCCGTACACGCCGGACGGCTCGCCGATGACCCAGCCGTCCAGCCCGCCGCCGGCCCCGCCGCATCAGGGGCAGGGCTACCCGCTGCCACCGTCCGGGCCCACCCAGGCCGCCGTCCGGGGCGTGCTGCTCGTCGACGGCACCACCCGGCGCTTCGAGCTGCGCAACGGCAGCAACCTGGTCGGCCGCGGCACCGACGCCGACCTGCAGCTGCTCGACCAGGGCGTGTCCCGCCGGCACCTGGACATCCAGTTCGACGGTAGCTTCGCGACGGTGTACGACCTGGGCTCGACGAACGGGACCTCCGTCAACGGCCATGAGGTCAAGAGCCAGCTGCTGCGGCACGGCGACGTCGTCCGGCTCGGCCATACCCGGCTGGTGTTCCAGCAGGAGCAGGGGTGACCTTGTGAGCTTCGAAGCCGCCTCAACGGGGAGGACGGCCGCGGGACGCGGCGTGCCGACTGCAAGTCCAGGCGCTTGGGCCGGCACAGAACGCGGCGCGCCGACGGTACGTCCAGGCGCCTGGGGAACACAGTGAACTCACCGCTGGCCATCCAGCTGATGCGGTTCGGATTCCTGGTCCTGCTGTGGCTGTTCGTGCTCGCGTCCGTGCGCGTCGTCCGAGCCGACCTGCGGGCCAGCGGGCAGCCGCGCGTCGCCGTTCCGCCGCCGGCGCGGCGCCGGGGCCGCAACCCGTCCGGACCGACGCCCGGTCCCCGGCACGCCAGCGTGCTGGTGGTCACCGAGGGCGGGCTGGCCGGAACCCGGATCGGCCTGACCGGCGCGCCGGTGCTGATCGGCCGCGCCGACGACTCGACGCTCGTGCTCACCGACGACTACGCCAGCACCCGGCACGCCCGGATCAGCCAGCAGGACGGCGTCTGGTTCGTCGAAGATCTCGGCTCCACCAACGGCACCTACCTCGGGCAGCACCAGCTCACCGGACCGACGCCGCTCGAGGTCGGCGTGCCCATCCGCATCGGCCGCACCGTGATGGAGCTGCGATGACCGAAGAGGCCGGCCGATGACGCTGGCCCTGCGCTACGCGGTGCGCTCGGACCGTGGGCTGGTGCGCGGAAACAACGAGGACTCGGTCTACGCCGGTCCTCGGTTGCTCGCCATCGCCGACGGTATGGGGGGCCACGCCGCGGGCGAGGTGGCCAGCAAGATCGCCGTCGGCGCCATCGAGCACCTGGACGAGGACCGCCCGGTCGGCGACCTGCTCGCGGCGCTGCGCCACGCCGTCGAGGACGCCAACCAGCGGATCTCCGAGTCGATGAGCGCCGATCCCGAGCTGGACGGCATGGGCACCACGCTGACCGCGCTGCGCTTCACCGGCCGGCAGGTCGGGCTGGTGCACGTCGGCGACTCGCGGGCCTATCTGCTGCGGGGCGAGCACCTGTCGCAGATCACCCACGACGACACCTACGTCCAGTCGCTGGTCGACTCGGGCAAGCTGACCGCCGAGGAGGCCAGCCACCATCCGCGCAAGTCGGTGATCCTGCGCGCCTTGATGGGGGCCGACGTCGACCCCGACGTCTCCATCCGCGAGGTCCGCCCGGGCGATCGGTACCTGCTGTGCACCGACGGGCTGTCCGACGTCGTGACCGCGCCGACCCTGCTCGAGGCGCTCAGCGAGGGCGATCCGCAGGAGTGCGCCGACCGGCTGGTCGAGCTGGCGCTGCGCGGAGGCGGTCCGGACAACGTCACCTGCATCGTCGCCGACATCGTCGACGCCGGATTCGGGGACGACGTCCCGGTCATCGGCGGAGCGTTCGTCGACCCGACCGATCCGGCGCCGTCCGCGGCCGAGTCCAGCCCGGCCGAGCGCGCGGCCCAGATGACCCGTCACGATGTACCCCGGCCGGTCGAGGTACCGCGGCGGCGCCGTTGGCTGCGTCGGCTGCTGGTGGCCGGAGCCGCCCTGGTGGTGCTGATCGGCGGCATCGGCGGCTTCTACGCGTGGACGCAGAGCCAGTACTTCGTCGGCCGATCCGGGGACGAGGTGGCGATCTTCCAAGGCGTCAACACCGAGTTCGGGCCGCTCAAGTTCTACAAGCTCGACAAGAACACGTCGCTCAAGATGGACGACCTGACCCAGGCGGCGCGCAGCGAGGTCGAGTCGGGCATCACCGCGCACAGCGAGTCCGGGGCCCAGCGCATCGTCGAGAACCTGCTGCAGACCCAACTCCTGCCGCTGTGCCGCACCTCGACGCCGTCGCCGTCCGATCGGGCCAGCGACATCTCGCCCAGCCCGTCCAGGACGGCCCCCCGCACGACGCCGAGACGGTCGCCGTCGTCGGTCGGGGCGCAGCCGCCGGCCAGGCAGCCCACGCCCCGTCACGTGCTCGCGCCGCGTGGCTCGGCCGGCGGTGCGGCTCCGCGCGTCACCCTGACCCGCACGCCGACCCGCACGCCGAGCAGCCCGAGCCGGCCGAGCCTCACGCCGACCCCCACACCGACCCCGGGTGAGGGATGCCGGTGACGCAGTCGACTGGCGAGATCCGCACACCGACTCGACGGGGTGCGGAACTCGTGCTGCTGGTGTTCGCCATCGCGATCGTCTTCGCCGCTGAGGCGATCGTCGAGGCGACCCGCGACGGTCGCATCAACAGCCACCTGCTCACCGACAGCTTCGTGCCGCTCGCGGCCGGGCTCATCGCGCACCTGGTGATCCGCCGGGTGGCCCCGTACGCCGACCCCCTGCTGCTGCCGATCGTGGTGCTGCTGAACGGCCTGGGCCTGGTGATGATCCACCGGCTCGATCTCGGGCTCAAGCAGCAATCGGACGACGGCACCGGCCCGAAGTTCACCGGGGCGGCCGCGCCGACGCAGATCGTGTGGACGGCGCTGGGTCTGCTGCTGTTCCTGGTGATCATCTGGTTCATCCGCGACCACCGGGTGCTGCAGCGCTACGCCTACACGCTGGCGCTCGCCGGCATGTTCTTCCTGATCTTGCCGTCGGTGCTGCCGGCCCGCTTCAGCGAGGTGAACGGCGCGCGAATCTGGATCCGGGTGGCCGGCTTCTCGATCCAGCCGGGCGAGTTCGCGAAGATCCTGTTGACGATCTTCGCGTCGGCCTATCTGGTGACGAAACGTGACGTGCTGTCCCTGGCCGGACGGCGCTTCCTCGGCATCGACCTGCCTCGTGGCCGTGACTTCGCGCCGCTGCTCGTCGTCTGGCTGATCTGCATCGGCGTGCTGATCCGGGGCCACGACCTCGGCTCGTCGCTGATGTTCTTCGGCCTGTTCATCGTGTTGCTGTACGTCGCCACGGAGCGAGTCAGCTGGGTGATCGTCGGACTGCTGCTGTTCGCCGGCGGTGCCTACCTCGCCTACCAGCTGTTCACGAACGTGCAGACCCGCGTCACCGTGTGGCTGCACGTCTTCGACTACCCGGACGGCATCGGCCTGCAGGTCAGCCAGTCGCTGTTCGGCCTGGGCACGGGCGGCCTGTTCGGCACCGGACTCGGCGGCGGCCACCCCGAGATCGTGCCCCTACCGGCCACCGACTTCATCATCTCGTCCTTCGGTGAGGAGATCGGCCTGTTCGGGCTGGTGGCGTTGCTGGTCATCTACGTGCTGTTCATCGCCCGTGGATTCGCAGCGGCGCTCGCGGTGCGGGACACTTTCGGAAAGTTGCTCGCCACGGGGTTGTCCTTCTCGATCGGGCTGCAGCTGTTCGTGGTCGTCGCCGGCGTCACTCGGCTGCTGCCCGAGACCGGCCTGACCACGCCGTTCCTGTCCTACGGGGGATCCTCACTGCTCGCCAACTACGCCCTGCTCGCCCTGCTGCTGCGCATCTCGGACGCGGCCCGCCGTCCGGCCGAACCGGGCCGCCACTCCTCGTCCGAGCCGTCGACGCCTCAGCTGGGGGTGAAGGTGTGAACCGCCCCATCCGTCGCGTGGCCATCGCCGTCGGCGTGCTGATGGCGGCGCTGCTGTTGAACCTGAACTTCGTCCAGGTCGTGAAAAGCGATGCCTACCGCAACAACAAGAACAACAAGCGGGTCATCCTCAACGAGTACGCCAACCCGCGCGGGACCATCTCCGTGCAGGGCGGCACGCTGATCGCCGAGTCAGTTCCGACCAAGGACGAGTTGAAGTACCTGCGCAAGTACCCCAACGGTCCGGCGTACGCCGACGTGACCGGCTGGTACTCGCTGATCTACGACAAGAACGGAATCGAGGAGGCCGAGGACGGTTTGCTGTCCGGCAGCGACAGCCGGCTGCTGGGTAGCCGCATCACCGATCTGCTCACCGGCCGTACCCCCAAGGGGGGCAACGTGGTGCTGACCATCAACCGAGCCGCGCAGCTGGCCGCCTACAAGGGTCTGGGTGGTCGCCGCGGAGCGGTCGTGGCGCTCGACCCGCGCACCGGTGCCATCCTCTCGGCGGTGAGCACCCCGTCCTACGACCCGAGCGTGCTCAGCTCGCACAACCTCGACGCGATCCAGGCCGCCTACCAGAAGCTGTCCAACGACAAGCAGCAGCCGCTGCTGCCCCGTGCGTTCCGCGAGACCTACCCGCCCGGTTCGGTCATGAAGGTCATCGTCGCCGCGGCCGGGCTGAAGTCCGGGCTGAAGCCCAGCAGCGTGATCCCCGGGCCGAACGTGCTCCCGTTGCCCGACGGCGGCACGATGCACAACTTCAACGGTGAGCAGTGCAGCGGCAACGGCAAGACCACGACGCTGCTCGACGCCTTGAAGATCTCCTGCAACACCGCGTTCGCCGCGCTCGGCATCAATGTGGGGCAGCAGGCAGTGCAGGACGAGGCGAACCTGTTCGGCATGGACGGCCAGGACTTCAACATGCCGCTCAGCGTCGCCGGCTCGACGATCGGCGACATCGAGAACCGCTCGCAGCTCGGGCAGACCTCGATCGGGCAGTTCAACGTGCAG
>Ga0081455_10003846_pt1 | contig 17122 bp, 17 predicted proteins | sample TabmetS3T2R1_FD_70207 | JGI IMG/M metagenome (GOLD analysis project Ga0081455, IMG submission 70207) | Tabebuia heterophylla rhizosphere microbial communities from the University of Puerto Rico - S3T2R1 | ecosystem: Host-associated > Plants > Roots > Rhizosphere ...
GTTCGTGCAGAAGGTGCTCCCCCGCATCCGTGGGGCCGACAGTGCCCTCGACGAGGGGCTGTCGGCGTTCCTCGGTGCGATCGGCGACGGCTTCCCGCTGTCACGCGCGAAGACCGAGTTGATGCGCGAGGATTACGCGGCCCATGGGTTCGCCAGCTTCTTCTGATCCGGGTGCGACCGGCTCCAGGTCCGGTGGATCCGACGTGACCGATCCGGATCGGCCGGCGGCGTCGGACGAAGCTCGGGAGTACGAGCTGGCGGTGCTGACCACGATCGTACGTGGCGGCGGACGCCGACCCGGGCTGGTCCAGGTGCTCCCGCGGCTGCAGCAGACGCATCGCAAGGAGCTGATCCGGCTCGAACGGTGGACCACGGGCGACCTCGCCCGCCATCCGGAGCCGCGCGCGCTGGTGCGGAGCCGCCGCCGACCTGGGAACCTCGATGAGCACGGGCGCCTGCGACGGGTGTTCGACCAGCGCCGCGTGTTGACGCCCGACGTGCACGAGAACCGCGTGGTGCTGCACGTGGTGAAGGACGTCCGCGCGCGGCTCGTCGTGCTCGTGGACGCCGGCGAGGCCGACGCCGCCACACTGCTGTGGGAGTTCGACGGCGCGGTGGCGACCGCGGTCTTCCTCGAGGACCTCAGTGACCTGCGCCAGTTGCCGCGGACGCCGACCGCCACGCTGGTCGGCGACCCCCTGTACCGGACGGTCTTCCTGGCCTGGGTCGACCTGCTCCACGCCGACGAACGCGGCGCCGCTTAGGCGGGCCTCCAGATCTCGTGCCGCGGGGATGGGTCTCCGTGCCCCGTGGTCGTCGTGTGCATCGCGAGACCGATGAGGAACTCGAACAGCGCCTGGCCCGAGAGGTCGAGGTCCGCGATGCCCGGCCGCTCGGTGAGGAATGAGGCCTGGAGCATCGCTCGCAGCTCCGCGTCCATCACTTCCCGCGCTTCGCCCGTGAGATAAAAGGCGTCTTCGTTGTCCTCCATGGGGAACGAGTGCATCGCGTATCGAGGATCACGCCGGAGATCGCCGGCCTTCGGTGATGGGATCAGGAAACCGAACAGCCCGCCCTCCTGGATCAGCGGGCACATCGGATGGACACGCGGTCCGCCGTCCGAGCGGACCGTCGACAGGAATGCGAGCCCGACGCCGAACGCGTACATCAACCGCCGACCGGCCTCGCCCAGATCGGGTCGATCTCGCTCGAGGTCCGCCCACCCGACGGATCGAGCGGGGGTGATCATCACGCCCCGATCGGGTGCCAGACGGTCTTGAACTCCATCAGCGCCGTGATCTCGTACGGGCTCTGGGCGCTCGGGTCGAACGGGTCGCCCGCCGGCGCTCGATGGACCCGCTTCACGTTCTCGGCGGCGGCCTGCTCGGTGTCGGCCACGAGGTCGCCGGGCACGCCGCTGATGTCGATCGCGTTCACGTCCATGTGGGACGCGAGCCACGGCGTCAGTTCCGACGTGCGTCCGGTCAGGATGTTCACGACCCCTCCGGGCACGTCGCTCGTCGCGAGCACCTCCGCCAGGGATACCGCCGGCAACGGCGAGGGTTCGCTCGCGATGACCACCGTCGTGTTCCCACCCACGATCGCCGGGGCCAGGCGGGAGACGAGGCCCAGCAACGCCTGGTCGTGCGGCGCCACGATGCCCACCACGCCGGTCGGCTCCGGGACCGTGAAGTTGAAGTACGGCCCGGCGACAGGGTTCGTCCCGCCCAGCACCTGCCCGATCTTGTCCGACCACCCCGCGTACCAGATCCAGCGATCGATCGCGGCGCTGACGCCCCGGGCGGGATCACTCGCCCCGGCATCGGCGAGCTCGGCCTCGAACTGCGCGCGCCGGCCCTCCATCATCTCGGCCACGCGATACAGGATCTGGCCGCGGTTGGAGGCGGTCATGCCGGCCCAGCCGGGGAGCGCGGCGCGCGCCGCGACGACGGCCTCGCGGAGATCCTTGCGGGACGCGCGCGCCGCGTGGGCGAGCGGTCGCCCGTCGTGCGCCATCACCTCGTACGAGCGGCCGCTCTCGCTCCGTGGGAACGCTCCCCCGATGAACAGCTTCGCCGTGCGGCGCACCGGCACGCGGTCGTGCTCGGTCATCGTTCGCCCCCGTCGAACGACAGGTACGGCTCCAGGCCGTGCCGGCCGCCCTCGCGACCGAAGCCGCTCTCCTTATAGCCCCCGAACGGCGACGAGGGATCGAACCGGTTGAACGTGTTGGCCCACACGACCCCCGCGCGCATCCGCTGCGACATCCACAGGATCCGCGAGCCCTTCTCGGTCCAGACGCCGGCCGAGAGCCCGTACGGCGTGTTGTTCGCTTTCTCGACCGCCTCCTCCGGCGTGCGGAACGTCAGGATCGACAGGACCGGTCCGAAGATCTCCTCGCGGGCGATCCGATGCGACTGCGACACGCCCGTGAACAGCGTCGGGCGGAACCAGAACCCGCGCTCGGGCAGGACACACTCGGGTTGGTAGATCTCGGCACCCTCGTCGACACCGGCCGCGACGAGCTCCTCGATCTTGTCGAGCTGCGCGCGCGAGTTGATCGCCCCGACGTCGGTGTTCTTGTCGAGGGGATCACCGACCCGCAGGGTTCGCAGGCGGTCCTTCAGCTTCGCCAGCAGCACGTCGAACACGGGCTCCTGCACCAGGAGTCGTGAGCCGGCGCAGCACACGTGCCCCTGGTTGAAGAAGATCCCGTTGATGACGCCCTCGACGGCCTGATCGATCGGCGCGTCCTCGAACACGATGTTCGCCGCCTTGCCGCCGAGCTCGAGGGTCAGGCGCTTGCGGGTGCCCGCCGTCGCGCGCTGGATCCGCTTCCCGACCTCGGTCGAACCCGTGAACGCGATCTTGTCCACGTCGGCCTCGACGAGCGCGGCGCCGGTCCCCCCTGCCCCGGTCACGATGTTGACGACGCCGGGCGGCAGCTCAGCTTCCTGCAGGACCTGCGCCAGCAACAGGGCCGTGAGCGGCGTCGTCTCCGCCGGCTTCAGGACCGCCGTGTTCCCCGCCGCGAGCGCGGGGGCCAGCTTCCACGCCGCCATCAACAGCGGGAAGTTCCAGGGGATGATCTGGCCCGCCACTCCGACCGGCCGCGGCTCGCCGCGCCCTGGGAACGCGTACTCGAGCTTGTCCGCCCATCCCGCGTAGTAGAAGAAGTGCGCGGCCGCGAGTGGGAGGTCGACGTCGCGGGATTCCTTGATGGGCTTGCCACCGTTCATCGACTCGAGCACCGCGAACTCCCGCGCGCGCTCCTGCAGCTGACGGGCGATCCGGAAGATGAACTTCGCGCGCTCGGTGCCGCGGAGGGCCTGCCAGGCCGATGCCGCGTCGCGGGCGGCCTCGACCGCGACCAGCACGTCCTCGGGACCACCTTCCGCGACGTCGGCGAGGACGCGCTCGGTCGCGGGTTCGATCGTGGGGAACCATCGGCCGCTCTTCGGCTCGATGAACTCGCCACCGATGAACAACCCGTACCGATCCTCGAGGTGAACGATGTCGGTCGACTCGGGGGCGCTCGCGTACTCCCACGGGACGGGTCGCGCCGGGGCCGCCGGGACCGGTGAGCGCTCGTCGGAAGTCTGCTGATCCGTCATCTCAATCGATCGTGAAGTAATCCGGGCCAGAATAGTGGCCGGTCCGTTCCTTCTCGAGCTGCATCAGGACGTCGTTCAGCAGGCTCGAGGCACCGATCCGGAACCGCTCCGGCGTCATCCAATCGGGGCCAAGCGTCTCGTGCAGCAGCACCAGGTACTGGATCGCCTGCTTCGAGCGTCGCACCCCGCCCGCGACCTTCACGCCGACGGCGCGGCCGGTCTGCCGGTGGAAGTCGCGGGCCGCCTCCATCATGCAGAGCGCGTTCGGCAGCGTGGCGTTCACGCCGATCTTGCCGGTCGAGGTCTTGATGAAGTCGGCGCCCGCCGCCATCGCCAGCATCGACGCTTGTCGGATCCGGTCGTAGGAGCCCAGCTCGCCGGCCTCCAGGATCACCTTGAGGTGGGTAGGCCCGGCCGCCTCGCGAGCTGCCGTGAGCTCGTCGAACGCCTCCGCGTACCGGCCTCCGAGGAACAGCGACCGGTTCAACACGATGTCGATCTCGTCGGCACCGGCGGCCGCGACGTCACGGATCTCTTGCAGGCGAGCATCCAGCGGGCCCAGCCCGCTGGGGAACGCGCCGGCCACGCTCGCCACGGCCACACCGGTGCCCTGAAGATGGTCGACCGCGACGGGCACGAGCTGCGGATACAGGCAGACGGCGGCGACCGAAGGCACCTCGGGGCGGAGCGGGTCGGGACGGACCGCCTTCGCACACATCGCGACGATCTTGCCGGTCGTGTCCGCGCCCTCCAGCGTGGTGAGGTCGATGCACCGCACAACGAGGTCGAGCGCCCAGACCTTCGCCTCCCGCTTGATCGATCGCGTCGCGAGCGACGCCGCGCGCCCTTCGAGGCCGACCGCGTCGACCGCGGGGGCGCGCGCGATGAGCCTCGCCGCCTCGGACGAGGCGACGACGGGGGCGGGGGGGTCGCGTCGCACCGGTGTCGTCTGTGTCATCGGGGTCGTCCTCGTCGGTCCTGGCCTCGTGGCCCCCATCGTAAGAGAACCCCTCGATCCGTACACCGCCGGCACCGAACGACGGGCCTCGACGGGTAGTCTCTGCACCGCATCTTTGGCGGAACGAAGGAGAGATCACGACGATGCGGTTCCCGATGCTCTTGGCGGTGATGGCCACGATCGCGGCGGGCGCGGTCGCGTGCAGCGGCGGTGGATCGGACGCGCCCTCGTGCTCGTCATATCAAGCGGAGGACTCCGTCACGATGGCCGACTTCTCCTACACCCCGGCATGCATCTCGGCGCCGGGGGGCGCGACCCTGACGCTCGACAACCAGGGGGACGCGCCCCACACGTTCACGGTCGAGGGCACGCCGGTCTCGGTCGAGGTGCAGGCCGGCGACCATGCGACCGCCGACCTCGGAGGCGTGGGGCCCGGTACCTACACGGTCATGTGCACGTACCACCCGCAGATGAAGGCGACGATCCAGGTGGGCTGACCGACGGCGCGGGGCCTTACAGCCCGAGGCGCTCGATCGCCTTCGGGTCGCGCTGCCACTCCTTGACCACCTTGACGCGGAGATCGAGGAACACCTTCGTGCCGAGCAGCGACTCGATCTCGCCGCGCGCCTGCGAGCCGATGGCCTTGAGGGTCTGACCCCCCTTCCCGATCACGATGCCCTTCTGGGAATCGCGTTCCACGACGAGCGAGGCGTGGATCGACGTCAGGTCGCCGTCGCGCTCGAGGTCGTCGACCGTGACGGCGACCGAATGCGGAACCTCCTGGCGCGTCACGGCGAGCGCCTGCTCGCGGATCAGCTCTGCGACGCGCGACTCGGTCGACTGGTCCGTGACGTCGCCGTCGGGGAACAGCGCCGGACCCTCCGGCATCCGGGCGACCAAGAGCTCCCGGAGCTCCTCGACGCCCGCGCCGGTCGCCGCCGCCGCCGGGACCACCTCGTCCCAGGTGCCCAGCGCGGCGGCGGCGGCCAGCTGCGGCACCACGTCGTGCTTCCGGAGCAGGTCGGCCTTGTTCACCACGCAGAACCGGGCGTCGGTTCGCGCTCCTCGCACCTGGTGCTCGTAGACGTAGGCGTCGCCTCGGCCCACACCCGCCGCGGCGTCCACGACCTGCACGACCACGTCGACCCCCTCGACGGCGTCGCCGACGAGGTCGTTCATCCGGGCCCCGAGAGGCGTGCGTGGCTTGTGGAACCCGGGCGTGTCCGTGAGGACGATCTGCGCGTCGTCGATCGTCCAGATCGCCCGGATGTCGCTGCGCGTCGTCTGCGGCTTGTCGGACACGATCGACACCTTCTGCCCAACGAGCGCGTTGACGAGCGTGGACTTGCCGACGTTCGGGCGGCCGACGACCGCCACCACACCGCTGCGGAACGGCGTCGTCACTCGAGATCGCGAGGGCCGAACGCGTGAGCCAATAGTTCGTCCAGCGACCAGTGCATCCGGACCGACCCGTCGGCGTTCTCGGCGATCACCGCCATCCCGGGCCCACCGAACTCGAACAAGACCTGCCGACAGCCCCCGCAGGGAGGCGTCGGCGTCTCGGCGTCGGTCACCACGGCGACCGCGCGGACGTCGGTCGCACCGGCCGCGACGGCCATCGCGACCGCGTTGCGCTCCGCGCACACCGAGAGCGGATAGCTCGCGTTCTCGACGTTGACGGCCGGGAAGATCCGATCGCCCGCCAGCAGCGCCGCCCCGACGTGGAAGCCGCTGTACGGGGCGTACGCGGCGTCCTTGATCCCCCGGGCAGCGCTCACGAGCTCGTCGAGCCGGGCCGTCTCGATCGAGGTCATGGCGTGAGCTCTTCCTGCGGCGTGGGCTCGGGCTCCGCCGACCGGGTGATGATGACGCTCGAGATCCGCCGGCCCTGGATCGACTCCGCGCGGAACGTCAGCCCGTCGATCGCGCATTCCTCGCCCTCGTCCGGGATGCGGCCGAAGATGTCGAGGACCAGCCCCGCGACCGTGTCCCACTCCTCGTCGGGGAGCTCGGCGTCGAGGAGCTCGTTCACGTCGTCGATCGAGGTCTTCCCGCTGACCCGATAGACCCCCTCGCCGATCTGCACGTACTCGGGCTCCTCGCGGTCGTACTCGTCGGTGATCTCGCCGACCAGCTCCTCGAGCAGGTCCTCGAGCGAGACGAGCCCGGTCACCGACCCGTACTCGTCCAGCACGAGCGCCATGTGGAACTTCTCGAGCTGCATCTCCCGGAGCAGGTCGGCGACCTTCTTCGACTCGGGCACGTAGTGCGCCTCGCGAACGACGTCGCGCAGCGGCATGTCGTGCTTGCCCTGATGCAGCGCCTTGAGGACGTCCTTCGCGAACACGACGCCGACCACGTGGTCCAGGTCCTCATCGTGGTCGTAGACCGGGATCCTCGAGGTCCCATGCTGGAGGACGAGCGCCTGCACGTCTCGCAGCGACTTGTCGTCCTCGATCGCGATGATGTCGGGTCGGGGCACCATCACCTCGCGGACGATCGTGTCGCCGAACTCGAAGATGGAATGGATCAGCTCCTTCTCGCCCTCGTCGATCGAGCCCTCCTCCGACCCGACCTGCGCCATCGAGCGGATCTCCTCCTCCGACACGAACGGCCCCGCCTTGATCCCCCGCCCCGGCAGCAGGGCGTTCGCGATCCCGATCAGGCCGCGCGTCGGCCATCGGAAGACGCGCCCGAGGAAGAACACGAGCGGCGACAACGCGAGCGCCACGCGGTCGCTGTGCAGGACGCCGAACGTCTTGCTCATGGCCTCCACGAACACGAAGTACAGCAACGTGAACACGAGCGACGCGATCGTGACGGCGGGGCTGCCCCACGTTCGCTCGGCCTGGATCGCGACGAGGATCGCGGATCCGTTCTGCACGAGCATCACGCAGAGGTACACGCTGTTCAGGTAGCGGGGAGGATCGGTCTCGAGCTTCACGAGCAGCGCGGCGTTGCGGCGCCCCTCGTCCTCCATGGCGAGCGCGCGAACGCGAGTCATGCGGGTCAGCGCCGATTCGGCGAGCGCGAGCAACGACCCCAGGAGCACCAAGAGGACGATGACGACCCACCACATCAGGGCGCCGCCACCCCGCTGTATCGCTCCTGGCGCGACCACATCTCCGCGCGCTCGTCCTCCTCCTCGTGGTCGTAGCCGAGCAGGTGCAGGATGCCGTGGACCAACAGGAGCCGGATCTCACCATCGGGATCCGCCGGATTGTTCGCGGCCGCGACCGCCGGCGCGATGACGATGTCGCCCATGACGCGCACGCCGTCACCGGAACCGCTCCGTTCCACGTCGTCGGGATCCAGCGGGAACGACAGCACGTCGGTGGGACCGGGTTCGTGCATGTACCGCTCGTGGAGCTCGGCGATCTCGGCTTCGTCCACGAAGGACACCGACAACTCCACCCGCCTGAGACCCTCGCGCGTCAGGGTGTCCCGGGCGAGCCGCGATAACGCGTCGAGGTCGAGCCCCCTACCCTGCCGATCGGAGATCAGGATCGCCGGTTCGGGCCCCGGATGGTCGCCGACGTCGTCGGTCACCGCTCGACCTCGAGTCCCTGCTGGCCGAACCGATCGTAGGCCTCGACGATGTCCTGCACGATCTTGTGGCGAACGACGTCGCGGCCACCGAGCCGACAGAACGCGATGCCCTCGATGTCCTCCAGGATCTGTTGGACCACCGCCAGACCGGACGTCTGCTCGGTGCCGAGGTCCACCTGGGTCGCGTCGCCGTTGATCACGGCTTTGGATCCGAACCCGATCCGCGTCAGGAACATCTTCATCTGCTCGGGCGTCGTGTTCTGGGCCTCGTCCAAGATGATGAACGCGTCGTTCAACGACCGGCCCCGCATGTACGCGAGCGGGGCCACCTCGACCGTGCCCCGTTCCATCAGTCGCGGGAGCGAGTCGGCGCCGGTCATCTCGAACAACGCGTCGTAGAGCGGGCGCATGTAGGGGTCGATCTTCTCGTAGAGCGTTCCGGGCAGGTAGCCGAGCCGTTCGCCGGCCTCGACGGCCGGCCGGGTCAGGATCAGGCGCGAGACCTGGTGGTCCTGGAGTGCCCGCACGGCGGTCGCGACGGCCAGGTACGTCTTGCCGGTGCCGGCCGGGCCGATCGCGAACGTCACCGTGTTCGCCCGCATCGCGTCGACGAAGCGCTTCTGCCCGATCGTCTTCGGGGTGATCCCCTTGCCGCGGGCCGTGAGCAACCGATCGCCGAGCACCTCGCTGGGCCGAAGGTCCTCGTCGCCGTGCTCCGGGGTATCGCCCTTCACGATCGCGATCGTCTGGCCCACCGACGCGTCGGTCAGCTCGTTGCCCTTCTCGAGCAGCTCGAGCAGCTCCTCGAAGATGCGTGCGACGCGTTCGGCCTCCTCTTCGTGGCCGGTCACGGTGATCTCGTTGCCGCGCACCAGGATCGTGCACGAGAAGGCCGACTCGATCAGCTTGAGGAAGACGTCGCGCTGGCCCAGCAGAGCGACCATGGATTGGTTGCCCGGGACCAGGATCTTCACTTGGGTGGTGGCGTTCGCCACGTGTCTCGTATCTCGGGGCGGTGGCCCCGTTCCCTCCTGTCGTGCGGTCCATCGCCCATGACGGCGGCGGCTCTCGACAGATTCTAGCCGGGCGCGACCCCCAGACCGGGGTTGCCGAGGTGGATCCGATCCGCGACGGTCAGCCCGGCGGCCACTGCATCTGCCGGCCTCCGAGCAGATGGAAGTGCAGGTGGAACACGGTCTGCCCCGCCTCCGGACCGACGTTCGTCACGAGGCGCCAGCCGCTCTCGGCGATCCCCTCCGCACGGGCGAGCTGCGTGGCCGCCTGCATGATGTCGGCGAGCGTGCCGGCGTGGTCCTCGCTCAGCTCCGCGACCGACTCGATGTGCTCCTTGGGGATCAGCAGGATGTGAACCGGCGCCTGCGGGTTCGTGTCGCGGAAGGCGACCACGTCGTCGGATTCCCGAACGATGTCGGCCGGGATCTCGCCCGCGGCGATCCGGCAGAAGATGCAGGAGCTGTCGACCACATCTCGGAGCGTACCGCCGGTCACGCCAGGCTGCTGTTCGCCCTGCCTCCACCGGGCGGATCAGAACTCCGGGCGACGGAGCTCCCCAGCGGCGGGTTCATGTTTGGAGGTTCGCTCGCCGCGGAGGTCGGCGAGCTGCTCCCACACCCTGCGCTCGTCCTTCGAGAGCTCGCCCGGCGTCGTCACGTGCAGCGTCACGAACAGATCCCCGCGCCCGCGCCGGTTCACGTTCGGTACACCCTTGGCCCGGAGCCGCACCACGGTGCCGGACTCGGTCCCGGGCTCGACCCGGATGCGCTCGGGTCCATCGAGGGCCTCGATCTCGAGCTCGGCCCCCAGCGTCGCCTGGGTCATGGAGATGTCCAGGACCGTGTGCAGATCCTGGCCACGACGATCGAACGCGGGTGACGCGTCGACCGCCAGCGCGACGTACAGATCGCCGGCCGGTCCCCCGTGCAGACCCGCGTGCCCGTTGCCGGTGACCCGCAGCTCCATCCCGTCCGACACCCCGGCGGGGATGTCGACGGTCACGGTCGTCGCTTCGCTCCGGCGTCCTTGACCGTGGCAGGCTTCGCACGGATCGAGCACCTCCTGCCCCGTGCCGCCGCACGTGCTGCATGTCGCGGCGGTCATCACGGTGCCGAACACGCTGCGCCGGACCGCCTGCACCTGGCCCGTCCCGCTGCACGTTCGACAGGCGATCGGGGCCGTCCCGGGTTCGGCGCCGTTGCCCATGCATCGATCGCACTCCACGAGCCGCTCGATCTCGATCTCCTTGCGCGTGCCGAACACCGCCTCGGGGAACGAGAGCCGCAGCCGCACGCCGAGGTCCTCACCGTGCTGGGTCCGCGAGCGTCCGCTCCGCCGCCTCGTCGACACCCCGAACCCGCCCTGCCCGAAGAACAGGTCGAAGATGTCCTGGATGTCGGTGAACGGTGCCCCCGCGGGACCGCCGGTGCTGCCGAACGCGTCGTAGCGGGCTCGCTTGTCCGGATCCGACAGGATCTCGTACGCGCCCGCGACTTCCTTGAACCGTTCCTCGGCCCCGGGGTCACCGTTCACGTCGGGGTGCAGCTCACGCGCCAACCGCCGATACGCACGGCGGATATCGTCGTCGGTGGCGTCGCGATCGACGCCCAGCACCTGATACAGGTCGCGGACGGCGGCCATCTACTGGTCCAGCTCCGTGGCCAGGTCCGACAACCGCTTCGCGACCGCACGGACCGAGGCCATCGCCGTGACGTAATCCATGCGCGTGGGGCCGACGACCCCGATTGTGCCGAGCGGAGACTCCCGCGTGCCGAACGGCGCGGTGATGAGGCTCGCCTCCCACTCGCCGGTCGCGGGGTGCTCGGCCCCGATCGTGACGGCGAGCTCACCCTCGGCCGATCCGACGTCGTGCAGGAGCGAGAGGATCTCGGTCTCGCGCTCGAGCGTCTCGTAGAGGCGGCGGAGCGTCTCCCGGCGCATCTGCTGTGCCTCGTTCGCGAGGTTCGAGGCGCCGCCCACCACCATGTGCGCCGAGTGCTCTCCCTGGGTCGCGACCCGCAGCAGCTCCGCGACGTGCAGGAGCAGATCGTGCGCCTGGGGCTGGCTCTGGGCTGCGAGCTGCAGCAGCCGAGCCTGCGCGGCGAAGTAGGTCTCGCCGCGGAGCTGCTGCAGGGCGCTCTCGGCGTCGGCGAGCGCCTCGGCGTCGACCCCCTCGGGCCGGTCGATCACCCGCTTGTCGACACGCCCATGCTGGCCGACCGCGAGGATCATCACGGTCGGGCCCATGTCGATCAGCTCCAAACGCACGACCGGTTCCTCGACGGCGCTCGGAGGCACGGCGAGACCGGCGTACTGGGTGAGGCGAGAGAGCAGCTGCACGCTGCCCTGCAGGACCTCCTCGAGGTCCACGATCGCCTCCGCGAAGAAGCCAGCGATCAGCCGGCGCTGCGCCTCTCGGAGCCGCCCCCCAGGGGGCAGCGAGTCCACGTACTGCCGGTATCCCCGATCGGTGGGGATCCGGCCAGCGCTCGTGTGCGGGTGGGTGAGGTACCCGAGCTCTTCGAGCGCGGCCATCTCGTTGCGGATCGTGGCGCTCGAAACGCCGAGGGAGGCGTGTTCCGCGACGGTTTCACTTCCAACCGGCTCCCCTGTGCGGACGTACGCCTCCACGACCGCGTGCAGCACCGCGGCCTTGCGGGCACCCAGCTCCGGTCGTTCGGGGTCGGCCATGGAGCCATGATACGTAGCACTCACGCCTGCAGAGTGCTAAGGCCTGCAGGAAGTTCGCGCCCGCCTACGAACAGTCGATCGCTGAGAGCGCCTTGCCCATCGCCGCCACGGAATCCGTCGTGTCCTTCTGCCGCTCGAGATCGTCTCGTACATGTGCGACCGCGGCGATCAGCTTCTGCACCTGCTTGGCCGTTGCCTGATCGCCCTCGGCCTTCAGCGCTCGCACGTCGGCCTTGAGATCCTCTTGCGCTCGACCGAGCGCATCCACCCTGATCGTCTGGGGGAGGCCCCGAACGTGCCCACACAGCGTCTCCATGGCACTGCCGCCCGTCGTGGGCGTCTCGTTCCCATTCCGTGTCACGAGGATCACGGTGATCGCGACGACCAGCACCGCGGCGACGGCTGCCCAGGCCCAGGCCGGGATCCGGCTGACCAACCCCACCTTATCGGCCCGCGGCATCGGGAACGCCGTCCCCGGATCCGACCCGGCGCCCGGCTGCTGCGGGCCGACCGGTGCCTCGGGCGGCACGGCCTCCAGGTCGTCACCCGAGATCGGAACCGGTTGCGGTGACGTCGTCGACGGGTGCGCGGTGCCACACGTCGGGCACGTCCACTCGGTCGTTCCGGGCTTGGCGTGGAACCTCGAGCCGCAGGAGTCACAGACCACGAACTCCCACACTCGGCCGCACGACGTGCACGTGTACCCCTTCGATCCCTCCGTGATCTCTTGGCGCGTCGAACACGAAGGACAGCTCACGTTCGGCATGGCGTCACTCTATCCGGAGCTCGTTCGCCGACGTGACATCCACAGGCCCGCGATGCCGAGCACTCCCGAGAACCCCACAACGACTGCCGCGGCCGGCGTCGAGGTCGCATCGTCCATGCCGGGGGGCGGCGGGTCACACAGCTCGTCCAGCCGAGCCGACAGCCGCTGCACGTCGGCCGCATGACCCGGGTCGTTCGCGAGGTTGTCCAGCTCGAACCGGTCGTCGGCCAGGTCGTACAGCTCGCGCTCGCCCGTCTCGTACCGCACGAGCTTCTCGGTCTCCGTGCGCACCCCGCAGTACGACGGCACGGGGTTCGCCCCCTGCATGTGCTCGATCAGGAAGTCGCTCCGCCACGCGGCCGACGGATCGCGGAGCAGCGGGACCAGGCTGCGCCCGTCCGTCGCGGGATGAGGCACCGAGGCCAGCTCGGCGATCGTCGGCGCGAGGTCGATGTTCAGCGCGAGGTGGTCGTCACTCCGCTCAGGCGTGGGCAGTGCATCGTCCCGGATCACCAGCGGCACCCGCAGCGCCTCGTCGTAGGGAACCTCCTTCCTCATCCAGCGATGCTCCCCCCACAGCAGCCCGTTGTCGGAGGTGAACACGATCAGCGTGTCGTCCAGGCGCCCGGTCTCCTCAAGCGCATCCAACATCGCCCCGACCTGCTCGTCGACGCTCTGCAAGGTCTGGTACTGGCGCCGACGCAAGCCGTCGATCCAGTTCCTCCACTCGGGCGAGAGCGGTGCCAGGCTCCGCACGTACGCGGGCTTGTCGCTCACGTCCGCTTCCTCATAGCTGGGAGGGCGCGATGGCGGGAGGTCACGGAAGTCGGTCTCGTGCTCGGGCGCGGCGACGGCCGGGTCGTGGGGCGCCGCCGGCGCGAACTCGACGAACAACGGTCGATCGGGTGGGGCCGTTCCGATGAACGACGCGGCGGCGGTGCCGAGCACAGACGTGGAGTAGTCGGTTCCAGGGTCCTCCGCGTGGGTTTCGAACCGGCCGTCGACCGTGAGTCCGTAGTCGTAGTAACCCGAGTGCACGAACGCCACCCAGCGGTCCCATCCGGGCGGGACGTAGCCGATGCGGGCGGCGTGCTGGTACGCGTCGATGTACTTGCCGAACAGCCCCGTCTCATAGCCGGAGTCGTGCAGCCAGGTCGCGAGCGTCGAGGAGTCTTGGAAGGATTCGAACGCGCCGAACGGCGGCGTCTGCCGGTAGACGTCCGTCGTATGTGAGTAGTTCCCCGTCAGGATCGAGGCTCGGCTCGGACAGCACAGTGGGTTCGACACGAACGCGTTCGAGAACGTGATGCCACGATCCACCAGCTCGCGTTGCACGATCGGCATCGACCACAACGTGTCCCACCGCTGGTCGTCGGTCACGATCAGGAGCACGTTGGGGTGATGCACCGGTGGGGCCACGGGCGCCTTCGCGGTGGCCTCGACGCTCGCGAGCACGGGTACCGTCAGCGCGGCGAGCGCGAGCAGCGCAGCCAGCAGCGGTCGGGGAAGCGTCCTCACAGCCATCAGACGTCCGGGCTGGGTCCTTCCGTTGCGTTGGGTCGAACCGTCGGTCCTCGAACCCACGGCTTCGGTAGGCCCCAGCATAGGGTGTCTCCGGAAAGAAACCACGCAGGTTCTGTCAACCGAACGCGACGTTCGAGCGTCATCGATGTGACGGCAGGAACGGAGGAGCCCTGCTCGACGAGGCCGATATCAGGGAGTTCCTGCAGGACACCTACCCTCGGCTGGTCGGCGCCCTGACGCTCGTCGTCGGGAGCAGGGCGGCGGCGGAGGACGCCGTGCAGGAAGCGCTCGCCCGCGCCTGGGAACGCGGCGAGCGCGGACATGAGATCGAGAACCTGCCGGGCTGGGTGACGACGGTGGCGATGAACCTGTCGAGGAGCACACTCCGGCGAAGGCGCGCGGAGGCCAGAGCGCACGCTCGGGTTGGCGCCTCGGTTCCGGAGCACCGAACACCCGAGGATCTCGTGGACCTCGAGCGAGCGATCGCTGCACTCCCTCGTCGACAACGCGAGGCGGTCGCATGCCGGTACTACTTGCAGCTCCCGGTGGCGGAGGCGGCCGGCGCGCTCGGCGTCAGCGAAGGAACCATCAAGACGAGCCTCCACCGCGCTCGGGCGAGCCTGGCGGATCGATTGCGCCTCGAGCCGGAGCGCAGCGACGAACCTGAGGAGTCGAACCGTGCCTGATCTCGACGAACGGCTGCGGCACGACGTTCATCGGCTGATCCGAGTGAAGCCCGCCGATCCACACGTATTCGGAGAGATCAGCCGCCGCCGACAGACGCGCCGGGTGGCGAGGCGAGCCGCATCGCTCCTCCTTGCGATCGCAGTGGTGGCGGGAAGCGTCGGTACCTTCATCGCGATGCGGCGACTGATCGGAGGGTCGACGCAGCCGGCGGGCGGCACTGCCGGCCCGATCCTCTTCCTGGAGGGCTCCGAGGATGGCACCTCGCACATCGCCACGGTCGATCTGAGTGGCGGCGGATATCAGGTCTTGGACCTTCCCTTGACAGATCTCGGATCCGCAGACTGGTCCCCCGACGGGAACTCGTTGGTGACTGCCGGTGTTGGGGCCGATGGCCGGAGCGGGCTGTGGATCGTCGATATCGACGGGTCACCTCTCCGCCTCCTGGTACAAGCACCTGACGTCGGGGAGGTGTCCTCGCCTCGATGGTCTCCTGATGGTTCGACGATCGTCTTCACCCGCGACCGGCAGATCTGGACGATCGGCTCCGACGGTGCTGGTGAGCGAAGGCTCACGAACGGTGGGTTCGATGACGGTCCGACGTGGACACCGGATGCCAGGATCGTGTTCGCACGCCTCGATCCGTCGCGAGATCACGCCATGCACCTCTGGGTCATGGACGGCGATGGGAGCGACCCGCGACAGCTGACCTTCGGCGACGAGCTGGACTACGACCCAGATGTCTCACCAGATGGAAACCGGATCGCCTTCACGTCCGACCGAGATGTTCATGTCATCTCGATCGACGGCTCAGATGAACGGAATCTCACGCCGGAACCACCGGGCGCTGTCCGCGACGGGACCGATGCCTATGACCGCAGCCCTTCATGGTCGCCGGATGGTCGTTGGCTCGTGATCGCCACCACACGAGACACAAGCGAAGAGGCTGGCCAGGCCGTGGCCCTCCTCGCGATCGATGGATCGGATCTCGAGATCCTGCACCCCACGGGAGCCGGGACCCCGGGCCCTCGCTGGAACCCAGCTGGCGCTTCGGACGTTTCAGCCACTCCGCTCGTCGCGGACCAACCACCCGCCGCTCCCGACGGAGACGAGATCGGACTCGGCATCCCGCTGTGTGACATCCACACCCTGGAGGGCGTGGACATGCTGGGAGATAACACGAAAGGAACGGCGTGGACTGGTGTCTACGTCACCGAGGGTGGGGCGTGTCCAACCCGAGCGAATGCTGAGTACCTGGTCGCGGTGGATGTCGACGGCGACGGGCGTGCCGACGGTTCGTCGAATCTCACGGCATGCGACGGATGTGAGCCGTACGCGGTCACCGACTTCGATGCCGACGGGGCCGACGAATTGATCGTGTTGACCCAAGCGACGTCAACGCCGACCTACGAAGTGTTCTTCTGGCTCGGATCGGGCCGTCCACGTTCACCGGGCCTCTACAGCACCTCCGTGTGGCCGCGCGGAGCTCCAGCGGCCGGTTTCCCCGCCTGGGACTTCTTCCACCTCACAGCAGGTGGCGACGAAGGGTTTTCGGCCGCGATCAACTGCGAGTCCTACCCAGAGGATCCCGTGTTGGTCGTCGTGTACGGCAACGCGCCAGTCGACGGACCTGCCAGGCAGGTGTACATCACGAAGCTCCGATACGGCGGACATGACGAAGACAAGCACTTCTCGATCGTGAGCGAGCAGCACGTGAGTCAGCCGGTCGGTGACCCGCTACCGGTCCCATCCCCCGAGACCGCCTGCGGCGTCGACTGGAACCCGTTCTAACTAGTCTGAACTGGACTAGGGTTCCCGGAAGTGATCGCAAGCACGATCTCGTTGAGCAGGAGCATGCCGCGTTCGGTCGGGACGAGGGATCCGGCGTCGTCGACGAGCAGACCGCTGTCGAGGAACGGCTGCGCGACCTTGCCGTCCACCCAGCTCGCCGGAACGCCCTCGAGGATCCGAAGGCGGAGGAACACCTCCTCGAGGTAGGCATCGGAGGGTTCGAGCGTCTCGGAGCCACCGACCGGAAGCTCGCCGCGTTCGACGCGGTCCATGTACTCCTGGGGAGGTCGGGTGTTCCACCAGCGGCGATCGTCGCGGAACGAGTGCGCGCCGGCGCCGAGGCCCAGATACGGCCGGCGCTCCCAGTAGCCGAGGTTGTGCCGGCACTCATAGCCGGGCTTCGCCCAGTTCGACACCTCGTAGTGGCGGTAGCCGGCATCCCCGAGCACCTCGCACGCCAGGCCGAACATGTCGGCCTGTAGGTCGGGGTCGGGCGCGGGCGTGGTGCCGCCCGCCACGGCCCGTCCGAGC
>Ga0081455_10003847_pt1 | contig 17122 bp, 14 predicted proteins | sample TabmetS3T2R1_FD_70207 | JGI IMG/M metagenome (GOLD analysis project Ga0081455, IMG submission 70207) | Tabebuia heterophylla rhizosphere microbial communities from the University of Puerto Rico - S3T2R1 | ecosystem: Host-associated > Plants > Roots > Rhizosphere ...
GTCTCCCAGCCGGCGCGCAAGGGCAGGCGGCTCGGCATACTGTTCTGGGCCGCGATCGTCTGGATGATCTTCGTCTTTGCGGTGGCGATTTTCGCGACCGTCCTGCCGATTCCCGATCCCGCTGCAATGGACCTGCTGGAGAAACGCGCATCCTACTCGGCGGCGCACTGGCTCGGTACGGACGGGCTCGGCCGCGACGAACTCTCGCGCCTGATCTACGGCGCGCGCATTTCGTTGCTGGTTGGTCTCTGTGCGCCGATGATCGGCCTGACTGTCGGTGGCGCACTCGGCCTGCTCTCGGGTTACTTTCGCGGCCGGGCCGGAACCTTTGTCGTCGGCGCCATGGACGTGCTGCTGGCCTTTCCTCCGCTCATTCTGGTGTTGGCTGTCATCGCCTTTGTCGGGCAATCGATCCTCAATCTCACGCTCATCCTCGGCGTGCTCGGCATTCCCGCCTTCATGCGGGTAGCGCGCGCCACTACCTTAACGCTGTCGCGGCGCGAATTCGTCATTGCGGCGGAAGCGCTCGGCGCCTCGCATGCGCGCATTCTGTTGCGCGAATTGCTCCCGAACGTGATCCTTCCGCTGCTTGCGTTCTTTCTGCTCGGCGTTGCCGTCACCATCGTGGTGGAGGGCTCGCTGTCGTTCCTCGGCCTCGGCGTGCCGCCGCCGATCTCGAGCTGGGGCAGCATGATCGCGGAGGGACGCGAGAGCCTCGACATCGCGCCGCGGCTCGCTTTCATGCCGGCGATCGCGATGTTCCTCACCGTGCTTTCCTTCAATCTCGTCGGCGACACCGCGCGTGCGCTGACCGATCCGCGGCAGGGCGCGCTGTGACGGACAAGGCGTTGCTTTCGGTCGAGGATGTCGCGGTCGACTTGCCGACCCCGCGCGGCAATCTGCGTGCGGTGGATCGGGTCAATCTTGCGCTCGGTCCTGGAGAGACGCTCGGCGTTGTCGGCGAATCCGGCTGCGGCAAGACCATGCTGTCGCGTGCGATCCTGCAGCTGTTGCCGAAGAAGGCAAAGCTGACGGGCCGCGTGATGTTCGACGGCCAGGATCTGGTCAGCCTCGACCGCGAGGCCCTGCGCAAGCTGCGCGGCCGGTCGCTCGCGGTCGTGTTCCAGGATCCCATGACCTCGCTCAACCCGGTGCTCACCATCGGCACCCAGCTGATCGAGACCTTGCAGGAGCATCTCGAGCTCGATCTTCCAGCTGCGAAGAAGCGTAGCGTCGAGCTGCTTGCCGCGGTCGGCATTCCCGCACCCGAGCAGCGGCTGATGCAGTATCCGCATCAGCTTTCGGGCGGCATGCGCCAGCGCGTGGCGATTGCGATCGCGCTCTCCTGCGAGCCGAAATTGCTGATCGCGGACGAACCGACAACCGCGCTCGATGTCACCATCCAGGCGCAGATCCTCGACCTGCTGGCGCGCGAGCAGCGCCGCCGCCACATGGCGATGATCCTCATCACCCATGACCTCGGCGTCGTCGCCGGCCGCACCGACGAGGTCGCCGTGATGTATGCCGGCCGCGTCGTCGAACGCGCGCCGACGCCGGCGCTGTTCAAGAAAATGCGCATGCCTTACACCGAGGCGCTGCTGGCCGCGATCCCGAAGATCGATGCCGCGCCGCATACGGTGTTGCCGGCGATCTCGGGCCGGCCACCCGATCCGACCCGCCCGATCAAGGGCTGCTCGTTCTCGCCGCGCTGCCGATATGCAGTCGCGCGCTGCCATGAGGAAAAGCCGGCGCTGACGGAAGCCGAAACGCCCGCGCATCAATTCGCCTGCTTCCACCCGATCGAAATGCCGCTCGCTCGTTCCGCATGATGTTGCAGTCCTCACCTTCCGACCCGCTGCTCAAGGTCGAACATCTCGTCGTCGAATATGCCGTGGGCGGCAAGACCGTCCACGCCGTCACCGATGTCAGCCTCGACATCGCGCGCGGCGAAACGCTCGGCCTGGTCGGCGAATCCGGCTGCGGCAAGTCCACGCTCGGCCGCGCGGTGCTGCAACTGCGCCATGCGCAGTCGGGCAAGGTGCTGTTCGACGGCAACGATCTCACCACGATGCGCGGCGATCCCCTGCGCAAGATGCGCCAGCGCGTGCAGCTGATTTTCCAGGACCCGATCGCCTCGCTCAATCCGCGCCGGCGCATCGGCGACATCGTGGCCGAGCCGCTGGTCATCGCCGGCATCAAGGATCCGGAAAAGCGCCAGCAGATGGTCTCCGACGTGCTGTCAGCCGTCGGCCTCGACCCGGCGCTGGTGATGGGGCGCCTGCCGCATGAATTCTCTGGCGGGCAATGCCAGCGCATCTGCATTGCGCGCGCGCTGGTGCTCAATCCGGATTTCATCATCTGCGACGAGCCGGTTTCCGCGCTCGACGTCTCGATCCGCGCGCAGATCCTCAATCTTCTCGAAGAGATGAAGGCGCGCTACGGCCTGACGCTGCTGTTCATCGCCCACGATCTTGCGGTGGTGAAAGCGGTGAGCGACCGCGTCGCGGTGATGTATCTCGGCCGGCTCTGCGAGGTCGGCCCGTCCGAGCAGCTGTTTGCGAAACCGGCGCATCCCTATACCGCGCTCTTGATCGAGGCCATTCCTGTGCCCGATCCCGACATGCGCCCGGCCGAAGCCGTGGCGGTGGGCGAACCGCCATCGCCGATCGCGCCGCCGTCGGGCTGCCGCTTCCGCACCCGCTGTCCGCGTGCCGATGCCAGATGCGCAGCCGAGGTGCCGGAACTGCGCGCGGTCAGGCCCGGGCAATATGCGGCTTGCCACTATCCGCTGACCTGAATACCAGCTACCCGCAAGCACGTTTGTCCTGACGGGATAGACGTGGCAAGGTCCGGCCCAACAAGAAGCCAGCTTTCGGGAGAGACGCCATGAAGAGTTTTCAGGTCGCCGATTTCAACGCGCCCCTCAAAGAAGTCGATCAGCCGACGCCGCAGCCATCAGGCACGCAGGTGCTGATCAAGGTCAAGGCCGCCGGCGTCTGCCACAGCGATTTGCACATCTGGGAAGGCGGTTACGATCTCGGCCATGGCCGCAAGCCGCTGTCGCTGAAGGATCGCGGCGTCTCGCTGCCGCGGACCATGGGCCACGAGACGGTCGGCGAGATCGTCGCCTTCGGGCCTGACGTCACGGCAGCCGATAAGGGCGGCCTCAAGGTCGGCGATATCGCACTGGTCTATCCCTGGCTCGGTTGCGGCAAGTGCGACACTTGCGTCGGCGGCGACGAGAACATGTGCGCGGTCAAGCCGAACGCGCTCGGAGTCTATTGCGACGGCGGCTATGCCGACTACATGCTGGTGCCGAATGCGAAGTATCTCCTGAACCTGAAGGGGCTCGATCCCGTCACGGCCGCGCCGTATGCCTGTTCCGGCGTCACCACCTACAGCGCGCTGAAGAAAGTCGATCTGAGCACGCCGATCGTGGTGTTCGGCGCCGGCGGTCTCGGCCTGATGCTGCTGTCGCTGCTCAAGGCGATGGGCGGCAAGGGCGCCATCGTCGTCGACATCGACGCGCGCAAGCGGGAAGCCGCGGAAGCGGCCGGCGCGCTGGCTTCCGTCGACGGCAAGGCCGCCGATGCGCTGGAGCAGTTGCAGAAGAAGGCCGGCGGGCCGATCCGCGGCGTGATCGATCTCGTCGGCAGCGCCCAGACCTCGCAGCTCGGCTTCGATTGCCTCACCAAGGGCGGCAAGCTCGTCATCGTCGGCCTGTTCGGCGGCGGCGCCACGTTCCCGCTGCCGCTGATTCCGATCAAGGCGGTCACGATCCAGGGCAGCTATGTCGGCAATCTCCGCGAGACGCAGGAGCTGCTCGACCTCGTGCGGTCGAAGAAGATCCCGCCGATCCCGGTAACGCCGCTACCGCTCGCCAAGGCCAATGACGCGCTGCTCGACCTGCAGAAGGGCAAGCTGGTTGGCCGTGCGGTGCTGACGCCGTAGTTACCGCCGTCATTCCGGGATGGTCCGAAGGACCAGACCCGGAATCTCGAGATTCCGGGTTCGATGCTTCGCATCGCCCCGGAATGACCTTGTGAGTTATTTCGAAGAGAATCCCCATGTCCGCCCACAACGCCTTCCACATCGCCGTGCTCGGCGGCGATGGCATCGGCCCTGAGGTGATGACGCCGGCGCTGGAAATTTTGCGCAAGATCGAGGCAAAGTCGGACCTGGCGTTCCGCTTCACCGAGGCGCCGGCCGGCGCCAATCACTACCGCGAGACCGGCAAGTCCATGCCTGATTCAACTATCCGGCTGTGCGAGGAGGCCGATGCGATTTTGCTCGGCGCCTGCGGCCTGCCGTCGGTGCGCTACCCCGACAACACCGAGATCGCGCCGCAGATCGAGCTGCGCTTTCGCTTCGATCTCTATGCCGGCGTGCGCCCGGCGCGGCTTATTCCGGGTGTGCCGAGCCCGATCGTCGGCGCCGACGCGCGCGGCGTCGATCTCGTCTTGATCCGCGAATCCACCGAAGGCCTGTTCGCCTCGATGGGCAAGGGCGTGGTCACCGACAGCGAAGCGCGCGAGACGATGGTGATCACCCGCAACACGTCGCAGCGGCTGTTCGATTTCTCCTTCCGCCTCGCCGAGCGCCGCAAGGCCCGCGGCCGCCCCGGCCAGCTCACCTGCGTCGACAAGGCCAACGTGTTCCGCGCCTTCGCGTTCTTCCGCGAAATCTTTGACGAGGCCGCAAAGCGGCATCCAGGCGTGAAGGCCGATCATCTCTATGTCGATGCCTGCTCGGCGCTGCTGGTGAAGCGCCCCTGGGACTTTGACGTGCTGGTGACGGAGAACATGTTCGGCGACATCCTCTCCGATCTCGCCGCCAGCCTGATCGGCGGCCTCGGCATGGCGCCGTCGGCCGACATCGGTGATCGTCACGCCATGTTCCAGCCCTGTCACGGCACCGCGCCCGACATCATGGGTCAGGGCAAGGCCAATCCAACCGCGATGATCCTGTCGACCGCGATGATGCTGGATTGGCTCGCCGACAAGCACGGCGTCGAAAGTGCGGCGGAAGCCGGCGAGCGCATCGAGCGCGCGGTGGACAAGGCCTATGCCGGAGGCATCAAGCCGACCGAGCTCGGCGGCAGCAACGGCACCGCCGACGTGACGAAGGCCGTGCTGGCGGCGTTGTAGATGCGTAGGGTGGGTAAAGGCGCACTTGCGCCGTGCCCACCTTCACAGCGTTGGTCGAAGAGGTGGGCACGCGGAGCCTGTCATCGGACGCGCGTTCGCGCGACCCGTTGGCTTTGCCCACCCTACGGCATCCTACTTTGCATGGGGTTGTTTTCGCGATTTTGACTTTAGGATGGGTTTTCTCTTCGCGAAACCCATCATCTTCACCACCCGCTACCCGATGGGTTTCGCTGAGCCTGTCATCGGGCGCGCGTTCGCGCGACCCGTTGGCTCTACCCATCCTACGACCTCATTTCCCCTTGAACTGTGGCTTGCGCTTTTCCATGAACGCCTGCCGGCCTTCGCGAAAATCCTCGCTATCCATGCAGGCCATGCCGATCGCCTTGATTGCCGCCATGTCGCGCTTGTCGGGATCCTTCAGCACCTCCCGGATGGTGATCTTGGCGGCGGCAATAGCCAGCGGCGCGTTGCCGGAGATGGTGCGCGCGATGTCCATCGTCGCGTTCCAGAGCTCGCCATCCGGCAGCACGCGATCGACCAAGCCGATCCGCAGTGCCTCGGCGGCTTCGATCCGCATGCCCGTATACATGATCAGCCGCGCCCAGGAAGGACCTACCAGCGACACCAGATGGCGCAGGCCGTCATAGCCATAGGCGATGCCGAGCTTTGCCGCTGGGATGCCGAACTGGCTGTTCTCGGCGGCGAAGCGGATATCGGTGAGCATCGCGACCTGCATGCCGCCGCCAAGGCAAAAGCCGCGGATGCAGGCAATGGTTGGCTTGGGATAGTTTGCGAGCAGGGCGCGTTGCGCCTCGCTGCGCTTCGAATATTCCTCGGAAGCCTCCGCATTGTGCCGTGTCTTCTCGAACTGGCTGATATCGGCGCCCGAGACGAACGCCTTGTCACCGGCGCCGACCAGCACCACCACGCGCACATCGCCATCGTCGCGCAGCTCGGTCAGCGCATTGCCGAGACCTTCCCACATCTCCAGCGACATGGCGTTGCGCTTGTCTGGGTTGTTGAAGGTGATGACGCCGACGCCGTCATCGACGCTCTGCAAAATCTTGCCGTCGGCGTGGGATTTTTGGGTGACTTTAGCAGTGTCAAGCATCGCAGGCAGCCTTCGAGGGGGAACGTCGGACGAAATCGAGCCCGGACCGCATATTAGCCGGGAGGTCGCGGCTGTAGGGATGTTTCTTTGCCGTGCCGCCGCCCGGGTGGAGCGTTGCTTCTGCCTTCTTTGGTCCCTTTGCTCCATGGTTTAGCTAGGTATTGTGGTTCGCAACCGAACAATAAGATGCAAGTGACGACATGTCCGATTGCAATGTCCTGATCGTGGGCGCGGGCCCCGTCGGCCTCACGCTCGCCATTGATCTCGCCTGGCGCGGCATCGACGTGACCGTGGTGGAGACGCGAAAGGCCGGCGAACCGCCCGAGCCGAAGTGCAACCACGTCGCCGCCCGCACCATGGAGATTTTTCGCCGGCTCGGCCTTGCGGAAAAAGTGCGCAATGCCGGGCTGCCGGCGGACTATCCGCATGACATCAGCTACCGCACCACGTTCACCGGCGACGAGCTGACAAGGATCAAAATTCCCTGCCGGCGCGATCGTTTCACCGCCAAGGACGGCCCCGACTGCAACTGGCCGACGCCGGAGCCGCCGCACCGCATCAACCAGATTTTCCTCGAGCCGATCCTGTTCGAGCACGCGACGTCACAACCGCGCATCCGCATCCTCAACCGCACGGCGGTGGAAGACGTCGCGATCGAGGACAATGCGGCGAGCGTGGCCTTGCGCGATCTCTACACCGGCGATTTCAGCCGCGTGACCTGCCGCTACCTGATCGGCTGCGACGGCGCGCGTTCCATCGTGCGCAAGGCGATCGGCGCGGAGCTTGCGGGCGACGCCATCGTGCAGCGCGTGCAATCGACTTACATTCGTGCGCCGGCATTGCTGGCGCTGCAGCGTCATGAAAGTGCCTGGGGCACCGGCTCAATCAATCCGCGCCGCTCCGGAATGGTCTACGCGATCGACGGGCGCGAGCGCTGGCTGGTGCACAATTACATGAAGCCGGAGGAGGGCGATTTCGATTCCGTGGATCGCGACGCCTGCATCCGTACCATTCTGGGCGTCGGCGCCGATTTCGATTACGAGGTGATCTCGAAGGAGGACTGGTACGGCCGCCGGCTGATCGCCAGCAGGTTTCGCGACCGCTGCGTCTTCATTGCCGGCGATGCCGCCCATATCTGGGTGCCCTATGCCGGCTACGGCATGAATGCCGGCATTGCCGATGCGATGAACCTGTCATGGCTGCTTGCCGCGCACCTCAATGGCTGGGCGCCGGCGTCGATCCTTGATGCCTATGAGGCCGAGCGCTGGCCGATCACGAGCCAGGTTTCGCGCTTTGCCATGTCGCATGCGGAAGCCGAAATCCGTCGCCGCGGGTCGGTGCCGGAAGAGATCGAGGATCGCGGACCGGAAGGTAGCCGCGCGCGAAAGGAGGTCGGGCGTCTCACCTACGAGATCAATGTCCGGCAATATGCCTGTGCTGGGCTCAATTTCGGCAGCTACTACGATCGCTCGCCGATCATCGCCTATGATGGCGGCAACCCGCCGCCCTATACGATGGACAGCTACACGCCATCGACCGTGCCGGGCTGCCGCACGCCGCATCTGTGGTGCAGCGATGGTCGTTCGCTGTATGACGCGATGGGGCCGGAATTCACATTGTTGCGGTTCGACCCGGCGATCGATGTTGCCCCGCTAGGCGCCGCTGCGCGTGAAAGGGGGCTGCCGCTGAAGATTCTGGACGTCAACCTCCCGGCTTCCACCAAGCCGGACGGCGACACCCTAGTGTTGTCCAGGCCGGATCAACACGTGGCCTGGCGCAGCAACAGGCTACCCGCCGATTGTATCGCGTTGATAGATCGGGTCCGCGGTGCTGCAAACCAGGCGTACGAATACGCCTAGTCTTCGTTGGCCGCGATCGATTCCATCAGCGACACCAGCTGGCGCTGCACGGTCTGGTCCTTGATCTTGCTGTAGGCCCGCAGCAATCGCAGGCTGAACGCGCTGTCGAGGAACAGCAGGCTCTCGACCTCACGTGCCTTGTTGTCTCCGTCGTAGAAGAACGTCACCGGCACGTCGAGCGCATTGGCGATCTGCTGCAGACGCGCCGCGCCGACGCGATTGACGCCCTTCTCGTACTTCTGGACCTGCTGGAAGCTGACGCCAAGCTTTTCGCCCAGCTCCGCCTGCGAGATCTTCTGTTCGACCCGCCGCAACCGGATCCGCTTGCCAAGTTCGATGTCGGGTTTGCCCGCGCTGCGCTGTTTCATTCTCTTCGCTGCTGATTTGTTCATTCGGTTCTATCGTCCTTCGGTCGAGAAGCCCCCGAAAAGATGGGTCAGGGATTCGCCCATATACACCGCCTTGAATTCGCTTGGATGGACGAAATCGTCCTTGAACCAAGGGAATTTGGCGGGATTGAAAGCCTCCACCAGCCAGTCGATCGTGCGGCGTATCCGGGGGATGCGGCCGCTGGAGGGATGGTAGGAGAGCCAGATATCAAATGGTCGGTGAAACTCGATCTCGAGCGGTACGAGGCCGCCAAGCGCGTAGGCGTAGGTCGGAAACACGCCGACGCCTGCGCCGTTGGCGACGGCCCAGTAGTTGGCGCTGCTCACATTGGTGCGCATCGCCAGCAGGTCGCGCTGGGAAAAACCTGGAAAGAAACTCTCGAACAATTCTTTTGTCGCGGTCTGGTCGGCGCTCTGCAGCACCAACCGGTGCCTGGTCAGGTCCGCGAACGTTTTCGGTGCGCCATGGGCGGATATGTACGGCTCGCTGGCGAAGAACATCAGGTGCATGCGCGCAAGCCGCACCAGCTTGGCGTCGAGCGAGGGCGGCTGCGACAGATGAATGGCGACATCAGCCTCGTGACGGGAAACATCGGCCGAGCGCATCGCGCAGTGCAGGTCGACCAGGATGTTGGGATAGGAGCGCTGGAATTCGACCAGGCGCGGGGCTACCCAGAAGGTGCCGAGTCCCTCGGTGACGGCGACGCGGACTTCACCCGACAGGGTGCTGGTAACGGAGCCAGAGGCCCGCATCAGGTCGAAGGCGGCGGCTTCCATGCGCTCGACCGCAGAAACCACCATCGCGCCCTCGTCGGTGAGGCGGGCGCCGTGAACGTCACGGGTGAACAGGGTGGCGCCGGTCTGGCGCTCAAAATCGTCGATCCGCCGCCGCACGGCGTTGATCGACAGGCCCAGCCGCTCGGCGGCCGAGCGGAAACTGCCGGAGCGCACGACCTCCAGGAAAATCCGCGCCGCGTCCCAATCAGTCAGACTGCCGAAGGAAACGTTCCGGCGTTCTTCCTGCGGAACACCCCTTTCCAGTTCGAGCGACATACAGGGCCCTCTTCCTCCGCTAATCTTGGCAGAAGATGCTGAGAAGTACAACCAGGGCGGGTTTCTCGCCCCGATTATTCACGCCTAAAATTGCCGCCAGGCCGCGAGTCCCGGAATCCTACGGGTTTTTTGCTGATTGGATGGCCTTCAGGGGGTATTTGGATAAGGCCGGTTGACCCTTGGTTGCGCGAAGACGGCGGGAACCCCGCGCGGGCCGGCATCCTAAACCACTCGGCAGAACTCTCGGCGAGCAAGGCACGTGCTGGTTCCGGTGGCGCCTTCTGACGCAGGTGACCTCGCGCGGGAATTTGGGGACATAAGGACATGAGCGCGAAACGACCAGCCGGACCATCGCGGGTTTACCTCGCAAGCTCGGTGCCGGAAGAGACGCTTGTCGCGAATTCGCAGGCGCGGCTGCGGTCGACCTTGACAACGCTGGAGCAATGCCAGGCGTCCCTTGCCAATGACGCCGAGCACGATACGGCGGATCTGTTGTCGGTGGCGATCCTGCAGCTTCGGATGAAGCTCAAGGGCGTGACCGACTCCGAGTTGCGGCTGTTGTGCGATGTGCAGGCTGCGGAAGAGCAGGCGCAAGCGGCGCGCAACCCCAAGGCGCCGCGGACACGGCGCCGCCGGGGCCGTCCGGTCCTCAAGCTGGTGAGATAGCTACCTCTCCGCGTCCAGCGCGGCCATCACCGTACAGACCACGCCGCGCGGCAGGAAATCGACGGTTGCCTCGCCGCCGAGCTGGTCGCGTGCGCTGCGCTCGATCAGGCGCGAGCCGAAGCCACGCTGCACCGGCGCGCTGACCGGCGGGCCGCCGGCCTCGGTCCAGATCAGGCGCAGCTTCCGCCTGGCATCCTCTTCGATGATCTCCCAGTCCAGCGTCACTGTGCCGCTGTCGTTGGAGAGCGCGCCATATTTGGCGGCGTTGGTGGCGATCTCGTGCAGGATCATCGACAGCACGACGGCGAGCCGCGGCGCGAGCGGCACCTTCGGCCCGAACATCCGCACCCGTTCCGGATTGTTGAGCAGATAAGGCTGCAGCACGCGGCCGATGACGTCCTGCAAGTCCGAACCCTGCCATTTCTCGGTGCTCAGGAGGTCGTGGGCCTCGGCCAGCGCGCGCAGGCGGCCCTCGAATTTCTCGCGCTCGGGGCGGCTGGCGCTGCGAAACGTCTGCGCCGCGATCGACTGCAGGATGGCCAGCGTGTTCTTGACGCGGTGATTGAGCTCCTCGACCAGCAGGTCCTGCAGCATCTCGCCGCGTGCGATCGTCGTCGCCATCCGCACCGCAAAGGCAAGTCCGATCGAGAGCAGGATGCCGCCGATCACGCTCGTGATCGCCAGGATGCGCCACAGCGGAGCGGCCAGTGAATTTTCGGGAATGCCGCCCGCAACCGTCCAGCCGGTGAGCGCGGAGCGCGTGAAGCTCGTGATCAGCGGCGTGCCTTCAAGCGTCACCGTCGTCAGCGTCTCCTCGCCTGTGCGGAACATTTCGGCAAACAGCGTTGGCGAAGCGCGCTTGCCGATCGTGTCCTGCGGGTTGGGCACGCGGGCGAAATTGGTGCCTTCGCCGTCGAAGATCGAAATGGTCCAGTCCAGGCTCGGCCGCTGCTTTTCGATGATGGCCTGGAATATCTCGAGCGGTGGACTGAAAGAGATGACGTGGACCACGTCGCTGTCCTTGATGACGGGCACTTCCACCGTGACGATGAGCTTCTTCTTGACCACGCCGGTGAACAGGTTGGAGTAGGCCGGCTGCTTGCTCGCAAAGACTTTCTCGACGATGTCGATATTGTTGCGCGGCGCCAGGTTTGCGACATCAGCGGTGACCGACGAGAACACCTGCCGGCCCCGGCGGTCCGAAACCAGCAACACGCCGTCCCTGCCATATTGCTCGAGAAAGCCGAGCGCGATGGGCCGAAAGGTTTCGTAGTCGCCGGCGCGCAGCGAGGAAGTAAGCGCGAGAACCTGCAGGCCCCCGGTCATCCGCTGCACCTCGGCATCGAGCAGCAGGCGGATCGATCGCACGGTTTCCAGCACGCGCTGCGTCGAATCCTTGCGGTCCTGCTTGTAATTGTAGAAAACAATGCCGGCCGCGAACACGATCAGCGGCAACGTGGTTCCCGCCACCAGAAGGGCGAGACGCACTGGCAGGGACAGTTTCGGCACGAATGACCCGGTGCAACGCCAAACTGGCGGAAGCATAGGAGAAGCGCCAAAGCTTCGCCAAGCAATTTAGCCGCAAGCGCGCTCCGTGGCGCAGCTGGAGCGTGATTCCCGAAAAGTGGGGACCGGTTTTCGGAAAAGATCATGCTCAAACAAAAAGATAAAGCGGGATGACGATTCGAAGATAAGTCATCACGCTTTAGCGTGCGCTGCGAAACCCGCCACCCGGCTCACAGATTGCTGTCCGTAATCGCCGCATAGATCATGGTGCGCAGCTCGCGCCGGATCGGATAGGCGGTCGACGGCATGACCTGGGTCATGAAGATCGTGATCAACTCCTCGGCCGGATCGATCCAGAACGCGGTCGCAGCCGCGCCGCCCCAGTAATATTCGCCGGGGCTGCCCGCGACCAGCGTCTGCGCAGGATCCATGGTGACGGCAAACCCCAGTCCAAAGCCGACGCCGTTATTGGTCGCCTCAGAGAACATCGAGCGCGACAGGGCGGGCAGATCGCGCCCGCCAGGCAGATGGTTGGTCGTCATCAGCGCCAATGTCTTCGGCCCGAGCAGGCGGACGCCGCCAAGTTCGCCGCGGTTGAGCAGCGCGCGGCAGAAGGTGAGATAGTCGGCAACGGTCGAGCACAATCCGCCGCCGCCGGAGAAGAAAGTCGGCGGCTTTAGGTAAGAACTCTTCGTCGGGTCATCCTGCAAGGTCAGCATGGCCTTGCGCTCGGTGGCGTGAAACTTGATCTCGCCCGGCGGATCGGCCGAATAGCACGCTGCAAAGCGATGTGCCTTGTCGGCGGGGACATGGAAGTCGGTATCGTTCATGCCGAGCGGCTTGAAGATGCGCTCTTTCAGGAACTGCTCGAACGGCATCCCCGAGATCTTGCCGATGAGGTAGCCGATCACGTCGGTCGAGAGCGAGTAGTTCCAGGCTTCGCCCGGCGAGAACTCCAGCGGCATTTTTGCGAGATCCGCTATCATCGAGTCCAGCGTGCCCGATGTGACGACCTCGCCGATCTTCTTTTCGCGGTAGCCGGCATCGACATTGGAGCGCTGCTGGAAGCCGTAGGTCAGGCCCGAAGTGTGGCGCAGCAGGTCGACGATCTGCATCGGCCGCGCCGGCGGCCTGGTCAGGTAGGCCGGATTGCTGCCGGCGACGAACACGCCGAGATTCTTCCACTCCGGAATGTATTTGTGCACGGGCTCGTCGATCGCGACGCGGCCCTCCTCGACCAGCATCATGAAGGCAACCGAGGTGATCGGTTTCGTCATGGAATAGATGCGGAAGATGGTGTCTTCCTTGACCGGAACCTTGCGCTCGAGGTCGGCAAAACCCTGCACGGTCGAATGCACGACCTTGCCACGCCGGTAGACCAGGAGCTGCGTTCCCGGATAGCGCCCGGCATCGATATAGCGGCTCTTCAGATGCTGCTCGACGCGGGCGAGTGCTGTGGCGGACATCCCGGCGGATTCGGGCGAGGCGGGGGTCGGGGCGAGCATGGAACGGTCTCCGGAACAAGCGAGGAGGAGGCAGGTTAGATAGCCGAAAAGTGCGGCCCAATCCAACCGCTTAATCCCTACGCAAGACCGGTACGCCGGTGTAGGCTGGCCGCCCTCGCCGCGTCATCCCGCAGGACAGCCCAATGACCCAATTCAGCGAAACCGAACTGACCGCCGCTGTGATCAACAGCTTCAACGACACGCCGAATCCGCGGGCCAAATTCCTGCTGCAGGAACTGGTGAAGTCGCTGCATGAATATGTCCACAGGACCGACCTGACCTTCGAGGAGTGGGAGTTCGCGATCGATTTCCTGACCCGCACCGGGCAGAAATGCACCCCGATCCGCCAGGAGTTCATCCTGCTCTCCGACGTGCTCGGCGTTTCCATGCTGGTGGATGCGGTCAACCACAGGGAACGCGAGGGCGCCACCCAGACCACGGTGCTCGGTCCGTTCTATGTCGGCGAGCACAAGGTGATGCCGCACGGCACCGACATTTCGGCCAAGCTGCCGGGCGAGCGGATGTTCGTGCAGAGCAGGGTCATCGATACCAGCGGCAAGCCGCTGGCCGGCGTTCCCGTCGACGTCTGGCACGCCGACGATGACGGCTTCTATGACTCACAGAAGCCGACCTACGCGACGCAAGGGCCGTCGTCGCGCGCGCGCTTCGTCACCGATGCCGACGGCCGCTTCTTCTTCCGCTCCATCGTGCCCTGCAGCTATCCGATTCCGGTCGATGGGCCCGTCGGCGAGATGATCCACTACACCAAGCGCCCGGCGCTGCGGCCGGCGCATGTGCATTTCCTTGTTGCAGCACCCGGCTACGAGCCGCTGGTCACGCATGTCTTCATCGGCGGCGATCCCAACATCGATTGCGACGTGGTGTTCGGCGTCAAGGACGAGCTGATCGCCAGCATCGAAAAACGCACCGATGCAACGATGCCTGACGGCAAGCCGGCGGGCACGCCGTGGCACCTGATGACCTACGAATTCAGGATGAAGCCGGGCGGCGGAACTGCGCCAAAACCGCTCGCCGCAAAGGCGACGGAAGACGCCTGAGAGAAAAGGCGCCACTTGCTCAATCCTTGTGCGGCGCACAAGGATTGAGCGTTCGGCAAACAAGAATTGAGCGAATCGCAAATTTTCAGAGCGCGCGAAAGTTAACGGCCATTGGCCGGCCGAAAACATAAGCATCTGTAATTCATAGACTTATTGCGCTGCGGCAGCGCTGGCACACCACTTGAATAGTGGGTGGTGACGCCATTGAAGCCGTCCCTCGAGACTACTCATCCGAAGTGCGACGCCGCCGGTCCGGGCCACCCCGAACTGCGCCTTCATGTGCCTTCGCGCCGCGTCATCGGACAGTCCTCGAAGCAACGACGCCAACTCAACGCAACGACGCAAAGGACGATACGACCGATGACCAAGCGCACCAACAGGACCTCAGGTCTTAGCCGCCGCCAGCTGCTGAAGGCCGCGAGCGGCACCGCCGCACTCCTTGCCGCCGCCAAACTGAATTTCCCCGCCGGCGCTTTTGCGCAAGGCGCGGGCCCCGAGGTGACCAGCGCCAAGCTCGGCTTCATTGCGCTCAGCGATGCCGGTCCTCTTTTCGTTGCCAAGGACAAGGGCCTGTTCGCCAAGCACGGCATGCCCGATGTCGACGTGCAGAAGCAGGCTTCCTGGGGCACCACACGCGACAACCTCGTGCTCGGCTCCGAGGGTAACGGCATCGACGGCGCGCATATTCTCACCCCGATGCCGTACCTGATCTCGGCCGGCAAGGTGACGCAGAACAACCAGCCGACGCCGATGTACATCATGGCGCGGCTCAATCTCGATGCGCAGTGCATCTCGGTCGCCAAGGAATATGCCGACCTGAAACTCTCGACCGACGCCTCGCCGTTCAAGGCAGCGCTGGAGAAGAAGAAGGCGTCCGGCAAGGCGGTGAAGGCCGCCATGACTTTCCCCGGCGGCACCCATGATCTGTGGATCCGCTACTGGCTCGCCGCTGGCGGCATCGATCCGGACAAGGATATCGAAACCATCGTCGTGCCGCCGCCGCAGATGGTCGCCAACATGAAGGTCGGCACCATGGATTGCTTCTGCGTCGGCGAGCCGTGGAACCTGCAGCTCGTGCACCAGGACATCGGCTACACCGCCGTCAACACCGGCGAGATCTGGAACAAGCATCCGGAAAAATCCTTCGCCATGCGCTCGGCCTGGGTCGACAAATACCCCAAGGCTGCGAAAGCGGTCCTGATGGCTGTCATGGAAGCCCAGCAGTGGGCCGACAAGGCCGAGAACAAGCAGGAGCTCGCCACCATCATGGCCAAGCGGCAGTGGATGAACTGCCCGGTCGATGACGTCTACGACCGCACCGCCGGCAAGTTCGACTACGGCATTCCCGGCAAGGTGGTCGAGAACTCGCCGCACATCATGAAGTATTGGCGCGACTTCGCCTCCTACCCGTTCCAGAGCCACGACCTCTGGTTCCTCACCGAGGACATCCGCTGGGGCAAGTTCGAGCCGACCTTCGACACCAAGGCGCTGATCGGCAAGGTCAACCGCGAGGATATGTGGCGCGATGCCGCCAAGTCCCTTGGCGTCGCCGCCGCGGATATCCCCGCCTCGAAGTCGCGCGGCAAGGAAACCTTCTTCGACGGCAAGGTCTTCGATCCCGAGAATCCTTCCGCCTACCTGAAGTCGCTGTCCATCAAACGCGTCGAGGTTTGATCGCAGCGGGCCGCGTGCGTCGCGCGCGGCCCGTCCATTCAGTCAAGGAGATGATTTTCAGATGTCGATGCCTGCCATGAAGACTGAAACCGCGGTGGCCGCTCCGGCTGTCTCCGCTCCGGCCGAAATCGTGACGATGACGCCCAAGCGGGCGCCGGTTACGGAAAAATACGTCAAGATGGCCAGGGACGCTGCGGTGCGGGTGATCCCGCCGCTGGTGGTGCTGGCGCTGCTGCTGCTGTTCTGGGAACTGGCCTGCCGCCGCGCCGGCTCGACGCTGCCGCCGCCGTCGCGGGTGTTCAAGGACACCAAGGAGCTGATCTTCGATCCGTTCTTCGATCGCGGCGGCATCGACAAGGGCCTGTTCTGGCATCTGTCGGCCTCGCTGCAGCGCGTGGCGCTCGGCTACTCGCTTGCCGCCATTGCCGGCGTCGCGCTCGGCACGCTGGTTGGCCAATCGGTGTGGGCGATGCGCGGCCTCGACCCGCTGTTCCAGGTGCTGCGCACCATCCCGCCGCTGGCCTGGCTGCCGCTGTCATTGGCGGCGTTTCGCGACGGCCAGCCTTCGGCGATCTTCGTGATCTTCATCACCTCGATCTGGCCGATCATCATCAACACCGCGGTCGGCATCCGCAACATCCCGCAGGATTACCGCAACGTCGCAGCTGTCGTGCAGCTCAATCCGCTGGAATTCTTCGGCAAGATCATGATCCCGGCGGCCGCGCCCTACATCTTCACGGGCCTGCGCATCGGCATCGGTCTTTCGTGGCTCGCGATCGTCGCCGCTGAAATGCTGATCGGCGGCGTCGGCATCGGCTTCTTCATCTGGGACGCGTGGAACTCCTCGCACATCAGCGAGATCGTGCTGGCGCTGTTCTATGTCGGCATCATCGGTTTCCTGCTCGATCGCATGATCGCGGCGCTCGGCAAGTTCGTGACCCGCGGCACCTCGGCAAGCTGAAGGATATTCTCATGCAGCACTATCTCAAGCTCGATCACATCGACAAGACCTTTAGCCGCGGCAATGCCACGACCGAGGTGCTGAAGGACATCAACCTGACCATCGAGAAGGGACAGTATGTCTCGATCATCGGCCACTCCGGTTGCGGCAAGTCCACGCTGCTCAACATCGTCGCTGGCCTCACCAATGCGAC
>Ga0081455_10003848_pt1 | contig 17121 bp, 13 predicted proteins | sample TabmetS3T2R1_FD_70207 | JGI IMG/M metagenome (GOLD analysis project Ga0081455, IMG submission 70207) | Tabebuia heterophylla rhizosphere microbial communities from the University of Puerto Rico - S3T2R1 | ecosystem: Host-associated > Plants > Roots > Rhizosphere ...
GCCCCCTGTCCAGGCGAGGTCGCGGTTTAGCCCGCGGACCTCGCCGGTCAGCAACCTGACGTCAGAGCGTCTTCATGCCGATCTTGCCGTCGGTGATTTCGATCAGATAGACGTTGGGCTGGCTCTGGCCGCTCTCCTTGCCTTCGGGGCCGGCCTTGCGGAAGACGATGTCGCCGTTCAAGCCTTTGATCTTGATGTCCCACAGCGCGGCCTTGATCGCCGCAGGCTCCGCCTTGCCGGCCTTCTCGATGGCCGCTGCAACGGTGCGGATACCGTCATAGCCCCGAAAACTCTCGGTGCAGCCGGCGAAGTCGAAGCCACGCTTCTTCCATTCGGCGATGAAGTAGTTGGTCGCTTCCGGGTTCGGCGTCTTGTCGGGGAACCAGGGCAGGAAGGTCGTCAGATGCATGGTGCCGTTGGCGGCGGCCCCCGCCTGCGCGATGATCTGATCCGGATTCTGCGAGCCGCCGGTGGTGATGATGCGTTTCTTCAAGCCCAGCGCCGCGGCCTGCTTGAAGATAAGCGTAAGCTGGTCCACCGCCGTGGTCACGATGATGGTTTCGGAGTCGGTGCCCTTGAGCTTGGACAATTGCGCGCTCATGTCCTGCGCGCCCTGGTCCATCGTCTCGACGGACCCGACCGTGATCCCCTTCTCCTTCATCATCTTGCTGAAGTCTTCCGCGGTACCGCGGCCCCAGTCGTTATTGATCACGAGGAAATCGACCTTCTTCAATTCGAGCTTGTCGACAATTCCCTTGAACGCCGCGGCTTCGATTGCCGAAGGCGGCGAAATCCGGAAGATGTAGGGATTTCCCGTCGTGGTGATCTTGCCCGACGAGGAGGTCTCAACCACCATCGGGGTCTCATATTCCATCAGTTTGGGCATCACGGCCAGCGTCAGGCTCGAGCCCCATGCGCCCATCAGAACCGGAACCTTGTCGCTGGTGATCAGCTTCTCGGCAACGGCGGCGGCCTCGGTCGGATTGCTCTTGTTGTCTTCGATGACAAGCTCGAGCTTCTTGCCGAGGATTCCGCCCTTTGCATTGATCTCATCAGCGGCGATCCTGGCGCCGTTCACGACGTAGGTGCCGGAGGCGGCGAACGCGCCGGTGAGCGGCTCGTTGACGCCGATCTTGATGGTCTGAGCCTCGGCCGCGCTGCCAAAGACGGCAGCTGCCAGCGCAACCGCTGAAATACTTCTGAAAGCCCGTTTCATATGGTTCTCCAATCTCACGCTGTTGATCAACTTGCAGTCAGAACACCGCTCCATCACGCCGCTCCATCCTTGTTGGAAAAGAAACGACCAAGCCAACGCGCGACCCGCGCACGCAAAAGACCTGAAGCCAGCGACACGCCGTCCAGCTCGACCGGATCTGCGCCGGCCGGCGCTGCACCCGACAAGCGGCGGTCGAGATTGCCGGCGAATTCGGCGATCAACCGCTCGGCGAGATCGCGCACCAGTCCCGGTCTTCCGACCTGCGCCAGCATTCCCGTCAGCGTATATCCGATGGAAAGTTCGACACGCGTTGCCGCGCCCTCACCCGTCGGCACCAGCCGGTATTGAATTTCACCCTGGGTCGTCGACCGGCTGCGCCGGTCGTTGCCGATGCCGACGATGCGGCCGGACATGTCGGCGGGATTCCGTTCGACCCGGGCAAACCCGGAGAATGTCGCGGCAATCGGGCCAAGCCTGACGCGGATAGCACCTTCGACGCGCGCCGGATCAGGCGGCGCCGTCAGCGACGCACCGGGAAGGCAGGCCGCCACTGCCGCGATGTCGTCGAACATCGCGAAGACCTGCGCAGGCGGATGCGCGACGCTGAACTGCTGCGTCAGAACGGCGGTCGGCGCGAAGTCCGGGATCGAAGCAACCGGCGTGGTCGGCGGTGCTGGCTCTGCCGGCTGCATGCGTTCGGCGCTGCCCGCGCCATCATGCTCGCTTCGGCCTGAGCCGGCGGGGCCCAGGATCTTCCGTCCTCCGTCCGGCTCGGCTGCCACGCCGCGCGCGCGCCGCGCTTCGATCACGGACTGAACCGCCCGCACGATGCCGACATAACCGGTGCATCGGCACAGATTGCCGCTCAGACCGATCCGGATCGCGCGCTCATCCGCCTGCGGCAGGCGCAGCACCAGGTCACGCGCCGAGACCAGCATTCCGGGCGTGCAATAGCCGCATTGCAGCGCATGCTCGCGGGTGAAGGCCGCGCGCAGCTCCGATGTAATCGCATCCTTGTCGAGGCCTTCGATGGTGGTGATGTCGGCGCCTTCGCAAGCGACCGCATAAGTGATGCACGAACGCGCCGGCACGCCGTCAACCAACACCGTGCAGGCCCCGCAGACGCCATGCTCGCAACCGAGATGCGTCCCGGTCAGGTCGAGCTTGTCGCGGACGAAATCGGCGAGGCTGGTGCGTGGCTCCGCAGGAGTCCGCACCGCGCACTGATTCACGGTGAGCGCGACCATGCTCATGCGGCCGCCTCTCGCACCGCGCGCTGCAGTACGCCGACATGAATATGCCGATGAGCCGGGTTGGCGACGCCGGCCTTCGCCAGAATGGCGTCCGCCACGCGCGCATCGAACCGTTCCTTGTAATCGCCACAGATCCGTCCACCGAACAACTCGGCCGGATTGGCAATGAGGATCGGCGCTGAATCGATCGCGCCGATCACGACACGGGCCGTTCCGGCGCTCGGATCGATCATGACCGCGCCGATCGCATGCGCGAACTCCCCCGGTTTGCGACAAGCCTTGAAGTAGCCCCAGTGTGACGAAGCCGGCATCGCCGGGACGTGGATCGTTTCTACGATCTCGCCAGCGCGCAGCGCGGATTCGAGCGCGCCCACGATGAATTCCTCCATCGCGACCATGCGGCTGCCCGCAAGGCTTCGCAGCGTCAATTTTGCGCCAAAGGCCGCGAGCGCGGATACCCAGTCTGCCGCCGGATCGGCGTGGCTGAGGGATCCGCCGACCGTGCCGCGGTTGCGGACGGCGCGATAGGCGATGCTGCCGGCGACACGCTGCATGGCGCCGCGCGTGACATCAGAGACACGTCCGTCCTCGATGTCGGCATGGGTGACACATGCGCCGAGCACGAGTTCATCGCCACAGCGCTCGGCCTGCTTGAGCTCGGCAAGGCCCGTGATATCGACGATCAATTGCGGCTCGACGAGCCGCAGGTTGAGCATCGGGCCCAGCGATTGGCCACCGGCGATAATCCTGGCCGAAATGTCGGGCTCGCCCAGCGCGGCAAGCGCGGCAGGCAGATCGCGCGGACGTTCATATCCGAACGGCGCCGGTTTCATGCCGCCGGCCTTTCTGCGTCGCGCCTGGCGAGGATCGCCTCGACGACACGGTAGGGCGTAATCGGCGACTGCATCAGTTCGACGCCAAGCGGGCGCAAGGCATCGTTGACGGCATTGGCGATCGCGGCCGGTGGCGCGATGGCGCCGCCCTCGCCGATGCCCTTCACGCCGAATTGCGTATAGGGCGATGGTGTCTCCATGTGATCGAGACGCGGCGCTGGCACCTCGGTAGGACCCGGCAGCAAGTAATCCGCCAGCGTGGTCGCAAGCGGCTGTCCTGCCGCGTCAAACGGCATCTCCTCGTACAGCGCGGTGCCGATGCCCTGCGCCAGACCGCCATAGATCTGGCCGTCCACGACCATCGGATTGACGAGCGTGCCGCCGTCCTCGACGATGACGTAGTCGAGGATTTCGATCTCTCCCAACTGGCAATCGACCGCAACGAGCGCGGCATGCGCGGCATAGCTGAAGGTCCCGGAATCGCGCTGCGGCTTGTAGCCGGACGTTACCTCCAGCCCGCCGGGGTCGACGTCAACAGGCAAATCCTGCGGCCGGCGGTACCAGGTGTGCGCAATTTCCCGCAAGGTAACGCTGCCGTTGACGCCGCGAACCTCGCCGTTCTGCAGCACCACCGCATCCGGATCATGCTGCAACAACTTCGCGCCGATGCGCCTGGCGCGCTCGCCCAGTTCACGGCAGGCGGCTGCGACCGCGCCGCCCGCCATCACCATCGAACGCGAGCCCCAGGTGCCGGTGGAATACGGCGTCATCGCGGTGTCGCCAAGTATCAGGCGCACCTTGGCGGTATCGACGCCCAGCATCTCATGGGCGACCTGGGCGAGCGTCGTCTCCATGCTCTGCCCGTGGGAATGCACGCCGACGCGGAGTTCAAGGCCGCCGTCCGGTGTCAATCGTGCAGACGCCTGTTCATGGCCCGGCACCATCGGGATGCCCCAGCCGGAATAGACCGACGTCCCGTGCGCCGCCTGCTCGCAATAGATGGAAATGCCGACGCCGATCCGCCGTCCGTCCATCTCGCCGTTGCGCTGACGCGCACGTACACCTTCGACGTCGATGGACGCCAACGCCCGCCGCATCGCCTCGGGATAGTCGCCGCTGTCGAAATGCTTTTTGGTGATGTTGTCGAACGGCATCTGCTCCGGGCGCACGAGGTTGCGCAAGCGCACTTCGCCGGGTTCGAGGCCCGCTTCCGCCGCGACGAGATCAAGCATCAGTTCCAGCGCAAAACAAACGCCGGTGCGGGCCACGCCGCGATACGGCAGGATCGGACATTTGTTGGTCGCAACCGAGAACGTCCGGCAGCGATAGGCCGGCATCAGATAGGGCCCGGGCAGGATGCTGGCGACCTGCGCGGCCTCAAGGCAAGCCGAGAACGGATAGGAGGAATAGGCGCCGGAATCGACGGTTGCCTCGCAGTCGATGCCGCGCAGCCGGCCGTCCCGGTCAGCATAGACGGTGATCCTGTAGTGATGCTCGCGGCAGTTTGAGCTCGCGGTGAGATGCTCGCGGCGATCCTCCGTCCACCGCACCGGTTGGCCGCGGTGCATCGTCAGCCAGGACAGGCAGACTTCTTCAGGAAGCAAAATTCCCTTGTGACCGAAGCCGCCGCCGACGTCGGGCGAAACAACACGAATGCGCCCCTGCTCCATGCCGAGGCACTCGGCCAGACCGCTCCGCGTAATGTGGGGCATCTGCGCCGCGGAATAGAGCGTGAGCTGATCGAGGCGCTGATCGAAGGTCGCGACCACGCCGCGCCCTTCAAGCGGCGACATGCACTGCCGCGCGGTCGAGATCTCGCGGGTCACCTTGATCGGCGCATCGAGCGCGGACGAGATGTCGACCTCGAAATTGGTTTCGAGGAAGACGTTGTCGCCCCATTCCTCATGCACCAGCGCCGAGCCGGCCTCACGTGCCTTCCGCATGTCATGGACGGCGGGAAGTTCCTCGAGATCGAGCGTGACGGCCGCTGCGATGTCCTCCGCTTCCGCACGTGTCGGCGCGACGCACATGGCGACGAGTTCACCGACCTGGCGCACCTTGCCGACCGCCAACACCGGCTGTTCGGAAATCTTGAAGCCGGGCAGACCGGATACGGCGCGGATCGGATTGACGCCGGTCAGATCCGCGGCCGTGAAGACGTTGGCGCGATAGCGTTCGGGTACATCTATTGCGCGAATCCGCGCATGCGCCAGCGGGCTGCGCACGAAGGCAACGTCCTGCAGCCCGGCCAGCCGGATGTCCGCCACGAATTGGCCGCGGCCGCGCATCAAGCGATCGTCTTCCTTGCGCGGCAGCCGGGCGCCGACGCCCTGTCCGGCGCCTGCTCCATCTGCGGAGGAAAAATCGCGCTCGTTGCGCACGTTGCCGCTCTCCCCAATCGCGCTGACGCTGACCTCCTACGCCGCAACCGCCTGCGGCAAAATCGACGCTACGGCTTCGTATCTGGTACCGGCGCGGAGACAGAACGCGGGCTGCAGCAGACGTTCAGCGATGACTTCGTTCTTCTCGTTATCAGCGAGGACAAACCTGCCGGCTTTTTCCGAGATCACCGAGACGTCGGCATCCCTGCCCACCTTGAGCGCGCCGATTTCGTCAGCCCGGCCGAGCATCTTGGCCGGGTTCGACGTGACCATCGGCACCACCTGTTCGAGCGTGAGGCCGAGCGCCATCATCGAACTCATCGCCTGCACAAGGCTGAACTTGGCCTGGCCGGCGAAGGGATGGTTCTCGTCATCCTCATGCTGCTCGGGCGTGCCGGCAGGCGCCGGCACGTGGGTGTTGTAACCGTGGATATCGGCGCCGAGCGTGGTGGGAATAATGCCGGCGGCAATCGCCTTCCTGGCGAGACGGTACGAGAAATGGCTGCCGTGACCGACGTCGACCTTCAATCCGCGATCGAGCGCCGCCTGAATCACCGGATGCACTTCGCCCTCGCGATTGACGAAGCCGCCGGGATGGCGCGTGAACGGATGCGCCAGCACGTCGCCTTCCCGCAGCAGCGGGATCACGCGCGCCAGAATCGTATCGACGTCCTCGCCGTTGGTGCCGCTTTCCGGCAGGCCCCAGAGCTGACCGAAATGCACGTAAACCGGCAGGTCGGCGCGGCGACCGATCTCGGCCGCCATTTCGATGACGCGAATGCCCCAACGCGCGAAGCCACCGATCTCCGCATGGGCCTTGATGCCGCGAACGAGATCGAGATTGGCCGTAGCGGATTTCACCGTGGCGTCGATGTCGACACCATCAGGGCTGTAGAGATTGGGATAGTAGTGACCTTCCAGCCCACCAACCAGATAAGCCGACAGGAAGGCATAGACGCGCGACTTCGCCGGCTCGGCGACAAAATGCCGGAAACCCGGCAGCGTCATGCATGACGGACCGCCCTGATCGACCAGCGTCGTCACGCCGGACTGTACGCCCACCATGTCGGCATTCATTCCAAAGCGCCCGGTGACATATTGATAGACGTGCGCGTGCGTATCGATCAGGCCCGGCAACACCAGCTTGCCGGTCACATCGATCACCTCCCTGGCGCTCGTCGGCAGAATGTCCGGCTGCACGGCCGCGATCTTGCCGTTGCGAATGGCGACGTCCCTGATCCCGTCGACGCCTGAGGCCGGACAGATCACGCGGCCGCCGCGCAGAAGCTGGTCGAAGGTGGCGCTGACTGACATGAACGATCTCCCTCTGCTTTCGCTCTGGCGGGGCTTGTTTCGCCCTTCGTCAGAATACGAAGCATACTTCGTATTTTACAAGAGCAAACTTCATGCCATGATCTGACGGTGGCGGCGCCGATCGAATCTGCGATTGTCGCGCCGATATTCCGGGAGCTGGGAGAATGCATTGGGGAAAGTGAAAAAGCGTCGCGGCGAAATCAAACACCGCCCGTGGCCGCTGTCACAACGGCCGGGATTTTTGATCCGCCGGCTGCACCAGATTCATGTCGCTCTGTTCCATGAGGCATGCAGCGAATTCGAGATGACGCCGCTGCAGTACAGCCTGCTTTCCGCGCTCGCAGTGCGGAAAACCGCCGATCAGACCACATTGGCGGCCGATATTGCGTTGGACAGGACCACGACAACCGGCGCGCTGAAGCGACTGGCGGCCCGCAACCTTGTCGAGCGAGCCATCGATCATGAAGACCGCCGTGCCCGGCTGTGCAAATTGACGGCGGCCGGCGCGGCGCTTCTCGCCAAAATCGAAACCTCGGCACGGGCCGCACATCGCGCCACGCTGGGTGACTTATCGGAGCGGGAACAGGCGCTGTTCATCGACATGATGCAGCGCATTGTCGCAGGCAATGCCAACCGCGACAGCGCTGCTGCCCTATTTGACTAGGAACAGCCTGCGCCATGTGCTGCACTTTTTAGCTGGGTCTGCACAATTTGTAATCGCTGGTGCGACGATCGATGCGCAGGTGGTTGGACGCGGAAGCCATTTCAGAGCGCTGCGGCGGCAAGCCTCGTTTCGATCTCGATATGGGGAATCGCCTCGACCAGCTCGCGCGTGTAGTCGGTCTTCGGATCGTCGAACAGCGCCCGGCTGTTTCCCTCCTCAACGATAATGCCGTTGCGCAGCACGATCGTGCGCTCGCAGAGCATGCGAACGACGTTCAGGTCGTGGCTGACAAAGAGCAAGGCGAGATTGTCCTCGCGCCGCAACCGGTCGAGGAGTTGCAGCACCACCGCCTGCACGGAGACATCGAGCGCAGCCGTCGGCTCGTCCAGCACCAGCAGGCGCGGCCGGGCGGCGATGGCGCGGGCGATGCCGACGCGGGCCTTCTGGCCGCCAGAAAGCTGGTGCGGGAAACGCGGCAACAGATCCAGCGGCAATCCCACCCGCTGCGCGCATTCTTCCACGCGCTGCCGCAAGGCGTCGCCTTCCCGCAAACCAACCAGCCGCTTCAGCGGATGGGCGATACAGTCATGGGCGGTAAAGCGCGGGTTGAGACTCTCGTTCGGGTCCTGGAAGACCATCTGGATGTCTTTGCGGAACGGCGAGCGGTGAAAATCCCGCGACGGGACATGGCCGATCGATTGGCCATCGAACACGATGTCGCCCTCGCTCGGATCGATCAGCCGGCAAATCATGCGCGACGTCGTGCTCTTGCCGGATCCGGATTCGCCGACCAGCCCGACGCTCTCGCCGGCGGCCATCGTCATCGAAAAATCGGCGACCGCCGCAGCGCCCTGGTCAAAGCGTTTGGCAAGCTTCTGCACGACAAGGAGTGGCGGCGTGCCCGGCGCCTGGGGTGGCTTCGGTTTCCTGACGATTTCGACGTACGGTCCCCGCTCCTCCTCCGTCACCAGATCCTCGATCCGTGAATGCGCGGTGGGCGATGCGGCAACCAGACGCTTGGTGTAGGGATGCCGCGGATGGTTGAAGAGCGTGGTGGGCGCGGCTTCCTCGACCAGGCGGCCCCGCTCCATCACCACGATGCGGCGGCAATAGCGGGCCGCGAGGCCAAGGTCATGCGTGATCAGGATCGTTGCCATGCCGCGCGCCGCTGCGATAGTGGCCAAGAGGTCCATCACCACCTTCTGCGTGGTGACGTCGAGGCCGGTCGTCGGCTCGTCGGCGATCAGCAAAGCGGGGTTGCAGGAAATCGCAATCGCGATCATGACGCGCTGACACATGCCGCCGGAGAGTTCGTGCGGATAAGCGGCCATTCGCCGTTCGGGATCGCGGATCTGAACCGCGCGCAAGAGCTCCAGCGCCTCGGCATGGGCTGCCTGCTTCGATATCCGCTTATGGGTCAGTATCGCGTCTGCAATCTGCTGGCCGACTGCGCGGATCGGGTTGAGCGCCGACCGCGGGTTCTGGAAGATCATCGACATGGCGGCGCCGTGCAGATGCCGGAGGTCGTCGCCGGATAGTTTCGTGACGTCCTGGCCGCGAAACAGGATCTCGCCCGCGGTGACCCGGCCGGCGGCGTCCAGCAACCGTGTCGTCGCAAAGCCGGTCACGGATTTGCCCGAGCCGCTCTCCCCGACGAGACCGAGCATCTCGCCCGGCTCGACCGCGAGCGTCACCCCACGGACCGCCTCGACAAGTCCGCGCCGTGTCGAGAACGTGACGTGAAGGTTGTCGATTTTCAGCAGCGGCTGGGTCATGTCCGCATCCGGGGGTCGAGAATATCCCGCATCCCGTCGCCCAGCAGGTTGAAGCACAACACGGCCAGCATCAGCGCCAGCCCCGGAAACGCGACCAGCCACCATCGGCCGGTAGAGATGAAGCGCGCGCCTTCGGCGACCATGATGCCCCATTCCGGTGTCGGCGGCTTGACGCCGAGGCCGATGAAGGAAAGTCCGGCGGCGTTGAGAATGGCCCAGCCGAGGTTGAGCGACATCTGCACCGCCATCGCCGGCAGGATGTTCGGCAGCAGGAAGCGCAGCACCACCGAGATGTGGCTTTCACCGGAGGAACGCGCCGCCTCCACCCAACCGAGATTGCGGCGGACGTTCACCTCCGCCCGCGCGAAGCGGATATAGAAGGGAAGATTGATGACGGCGGTTGCGATGATGATGTTCTCGACCCGGTTGCCGAGGGCTGCGACCATCGCCATCGCCAGCACGAACAGCGGAAAGGCCATCATGACGTCGACAAACCGGCCCACCGTGCGGTCCAGCCGGCCGCCGGCATAGCCACAGAACGAACCGACGACGGCGCCAAGCACAAAGGACAGACTGACCGCCGAGACGGCGATGGCGAGATCGAGCCGTGCCGCAACGATCAGGCGGCTGAAGACGTCGCGGCCGAGTTGATCGGTGCCGGCGAGATGCTCGGCACTGGGCGGCAACAGCGCCTGCGATACGTTCGATGCGATCGGATCGTAGGGCACGATCCACGGCCCGAAGATGGCGGTGAAGATCAGCGACAGGACGCCGGCTGCGGCGACGCCGGTCAGCGGATTTCCGCGCAGGATCCAGATCGAATGACGAAGTGCGGTGGTGGTCATTCGATCGAAACCCTGGGATCGGCGATGCCGTAGCAGACATCGACGGTCAGATTGACAAGGACAAACAGGCTCGCCATCAGCAACACAAACCCCTGCACGGGTGCGTAGTCGGACGAGAGCAACGCATCGAGCGCATAGGATGCCACCCCGGGCCAGGAGAAGACCTTCTCCACCAGCACATTGGCGCCGAGCATGGTCGAGAACACGATGCCCGCGATGGTGATCACCGGCAGGATGGCGTTGCGCAGCGCATAGGTGACGACGACATGCCGCCTGGAAAGCCCGACCGAACGCGCCGTGCGCACGAAATCGCTGCCGAGCGAGACCAGCATCGACGCGCGCGTAATTCGCGCGAGCGGCGCGATCACGAACAACGCCATGCTCATCGCCGGCAAGATCAACTGCTTCAGCGCCGCCCACCAGCCTTCGATATCGCCAGCGAGCAGGAAGTCGATCGTCAGGAAGCCGGTTCGCGACGGCGGCAATGACGTAAAGACGTCGACCCGGCCGGTTGGATCGGGCGCAAGGCCGAGCAGGTAGTAGAACACGTAGATCAAGAGCAATCCCGAAACGAAGGTCGGCACGCAAACGCCGAGCGCGCAGAACAATCGCACGCCATGGTCGATGATGGAGCCCGGTTTCAGCGCCGCCAGCACGCCAAGCGGTATCGCCGACACCAGCGCGATCAGGAGCGCGGTGAAGGTGAGTTCCAGTGATGCCGGCAACCGCTCGCGCAAATCCTTTGTCACCGATTGGCCGGTCATCATCGAGCGGCCGAGATTGCCGCGACCGACGTCGTAGAGATAAAGCGCCAGTTGCTCCGGCATGGATTTGTCGAGACCCATCTGCTTGCGGATGAGCTCGACATCCTCCTTGCTGGCGTTCGGGCCGGAGGCGAAGAAAACCGCCGGATCGCCAGGCAGCACCCGCATCAGCAGGAAGGTGAAGACCAGCACGCCGAAGAGCGCCGGCAGCGAGGACAGGAAGCGCCTCCCTGCCCGCGCCATCGTCGCGCCCAAGGTGACCCTGACGGTCCGGCCAATCACCTGCTGCTGATTCACGTGCTGCTATTTCCGGCTGAGGTCGCGATAATCGACCTGACGGTGGAACTGGTAGGTGTAGCCTTCCAGCGATGGCGCCATGACCGCGTCCTGGTTAGGCTGCCACAGTGGGATCTGCGGCATCTCGCTGAAATGGATCGCATTGAGCTTCAGGCCGGCTTCCTCGTACTTGGCCTTATCAGGCTCGAAACGGGCTTCCTGCGCAATTGCCGTCAGTTCGGGATTGTTGATCGAGCTGTAGTTCCAGCGCTGGTTGCCAATGTAGAAGTTGCGGTAGAAATAATCGGTCGAGGGCAGCCATGCCACGATGCCCTCGGTGAAGAAGGGAAGCTTCTTCTCGTTGATCTGCGTCGACATCTGCGCATCCGGCAGCTTCTGGATATCGACCTTGATACCGATCTTGGCGAGCGATTCCTTCACCAGCGCCGCCATCGGTTCGGCGGTCGAGGCTTGGCCAACGTTAAAACTGAACGTCGTCGCAAATCCCTCCGGAAGGCCTGCGGCTTTCAGATACTCCCTGGCCTTGTCGAGATCGACCTTGACCGGCTGCGGGATCGGATAGCCGCCGTTGGGCGGCTTGCCGGCTTCCCAGGTTGCGCCGAACAATGGCGCACCGCGGCCAAACAACGCGGCCTTGAACATGTCGTCATACGGCAGCGCAAAGGCAACAGCGCGGCGTACGTTGACGTTGTCGAACGGCGGGATCTGGTTGTTCATCGAAACAAAGGTGACGGCATTGTATTGCGGGGTCGAGATCACCTTGAGCTTGGCCTTGGCCTCGAGCGACTGCACGTCGCTGGCCTGAAGATCGATGACGAGATCGGCATCGCCACGCTCGACCAGATTGGCGCGCGTCGCCGGCTCCGGCACCGACTGTATGATGATCCGCTTGAAGAACGCCGCCTTGTCGGCCGTGCCGCGGTTCCAGGCCTCATTGCGCTTGACGATCACCTGCTCGCCCGGCTTGAAGCTCTCGATCACATAGGCGCCGCTGCCGGCCGTATTCTCCTTCAACCAGGCCAGCGCCCATGGATCTTCCGCCGTCGCATGCGCCTTCGCGAGTTTTGAATTGATGATGATCGGATAGACGACGGCGAGATTTGGCAACGCGAGCTTGTCGGGCTTTGGCAGTGTCACCTCGAAGGTGTGCGGATCGATCACCTTGAACTGGTCGGCTGACGTCAAGGAGCCCGTGAGCAACTGGTTCTTGCCAAGAACCGGCGCTGTAACCGCGCGATCGAGCGACCATTTGACGTCCTCGGCGGTCACCGGCGAGCCGTCCTGAAACTTGGCGTCCTTGCGCAGGCGGAAGGTGATCTTCAGCCCGTCCGGGCTGACGTCGAAGGATTCCGCCAATTCCCCGGTGATCTTGTCGAGATCAAACACCCATTTGCCGTTGAGCTGTTTGCGGCCGAAGGAAACCAGCCGGTCGTAGGTGCTGAGACTGAGCGCAAAGGACTCGCGGGTGGCCCCGGGAATGTTGGGATCGAGCGTATTGACCGACGCCCCCGTCACGTAGCGCAGCGTCTCGGCCCGGGTCTGCGCCCGCAAAGGCCCGGTGGCGGCGAGCAACAGCGCCAGGACAGCGGTTGCGCGAAACATCGTTTTGAAGGAGGTGGGTTGCATGCTTTTTTCCCTTGAATTTCAACCAGAACACCTGAGAGAAGCCGCTAAAATCCAAGCAAGTAACGCGCCAATGTCGCCGAATAACGGCCTAAACCAGCGCGGCAAATCGGCTCCATCATAGTCGCGATCATCCCGCTTTTCCTGCAATTTCCGTCTGCCGGGCGACAACCGCCTGCGGCACATCATATGCGTTGAACGCAGCCCAGTACTGCTCGATGTCAGCGCAAAACAGTCCGCGCGTCAGGCCGTGCACCAGCTTGGGTACCGCCGTGGTCATCGCGTTGATCGACGATCCCGAGGGACCAAAGCTCATCGTGGAAGCGATGGCGAACAAATGGATGTCGGAGATCCAGGGCGTTGCTCCGGCAACGCGTTCCACAAAGGCGTAGTCATCGGCGAGGTAGGGAAAGCGGCCGAGGCGCTCACTGCACTCGTCCGGCGGAGGCTGGTAACGATCGGCCCAGGTCGCGATGTTGCCGGCAAACTTGTTCAACTCCGGCCGGCCGGCAAAATTCATGTCGATGCCGGTGGCGCAGATGATGAAATCCGCGGTGAAGTTGCCGCGCGGTGTGCGCAGTTCAACCCTGCTGCCGACCTCACGCGCAGCCTCGACCGGGGCACCTTCATGCAGCGAGAAATTGGCGTGGCGCGCACAGCGGTCATAGGTCGCCTGCGGAAATCCCTCGCGCATTTCCAGGATGGCACGCATGAAGCGCCAGCGCCAGGCGTCATCGAGATCGCAGAGATGGCGCAGGAAGCCGCGAAAGGTCAGCCAGCGATAGGGCTGGATCAACTGAATCTCCGCCCGACGGCACAGCAAACGCACCTCGCTCGCACCTGCTTCGAGCGCCGTCGCCGCATTGTCGAAGGCGGATGCACCGGCGCCGATCACCGCAACCTGCTTGCCGCGCAGCGCCTCGAAATCGATGTCGTCGGCCGTATTCGCGACAAACGTGGACGGCAGGTGGCGCAGCGGCTCCGGCACAATCCAGTTGCCCACGCCTTCCTGGCCGGTCGCCAGAACGATCTTGCGCGCATAAAGCGTTTCAACACCGCTCGCGCTCTTCACCATGGCAGCAAGCAGCCCGCCGGCGGCCGGCGCAATTTCCAACAGCTCGCAGCCATTGCGCACCGGCACTTCCACCACGCGCCGGAGCCAGAGCAGATACTCGGCCCAGAGGCCACGCGGGATCAGATCAAGATTTTGCCAGTCTTCGCTGCCAAAGCGGGCCTCGTGCCAGGACTGGTAGGTCAGGCTCGGCACATCGAGATCGGGGCCGGTGTAATCCTTCGGGCTGCGCAGCGTCGGCATGCGGGCATAGGTGAGCCACGGGCCTTCCCGTCCCTCTTCCGCCTTGTCCAACACCAGGATGTTGGTGACCTGCGACCGCATCAATCCGAAGCCGGTCGCGATGCCGGACTGGCCGGCGCCGACGATGAGAACGTCCAGCGCCGGCTTGCCGTTCGGCCCGGACCTCGCGCGGAGCCACGCCGATTTTGGATGTGCGGTCCTGGCAAGATCGGCACGAACTTGTGCTTCCAATGCTGTAAGCGCGCCGCTCATGCTGCCAGCCAACCGCCATCGACGACCATGACGGTGCCTGTCGTGAATGAGGACGCATCGCTGGCCAGATGCAAGGCCGTTTCAGCAACCTCCTCCGCTCTGCCAAACCGTTTCATGGCGTGGCGGTTTCGGGACGCTTCACGCACAGGCTCCGGATCCGCATGACGGGCGAAGCTGCGCCGGAGCATCGGCGTGTCGGTTGCTCCCGGCGCGATGGCATTGACGCGAATGCCATCATCGGCGAAGTCCAGCGCCATCGTTCGCGTCAGGCTGATGATCGCACCCTTGGCGGCGATATAGGCGCTGTTGCCCCTGCCGCCGGCAATGGCGAGTTGCGACGCCAGCGTGATGATCGAGCCCCTGCCCTGCCGCTGCATCTGCGGCACGGCGGCGCGCGACCACAGCCAGGTGCCGCCGACATTGGTGCGAAACACCGCATCCCAGTCGGCGGGATCGGTCGTCAGCACCGTACCGCCGCAGGAAAAGCCGGCGGCCGTCATCAACACATCGAGCCTGCCGTGCTGCGCTACGGTGCCGGCAACCACCGCATTCGCGAAGTCGGCGTCGCCGACATCGCCGACATGCGTCGATCCCTCACCGTTCACCTCGCGAATGCCCGCCATCGTTTCCTGCAGGCCGGCGGCATCGCGGTGCTGGCGGTCGGCGCGGGGTCGGCACTGGCCGCCTGCGGCCAGAGCGAACAGCCCGCCGCGACACCCACCTCATCGGCCGCGCCCGCCGGGCCCCCGCCCGGCATGAACTTCGCGGCCGTCGCGCCCAACAAAGAGGACGCCGTCGTCATCCCCGAGGGCTACCAGCAGGCGGTGGTGATCAGCTGGGGCGACCCGATCCTGCCGAACGCGCCGAAGTTCGACGTGAAGGCGCAGACCGCCGCCTCCCAACGCGGCCAGTTCGGGTTCAACAACGACTTCGCCGGGCTGCTGCCGGTCCCCGGTCAGAAGAACCGCTTCCTGCTGGTGACCAACCACGAGTACGTCACCCCGCAGTTCATGTTCCCCGGCTACGACGCCAAGAAGCCCACGCGTGAGCAGTTCGACATCGAGGTCGCCGCAATCGGGATGGGCGTCGTCGAGGTCGAGCGCACACCGCAGGGCCTCAAGCCGGTGATGGGTCCCTACAACCGCCGCATCACCGCCGACACTCCGTTCAGCCTGACCGGCCCCGGCGCAGGCACCGACTACGTCAAGACCGCCGCGGACCCGACCGGCCGCACCGTCGCCCAAGGCCTCACCCTGGCCCTCCACCTCGGAGCGATGCCCGACGCCGTGGCCGTCGTCATGCGCCACGACCATGTTCTGGCGACACGGAAATTTTTGCGCACTGCCGATCTGGCGGGACACCGGCTGATCGCCAATGCGATGGGGCCGGCGCGGGAGGATCTGGAGCAGACATTCAAAGTTGAGGGGCTGGAGGCAAAGCCCCACTACACCGTCTCGTCGATTGATGTCGGCTGCAGATTGGCGTTGGTAACCAACGCCATCATGATCGCCGATCCGGCGGTGCTTCTCACCACAAATCGCGAGGCCTTCGCGGTTGTCCCTCTCAAACCCTTGCGCATGATACAGGCAAGCATCATCACCCCGGCGATGAAACCGGAGTCGCGGCAAATGCGGGACTTCAAGAACTGTTTGCGTGAAGAAGCCAAACTGGTTGAGAAGCGGCTGTCAAAAAACCTCCGCGGCTCTGCTTCACGCCGCGCCCGGTCCCGAGGCTAGGAGGCGAGAAAGGCCGTCACAACCTCCTTATCGGACTTGGCGCGATACAGCAGAACGAACAGCACGCCGCAGATCAGGGTTATGCCGGCCGCTATCAGGATCGCCGGAGTGAAGGAATGGAATTGCTGAAAAACGACACCCATCAGAATGGGCGAACCAACGCCGCCGACATTGCCGACAAAATTGACGAAACCGGCGGCGAAGCCCGCTCCTTTGCGGCCTGATATCTCGGCAGGTATCGACCACATCGGTCCCAGGATCGACATCACAAAGGCATAGCCAAGCGACATCGCCGTGACCGAGGCATACAAATCCGAGACGTTCACGGCAACGATCAGGGAAGCGGTGCCGATCAGAAGCCCGCCGACTATGACCATCCGGCGCGCCACGGCAGAATCCATGCCGCCATCGGTCAGCGCGCGCACCAGCCGGCCGGCGCCAAGCACAGTGAACAGGGCGAAGATATAGGGCTCCATCGCCATGATGCCCATCTGCTTCAGTGACATGTGATACTGGTCGACCAGATAGGTCGGATACCAGGTGAGGAACAGGAAGTTGATGAAATCCAGACCGAAATTCGCCATGCCGACAGCCCAAAGCGATGGCCGGCGCAGCAACATCGGAATATATCCTTTGGGCAAGGGAGAATCGTCTTCCGGAATCTGGTCGTGCCGGATCCAGGCCAGTTCCTCCGGCGAGACACGAGGGTCATCGGCCGGATCATCCTTGGTATAGATATAGAAAAGCGTTCCCAATATTCCGGCGACAAGGCCGGTAACGATGAAAGCAGCCTTCCATCCCCAAAAGGCGATGATGAAGGCCACAATAGGCGGCGCCACCGCTGCACCAATAA
>Ga0081455_10003849_pt1 | contig 17119 bp, 11 predicted proteins | sample TabmetS3T2R1_FD_70207 | JGI IMG/M metagenome (GOLD analysis project Ga0081455, IMG submission 70207) | Tabebuia heterophylla rhizosphere microbial communities from the University of Puerto Rico - S3T2R1 | ecosystem: Host-associated > Plants > Roots > Rhizosphere ...
AGCCACGACGTCTGCCCGCCGAACTCGCTGTTGAACAGGCGGTTCCAACCGGTCGGCCCCCACCTGCCGCCGCCGTTGCCGCCCCCGCCGCCGACGCTCCCGGTCTCGTCGCCGGTCAGTCGGCCGAAGCCGTTGTAACCGAAGATCAGGTTCCACAGGCTGTTGTTCTGCGAACCCCCGATGTAGGGACGATCGGAGGCCGGGATCGCCATGACCGCGACGACCCACCAGAACGACGCCACCAACAGGGCGACACCGGCGGCGAGCAGCTGCACGGTCCGGCGGCGCCACGTTCCCGGTGCCGCCAGCAGGAATACCAGCGCGAAGCCGGGGACGACCAGGAACGCCTGCATCATTTTGGTGATGAAGCCGGTACCGATCAGGACCGAGGCCAGCATCAGCCAGCGGGTTCGACCATCCTCGACGGCTCGCGTCACGGCGTAGGCGGCGCAGGTCAGCAGCAGGACGAGCAGCGCGTCCGGGTTGTTGAACCGGAACATCAGGACGGCCACCGGCGTCAGCGCAAGGACCGCACCGGCGATCAACCCGGCGGATGCGCCGAACCAGCGCTTCACCGTCATGGAGAGGACACCGACGGATGCGACACCCATCAACGCCTCGGGAACCAGGATGCTCCAGGAGTTGACCCCGAAAATGCGGGCGGAGAGCTCCATCACCCACAGCGAGGCGGGCGGCTTGTCGACCGTGATGAAGTTGGACGCGTCCGAGGAGCCGAAGAAGAACGCCTTCCAACTCTTCGTGCCGGCCTGCACGGCCGCGGAATAGAACGAGTTCGCGTAGCCGGATGCGGACAGATCCCACAGGTATAGCGCCGCGGTCAGCGCCAGCAGGACGAACAGCGCGGGGCGCGCCCACCGTGGATCGCGCCCCGGACCCTGCGGGGACTCCGATCCGTCCGATCGGTCCGGTGCGGCGTCGCCAAGATCGGCCTCCGCGTTCGGCGGCAAGGTCAGCGTCGTCATCGTGATCTCCTGGTCGGTGCCGGCAGGTCCGGGATGGTGTGGCCCGGAATCGTTCCGGACGAGGTCGTTCGAGGACGTGTAGTTCGACAAGTAGTCGGTGACGGGTCGCATCAGTCCGCCGCTCCTTCGACGAGTGGCTGCGGCGCTCGTCGAAACACCCAGGAGCGGAAGAGCACGAACCGGAGCACCGTCGCGGCAAGGTTCGCCACGACGAGGACCGTCAGCTCGACGACCCGACCCGGGTGCGACGACGACGCGGTCAGCGCCGCGAGCGCACCGCTGGTCAGCGCGACTCCGACCGCGAAGACGAACAGGCCCTGGGCCTGCGCACGCGCCGCCCCGTCACGGCCCCGCCGCCCGAAGGTGAGCCGACGGTTCGCAGTGGTGTTCGCCACCGCGGTCAGCAGCAATGCCAGCAGGTTCGCGCCCTGCGCACCGAGACCGCCGCGGAAGGCGAGGAACAACACGAGATAGGCGAGAGTGCTGGTGACGCCGATCGCGCCGAACCGCACGATCTGGCCGACGAGGCCGACCGGGACGTTCGGGACGACCGGCTCCAGCGGAGCACGACCGAGTTGCCGCCGGAGTTCGCTGATCGGCAATGCCCCGGTGCCGAGGGCCCTACCGACCCGGACGACGCCGCGCAGGTCGGCGGCGGCGGTCGCCAGGATGTCGACCCGGCTGTCGGGGTCGTCGATCCAGTCGACCGGAACCTCATGGATACGGAGTCCGGCCTTCTCCGCGATGACGAGCAGTTCGGTGTCGAAGAACCAGCCGGCATCCTCGACAAGGGGCAGCAGCCGAACGGCCACCTCCGTGCGGACCGCCTTGAAGCCGCACTGTGCGTCGGAGAACCGCGCGGCCAAGGTGCCGCGCAGCAACAGGTTGTAGCACCGCGAGATCACTTCGCGTTTCGTGCCGCGGATGACCCTGGAACCGCGGGTGAGGCGTGACCCTATCGCCAGGTCGGAATGGCCCGAGATCAACGGTGCGACGAGGGGAAGCAGCGCGGTGAGGTCCGTCGAGAGGTCGACGTCCATGTACGCGACGATCGCCGCGTCGGAGGATGACCATGCCGCGCGCAACGCGCGGCCCCGGCCCTTCTGGTCGAGGTGTAGCACGGTGACCGACGGCAACTCCGCGGCGAGCGCCTGGGCGACGGTGAGCGTCCCGTCCGAACTCGCGTTGTCGGCGACGGTGATCCGGAAAGCGTACGGGAACTCGGCGGTGAGGTGCTCGTGCAACCGGCGAACGCAGGATGGAAGATTAAGTTCCTCGTTGTGGACCGGGATGACGACGTCGAGCGTCGGTGCCGCCGGCGGCACCGGCCGGACGCCGATGGCAGGCAAGGCGAGAGCTGTCATGCCGAGAAGTCTCCGGAACCCCGCTCGGGGCCCGGTGTGCCTAACCTGTGTGCCTGCTTAGAGCCGCGGACCGGCAGGCCCGCGTGTTACCGACCGAAGGTCAGCCGCCGACGGGTCTGAAGTAGCCGGCGAGGTCGGCGAGGACCGCGGTACTGCCTTGCGCGTTGTAGAAGTACATCTGACCGCCGGTACCGATCTTGGTGATCGACAGGTTCGGCACCGTCGCGCCGGGACGCAGGTTGATGTTCGAGACGTTCGGTGTGCCAACCGGACTGGTGAGCGCCGAGACGAACGTCGCCGTGCTCGGCCCGGTTCCCGTCAGGTTATAAACGGCGGCGTCGGCGTCGGCCGGAACCCATGCCTGGCCCGTGGTCGTCGTCAGCGTGCCGGTGACCTGCACGCTTGTCGCCACGCCCGGCCCGATCGGAGCCGTCCCGCCTGTGTTGTACGTCCCGTCACGGGTGTCGTAGATCCGCATGGGGGCCAACGGAACGAAGTCGTCCGGCGCCGACGCGTCGTAGTAGCCCGCCAGGTCGGCGATGAGGTTCACCGACCCGACAGCGTTGAGCAGCGTCACCTTGCCACCCGCCCCGATCTTCACGGTCACCAGGTTGGCGCGGATGTCGCCGGCACCCAGATTCAGGTCCGACACCAACGGAACCGAACCACCGGTCGGGAAAACACTCTCGTAGGTGCCGACCGCGCCGCCAACGGCCGTCAGGTTGAGGACGACGGCCGTCGCAGTCGAAGGCACCGAAATGCCCGATCCCGAAACGTTCGACCCGGTCACCAGCAGATCGCGGGTCTGTCCGGCTCCGACGGGCCCCTGCAGGTTGCCGATGCTGGTGCGGGTGTCGAGGATCCGGGTCGGCGTCACCGGCGCGTACGGGGCGGCGTTCGCGTTGCCCGCGGACGTCGGCACGTAGTAACCGGCGATGTCGACGATCACGTGCGTGCTGCCGAGTGCGTTGCGCAGCACGATGTCACCACCCGCCGGAACGCTCACCACCACGGCGTTCGCCACGGTGAGTCCCGCGGTGTAGTTGAGGTTCGAGACCAGCGGGGGCACGACGCCGGCTGGCCCCGGATAGACCGACAGATAGCTCGTAGTCGTCGGGTTCGTCACCGTGACGTTGAGGACCACGGCGGTCGCATTCGCCGGAACCGTCAGGCCCGTGCCCGACACGCTCGCGCCGACAACCGGAAGGTCGATCGTCCCACCCGCACCCAATGCACCGCTTTGGCCACCCAAACCCGTTCTGGTGTCGGCGATCCGGACCGGGTCGACCGCCACGAACTCCGAACCGGGAGGCGTCGTCGTGAACGCCGCCGGGAACCAGGTGTCGGAACCGAGATGACCGCCGGCCTGCACCGTGCTCGCATGGGTACCGGTCGCCACGTCGACGGATCGGACGTTGCCGATGGCCGTCGGTAGAACCGTGTCGAGGTCGAACGGACCTTGGCCGTAGAGGATCTGGGTCCCGTCAGGAGTCCACGACATCGACGCGATGATCGTGAACGAGTTCCGGGTACCGGGCACCACCGAAGCGGGCAATACCCGGAACGTCCCGAGGGACGGCGACAGGATCATGATCCCCATCGAGGCGGAAGTGAGATAGCTGAGCGCAATCTTGGTGCCGTCCGGGGACCAACTCGGGCTGAAAACGCCCAACACCTGGGAGGCGTCGAGTTGCGCGGCACTCAGGACGCACGTCGACGCCCCGGAGGTGAGGGTCTTCAGCGCGCAGGACGAATCGGTCTCCGGGACGTAGGCGATCGCCGTGCTGCCAGGCTTGGCCGCCGGCGAGTTGGCGCTCTCGCTCACCGCAAGTGTCGCGGCCCCACCCACCGCCGGAACCGAATAGACGAAGTCGAGATCGCTGGTGCTGATGTTCGTCTCGCGGGTGAAGTAGACCGAGGATCCATCCGCGCTCCAGGACGGTTCGCGATCGCTGTCGTCCGGGCCGGGAGTGGTCAGCGCCGTCGTCGCGCCGGTCTGCACGTCGATCACCGAGATCCGCAAGTACGGCGAACCCGAGATCTGGGTGGCCAGCGCTATCTTCGTGCCGTCGGGGGAGATCTTCGGGTAGCCCCCGTGGGTTGCGTACGTTCCGCTTGCTCCGGTTGCGAGATCGCGCCACCCGATCGTCGGGGCGGACGACAGGTCCGCCGACGTCGCCGTCACGCTGAACGCGTGTCCCGCCGCGGGCCCGCTGGCCGCGAGGGCCGGTGTCTCGACGAGCGCCACTCCGGCCGTCGCCATGACGAGGGCCGAAATCACGGGCAGTAGGACACGGCGAACCGCACCCCGAGAAGACCTGAGAACTCGCATGGATTGCCCCCCTTGCGACGCTACATGCATTCGATCGGCTCCGGGGAAGGTAGCAGTCCGCTGGTCGGGCGGCGAACCGACCCGCCATTGTTCATCTCCTGTACACGACCGCCCGACCGGCACCGACGACCCCGAAGCGTCAACCGCCCACAGGGCGGAAGTAGCCGGCGAGGTCGGCGAGGACCGCCGTCGTTCCCTGCGCGTTGTAGAAGTAGATCTGGCCGCCGGCCCCGATCTTGGTGATCGCCAGGTTCGGCACCGTGGCGCCGGGCCGGAGGTTGATGTTCGAGATGGTCGGTGTCTGCGAAGGCGAACTGGTGAGCGCGGAGACGTACGTCGACGTGCTCGGCGAGGTGCCTGTCAGGTTGTAGACCGCGGCATCGGCGTTCGCCGGCACCCACGCTTGCCCGGTACTGGTCGTCAACGTCCCGGTGACCAGCACGCTGGACGCATTCGCCGGTCCGATCGGCGCCGTCCCGCCCGGGTTGTACGTACCGTCGCGGGTGTCGAATATCCGCACCGGGGACAGCGGCACGAAGTCGTCGGGCGCCGAGGCGTCGTAGTAGCCGGCGACATCGACGATGAGGTGCACCGTCCCGACCGCGTTGAAAAGCGTCACCTTGCCCCCGGTACCGACCTTCACCGTCACGAGGTTGGCTCGGATGTCACCGGCCCCCAGGTTCAGGTTCGACACCAGCGGAACCGAACCACCAGTTGGAAAAGCACTTACGTAGGTGCCGACCGCGCCGCCGACCGCAGTCAGGTTGAAGACGACCGCGCTGGCGGTGGATGGCACCGAAAGACCGGTCCCCGAGACGCTCGCCCCCGTTACCTGGAGGTCACGCGTCTCTCCCGGACCGAAGGCGCCCAGCAGGCTCCCGAGGTTCGTCCGGGTGTCGAGGATCCGCGTCGGGACCACCGGCGCATATGGCGTCGCGTTGGGATCCGCGGCGGACGTCGGCAGGTAGTAGCCCGCGATGTCGACGATCACATGCGTGCTGCCCAATGCGTTGCGCAGCACGATGTCGCCACCCACGGGAACGCTCACCGTGACGGCGTTCGCCACCGTGAGCGTTGCCGTGTAATTGAGGTTCGAGACCAGGGGTGGCGCGGCACTGACCGGCCCCGGGTAGACCGAGAGATAACTCGTCGTCGTCGGGTTGGTCACCGTGACGTTCAACACCACCGCGGTCGCGGTCGACGGAACCGTGAGCCCGGTGCCCGAGACGTCGGAACCGGTGACCGGCAGATCCATCGTCGCACCCGCGCCCAGCATCCCGCTGTGCCCGCCCAAACCCGTTCGGGTGTCGGCGATCCGGACCGGATCGACCGCCACGAACTCCGAACCGGACGGCGTCGTGGTGAAGGTCGACGGGAACCAGGTGTCGGAACCGTGATGTCCGCCGGCCTGCACGGTGCTCACATCGCCGGTCGCGACGTCGAGCGACCGCAGCGTGCCTTGATCCACCGCGTCGAAGGTGTCGAAGTCGAACTTCCCCTCGCCGAAGATCAACTGTGAGCCGTCTGGTGTCCAGGAGACCGACGAGATCAGCTCGAACGCGTTGCTGCCGTCGTCCGCCACCGTCCAGCGTGGAGATCCGATCGGTCCACCGGACGGTGATACGAGGATGATCCCCGCACCGGTCGAGCCGATGTAGCTCGCCGCGATCTTGGTCCCGTCCGGCGACCAACGGGGTAGGACGATCAAGTCGTCGGAGACCGGCATCTGGCCGGCGGTGAGCACACACGTCGCGGCGCCCGAGGTGGACGTCTTCAACAAGCAGCTCGGGTCGGCTTCGGGCACGTACGCGAGCGTGCTGCTACCCGCCTTCGGCGACGGACTCGACGAAGCCTCGCTCACCACCTGCGTGACGGAGCCGCCCGCGGCCGGAACCGAATAGACGAAGTCGACGTCCGTGTTGGTGATGTCGGTCTCGCGGGTGAAGTAGACGGTCGAGCCGTCGGAGCTCCAAGCAGGCTCCCGGTCGCTCTGGTCGCCGGCGGGTGTCGTCAGCGTCGTCACCGCACCGGTCTGCACGTCGAACAGCGAGATCCTGGAAAGCCCGGTGACGCCGACCTGGGTGACGGCCGCGATCGTCGTGCCGTCCGGCGAGATGCTCGGCTCGCCGGCGGGTGTGGCGTACGAACCGGTCGCGCCGGTGGAAAGGTCACGCCAGCTGAGAATCGGATCCCCGGACGGCGGTTGCGCGGTCGCGGTCACGCTGAACGCGTGACCCGCCGCCGGCCCCACTGCCGCCAGTGCCGGCGTCGCGGTCAACGCAACGCCCGCGCCGCCGAGGATCACCGCCGTGGTGACCGCGAGAACGGATCGGTGACCGACATGACAAAGCACGGGATACCCCCCTCCGGCGTCGCGGACGACGCGTCGACTACTGAGGAAGCTAGCAGCCCGACGGCGCGGCGACGGTGCGACCCGCCCATCGTGCCTTGCCCGAACGGCGGAAGTCCTGACCGAACCGCTATCCGCCGATGGGCCGGAAATAGCCGGCCAGGTCGGCAAGAACTGCCGTTGTTCCCTGCGCGTTGTAGGAGAACAGTCGGCCGCCGGCACCGATCTTCGTGATCGCCAGGTTCGGCACCGTGGCACCGGGCCTGAGGTTGATGTTCGAGATCGTCGGGGTCTGCGACGGCGAAGCGGTCAGCGCCGAAACGTACGTCGACGTACTCGGCGACGTCCCGGTCAGATTGAAGACCGCCGCGTCGGCGTTCGCCGGAACCCGCACCTGGCCGGTGCTCGTCGTCAACGTTCCGGCGATCTGCACGCTCGTGGCCGCTGCAGCCCCGATCGGAGCCGTCCCGTTCGCGTTGTAGGTGCCGTCGCGGGTGTCGAAGATCCGCGTCGGCGTCAAGGGAACGAAGTCGTCCGGCGCCGATGCGTCGTAGTACCCGGCGACGTCGGCGATCAGCTGCACGGTGCCCACCGCGTTGAACAGCGTCACCTTGCCGCCGGTACCGACCTTCACCGTCACCAGGTTCGCGCGAATATCGCCCGCGCCGAGGTTCAGGTTGGACACCAGCGGCACCGAACCGCCGGTCGGGAAAGCACTGACGTAGGTACCGACGGCACCGCCGACGGCGGTCAGGTTGAACACCACGGCCGTCGCGGTGGACGGAATCGAAAGCCCTGTGCCCGAGACGTTCGCGCCGGTGACCTGAAGGTCACGGCTCTCCCCCGCACCGAACGCCCCCTGCAACCCGCCGAGAGTCGTGCGGGTGTCCAGGATCCGGGTCGGGGCCACCGGCGCATACGGCATCGCGTTCGGATTCGTCGCTGATGTCGGCACGTAGTAGCCGGCGATGTCGACGATCACATGGGTGCTGCCCACCGCGTTGCGCAGCACGACGTCACCACCCGCCGGAACCTGCACGGTCACGGCGTTCGCCACGACGAACCCCGCCGTGTAGTTGAGGTTCGACACCAGCGGCGGGGCGCTACTGGCCGGTCCCGGATAGACCGACAGGTAGCTCGTCGTCGTCGGGTTGGTCACCGTGACGTTCAGGACGACCGCGGTCGCGTTCGCCGGCACCGCCAGACCGGTACCCGAGACGTCCGCCCCCACGACCGGCAGATCCATCGTCGCGCCCGCACCCAACGCGCCGCTGTGACCACCCAAACCCGTTCGCGTGTCGGCGATCCGGACCGGGTCGACCGCCACGAACTCCGAACCGTCAGGCGTCGCCGTGAACGAGGATGGGAACCACGTGTCGACGCCCGCGTTGCCACCGGACTGGATGGTGCTTGCGTGCGTTCCATCCGTCACATCGACCGACCGGACGACACCCGCGTCGGTTTCTTCACGCGTGACGAGGTCGAAAGTCCCCTCCCCGTAGATCAGCTGTGAGCCATCCGGAGTCCACGAGAAGGTGCTGGCCACTTGGAACGTGCTGGTCGTGTTCGTGGTGGCCGCGGCCGGCAGAGTCACGAACGTTCCCGACGACACCGTGAGAACCAGGACGCCTGAGGACGACGCGTTGAAGAAGCCGAGAGCGATCTTGGTGCCGTCCGGCGACCAGCGCGGCGCAAACAGCCCGTCGATGCCGGCCCCACTCACGTTCGCGGCGTCCAATACGCAAGCGGTCGTGCTGCCGGTCAACGTTCGCACCGCACAGGTGTTGTTGTCCGACGGGATGTAAGCGATCGTGCCGCCGCCGGGCTTGGCGGCGGGCTGCAACGCGTTCTCCACGACGGCTTGCGTCGCCGTGCCGCCGGCCGCCGGAACCGAGTACACGAACTGCGGCGGCGTGGGCCCACTGACGTTCGTCACCCGGGTGAAGTAGACCGTCGACCCGTCCGAACTCCAGGCCGGATCGAGGTCACTCTCGTCTGCGCCCGGGGTGTCCAGGACGGTTTCCGCACCGGTCTGCACGTCGATCAGGGAAAGCTTCGTGCGGTCGGTCGCGGTGATCGAGGTGACGGCGACGATCGTCGTCCCGTCCGGGGAGATTGCCGGCTCGGAAGCCGGCGTGGCGTAGGTTCCCGTCTCACCGGTCACCAGGTCTCGCCAGCTCAGTCCGGGGTCCGAATCCAGCGCGGATGCACTGATGCTGAACGGATGACCCGCCGCCGGGCCGCCGGCCGCGTGCGCGGGCGCAGCGCCGAGCGCGACGCTCACCGATGCGACGAGCACGGTCGCGGCAACTGCCGATCCGGCGCGACGGGCGGAAACACGAGCGAACCTGGACAACGACACCGGGCATTCCCCCTAGACGAGGACCTCGACACGAGCCACCGAAACGTAACAGGTCGACGCGTCGTGCGGAGGGAAATCACCTAAGACAAAGGATGTTCCAGCAGCGAGGTCACCAGCGCGGCGATCGGTGAACGCTCGCTGCGGGTCAGCGTCACGTGGGCGAACAGCGGATGCCCGGTGAGCGACTCGATCACCGACGCGACGCCGTCGTGCCGTCCCACCCGAAGGTTGTCGCGCTGCGCGACGTCGTGAGTCAGCACCACCCGCGACCCGGAGCCGAGCCGGGACAGCACGGTCAGCAGGACGCCACGCTCGAGTGACTGCGCCTCGTCAACGATGACGAAGCTGTCGTGCAGCGAGCGACCGCGGATGTGGGTGAGCGGCAGCACCTCCAGCAAGTCGCGCGCGGTCACCTCCTCGACGACCTCCGGAGCCACCAGAGCGCCCAGCGTGTCGAAGACCGCCTGTGCCCAAGGCGCCATCTTCTCCCCCGAGTCGCCCGGCAGGTAGCCGAGATCCTGTCCACCGACGGCGTACAGCGGTCGGAACACCACGACTTTCCGGTGAGCTCTGCGTTCCAGCACGCTCTCCAGCCCGGCGCAGAGCGCAAGGGCGCTCTTGCCGGTCCCGGCCCGGCCGCCGAGCGAGACGATTCCGATCTCCGGATCGAGCAGCAGATCGAGGGCGATCCGTTGTTCCGCACTACGTCCGTGCAGACCGAACGCATCCCGATCGCCGCGCACGAGTTGCACCTGCTTGTCCGCGCTCACCCGGCCGAGCGCGCTGCTTCGGGGAGCCTGCAACACCAGCCCGGTGTGCACCGGCAGGTCGGCTGCATCGAGCAGGTGGACGACGTCGTGCGCGTAGATGTCGTCGATCACCGCTGCGGAAACGGCGATCTCGGCCATTCCGGTGTAGCCGTTGTCCGCGGCGAGCTCCGCCCGGTACTCGTCCGCGATGAGCCCGACGCTGGCCGCCTTGACCCGCAGCGGCAGGTCCTTGCTGACGAGCGTGACGTCACGACCGTCGGCGCGGAAGTTCAGCGCGACGGTGAGGATGCGGGCGTCGTTGTCGTCGACCCGGAAACCCGTTGGCAGCACGGACGAATCCGCGTGGTTGAGTTCGACGCGCAGGGTTCCGCCGACGTCGCCGATCGGCATCGGTTCGTCGAGCCGACCGTGAACGACGCGCAGGTCGTCGAGCAGCCGCAACGCCTGTCGGGCGAAATAGCCCAGCTCGGGGTGGTCGCGCTTCTGCTCGAGCTCGCTGACCACCACCAGCGGGATGACGACGTCGTGCTCCGCGAATCGAAGGGGCGCACCCGGGTCGGACAGGAGCACGCTCGTGTCGAGGACGTAGGTCCTCACGGCCTGCTCACCGGCGGTCCGACCGGCGCCGGAGGGCGCCGACCTCGTCATCTTCGAGGCACCGGGCACGGGGCATCACCTTTCGTCGCGGAAACCCGATCGGGGCCACCGTGACGGCGGCCGGATCGGCCTCCGTTCCGTGCCGTCAACGCGACGCACTCGGTGGCCTCCCGGACGAACCGGCGGGGGTACCGGTCCGTCGCACAGCACGCTACGTCGAGCGCCCCGAACGTCTCGTGACGACACGCCATCCGAATAGCCTCACCCGGGTGAACACCTGGGTCGCCCTCCTGCGGGGCGTCAACGTCGGCGGCCGAACGATCGAGATGGCCGAACTGCGTCGCTGCTTGACCGAGGCCGGCTTCGGAGAGGTACGGACGGTGCTGGCAAGCGGGAACGCGGTCTTCACCGACCCGGGCAGCACCGGGACTACCGCGACCCGGCGGCTGAAGGGGCAGGTGGAAACGGCGCTGCGCGATCGCTTCGGCTACGACGCGTGGGTCGTGCTCGTCGACGTGCGACACGTCCGGGACGTGATCGACGACTTCCCGTTCGTCACCGACGACCCGGCGATCCACCCCTATGTGGTTTTCGGGTCGGAGCAGGCGGCCCTCGACGAACTGCTCGCCGCCGCACCGGACCTGGACCTCGCGGCGGAGGAGATCGCGGCGGGTCGCGGGGTCGTCTACTGGCGCTGCCCGAAAGGCCGGACGCTCGAGACACCGTTCGCGAAGCTGCTCGCGAAGCCGAGGTTCCGGACCAGCACGACGAGCCGTAACCTGCGGACGCTGCAGAAGATCCTTTCGGTCGCCTGATCGACGCTCAGGCGCCGAAGCGCCGGTGGCGCCCGTCGTACGCGCGCAGGGCCCGGAGGAAGTCGACCCGACGGAAAGAGGGCCAGTAGGCGTCGCAGAAGTAGAACTCGCTGTGCGCGCTCTGCCACAACAAGAATCCGGACAGCCGCTGCTCCCCCGACGTGCGAATGATCAGGTCCGGATCGGGCTGACCGGCGGTGTAGAGGTGCTCGGCGATGTGCTCGACGTCGAGCGACTCGGCGACCTCTTCGATCGAAGCCCCACGGGCGGCGTGCTCGGTGAGCAACGAACGGACCGCGTCGGTGATCTCCCGGCGACCGCCGTAACCGATGGCGACGTTGACGCACATCCCGGAGATCTCGCGGGTGTCCGCCTCGGCCCGCTTGACCACGTCGGCGGTCCGCGACGGCAACAGGTCGAGTGCCCCCACGCCTCGGACGAACCACCGACGGCGGGCGGCCAGCGAGGCGACCGTCTCCTCGATCACGTCGAGGAGGACCTCGAGTTCGGCTGCCGGCCGCGCCAGGTTGTCGGTCGAGAGCAGCCACAACGTCACCACCTCGACGCGGGCGTCTTCACACCACTGCAGCAGTTCGCCGATCTTGTCGGCACCACGTTGGTATCCGTCGCGGACGTCGCCGTTGCCCGATGATCGGGCCCACCGGCGGTTGCCGTCGAGTAAGACTCCGACGTGCCGGGGCATCGAGGCACCCGCCAGCTGCCGGGTGAGTCGCCGCTCGTACCCGCGGTAGACGAGGTCCCGGATCCCCACGGCGAGAGCGTACGCCGGACCTCGACGCAGGCGGCGTTGATTCGTCCTCCACAGACAACGGGCCTTCCCGCGGGGGACTCTCCACATCTGTCACGATGAAGCACAATCAGCACTCTTGAGGGGAGGGACGACGTATGGAAGCTCCCGTCGCATCGCTCCCTGCCGAAGAAGCAGCTGCCGCGGTCCTTCAGGAGTACTGGGACCTGGGCTCAGAACAGACCCCGCTCCCCGTCGATCCGATCCACATCGCCCGATCCCAGGGCATCCAGGTCTTCACCGCCGCTCTCGAAGAAGGCGTGTCCGGCTTGCTCATTCGACGAGCCGGGGACGAGCCGCGGATCTACCTCAACGAGTCCGAGAGCCGAACCCGTCAACGCTTCACGACGGCCCACGAGTTGGGTCACTTCGCCCAACGAGCCGGATCCCACGCAGTCCTGGCCTTCGTCGACCGGCGCGACCAGCTGGCCGGACGAGGCACCGATCCGGACGAGGTCTATGCGAACAGATTCGCCGCCGCACTTCTCATGCCGTCCGAGGCAGCGCGGCGGCTCCGTGACTACCTCGATGTCTCGACCATGGCGAAGCAGTTCGGCGTCTCCCCCGAAGCGATGACCAACCGATTGAAGAACCTGCGAGTCACATGACATCCGGCGGCGGGAACGTCAGCGTCGACGAGGCGCTCGGGACTATTCGAACGAGCCGGCGCCCCTGGATTCCGCGACGAAATCCACAGCCTGCTCTCACCGACGACGAGATCAAGACCGAGAACGAGCGACTCAAGCTCACGCAACGGCGAACGATAGCTCGCGTAGCAGGACTTGCCGCTGTCGCACAAGTCGTCTGTGCGGACGTCGTCTTCGTCGTCTATGCAGCGCGAGGAGTGCACTGGAAGATCCCGACCGCCGCAATCGACGCCTGGCTCGCGGCGACTGTGGTTCAGGTTATCGGGATCGTTCTAGTGATCACTCGTTCTCTGTTTCCGACATCGAACGGCACGTCTTAGCTCCAGCCGAGTTCGTCGTCTCAGCTCTCGGCGGTTTCCAACCTTGCCCCGGCGGTTTCCAATCTCGCCAACAATCCTTCGTACTGCGTCCACAGTTCGGCCGGTAGGTGGTTGTCGAAGGTCTCGAAGTGCCCCGGGATCAGCGCCGCCTCCTGGCGCCACACATCGAGGTCGACGGCGAGCAAGGTGTCGAGGTCGGCATCCGGAATCTCGAGGCCTTCGAGGTTGAGCGCGTCCCGCGTCGGCACGATGCCGATCGGCGTCTCGACTCCACCGGCGCTGCCGGCGATCCGGCCGACGACCCATTCCAAGACCCGGCTGTTCTCGCCGAACCCCGGCCAGATGAACTTCCCGGCGTCGTTCTTGCGGAACCAGTTGACGTAGAAGATCTTCGGGAGCTTGTCGGCGTCGGCCTTGGCGCCGATGTTCAGCCAGTGGGCGAAGTAGTCGCCCATGTTGTAACCGCAGAACGGCAGCATCGCGAACGGGTCGCGGCGCAGGTTGCCGATCGCGCCGGCCTGCGCGGCGGTGGTCTCCGACGACACGGTCGAGCCCAGGAACACGCCGTGCTTCCAGTCCCGGGACTGGGTGACCAGCGGAACAGCCGTGGCGCGACGGCCACCGAACAGGATCGCCGAGATCGGCACGCCCCGGGCGTCCTGCCACTCAGGGGCGATCGTCGGACACTGGCTGGCCGGCACGGTGAACCGGGCGTTCGGATGGGCAGCCGGCTCGCTCGACGCCGGCGTCCAGTCCCGGCCCTTCCAGTCGACCAGATGCGCCGGCGGCTGATCGGTCAGACCTTCCCACCACACGTCGCCGTCGTCGGTGAGAGCGACGTTGGTGAAGATGCTGTTGCCGTAGAGCGTGTGAACGGCGTTGGGGTTGGTGTTCTCACCGGTGCCCGGCGCGACGCCGAAGAAGCCGGCCTCGGGGTTGATCGCGTAGAGCCGGCCGTCCTGTCCGAACCGCATCCAGGCGATGTCGTCGCCGACGGTCTCGACCTTCCAGCCCGGGATCGTCGGCACCAGCATGGCCAGGTTCGTCTTCCCGCAAGCGCTCGGGAACGCGGCGGCGATGTACTTCGGCTCACCGGCGGGCGTGGTCAACTTGAGGATCAGCATGTGCTCGGCCATCCAGCCCTCGTCGCGGGCCATCACGCTCGCGATGCGCAGGGCGTAGCACTTCTTGCCGAGCAGGGCGTTCCCGCCGTAGCCCGAACCGAACGACCAGATCTCACGGGTCTCCGGGAAGTGGGTGATGTACTTCGTCTCGTTGCAGGGCCACGACACGTCGGCCTGGCCGTCTTCCAGTGGCGCGCCGACACTGTGGACGGCCTTGACGAAGAAGCCGTCGGCGCCGAGCCGCTCGAGGACCGGCGCGCCCATCCGCGTCATGATCCGCATCGACACCGCGACGTACGCGCTGTCGCTGAGCTCCACGCCCAGCTGCGCGATCGGGCTGTCGATAGGCCCCATGCAGAACGGGACCACGTACATCGTGCGACCACGCATCGAACCGTCGAACAGGCCGCTCAGCGTCTTGCGCATCTTGCCGGGGTCCTGCCAGTTGTTGGTCGGCCCGGCGTCCTCTTCCTTCTCGGAACAGATGAACGTCCGATCCTCGACGCGGGCGACGTCCGTGGGGTCTGACAGTGCGTAGAACGAGTTCGGGCGCTTCTGCGGGTTCAGGCGCTGGAATGTGCCGGCCTCGACGAGCTCGTCGGTGAGGCGGGTCCACTCTTCCTCCGAACCGTCGCACCAGACGACGCGCGCGGGCTTGGTGAGCTCGGCGATCTCGCGCACCCAGGCGAGCAGACCTTCGTGTTGGGTAGGAGCGTCCCCCTCCGGGAAGTCCAGGCCCTCGATCTCGCTCACCGTGCTGGTCATGCCCGCAGTACCACCTCTCGTTGCGATCCGTCCATCGTAACGGGGGCGACACACTGCGTCCTGAGGAACGTCAAGTGGGAAATCGCACAACTTGGCACTGAGAATCGGCGACGAAACCGCTCTTCGTCTGTTACGGGACGGACCCGCTGCACTAACGTGGCAGCGTGCAGTTCTCCGGATCGCTCGCGCTCCACCCGCGTGAGCTGGTACGACCTCGTCTGCGGGGAGTGCTGCACAAATACGCCTTCGGAGTCGCAGTCGCGACCGGCACGATCCTGATCTCGCTCGCCGAAACCGAGCGGGCGAAGGTGGCCGCGACCATCTACGCCGTGTCCATGGCCGGCCTGTTCGGGATCTCGGCGCTGTATCACCGGGTGACCTGGCGGCCACACCTCGGTGCGCTGATGAAGCGCCTCGACCATTCGATGATCTTCGTGTTCATCGCCGGTACGTACACCCCGTTCGCGCTGCTCGTCCTGCACGGAACCGCGACGGTGTGGATGCTGTCCGGCGTCTGGGCCGGAGCGGTGATCGGCGTCGGCACCCGGTTGCTCTGGCGTCGGGCACCCCGCTTCGCCATCCTGCCGCTCTACGTCGGCCTGGGTTGGGTGGCCGCGTTCGTCGTACCGCAACTCCTCGGCGCGGCGGGAATCGCCCCGTTCGTGCTGCTTTGCGTCGGCGGCGTCGCCTACACCACGGGGGGCGTGATGTACGCCCTACGACGTCCGGACCCGGCCCCGCGGGTCTTCGGCTACCACGAGCTCTTCCACCTCATGACGATCATCGGTGCGACCTGTCACTACATCGCGGTCTCGTTCGCGGTGTACCAGGCGACCTGACCGCCTGAACCCAAACCTTGCCGACACCCGGCCCGCTCGACGGACTCCTCGTCGTCGACCTCTCCCGCGTCCTGGCCGGCCCGTTCGCGACGATGCTGCTCGCAGATCTCGGCGCCCGGGTCGTCAAGATCGAACGGCCCGGAACGGGAGACGACAGCCGGGCGTACGGCCCGTTCGCAGACGGCCGTTCGCTCTACTTCGCTCGGGTCAACCGTGGCAAGGAATCGATCACCGCGGATCTGAAGTCGCCCGGCGGCCGGGCATTGCTGGACGCACTCCTCGACCGGGCCGACGTGTTCGTCGAGAACTTCCGCCCCGGTGTGATGGAGCGACTCGGCTACGGCCCGGGCACGCTCATGCAGCGCTGGCCGTCGCTGATCGCGCTGTCGCTGTCGGGTTTCGGTCACTCCGGCCCGTGGTCCGGACGCCCGGCGTACGACACCGTCGTGCAGGGGATGTCCGGGTTGATGTCGATCACCGGCTCCGCGGACGGTGAACCCACCAAACCCGGGACCTCGATCGCCGATCTGTCCGCCGGGCTCTACGGGGCCATCGCGATCCTTTCCGCGGTGCACGAACGCTCACGTACCGGAAAGGGTCAGCATCTGGACGTCGCGATGTTCGACGCAACGGTGTCGCTGCTGGAAGGCGCGGCGCTGAACTTCCTCGCCACCGGAAAGGCCCCCGGCCGGATCGGCAACGCCCACTTCGGCATCGCGCCGTTCGACACCTTCCGCTGCGCGGATCGAGCGATCACGATTTGCGCCGCGAACGACGTACTCTTCGAATCCTTGCTGAACGTCCTTGGCGCCCCCGAGACCGCGAACGACGAGCGGTTCGTCACCAACGCGATGCGTCTCGAGCACCGGGACGAACTCAAGCAGCTGATCGAAGGGCTGCTCGCGACCGAGGCGGCGGCTTCGTGGCTGGACCGGCTTGCCGCGGCGGGGGTGCCGTCCGGCCCGGTCATGGACGTCGCCGAGGCGATCTCCTCACCCCAGACCGAGGCCCGACGGATGGTCGTCCGAGCCGGCGGGCTGCCA
>Ga0081455_10003850_pt1 | contig 17117 bp, 30 predicted proteins | sample TabmetS3T2R1_FD_70207 | JGI IMG/M metagenome (GOLD analysis project Ga0081455, IMG submission 70207) | Tabebuia heterophylla rhizosphere microbial communities from the University of Puerto Rico - S3T2R1 | ecosystem: Host-associated > Plants > Roots > Rhizosphere ...
AACGAAGCCTGAAAGCCCACGCGCACCAACGCGCTTGCGAACCGCAGCAGCGAGCTCCCCAGGAACGCTGACCGAAAGCTTGGTGGCAGGCTGACCCACGGCCAATTCCTACCATGGTAGGAAGCGTCTCGCAAGACTCGGAGGTGCTCCTCCTACCGCGTCGCACACTGTTCATTGCTGCTCTAGGTGCGCCGCAGCCAATGTCCGAGTCCGCTCGACGGCCGTGCCTGGACAAGGTCGGCGCAAGTTGGGCGCGTTGCAGGGGACTGACGCGTTTCGGAGGTAGTCTGCTGTATCTGCTGCCACGGCAGTGGTCATCGCAGGGGGACTGGGACTCGGCCGAAAACGAGTGTTGCCGGCCGGCCTATGTGATCCGGACAAGGCAGCCGTCTCGTGCGCGCACCAGGGCTGACTGGGAGCAGGTTGACGCGCTGCCCGATCGCAGGCTGAACGATGCTGTCCGGGCTGGCACGCGCGGCGCCTTCCGCAAGCGCGGCCGCAACAGGAATTCGGTGTTGTTGCTTGCTGTCGGCTACGCGGACGCGACGCCTCAACCCAACCCCGCGAAAAAGGATCGAATTTGCGCCTTTAACCCCCGCAACTTCTTGACTCTTCTCGCCTGGACACGTACAAGACACGCCCCATTTGCGTGCCAGGCGCAGGCGCGCGTCCGTCCGTTTCTTTCGCGTGCTGACGTGCGTGGGGGGTGGGCGGGATCTTAGCGTGATTACAGGAGTTTCTGTCGCTGGCGTAGCTCAATGGTAGAGCACCTGTTTTGTAAACAGGCGGCTGTGGGTTCAAATCCCGTCGCTAGCTCCAGTCATTCGGGCGTCGCTTTTGGTCACTGGAATCGTCACGGAAATCTCAGCAATATCGGAGGGTTGCCCGAGCGGCCAAAGGGAGCAGACTGTAAATCTGCCGGCTTATGCCTACAGTGGTTCGAACCCACTACCCTCCACCCCGCCCGCGCCAGCGCGGGGAAGAAGGCCACCGATGTTGGGTGGGAGAACACGCGGGAGTAGCTCAGTTGGCAGAGCGTCAGCCTTCCAAGCTGAATGTCGCCGGTTCGAACCCGGTCTCCCGCTCTGGAAGTCACCCGAACGTAGCGTAACGACACGAGAATTGCCCAGGTAGCTCAGTGGTAGAGCACCTCCTTGGTAAGGAGGAGGTCGGGAGTTCAATCCTCCTCCTGGGCTCCCGCCCGGCAAACGCAGCCCGCACGCATCGCAACTGTATCAGTCACGACTCGGAGACAGAGGCATGGGTAAGGAAAAGTTCGTACGAACCAAGCCGCACGTGAACATCGGCACGATCGGCCACATCGACCACGGCAAGACGACGCTGACGGCTGCGATCACCAAGGTGATGGCAGATACGTTCGGCGGCGCGGCTGTGTCGTATGCGGACATCGCGAAGGGCGGGACGGTTCGCGACGCGAGCAAGATCGTGACGATCGCGGTCAGCCACGTGGAGTACGAGTCCAAGACCCGTCACTACGCGCACGTCGATTGCCCGGGGCACGCGGACTACATCAAGAACATGATCACCGGCGCCGCGCAGATGGACGGCGCGATCCTGGTGGTGAGCGCGCTCGACGGCCCGATGCCGCAGACCAAGGAGCACGTGCTCTTGGCGGGTCAGGTAGGCGTGCCGAAGATCGTGTGTGCGCTGAACAAGACCGACGCCGTCGAAGACCCGGACCTCTTGGACCTGGTCGAGATGGAAGTGCGCGAGCTCTTGAACAAGTACAACTTCGGCGGCGACGACGCGAAGGTTGTGCGCGTGAGTGCGCTGAAGGCGCTGCAGGGTGACGCGCAGTGGGTCAAGTCGATCCAGGCGTTGGTCGACGCGGTGGACGAAGCGATTCCGCTGCCGGTGCGCGACGTGGACAAGCCGTTCTTGATGGCCGTCGAGGACGTGTTCTCGATCAAGGGCCGCGGCACGGTCGTGACGGGTCGCATCGAGCGCGGGAAAGTGCACGTGAACGACGAGATCGAGATCCTCGGGTTCAAGGACCCGAAGAAGAGCGTCGTAACGGGCGTTGAGATGTTCCGTAAGCTGCTGGACGAGGGCCAGGCTGGCGACAACGTCGGCTGCTTGCTGCGCGGCATTGAAAAGGACGACGTCGAGCGGGGTCAGGTGCTGGCCAAGCCGGGCACGATCAAGACCCACAAGAAGTTCGAGGGCGAAGTGTACGTGCTGAAGCAGGCGGAGGGCGGCCGTCACAAGCCGTTCTTCACGAACTACCGGCCGCAGTTCTACATGCGCACGACCGACGTGACTGGGACGATCCAGCTTCCTGAAGAAGTGAAGATGGTGATGCCGGGCGACAACGTGAAGATGACGGTGGAGCTGATCACGCCGGTTGCGCTCGAAGCGCAGCAGCGGTTCGCGATCCGTGAAGGCGGCAAGACCGTCGGCGCGGGCGTCGTTACGAAGATCATCGAGTAATAATCCCATGCAGACAACGAAGATCCGCATTCGCCTCAAGGCCTACGACCATCGATTGCTCGACCAATCGACGAGTGAAATCGTCGACACGGCGAAGCGGACCGGTGCGCGGGTAGCGGGACCCATCCCGCTGCCCACGCGCATCAACAAGTACACGGTGCTGCGCGGACCGCACGTCGACAAGAAGTCGCGCGAGCAGTTCGAGATCCGCACGCACAAACGCCTGCTCGACATCCTCGAGCCCACGCAGCAGACCCTCGACGCCCTCATGAAGCTGGACCTCTCGGCCGGCGTGGACGTCGAGATCAAGAGCTAAGCAAACGCGCTTCCCCTGCGGCATCCGACGCCGGCAACCTAGAGCAACTCAGATGGCCAAAGTTTCCGTCTACAACTTGCAGAAAACCCAGGTGGGAGAGCTCGAGCTCTCGGACGCCGTGTTCGGCGCCGAGGTGAACGAGTCGTTGATGTACGACGTCCTCAAGGCGCAGCTCGCAAGCCGTCGCTCCGGCAACGCAAAGACGAAGCTGCGCCCTGAAGTCTCGGGCTCGACGCGCAAGCTCTACCGCCAGAAGGGCACCGGCGCAGCGCGTCACGGCGCCATCCGCGCGTCGCACTACGTCGGCGGCGGCAAGGCGCACGGCCCGCGCCCGCGCGACTACGACTACCGTCCTCCGCGCAAGATGCGTGCGGGCGCGCTCGCGAGCGCACTCTCGCTGCGCTTGAAGGAAGGCGCGTTGTTCGTGGTCGACGGCTTCGCGCTGTCCGACATCAAGACCAAACAGCTGGCTTCGATCTTGAAGACGTTCGACGCGGGCAGCTCGCTCATCGTCGACGGCAAGGCCAACGACAAGCTTCGCTTGTCGGCGCGCAACTTGGCCAAGAGCCAGTTCTTGCCGCCCGAAGGCGTGAACCTCTACGACATCCTGCGGCACGAGCGCCTGATCTTGACCAAAGACGCGGTGACCGAGCTCCAGAACCGCTTGGAGAAGGACTGATCATGCGTCCCGAAGACATCATCAAGCGCCCGCTGATCCTCACGGAAAAAGGCAATGGCCTGCGTGAAGATCACAACCAGTACCTGTTCGAAGTCGCACGCGACGCGAACAAGACCCAGATCCGCGGCGCCATCGAGAAGCTGTGGAAGGTCAGCGTGCTGAAGGTGCACACGCTGAACGTGCGTGGCCGCATGCGTCGCATGGGCCGCGGACATGCGAAGACCCAGAACTGGAAGAAGGCGATCGTGTCCCTCAAGAAGGGCGACAGCATCGACTTCTTCGAAGGCAGCTGATCATGCCGATCAAACGTTTCAAACCCACCTCGCCCTCGCGTCGTTACTACGAGACGCTCGTCGGCGATCTGACCAAGGGCTACAAGGTCGAGCGCAAGCTGCTCGACGTCCAGAAGTCCACGGGTGGTCGCAACCACTGGGGCCGCATCACGTCGCGCTTCCGCGGCGGCGGCCACAAGCAGCGCTATCGCGTGGTCGACTGGAAGCGCAACAAGGTCGGCGTGCCGGCCAAGGTCGAGTCGGTGCAGTACGACCCGAACCGCACCGCGCGCATCGCGCTCTTGCACTACGCCGACGGCGACAAGACGTACATCCTCGCGCCGGACGGCGTGAAGGTGGGCGACCAGGTGCTCTCGTCGCGCAACGCCGACATCAAGCCCGGTAACGCGCTGCCGCTCCGCTACATCCCGGCCGGCACGATGATCCACGCGATCGAGATCAAGATCGGCAAAGGCGCGCAGCTCGTGCGCTCCGCCGGCACGGCCGCGCAGCTGATGGCGAAGGAAGGCGAGTACGCCCACGTGCGCTTGCCGTCGAGCGAGGTTCGCCTCGTTCACTTGAGCTGCCGCGCGACGGTCGGCCAGGTCTCGAACCTGCTGCACGCGCGCGTGTCGCTCGGTAAGGCCGGTCGCACGCGTTGGCTCGGCCGCCGCCCGCACAACCGCGGTGTCAGCATGAACCCGGTCGATCACCCGATGGGTGGTGGTGAGGGTCGTACGTCCGGTGGCCGGCACCCATGCTCCCCATGGGGCCAGCTCGCCAAGGGTAAGAAGACGCGCGTCAACAAGCGCACGAACAAGTTCATCGTGAAGGCGCGCAGCGCCAAGTAGTAAAAAAGAGAGACCAACATGGCGCGTTCCGTAAAAAAGGGCCCGTTCGTCGACGATCACCTCCAGAAGAAGGTGACCACCGCGATCACCAGCAACGATCGCAAGCTCATCAAGACTTGGTCGCGGCGTTCGACCGTCACGCCGGAGTTCGTGGGCCTGTCGTTCGCGGTGCACAACGGCCACAAGTTCGTGACTGTGTTCGTCACGGAGAACATGGTGGGACACAAGCTCGGCGAGTTCGCGCCGACGCGCACGTTCCAAGGTCACTCGGGCGACAAGAAGGCAGCCGCCGGTCCGAGCGGCGCTCCGCCGAAGCCCTCGGCGAAACCCCCAGCGCCGGCGGGTAAGCGTTGACCCCTCACTCGTTACATACCCACCGAATCGCCTGCGGCGTTCGGTGTACCTGGCGACGGTACCTCGCGTGTGGTACACACCGCGCCCCTTTTGGGCCGGCCCCTGGAAAACGGTTTGATCATGGAAGCTAAAGCCAGCCTCAGATTCGCGCGGATCTCGATCCGTAAAGCGCGCACCGTGCTCAACATGGTGCGCGGCAAGGACGTCGCGGTCGCCGTCAACGAGCTGAAGTTCTTGCACAAAGCAGCCGCACCGCTGGTGGCCAAGCTGCTCGACAGCGCGATCGCCAACGCGCAGCAGAAGAACGCCGAAGTGGATCTGGACAACCTCTACATCAAGCTCGCATTTGCCGACAAGGCGCCGGATCGCTTCATGCGCCGCTTCCGGCCACGTGCACAGGGTCGAGCCACCCGCATCGTGAAGGGCGTGAGTCACTTGCACCTGGTGCTCGACGAAAGGACGGAAGCGTAAGATGGGACAGAAGACACATCCCTACGGCTTCAGACTGAAGGTCATCCGCGGCTGGAGCTCCAAGTGGTACGAGGACAAGCACTACTCCAAGTGGCTGCACGAAGACCTCAAGCTGCGTAAGGCGATCCGCGCGAAGTTCGCGAACGCGGGCATCGCGTCGATCTCGATCGAGCGCGCCGCGAACAAGGCGAAGGTCGTGATCTCCACCTCGCGCCCCGGCATCATCATCGGCCGTCGCGGCGCCGGCGTGGAGCAGCTCAAGGCCGAGCTCGCCGGAGTCACCGAGAACGAGCTGTTCATCGACATCCAAGAAGTCCGCAAGGCCGAGACGAACGCGCAGCTCGTCGCGGAGAACATCGCGACGCAGCTCGAGCGCCGTGTCGCATTTCGCCGCGCGATGAAGAAGGCCGTGACGATCGCGATCAAGTTCGGCGCCAAGGGCATCCGTGTCCACGCCGGCGGCCGCCTCGGCGGCGCGGAGATCGCGCGCGAAGAAATGTACCGCGAAGGTCGCGTTCCGCTGCACACGCTGCGCGCGGACATCGAATACGGCACCGCGATCGCGCGAACCACCGCCGGCTCGATCGGCATCAAGTGCTGGATCTTCAAGGGCGAGATCTTGCCGCAGCGCCGTCGCGGCGGTGGCCAACAGCCCGCACCGCAGCGCTGATCGCTCTCACTTCCTGATCGCGAGAAAGTTCCATGCTTCAACCCAAACGCACCAAGTACCGCAAGCAGCAGAAAGGCAAACGCCGCGGCCTCGCCCATCGGGGTAGCACCGTCGCGTTCGGCGACTTTGCACTGCAATCGGTCGACCGTGGCTACTTGACCTCGCGCCAGATCGAAGCCGGTCGTATGGCGATCCAGCGCGAGACCAAGCGTCTCGGGAAGCTGTTCATCCGGGTGTTCCCGGACAAGCCGCTGACCCGCAAGCCGCTCGAGACTCGTATGGGTACCGGCAAAGGCTCGGTCGAAGAGTACGTGGCCGTGGTGTTGCCGGGGCGCGTGTTGTTCGAGCTCGAAGGTGTGCCGAAGGAGCTCGCGTACAAGGCGTTCCAGCTCGCGAGCAACAAGCTGCCGCTGTCCTGTCGGATCCTCGCGCGGAGTGAAGAGCTATGAAGACCGCAGAGCTACGCGAGCGCTCGCTGGGCGACCTAGCCCAGCTCGAAGAAGAACTGGGCCGCGACCTGTGGAAGGCGCGCTTTTCCAACTTCACCAACCAACTGGATGACACGGCCAAGCTGCGCCGTCTGCGCCGCGAGATCGCGCGGGTCAAAACCGTACGCACCGAGAAGCAGAAGCAGGAAGCGAAGAGCTGATCATGGCCGAGAGCACACAAGAGCACACGTCCGAGCGTGGCAGCCGCCGCCGGCTGCAGGGCCGCATCATCAGCGACACGCACAAAGAAGGTCGCGCGAAGAAGACCGTGACCGTCGAAGTGCAGCGTCGCTACCGCGACCCCGTCTACGGCAAGTACGTGAAGAGCCGTAAGAAGTACCACGCGCACGACGAAAAAGAGACTTACCGCACGAACGACGTCGTCGAGATTGAAGAGAGCCGTCCGCTCTCGGCGACCAAGCGCTGGGTGGTGATCCGGCTCGTGACGCGCCCGGAAGAGGTGTAGCCGTGATCCAGCAAGAAAGTGTGCTCGACGTGGCCGACAACAGCGGCGCCAAGCGCGTGATGTGCATCCGCGTGTTGGGCGGCACGCGCCGGCGTTACGCTGCGCTCGGCGACGTGATCGTCGTGTCGATCAAGGAAGCGCTGCCGAACGCCAAGGTGAAGAAGGGCGACGTCGCGAAGGCGGTCGTCGTGCGGACGCGACGCGAGTATCAGCGCGCGGACGGCTCGTACATCAAGTTCGACACGAACAGCGCGGTTCTGATCAACGACCAGCGCGAGCCGATCGGAACGCGCATCTTCGGGCCGGTCGCGCGCGAGCTGCGCGGCAAGCGCTTCATGAAGATCATTTCGCTGGCGCCCGAGGTGGTGTGATGGCTAGTCGGATTCGAAAAGACGACCAAGTCGTGGTGATCTCGGGCCGAGACAAAGGCACGAAGGGCCGCGTGCTCAAGGTGCTGCGCGATCAGAACAAAGTGATCGTCGAGGGCGTGGGCCGGGTGAAGAAACACCAGAAGCCGACCCAGCAGAACCCCCAGGGCGGCATCGTCGAGAAGGACCTGCCGATCCACCTGTCGAAGGTCATGCTGCTCGACACCAAGCTCGACAAGCCGACGCGCGTGCGTGCGGGCAAAGACTCGGATGGGAAGAAGGTGCGTGTAACGGTTAAGTCCGGGACCACGCTCGATAGTTGAGGACCGTCATGGGCGAATACATCCCACGCTTGCAACAGAAGTATCAGCAGACGGTGATCCCGCAGCTGATGAAGGAGTTCAAGCTCCAGAATCAGCTCGAGGCGCCGCGCCTGCTCAAAGTCTCCGTGAACATGGGGCTCGGCATCGCCACGCAGAACCCGAAGATCATCGAGTCTGCCACGGCGGAGCTCGCGGCGATCTGCGGCCAGAAGCCGGTCGTGACGCGGGCGAAGAAGTCGATCGCCACGTTCAAGCTGCGCCAGGGCGCGCCGATCGGTGTGGCCGTCACGTTGCGCAAGGAGCGCATGTGGGAGTTCGTCGACCGGCTCTTCACGCTCGCGCTGCCGCGCGTGCGTGACTTCCGCGGTCTGCCGACCAAGTCGTTCGACGGTCGCGGTAACTACACGATGGGTGTCCGCGAGCAGATCATCTTCTCCGAGATCGACTACGAGAAGATCGACAAGATCAAAGGCATGAGCATCACGTTCACCACCACCGCCGGCACCGACGAGCGCGGCCGCGCGCTCCTCACAGCGCTCGGTTTGCCGTTTAGGAAATAGGAAGAACCCATGGCACGCGCTCAAGCTTTCGCGAAGATGGAAAAGAAGCCGAAGTTCGCGGTTCGGTACAAGAACCGCTGCCGCGCTTGCGGTAGGTCGCGCTCGTTCTATCGCAAGTTTCAACTGTGCCGCATCTGCCTGCGGCAACTGGCGCTCGCCGGCGAAGTCCCCGGCGTGACGAAGTCGAGCTGGTAGAGGGAGCCTCAGACGATGAATACCGATCCCGTCGCAGACATGCTCGCACGCATCCGCAATGCGCTGCTCGCTCGCCACGAGAACGTGCAGATCCCGCACTCGAAGCTCAAGACGCGCATCGCCGAGATCTTGAAGCAAGAGGGCTACATCAGCGACTACTCCGTGCAGACCGAGCGCCCGGCGCAGTTGAAGGTGCAGCTGAAGTACGGTGAAGGGCGCCAGCCGGCGATCGTCGGGCTGCGCCGCACCAGCCGCCCCGGGCGGCGCGTGTACGTGCGTCACAAGGACATTCCCGCGGTGCTCAACGGCATGGGCATCTCGATCATCTCGACCTCGAGTGGGGTCGTGACCGATCGCGATGCGCGCAAGCAGAGCATCGGCGGCGAGATTTTGTGTGAGGTGTGGTGATGACTGCCCAAACCGAAGCACAGGCCCTCACGCAGTCGCGCGTCGGTAAGAAGCCGATCCCGCTGCCGAAGGGCGTGGACGTGAAACTGAGCGGTCGCAAAGTGACCGTGAAGGGCCCGAAGGGCGAGCTCTCGCGAGAGCTGCCCGAAGGCATCAAGGTCGCGGTCGAAGACGGCGAGATCGTCGTCGAGCCCGCGCCTGGCGCAGGCAAGCGCGGCCGGCAGTTCCAGGGCCTCTCTCGCGCGTTGCTCGCGGGCATGGTGAACGGCGCGTCGACGGGTTACGCGATGTCGCTCGACTTGGTCGGCGTCGGGTATCGCGCCGAGGTGAAGGGCCAAGAGCTCACGCTCGCGCTCGGCCTGTCGCACCAGGTGAAGTACACGATGCACAAGAGCGTGTCGGCGCGCGTCGAGATCATCGACGAGGGCGGCGTGAAGCGCCCGCGCTTGCACCTGACGTCACACGACAAAGAGGCGCTCGGTCAAACCGCAGCGCGGGTCCGTTCGTTCCGCAAGCCGGAGCCGTACAAGGGCAAGGGCGTCCGTTACACGGGCGAGAAGTTGCGCGAGAAGGCCGGTAAGGCCGGCGGCAAGAAGTGAGGCAAGGCCATGGCGAATAAACTCGCAGGACGAGCGCGGCGCAAGATGCGCATCCGCAAGAAGATCTCGGGCACGTCCGAGCGCCCTCGGCTCACCGTGTTCCGGAGCAACAAGCAGATCTACGCCCAGGTCGTGGACGACACCGCGGGCAACACGCTGCTGACGATCGGTTCGCGAACGGTCGCCAAAGAAGGCAACAAGAGCGAGCGCGCCGGACAGGTCGGCGAAGCGATCGCGCAGGCGTGCATCGGCAAAGGCATCAAACAGGTCGTGTTCGACCGCAACGGCTACATCTATCACGGCCGCGTCAAAGCGCTCGCCGAGGGGGCCCGCAAAGGCGGGCTCGAATTCTGAGGAATCGCTATGAGCGCGAATGAACCACAGACTGGCTCCGAAGAGTTCATCGATCGGGTCATCCACATCAACCGCGTGGCCAAGGTCGTCAAAGGCGGCCGGCGCTTCAGCTTCAGCGCGTTGATCGTGGTGGGCGACGGCCACGGCCAAGTGGGCGTGGGCTTGGGCAAGGCGAACGAGGTGCCGGAAGCGATCCGCAAAGGCACCGAGCGCGCGCGCAAGAACATGTTCAAGATCGCGCTCGACGGTCGGACGATCCCGCACGTCGTGCAAGGTCACGATGGTTCGGGCGTGGTGTTGCTCCGGCCGGCCAGCCCGGGAACCGGCGTCATCGCGGGCGGCGCGGTGCGCGCCGTCGTGGAAGCTGCGGGCGTGCACGACATCCTGTCGAAGTGCATCGGTAGCAGCAACAAGCTCAACGTCGTGAATGCGACGATCAAAGCGCTCAAGCAGCTCGAGTCGCTCAACGAAGTGGCCGGGCGCCGGTCGAAGTCCAACGAGGAAGTCCGCCCCGAAGCAGCGGCGCGCGCCTGAGCTCCCTAGCCGTAAGGTTGGGGTGCTCTCGACGTAGGCGAGGAAAGACACCATGAAGCCCAAGCTCAAAGTCGTGCAAGTGCGCAGCGGAATCGGTCGTACGGAACATCAGAGAAAGATTCTGAAGGGCCTGGGCCTGCGCGGTCCGAATACCGCGGTCGTCGTGGACAACACACCCGCGTACCGCGGCATGGTCAAGAAGGTGCTGCACCTGGTCACTGTCGAGGAAGCCGATGCCTGATTCAGACAAGACTCCGATCCTCTCCCGCCTGCGCGCGCCCGAGGGCTCCGTGAACGTGAAGCACCGCGTCGGTCGCGGCCCGGGTTCGGGCTGGGGCACGACAGCGGGCCGTGGCCAGAAGGGCCAGTACGCGCGCAACGGCGTGCGTCCGGGTTTCGAAGGCGGCCAGACGCCGTTGTTTCGTCGCTTGCCGAAGATCGGGTTCAAGAACCCGTTCACCGTGCACGTCGCGACCGTGAACGTCGATCGCTTGTCGAAGTTCGATGCCGGCAGCGTCGTCGACGTCGCTGCGCTCGAGGCTGCGGGCCTGGTGCGGGGTGCGTACGACACGATCAAGATCCTCGGCACGGGCACGCTCGATCGCGCGCTCACCGTAAAGGCACACGCCTTTAGCGCGAAAGCCAAAGAGTTGATCGAAAAGGCGGGCGGCAAAGTGGAAGTGATCGCAGCGCCCGCGAAGCCGAGCGAACCGAAGAAGAACGCCTGAGCGAACATACGCCATGAGCGCATTCGCCAACATGTTCAAGATCCCCGAGTTGCGTAAGCGGCTCGTGTTCACGCTGACGATGTTGTTCGTGTACCGCGTCGGGATCTTCATCACGACGCCGGGCGTGGATCGCAACGTCATGCGCAACATCATGGCGTCGCAGTCGGGCACGTTCCTGGGCTTGTTCAACTTGTTCTCGGGCGGCGCGCTCGAGCAACTCTCGATCTTCGCGCTCGGCATCATGCCGTACGTGTCGGCGAGCATCATCTTGACGCTCTTGAGCGCGGTCGTGCCGACGCTCGAGGAGATCCGTCAGGAAGGTGAATCCGGTCAGCGCAAGCTGAACCAGTACACGCGCTACGGCACGATCGTGCTCTCGGCGATTCAGAGCACCGGTATCGCGCTGTTTCTCGAAGGCCTCAACAACTCGCAGGGGCAGTTCGGCGACGTGGTCGCGAATCCGGGTTGGGGCTTTCGCATCATCACCTGCATCTCGCTCACGACCGGCACTGCATTCATCATGTGGTTGGGTGAGCAGATCACCGAGCGCGGTTTGGGTAACGGCATCTCCCTGATCATCTTCGCCGGCATCGTGGCGGACTTGCCGGACGCACTGTTCCACACCGGTTCGCAGGTGAAGATCGGCCAGATCCAACCCATCTCGATCTTGGTCGTGCTCGCGATCATGTTCGCGATCATCGCGGTCATCGTGTTCTTCGAGCGCGCGCAGCGCCGCATTCCGATTCAATACGCCAAGCGCATGGTCGGCCGGAAGATGTACGGCGGCCAGTCCTCGCATTTGCCGTTGAAGGTCAACGCGGCCGGCGTCATCCCGCCCATCTTCGCGTCGTCGCTCTTGATGTTCCCGAACACGCTCGCGAACTTCAACGTGCCCGGCATGCACAAGCTGCAGCAGATCATCCAGCCGGGTGATTGGCGCTACACGGTCGTCTACGTCAGCTTGATCGTCTTCTTCGCCTTCTTCTACACGGCGATTCAGTTCCAGCCGGTTCAAGTTGCCGACAACTTGAAGAAGCAAAACGCGTTCATCCCCGGCATTCGCCCGGGCAAAGCCACGGCCGACTTCATCGACAACGTCATGACCCGCATCACGTTCTGCGGCGCGCTGTACATGGCGCTGGTGTGCGTGATCCCCGACTTCTTGCATCGACAGTTCAAGGTGCCCTTTTACTTCGGCGGGACGTCCATCATGATCGTGGTCGGCGTGGCACTCGATTTGGTCCAGCAAATCGAAAGCCACCTCATCACGCGGCACTACGAGGGGCTCACCGGTCCCGGAGGTCCGCGTATTCGGGGGAGGCGGGGCTAGATGGACATCATCCTTTTTGGGCCGCCGGGCGCAGGCAAAGGCACGCAGGCCAAGCGGCTGACCGAGTCGCTGCACGTCCCCCAGATTTCGACGGGGGACATGATGCGCGCCGAGCGCTCGGCCGGGACCGAGCTCGGGAAGAAGTTCGACTCGTACATGTCCCAGGGCCTGTTGGTCCCGGACGCCCTCGTGCTCGAGCTGTTCGAGAAGCGGTTGCGCCAGGCGGACGCGCGTAACGGCTCGATTTTAGACGGTTTTCCGCGGACGGTCGCCCAGGCTAAAGCGCTCGACACGCTGCTCGAGCTGCTCGGCCGGCGCATCGACTCCGTAGTGTCCATCGAGGTCACGGTCGAGGAGATGATCGACCGCGTGGTCCTCCGCCGCACGTGCGAAGCTTGTGGACAAATCTACCATCTCAGATACAATCCGCCGCCCTCCCCGGACGCGTGCGGCAAGTGCGGGGGGAGGCTGGTTCAGCGCGCGGATGACACCGAACAGGTCGTTCGCACGCGCTTCCAGGAGTACCTCGAGAAAACCGCACCCATCCTGGAGCACTACAAGAAGAAGGGCGTGGTGAAGACCGTGGATGGCCTCGGATCTTTGGAAGAGGTCGAAGCCCGCATCAAGGCCTCGATCGCCGGATAGCAGACAGCGTGTCCGGCGCTAATGACATACCCACAAAATCGCATTCGGCGTTTTCTGGGCGCGTAATTGAAGGAGTCGTAGAGGAAGTTCTGCCGCAAGGCTTGTACCGAGTGAAGACGAAAGAAGGCGCGACACTGACCGTGTCGCTCAGCGGCATCCCGAAGCAGACCCTGGTGCGCGTGATCCCCGGTGACCGGATTTTGGTGGAAGTTTCGCCCTTGGACCCTGGTCGGGGCAGAATCAAAGACCGACTCAAGTAGACACCCTGAAACGAGACGAGACTGCGATGAAGGTTCGACCCAGCGTCAAGAAGATTTGTGACAAGTGCAAGGTCGTGCGCCGCCGGGGCGTGGTCCGAGTCTTGTGTGAGAACCCGCGGCACAAGCAGCGTCAAGGTTGAGAGGTTAAGGCATGGCACGCATCGCAGGCGTAGACCTTCCGGGTCGCAAGCACATCGTGATTTCGCTGCGCTACTTGTTCGGCATCGGCCCCAAGTCGGCCGCGGACATCTGCAAGGCTGCGGACATCCCGGCGAACAAGGTGACTGACACGTTGGATGAAGGCGAGCTCCGCCGCATCCGCGAGATCATCGACGCCAGCTACAAGGTCGAGGGCGACCTGCGGCGCGAGATTCAGATGAACATCAAGCGCTTGATGGACCTCGGCTGCTATCGCGGCTTGCGTCATCGTCGCGGCTTGCCGGTGCGTGGTCAGCGCACGCACACGAACGCCCGTACCCGCAAAGGCCCGCGCAAGGGCGTCCTGTCGCGAAAGAAGTGAGAGACTAAATGGCAAAGTCCGAAAATCCCTCGAGTCCTTCGCAGGCGCCTAAAGGCAAGACCGCCAAGAAGAAGGTCAAGAAGAACATCGCCACGGGCATCGTCCACGTGCAGTCGACGTTCAACAACACGATCGTCACGATCACGGACGTGCAGGGCAACGTCGTGGCGTGGTCGAGCGCCGGAACGCGCGGCTTCAAGGGCTCGCGCAAGAGCACGCCGTTTGCAGCGCAGATCGCTGCGGAAGATGCGGCGCGCAAGGCGGCCGATCACGGCATGAAGACCGTCGCGATCTTCGTGAAGGGTCCGGGTGCCGGCCGCGAGTCGGCGCTGCGCGCGTTTCAGTCGGTGGGTATGCGCGTCACGTTGATCCGCGACGTCACCCCGATCCCGCACAACGGTTGCCGCCCGCCCAAGCGCCGCCGCGTCTAAACTAATAACATACCACCAAAATCGCCTGCGGCGTTTTGGTGATTTCGTTTTACGCACCCAGAGAAAGTCGCTCGTTATGGCACGTTACATCGGTCCTGCTTGCAAGCTGTGCAGGCGTGAAAACATGAAGCTCTTCTTGAAGGGCGACCGTTGCTACACGGACAAGTGCGCGTTCGATCGCCGGCCGTATCCGCCGGGTGTGCACGGTCAGCGTCGCAACAAGCCGACCGAGTACGGCGTGCGCATGCGTGAGAAGCAGAAGGTGCGTCGCATCTACGGCCTGCTCGAGCGTCAGTTCCGCCGCAACTTTGCCGATGCCGATCGCAAGAAGGGCGTGACCGGTGAGAACCTGATCTCCGGGCTCGAGCGCCGCTTGGACAGCGCCGTCTACCGGATGGGTTATGCGGCGACGCGGACCGATGCGCGCCAGCTCGTGCGTCACAAGCACATCCAGGTCAACGGCAAGAACGTCAACGTGCCGTCGTATCAGCTCAAGCCCGGCGACAAGATCACCTTGCGCGAGAGCAGCAAGGGTTTGACGCGCGTGCAGCTTGCACTCGAGACTGCGGGTCGTCGCGAGCAGCCCGAGTGGCTCGACTTCGACAAGAATTCGCTTACCGGCGTGGTTCGCGCATTGCCGAACCGCGAGGCCGTCACGCTTCCTATTACTGAACAGCTAATCGTCGAGTTCTACTCGCGCTGAGGTAACCGCATGTCCACAGTTACGCAGCAGATTTCCCGGAACTGGAAAGACCTGATCAAGCCGAAGTCCATCACGGTGGACTCGGGTTCGGCCGGCGATCGCTACGCGAAGTTCGTGTGCGAGCCGCTCGAGCGTGGTTTCGGGCTCACGTTGGGCAACGCCCTGCGCCGGGTGCTGCTGTCGTCACTGCAAGGCTCCGCGATCTCGGCGGTGCGTATCGATGGCGCGCTGCACGAGTTCACGTCGGTGCCGGACGTCACGGAGGACGTGACGGACATCGTGTTGAACCTGAAGCAGGTCGTGGTGCGGAACTACGGTCCTTCGGGCGTGACGTTGCGACTCGAGAAGGATGGTCCGGCCGAGGTGAAGGCGGGCGACATTCAGACGACGGATGCGGTCGAGATCCTCAACAAGGACCTCGTGATCTGCAACGTGGCGAAGGGTGGCCGCTTCTCGGCGGAGCTCACGATCGGCCAGGGTCACGGTTACGTGCCGGCTGAGCGCAACAAAGAGCCGACGATGCCGATCGGAACGATCCCCATCGACGCGCTCTTTTCGCCGTTGCGCAAGGTCAACTACACGGTCACCAACGCGCGCGTCGGTCAGCAGACGGACTACGACAAGCTCACGCTCGAGGTCTGGACGAACGGTGCGGTCACGCCGGCGGATGCGGTCGCGTACGCGGCGAAGATCCTGAAGGACCAGCTCACCATCTTCATCAACTTCGAAGAGGAGAGTGAGGCGCTGGCGAAGGATGATCGTCAGGAAGAGCCGCTCAACGAGAACTTGTTCCGGACGGTCGAGGAGCTCGAGTTGTCGGTGCGTTCGGCGAACTGCTTGCAGAACGCGAACATCCACCTGATTGGCGAGCTCGTGCAGCGTAGTGAGGCCGAGATGTTGAAGACGAAGAACTTCGGTCGCAAGTCGCTCAAAGAGATCAAGGAGATCTTGGCTGAGATGGGCTTGTCGCTCGGTATGCGGATCGACAACTGGCCGCAGATGCTGGAGCGCTGGAAGTCGCAGCAGAACGCTAACTGAATTGAGTCCCTAGAGGTCTGTCATGAGGCACGGAAGATCAGGTCGTAAGTACGGACGCAACACGCCGCATCGTCGTGCGATGTTCCGGAACCTCGCGGGCAACCTCGTTTTGCACGAGCGGATCGAGACCACCGACGCCAAAGCGAAGGAGCTGCGCCGCATCGCGGAGCGTTTGATCACGCGTGCGTTGCGGCTCGGCGACGACCTGACGGCCGACCTTGCGAAGATGAAAGAGGCGGAGCGTGGCCGCGTGCTTGCCCGGCGTCTGCACGCGCAGCGTGGGGTGGCGGGTTTCTTGCCGCGTCACTTGGCGAAGACGTTGAAGGACGGGACGGTCGAAGAGGTCGACTTGATCTACAAGCTCTTCAACGACATCGCGCCGCGTTACGTGAAGCGCGTCAAAGACGGCAAGGGTGGCGGCTACACGCGCATCATCAAGAAGGCCAATCGGCGCGGCGATAACGCGCCGATCTCGATCATCGAGTTGGTCTGATCCGGCTTCTTGGCAACCGTGGGCCGGGCAGTCCGATGTCGCAGGTGTGAACCGCCACGTTGACGACGACGCCGAGCTGCTTGAACCTGATTCCGATCTCGACCAGGTTGCGCGCGTTGTCGTCGACGCGGCGATGGAAGTCCACCGAATTCTGGGCCCGGGATTGCTCGAATCCATCTACGAGCAGGCCTTGAGTGTTGAACTTGGCCTGCGAGGCGTTCGCTTTACGCGGCAGGTGCCTATCGCGGTCATGTACAAAGACGTCGCGATTGGGCAGGCACGGCTCGACTTACTGGTAGCCGACCGCCTGGTAGTCGAGTTGAAGGCGTGCCAACAGCTAATGCCGGTCCATCTGGCACAGATACTCTCCTACCTGAAAGCCTGCGATTGCTCGGTCGGCCTGCTGATCAACTTCAACGTGCAACTGCTTCGGCACGGCATCAGGCGCGTGATTCGGAGCCAATGACGTCGGCCTTCGTCGGCGGAGCCAATCTCGGTCTCTCCGGCTCCTTTCTCTCTTGGCGTTCTTGGCGTCCTTGGCGGTTTAACTCACTGAGTCCAGCCGGCTCGGCTTCAATGCATCACGCGCAGGAGAGAGAGATTTAAACCT